>Ga0154678_1015_pt2 | contig 8441 bp, 7 predicted proteins | sample Rifle2008BG13ft_FD_116107 | JGI IMG/M metagenome (GOLD analysis project Ga0154678, IMG submission 116107) | Deltaproteobacteria bacterium RBG_13_52_11b | reverse complement strand
AAAAGGCTTGGGGATAGGGTACCCTGTCTCCTGCAGGAAACCCGCGAGGATGCGGTTGTTTTCATAGAGGTGATGATAGGCAGCCTCAAAATCCTCCAGGGTTGCTTTGATCGTCAGGTCCAGTATTTTGCGTTGCTCATCTTTAAAGAGATCCTTAAGAGAATAGTGATGCATCCCGAAATGTTTATCCATCAGTCGGACCACATCGGCAAACGCCCCCTTTTCGAAAGCCCCATGGATTTCTTCCCTCATGTTGCGATAGGCTTCGTCTCCAAGGAAATGACGGACCCCTCCATTAAAATCATGGTTGCCCAGATGCAGGATGCAAAAGGTGACCTGTTCGGTTTCTCCCGTAATCTGTGAACTGATCCATACCCTTCCATAGGCGAGTTCCATTTTTCCCGCCTGGGTTTTTTTGAAATCCTCTGTCTTGACATGGTAGCAATAGATGGGAACCTTTTCCGGATAATCCTCAAAGAGGGAACTCACGGCATAGTGAACCCCGACCTTTTTGAGGTCCAATTTCCCCGGTTTGACGAACCTCGCGTAGATCTGAGCTCCGTCCCCAGAGTCCGGGATATTGCTCCTGGCGTTGACCAATCTTTCCAGAAAGGCTGACTCTAACGCTTCATCAAATATCTCGTCAGACAGTTGAACGGCCCTGGCTGCGTACTGGATCACCTGGACGGTTTCAAGACCGGAGAGTTCATCAAAGAACCATCCGCAGCTCGTATACATCAGCATGGCGTGGCGCTGAAGCTCCAGGAGCTTCAGCGCCAGGATCTGCTCCTCAGCCGTAAGGCTTCTTAGCGCATGGGTTCTAAGAAACCGGTCCGTGCTCTCCTTTGACCGGTCGAGGATAAGATCAATATAGTCGTCTCTCGTTTCCCACGGGTCCTTCAAAAGCTCCCTCGCTTTTCGTTCATAGCGGGGGATCAGTTGATCCCTCAGCCAGTCCAAGGCTCCGCGCAGCGGCTCTCTCCACTCCTGGTTCCAGCCGGGGTGTCCACCCGAGTTGCATCCGCAATGGCTCCTCCAGCGCTCAATCCCGTGGGCACAGCTCCATGATGTGTTCTCGATGATCTCCACCTCGTGGCTTGGGGGATGCTTTTCGAGGTACTCCCCGTAGTTGGTGAGCTGGGCGAGCCCGTTCGCCTCGACGTAGTGAAGGGCATAGGCCAGGGCCATGTCCCCAAAGGTATGGTGGTGCCCGTACGTTTCCCCGTCGGTTGCGATATGGAGGAGTTGGGGCCAATTCCTCGAGTCGGAAAAACCATCGAGGAGTCGATGGGCAAAATCCTCACCCCGGTCGAGGAGCTTCTCAAAGGCTACGGCCTGGGAGATCGGGCCGTCGTAAAAGAAGAGGGTGATATGACGATTCGAGGATAAACGGCAGCGGTATGCCCTTGCAGGGTCGATCCTGCTGCCATGGACATCCTCCCATTTTCGACTTCCGATTTTCCTGAATCTCCCTGCCTGATGAGGTGCAAGGATTGTGAAGGTGATACCCGACTCGGCCAAGAGACGGAGAGTCTCCATATCCACCGCGGTCTCGGGAAGCCACATCCCCTCGGGGTTCCTTCCAAAGCGTTTCTTAAAATCCGTGATGCCCCATTTAATTTGAGTCCTTTTATCCCTAAGATTGGCCAGGGGCATGATCAGGTGGTTATAACATTGAGAGAGGGCCGCACCGTGTCCTGATCGCCACTTTCGACTCTGGCGATCCGCTTCAAGGATGGCGCTGTACAGCTCGGGTGAATATTTTTCCATCCACGAAAGAAGGGTGGGGCCGAAATTGAAGCTGATCCTCGAGTAGTTGCTGACGACATCCCTGATGCGGCATTCCCCGTCGAGGATCCTGGAGGCGCTGTTCGGCGCATAGCATTCCGCCGTAATCCTCTCATTCCAATCGTGATAGGGATGGGCGGAGTCCTGGATCTCAATAGCCTCGAGCCAGGGGTTCTCCCTCGGGGGCTGATAAAAATGGGAATGAACACAGAGATAACGTTGCATTTTCTAACCCCTCTTGTCGGACCGCCGATAGAGAATAACGCTGCAGGGAGCAAGAAGAATGGGAACGGTTGAACCGTCGGACCGTATGAATTCCGGGGGGGTGCCCCCGGAGCCACCCCATTCGCTGGACGATGAATCCAGCACCTTCTGCCAGTCGCCCTCTCCGAAGGGGATGGCGATTTCTGCGGGGGTGTCGTTGAAACTAAAGAGACAACAGGTTTGATCCTTCGGTGATGTGCGGAGCATCCATACCACACGCTGTTCTTCGACCCCCCTGACCTCCATCCCCTGTTTGCTCATGCGTCGCAAAGAGGGTGTTTCCTTCCTGATCCGGATGAGGTTCCGATAAAAGTCGAGGAGCAACCGGTGAATGACCTGGTGGCGCAGGTTGAGGCAAATCTTCGACTGCATAAAGGTCGTTTCATCCTGGGGGTCCGGGATGGAGCCGGTCCACAAAAAGGAGGAAAAGTCCTCCTTTCTGCCTTTTCTGACCGCTTCAATCAGCTCCGGATCGGAGTGACTGACAAAATAGAAGAACGGGGCTTTCGATCCGTATTCCTCCCCCATGAATAAAAGCGGAATATGAGGTGAAAGGAGGACCATCCCTGCAGCCAGTTTCAACGCCTCAAAAGAGACCAGTGTGCTGAGCCGGTCACCCTTCAAGCGGTTTCCCACCTGGTCATGATTCTGTGAAAAGACGACGAACTTGCCGGGAGGAAGATGTTTAGATGAATTTCCATGGCGTCTTTTCCGAAAGGAGGAATATTGGCCAGTGTAGACGAACCCCTCCTGAAGGGTCTTGACCAAATGGCGGATCGTTCCAAAATCCTCATAATACCCGTTGCGTTCGCGGGTGAGGAGGGTGTGGAGACAATGATGAAAATCATCATTCCATTGGGCGTCCAAACCGTATCCCCCTTTGTTCGGAGGATCGATGACCCGCGCATCATTCAAATCGCTTTCCGCAATGACGAAAACGGGCCGGCCCAGGTTCCTCGCCTGACGCTGAACCGCCTCCCGGATCTCCAACAAAATGTGCCGGGCGCTGAAATCGTAGATCCCGTGAATGGCGTCCAGCCGCAGCCCGTCCACGTGATACTCCGTCACCCAGTAAAGGGCGTTGTCGACGAAGAACCGTCGCACGTCATCGCTCTCAGGCCCGTCAAAGTTGACCGCGGAACCCCACGGGGTCTTGTATCTGCCCGTGAAATAGGGGCCATAGTCGCCGAGATAGTTTCCTTCGGGTCCCAGATGATTGTAGACCACATCGAGAATTACGGCCAGCCCCTTTTGGTGACACGCGTTGATCAGGGTCTTCAGCCCTCTGGGGCCTCCATAACTGTTTTGGGGTGCGTAAAGGTAGGTCCCATCATACCCCCAGTTCCTCTCTCCCGGGAATTGAGCCACGGGCATCAGCTCGACGGCCGTCACACCCAGTTCCTCTTTAAGATAATCGAGATGAAGGAGAATGGACTCGAAGGTCCCCTCGTCGGTGAACGTTCCTGGATGGAGTTCGTAGAGGATCATCTCTTCCAGGGGAATTCCGTTCCAGTCACCGTCTTCCCATTCAACGTCGGCCGGGTCCATCACCTGGGAGGGACCGTGAACACCCTCCGGCTGAAACCGTGACACGGGATCGGGCCGTTGACGGTCTCCGTCCAGCAGATAGAAATACCTTGCTCCTGGTTTAAGACCGGTGACCGTGGTACAGAAATACCCCCGATCTTCAGGATGCATCGGGATTTCTCCCGATTCTCCGATGATGATCAGGGAGAGGGAGGATACCCTTGGAGCCCAGACCCTGAACCGGACCCCTTCTCTTAAGACCGTTGCCCCAAGGTCCAATGTCCACGATTTCTTCCTCGGATCCCTCTTCATCGTCCGATCATCCCCGTCGTCGCCTTCCTGCAAGGACCGCTCTCCCCTCGGGTGTAAAGGCGGGTCTCTTTTCGAAGTGGATTCATTCGACGACCAATATGCAATTGAGCGTCCCGAAGGAGTTCTCGGTCATGTAGGTGCACTCCGGGTCGTTTTCCCAGGCCCCGTCGACAAAGAACCTGTACTGATAGGTTCCCGGGGAAAGAAGAATGGAGACCTTCCAAAATCCTTTCTTGTCCTTTTTCATCGGATGGCTGTCCGGATTCCAGTCATTAAAGCTCCCCCCAACAGAGACATTCTTTGCCTGAGGGGCCAACAAGCTGAATGTGACCTTTCTTCCCTTTTTATCCTTGGTTGTCTTCATCGAATATCGCCTCCTCTCTTTTTCGATAGATGGTTCTTCCAGGTGTTCGTAACCTGCTGGCAGGCCTTACATTCTTTCGTGAAGCGACAATGGACCCCTCTTCCAGAGAGCGGTCTCAATTCTATTAAGGGGTCATTATAAACTATACCGTTTTTTCTCCTTATCGTAAAGTCACTAATCGGCTGACGACACAGCTTTACGCAGTCAAAAAGGTCAATGGAGCGTATCTATGAATTGATCAGGTTGCTCAGGACGAAGTCAACGATCCGGTACCTGCCGCCAAAAGGAACGGAGGGCTTGGAGCGGAAGGTGGTCAAGGGGAAGAGCCGCTCCCCCTTGCCGCCTTCCAATGCAATCGCCAGTATCCTCGGATGAATCATGGGATGGATCATGTCCGCCTCTCAAAAAAAGTACCCTCGCCTTTCTTGGTTCCCCGGGAATTACTTTTCCGACATTTTCACGGGGATATCCACGATCTCTCTCTTCAGAGGGGTCGGGATATAGACGACACTCAACTGAATCTTATCCAGCGACTTCTCTTTGACGGCAGCCATGGGAACGGTCACATCGAAGTAATTGTCCGAAGTCGCCCCGGGTTGAAGGTCTTTCCAGTAAACGGAAACGGTGGTCTTTTTCTCTCCGCTCTTGAAGGGAATCGGATTTCCTGATCGATCAAGGTACTGCATGGTGACGCCCTGAACATCCAGGATGTTCTTGGACTGATTCGATACCTTGAGGGTCCCTTTGAGGGTTGGAGTGGTGGTCATTTCTTTCGTCGTTTTGTCTACGGTCTGGGTGATTTTCAGGTCCGAGAGTTCGACGGTGAATTGATCGCCTTTGACCTCCTGCACGGACGGGCTCAAGGCAGTAGTGATTTCTTCGGTTTTCAGGCCTTCCGTAACCTCTTTTTTGTTCCCGCAATGGGTCAGAACGAGGATCATCAGGCCTGCCGCCGCCAAGACAAAAAATTTTCGTAACATAGGTAAAGTCCCCCTTTCTTTGAGATGATTTCATAAGAAAAGAACATTGCAACATATGTGCCTTTTTCCCTTGATGGACGATGTTCTGGAACTAATTGAAATCATGGTTTTTTTTGGATTGATCGATCGGTGGACGAAAACCATTTTGAACCGATAAGCGGGGCATTCTGGGACAAATGTCTCCCAAAGCCCCATCTTCTTGAGACCCCAATATCGAGTCACTAAAGATCATCTCACTTCTCTTCGAGGGATTTCTTTACCTTCTGAATGAATGTCCTTCCGCCCACCGCTGCCAAGACCACGATCACAATCCCCGAAGTAACAAAGATCGTGATAAACCCGATCATGACCACCTGACGGCCAATGTCGAGTTCAATAAGGGCCATGGCGGAAAAAAGCAGAATCAGAATCGCTTTAAAGAGGCTCCCGATCAAAGAAGCCCTTGGGACCTTTTCCCGATTCAATGCATTTATCGCGGTCCGGGATGCCCATGAGGCGATCAACCATCCGATGCCGAAGACCACCAGGGACAAGATGATTCTGGGGAAGAAGTAGATTCCCCTTTCCAGGAGATCAGAAAAAACCCTCAGCTTCCATGCGACAAAGGCGTTGTCGAGAAAGATCAGGAAGATGATAAGGAAGACAATGTTCCCCAGGAAGCCGTAAAAGCTATATCGGACGTCCCCCTTGGAAAAATCTTGTCCCCAGCGGAAACGGGTTAAGACCCGTTCCAACCGGAAGAGTATAGCGACCCGGAGGGTAACACGCTTGGCGGCCCATCCCAGAAACAATCCGATGAGGACGAGGGCCACCCCGGCAAAAAAATTGGGAAGATAACCAATAACTGCCTGAGTCAACCCGAACAACTGATCTCGTAACGTGTCCGCCATTTTATCCCTTGCCCCTTTTCGCAGGTTTCAACAGAGCGGCCCAGAGGGACCGCGGTTCTTCATATTCCCTTACCCAGAGGACAGGACATTTCACCTGTTCCGTGATCTCTTCAGAAAGGGATTTCGACAGGAGAAGCTCAAGAAAATCTCCCGTCCGTCCGCCCATCAGCACCAGGTCCGCATCGGCGGCTTCTTTCAAGACACCCTTCAGGACATCCTTTTCTGTGACAACCTTGAGATCGGCCCAGACGGAACTCTGCTCCATGACCTGCCGGACCTCAGAAAGCCTCTTGTCCCTCCCATAAACGGGTGTATCCGGATCGAAGACGACAACGACGCTCAACTTCGCGCCGAAATGGGCCCCGAGGGCAGGGGCGATCTCGGTCGCCAGGCGGGTGTGAATGCTGGTGCCGAAGGGGATCAGAATCTTGCGAATCTTTTCTCGTCCGAACTCTCCGTGAAGAACAGCCACTTCGCTGGGAGCCTTCTGAAGCACGGTGTCGACGAGGGCCGTCTCTTTCTGGGAGGCGAGGTAATCCCAGGCGGTGATGCCCTCCGGCTTCACGGACCCGAGGGCGGTGACGGCAATGAGGAGGTAGATGGGGATGACGATGACCAGCGAGAGAAAAATGGCGCGGGGGATATTCTTCTTGGGGTTTTCGATCTCCTCTGAGATCTGGGCGATGACCTCATAGCCTTCGAAGGCGATGAAGGTCAGGCCCATGGCCTTGAAGATCCCGCTCCAGCCGTTGGGCATAAAGGGAGTGAAGGAAGCCTTCCAGTTCGCGGTACGGAGGATCATCTCAAGGCCGAAGGCGACGAAGATCATGAGGATGACGATCTTGGTAGTGGTCACCATGTTGCCGATCTTTCCCGTTTCCGAGGCGCCTCGGAAATTGATATAGGCAAAGACCATGGCGATCACGGCGGCAAGGAGTTTTTGCGGGGACAGGAATCCCCAGTGGGGGACCATGACCCCAAACTCACGCAACACATGTTCGAAGTACGCTCCAAACCCCAGGGCGTAGAGGCTGCAGGCAACGGCGTGAGCAAACCAGCTCATCCATCCGGCGACGAAACCGTTCCATCTGGGCAATCCTTCCTTGGCCCAGAGATATCCGCCGCCGGCATCGTGAAAACAGGAGCCCAGTTCCGCGTAAGACATGGCGGTGAAGAGGGCCACGAAACCGTTCAAGGCAGAGGCGAGAATCAGTGCCGGCCCGGCCACACCCGCGGCAATGCCGATGAGGACAAAGATCCCCGCTCCGATCATGGCTCCCACGCCGATCAGCGTGGCGTCCATGAGGGTCATCTCCCGGTTGAGACGAACCTCGGTTTCAAATTTCTTAGGAGAAGTTTGTTCCATTGCCTGAGACCGTGCTGTATGTAAGGGTGATAGGATTCTGGATTTGTTAACCTCGTAGTTGCATAAACAGACCCGCCGGGAACACTTCCAAAGCCTTGTAATGCGGGTTTTGTTGACATGGAATGGGTTATAGAGGACCTCACCAAGAGTGAAGTCCAGCAAAGTTTGCGAAACGGGGTGCTTTGCATTCGAAAGGTTCCCGCTACAAGGCTTTTCCAGTGTCCCCGCCATGTCTGTTTTGGTTTGTTTTGCAACGTTAAGGTTAAGTCAACATAGCCTTCTCTTTTCGTGTTGTCAAATGAAAAAGTCCCGATGGGATCGGGCTCGTTCCGTGGAGTATGCAGTATTATGTAGTATAATGATATCGGTACAGGAAGCCATTGGTCCCTCCCTCGGGAAAACTGGGGAAAATGCCATGGGGACCTGGTGTCGGAGCCCCTCAGCCCCATAGGCGAACAGCGATGGGAAAAGGAATGTAAGAAAGGCATGACGCATGTTTCGGATCCTCCGGGTCTATGACGATGTGCTCCCGATCCACAAGGAAACTGTTGCTCAAGTTCAACAGATTCTGAGAACCCAGTTCCATCTCCTGCCGGAGAAAGACATCGGCCTCCTGCCCGAACAGTTGCGGAATCCGTTGAAGTTCCGTTTTCGATCCATTCTGTTCGTGGCCGAAGGCTCAAAGGGGCGGGTCACCGGGTTCGCGTTGCTCAACCACGACCCCGTTCTGAACTTCTGTTTCCTGGATTTCCTTTCTACGGAAAGACAGAAGATGGGAAAGGGAATCGGTGAGGCCCTCTACGAGAGGGTCCGTGAGGAAGCGGTCTTCCTGAGGACCCTGGGCCTCTTCTACGAGTGCCTTCCGGATGATCCCGCCTTGTGTCGGGATCCCGATATCTTGAAACAGAATGCCCGGCGCTTGCGTTTCTACGAACGATATGGCGCCCGGC
>Ga0154678_1061_pt14 | contig 8464 bp, 7 predicted proteins | sample Rifle2008BG13ft_FD_116107 | JGI IMG/M metagenome (GOLD analysis project Ga0154678, IMG submission 116107) | Deltaproteobacteria bacterium RBG_13_52_11b | reverse complement strand
TCTCCCCGGGCCTCGATGTCTGGCTCTTGCTATCAACCGCTTTCTTTACCACGACCGTCACGGGTTTGCTCTCTTGTGATAGCGGGATCGGGATAAGCAGGTTCATCCCTTTAGAAAGACGAGAAGTCTTCTTCAACTGATTGATCTGGAGGATGGGGGCCAGATCGACTCCATACAGTTTGGCAATTCGTGAAAGGGTGTTTCCCTGCTTCACAACATGGGTCTTAAACGTGACCTTTCTCACGGGTTGAAGCGCTTCAAAATTCTGGAGAAAAAGTTCCTTCTTCCCATAGGGGATTTTAATCTCGTACTCGGGATCCTCGGGAGGGGTGCAGTTTCTCAAGAGTTCAGGGTTCAGATCTTTCAGTTCTTCGAGGGGAGTCTCGCATGCCTTGGCGATCACGCCAAGGTCGGTGACTTCAGGCACCCTGACTTTTTCGTAGCGAAGAGGGTCCTGGTATTCAATAGAGGCAAACCCGTACTGTTCAGGATCCTTCGCGATGACCGCTGCTGCGATCATCTGTGGCACGTAGTCACGGGTCTCCTTTTTCAGGTAGGGGTATTTGGCCAATTCCCAAAAGTCCTCCGTCCGGTACCGTTTCATTGCCCTGGCGATCTTGCCTTCACCCGCATTGTAACCGGCTGCGGCAAGGTACCAGCATTCGAACATATCGTAGAGGTCTCTGAGATATTTGGCGGCAGCGATGGTCGATTTTTCAGGATCCCTTCTTTCATCGACCCACCAGTTGACTTTCAAACCGTATCGTTTTCCTGTCAGGTAGATAAACTGCCACGGCCCCATGGCTTTACTCCTCGAATAGGCGTAGGGGTTGAAGCCACTTTCGATGAGGGCCAGGTAGACCAGATCCTCTGGCAGACCGTTCTCTTTCAGGAGAGTTCTCATGGAGGGGATATATTTGGCCGACCGGCCCAGCCAACTCGAGAACTTATTCTTGAACGTCGTTTGAAAGAATTGGAGGAACGCTTCGACTCGGGCATTGATGACGATGGGAATATCGAACTCGACCTCCTTCTTCTGGGGTTCCTCCGGAGAGACAATCGGGATGAAATCGTCGTTGGGTTCGTCGCTGATGGGCGGTTCTAACTTCCACGCAGGCTGCCCGTCTGTGACGAGAGCAGCAAGGAGGGTCCTCCTTTCTGCCCGACGGGAGTCCCCCTCTTCAGAAAAGAGTTCTTCCAGTTCGGAAGGTGTAAAAAGCGAGAATTCTTCTGCATCTGGCGACGGGAAATTTGAAGGGGTTTTCTTGGGATGAAGGCTGATCTGTGGAAGACATGCAGAGGAGAGGAACAGGATCAAACCCAGCGTTAGGATCTTGCGCATCATTTGATTCCTCCCGAGAGAAGAAATTGTGTGGAAAGTCCAAAAAAGGTAAAATTCATGACAGCATGCCACAATTTGTCGCTTCTTGTCAAGTCTAATCTTAAATAGATAACCGCCTGCGAATCCATAATGAAACATCGAGGTTACTCAACAGGAAGTCAAGGATAGTGTCTAAGGCCGAACAAATATAAAGCAATATTTGTGCCAATTTCTAAGCAGAAAAAGCAATATCTGCTAAGTTTGGCGGGACAAGAAGCAGGAATACACTTACGGACCCCAAAAAACGACTGTTGTTTTTTTTGATAACCCATTGAAAAAAAAGCTTGACATTTAAAAAAAAATTTCTCATAATGAATTGCATCGTAAGTTGTAAGGAGTTGTTGTTTGGATCGAAAAAAAGCCACAAAAGTGCTAATTCAAGACTTTCTGTGGCTTTTTTTATTCAGGACCAAAGGCTATTACAACTTACTTAAGTTCAAGAAGAAAGGGGGTGAGTTGTGGTGGCCAAAGGTCGTGTTAAATGGTTTAACGAGAAGAAGGGCTATGGGTTCATTTCCAGGGATGATGGAAATGATGTTTTCGTGCACTTCTCCGCCATTAAGAAGGAGGGATTCAAGGTCCTTTACGAAGGCGACGAGGTAGAGTTTGAGATTTCTCAGGGGCCCAAAGGTCCGCAGGCAACGGATGTTGTTGTCGTGAGCTAGTCAAGAGCTCGTTAGGCTAATGCGAAGAGACCCCGGACGTGAGTTTGGGGTCTCTTTTTTTTAACCGAATGAACCGAGACAATACTCCGCTGCGGCCAGAGAGCCTCACGGTGTAGAAAGGGCTGGGATGGCAGAGATCAAATCCACGTTGGAATTGGCCTTGGAGCGGACCCAAAAAATGTCGATCTCCGGGGAAGAGAAAGAGGAAATGAAGAGGAGAGAGATCACACAGAAAGCGACGGGGATGTTTCACCGGTACATGGACGATCACCTTTCCCTCAACGAGATGACGAGGGAAATCGAACGGATGGAGGAGAGGGCGAGAGCGACGCTTCGGGACGTCCTGCTTTCCCAGTGGATCGATGCGGTTTGCCTGGATGCTGAAAACGAAAAGCTCCTGAGAGGGATTGAATTCCTCAAAGGCCGGAACGTTGATGACGTAAAGCAGACACTGGAGGTTCTCCGTTCTGACTACGAGAGAGAAAAGCACGAGGCAGAACAGAGCTTGGGAGGTCGGCTGGCAGAGGCCCTGAGAAAGGAAAACATCCATGGAAGTGCGGTGGTTCCCCATGTCAGAGGGAGCAAGGAATGGAAGGAGAGGATGGGACCCGTTGAGCAGGCCTTTGGAAAAAAGATCGAGGAAGTTAAGGAGGTTCTCAGAAACCTATAGGTAGGGGTAGAAACTCTGTCGAATGGTTTCAAAGTTCTCAATCACCGCATCCCTTCCCAGAAGGATCTCCCCGTGCCCAGGGAGCAACATTTCCGTTTCCAATTGAGAGAGTCTTTCGATGCTTTCCATGAGTGCTTTTGGGTCACCCTCGGGAAAATCTGTTCTTCCAATCCCTCCATTGAAGACGACATCTCCTGTAAAGAGAGCCTTTCTCTCCGGCCAGTAGATCGAGAGGGACCCAGGGGAATGGCCAGGGGTCTGGAGGATATCAAAACGGTTCTCTCCGAGGTGGAGTTTTCCCTCCTTGAGATAAAAGTCGCTCCGGAATTTTGGAAGAGGCTGTCTCATCATCTCAAAAAGGAGCTTTCCGCTCTCAAGAAGATATCGCTCCTCTTCCTCACTCATCGCCATCTTCGCCGGTTTGTCCAGGAATGTTTCGAGACCTTCGAGGTGGTCCGGATGAGAGTGGGTGGTCATAATGAGATCGACGGCATCCGGCGAGAGCCCATCCTCCTCCATCTGATAAAAGAGCTGTTTAACAAACTTAGAGTGTCCGGGATCGATGAGCACGTTCACCTCTCCGCCGACGACGTAAGAATTGCAGTTGTTTTCGTACGCGTTCTTCCACAGGTAGACATAGAGGTTTTTCTCCAACTTCATCGTGTTCGTCTCCTCCAAGAAAACAAAGGTTAAGGCTTAGATTAAGGTTGAGAAGAAGATAAAAGACAGGGCAGGCGATTGTCAAATGGGCGGCCATGAATTATAGTATAATCATCAACGATGAAGGGAGCGGGTGATGGTATTAAAACAGTATGAAGTCGGGAGATTTTCGATCTTCTCCTATCTGATCGGGGATGAGAATGCGAAAGAGGGGTTGGTGATCGATCCGGCAGACGACGCCGATCTGCTCATATCGGAAGCCGAGTCGAACGGTTTGCAGATTAAGTATATTGTAAATACCCACTGTCATGTCGATCATATCATGGGCAATCAGGAGATGGTAAAGAGAACGAAGGCCAAGATCGTCATTCATGAGAAGGACGCTGAGGGTCTTACGCGTACACCTTCCTATCTTCTCGACATGTTTGGTGCCATCCCATCCCCCCCGGCCGACCACCTGGTAAAACAGGGGGACGTGATCCAGGTGGGCAACGTCAGCCTCCAGGTTCTCCATACGCCAGGCCATTCCCCCGGTGGGATCTCCCTGTATGTGGACGGGGCGGTTTTCACCGGCGATACCCTCTTTGTGGGCTCTGTGGGAAGAACAGATTTCCCGGGGAGTTCCTTTGGCGAGTTGGAAACGTCGGTTCGGGAGAAGCTTTATGTTCTTCCGGGAAACACCGTTGTTTTCCCCGGGCATAATTACGGTCCGACCCCGACCTCAACGATTCAGTTCGAGCGGAGAAACAACCCGTTTGTACGGGGATGAGTCCGGAACGGTCCATTCACCTCGATGTGCCACGGGTCTTCCACCACAGCGGGCGCTTTGCTCCTCCCACAACGAGGCAACGCAGGCCGGTGACCGGTTCGACGGGTTCAGGGTGTGGCAAACTGAGAAAGGGGCTGTGAGAAATGGCCTATGAATTGAGAAACCAGACAAACCGAACCGTATCGGCCGGCCGCTATTTTCCACTCGGCGCGACGTTGACCGACCATGGAGTTAACTTTGCGATCTACTCGCAGCATGCGGGTGAGGTCTTTCTTCTTCTGTTTGACAGGCCAGATGGAGACCCCACGGATATCATCCGACTTGAACATCGGACAAAATTCATTTGGCACACCTTTGTTCACGGGGTGAAGGGGGGACAATATTACGGATACAAGATCCGGGGGGAATTCAATCCCGCCTACGGGTTGCGTTTCAATGAGAACAAGTTGTTGATCGACCCCTACGCAAAGGCGCTGACGGACAAGTTTGGGAATAAGGATAACCTTCTCCTCGGCTATGATCCGGCGTCCCCTGCATTAGATCTTTCACAGGACAAACGGGATAACACCTCGATCGTGCCCAAGTCGATCGTGGTGGATGATCACTTCGATTGGAAGGGGGATGTCCCTCCCGATATCCCTTTCCCGGAACTCATCATTTATGAAGTCCATGTGAAGGGGTTTACAGCCCATCCGTCGTCGGGGGTGAAGATGCCCGGGACCTATCTGGGCTTCGTTGAAAAGATCCCTTATCTGAAGGATCTGGGAATAAACGCTGTCGAGTTTCTTCCCCTCCAGGAATTTTATGTTGAGGATTTTCTGCTCGACAAAGGGCTGACCAACTATTGGGGGTATAATACCATCGGTTTTTTTGCGCCGGAATCGTCCTACGGGTCCCACCGTTTCCCGGGGTGTCAGGTGAACGAGTTCAAGACCCTGGTTCGCGAACTTCATCGGGCAGGCATGGAAGTCATTATGGATGTGGTGTATAACCATTCCGGAGAAGGAAATGAGCTTGGCCCCACGCTCTCTTTCAAAGGGATCGACAACCTTACCTACTACACCCTGACGGACCCCCCTTCGGAACCCGATCGTTATCCCGATCGTTATTACGTGAACTATACCGGGTGCGGGAACAGTCTCAATCTCGCCAATCCTCCCGTCATCCGATTTGTCATGGATTCCCTCCGGTATTGGGTTGAGGTGATGCATGTTGACGGCTTCCGATTCGACCTCGCCTCCGTCTTAGGCCGGGAAGACGGATTTTTCAAGAAATCGTCCTCCTTTTTTGACGCGATCTCCCAGGACCCGGTCTTAAACAGGATAAAGCTGATCGCCGAACCCTGGGATATTGAAACAGACCAGGTGGGGAATTTCCCGATCGACTGGTCCGAATGGAACGGGCGGTTCAGGGATACCGTGCGACGTTTCGGCAGGGGAGACGGGGGACAGGTCAAAGATCTCGGGTGGAGGGTGATGGGCTCTCCGGATCTTTACGGAGATGACGGAAGGTCGGCGTATAACAGCATCAACTTCGTCACCTGCCACGACGGGTTCACCCTCCATGACCTTGTCTCCTATGACGGCAAACATAATGAGGTAAACCTCGAAGACAATCGTGATGGTACAACCGACAACACTTCTTGGAACTGTGGCGTCGAAGGGGAGACGGATGATCCGCGGATCATCCGTCTGAGGAAACAACTGATCAAGAACGATGTCTGTTATCTTCTCTTTTCATCGGGGACACCCATGATTCTCGGCGGCGATGAATTCATGAGGACACAACGAGGGAATAATAATGCTTACTGCCAGGACAATGAGATCAGCTGGTTCCATTGGGGCGACGTAAAAAAGAATGAGGACATCTTCGATTTTTTTAAGAAGGCGATCGCCTTTGAGAAGAACCATACGATTCTCCATAGCAGAAAATTCTTCTTTGGCAAGGATTTGGACAACGATCATATCCCTGAGATGAACTGGTTTGGGAAGGATCTGTCGGCCCCTTCCTGGGATGACCCTGACCTCTGCATCTTATCCTATCAACTCGATGGGAGGGACGAAGGGGTTGACCGTTCGGCTTACCACCTCTTTTTTATCCTAAACAGTCATCGGGATGTACAGTACGTGCGGCTCCCCGGTCTGACCGACGGACAGAGATGGCATCGGGTGATTGACACAAGTCTGAATCGTGGAGAGGACTTCCTTGAAGATGGCAAAGAGATACGCATCGATCCGCCCAACCATTACCTTGCGAATGGGAGAAGTACGGTTGTGCTCATCGGGAAATGAAGGGCTTCCTTCCGTGGGGAGGGTCGTTCGAATCAGCAGGGACCCAGGCCGCGAGGCTACAATTCTTGACGAGTCCCATCCGATTCTTGGGAGTGATGGAGCGTCATCCGCCTACGCAGAAGACCACGGCCTTGCCCGTGGGGCTCCATGAATGGAACAGCTTAAAGGGAGGATCGTTTCTTGAATTGCAGAAAGACAATGTACGTGATCATGAAGACGGCTGAGACCGTTGCCGGCAAGGCGGTTTTCCGGCTGAAGAGGGCCAGCGCCAGGCCCCCTGCGAGCCCGTAATTCTTGAGCGTACCGAGCAGGACCAGACCGACCAAGGTTTTTTGTGGGAGCCGAAAGGCCTTCCCCACTCCCTCGATGATCCATCCCAGGACAAAGGTACTGGCGATAGCGATAAGCGCCGGGGGGATCAGGGACGAGGGTTTTGTCAGAAACACCTCGCGATTCAGCCCCACGATGGTATAGGTGAGCACGAAAAAACTCCAGTTTGTCAGGGTCCCTTTGAAGGGTTCAATCCGTGGAGCCATCTTGAACCGGACAAGAACACGGGAAAGAATCAAAGGCAAGAGGATCAACTCGACCATAATCATCATCAATCTGCCGGGATCGATGAAGCCTGAACCGAGAAAAACGATGGTCATCACCGGCATGATCACCAGTGCACCGAGATAACCACCCAGAGTTCCAATGAGGGAGAAGGTGCTGTCCCCGTGCAGAAAGAGGGTGAACGGGATGACCGCAACAGCAGGGGGAACAGCAGCGAGGAGGACAAAGCCACTTTGCAGTGCTTCGTCGCGGATCAGCAGCGCGTTAAGCGCGAGCAGAAAACCGCCGAGGACAAAATAGTTCATGGCGATGCCTGCAAGGGCCGGAGCCACAAGGGCCTTGGGAGAACGGAAGGTGCTCCCGGATATGCCCATCGTGGCGAGGGTCATGATGATCATCAGAAGAGGAAAGGTTGCCCTTTCGGTCAATGGGGCAGCACCCCCCCAGATGAGACCCGTGGCAAGGGCCACGGTCATGATGAAATCTCTGTTGCGTAAAAGGCCTTTCATTTTTGTCATGTCCGGTATCCCAATCACTTTCGGTAAAGGAGAAAAGCCAAACCCCTTCATTTTGACATTTAGAGATGCCTATCGGCAAGGCCTTTCTTACTGTGATAGAGTGAAAACGGTGAAAGGGGTGAATCCAAGAGACGTGTGAAGAGGGGAGGGAAGAAAGATGCGTTTTTCAATCCAGACGGAGCTGTTTGATGTACTGCCTGAGCTGACCATTGGGGTGGTCGTGGCGACGGGGATGGACAATACCCATCCTTCCAGGGAGATCGAAGAGCGGCTTCAACAGGCGGTTGAGGAGATGAGACGTCATTTCAGCGTTGACAAACCCCAGGACCATCCACGGATCAAGCCATGGAGAAGTGCCTTTTCCAAACTGGGAATCTCAGGAAGCAAATTTCCGAGTTCCATCGAATCCATGGCCAGGAGAATTCTCAAAGGAGATCCCTTCCCTGTGATCAACCCTCTTGTCGGTCTTTACAATAGCGTTTCTCTGAAGTACCTCGTTCCCATGGGCGGTCACGACCTGAATACCCTGGTGGGGAATATCCATCTTCGGTTTACAGAGGGTTGGGAGCCTTTCACTCCCATGGGGGGGGGAGAGACAATCATTGTGCCGAAAGGAGAACTGGTCTATCGGGATGATCGAGACGTGCTGACTCGAAATTGGGTGTGGCGTCAGTGCGAGAAGGATAAAGCGACGGAAAAAACAGAAAAGATCTTCATCCCGATCGATGTGCTGGGTGACGTGGGAACAGAACGAGCGCCTGAAATTATCGACGAACTTTCAAATCTCATTCCAGCGTATTTTGGCGGAACCGTCTTTTCGGCTGTCCTGAAAAGGGGAAACCCCTGGGTGGATCTTCCGATGTAAACGTATTGAAAGCATTCACCGCCCATTCGCCCTCTATTTACCCGGATGTTGCATTATCGAACCCGGGCGGGAGCACTTCCAAACCCTTGC
>Ga0154678_1151_pt1 | contig 8475 bp, 6 predicted proteins | sample Rifle2008BG13ft_FD_116107 | JGI IMG/M metagenome (GOLD analysis project Ga0154678, IMG submission 116107) | Deltaproteobacteria bacterium RBG_13_52_11b | reverse complement strand
TGACCCATTTTTCATCAATAGCGTTCATGACCTCAATGGTCGGAGGTAATTCAATGGCTGGATCTAATCTCTCACAGAAACTAAGCGATAGAAGGAGAAAAATCGATCTCGTCGATCGAGAATTATTGCCCCTTCTCAATCAACGGCTTCGGATCGCCCTGGGGTGTGGAAAAATCAAAAAGGAGATGGGAAAAAACATCTACGATCCCCAGAGGGAAGCAGAGGTTTTAAAAAGGTTGAGAATGAAAAACAGAGGCCCGCTAAAAGAAGAAGATTTGGAAAAGATATTTAGAGCCATTATCAGAGTCTGCCGCAGATCTCAAAAATGAGTGAACCCTAAAGTCCGCCGCGGTTCATCTTTTGGTGGATTGGGTGTCCGATACGTCCACTGGAGCCGGCCTCTCTTCCCGTTGCCAAGGCATCAGCCATTTTTCGATGGCCTGCAAACCAGTGGTAAAGAGAGCACCGAGGATCATGATGATCACCAACCCAGCAAACATATTCTCAGTCAGGAGAGTCTGCCAGGAAAACCAGATGAGATATCCCAAACCGTACTTTGCAGCCACAAATTCAGCAGCAATGATGACGATGAGGGCAGTGCCTAGGCTAAGACGAAGCCCAGCAAAAATGATGGGGAGTGCTCCAGGGATGGTAACATGGTAGAACATCTGCCAGCGATTCGCACCGTAGTTGTTCCCGGCCTCAAAGAAGATGGGTTCAATGTCGCGGACACCCGCAGTGGTATTGATCAGCACCAGGAAAAAGGAAGCGATGCCAACAATCACAATCTTACTGATCTCTCCAATTCCAAAGATGAGCATGACCAGTGGAAGGATCGCGATCTTGGGCAGAACATAGACCGCTGAAATGACCGGATCGCAGGCCACCCGGATCGTCCGGTTCATTCCCATGACGACACCCAGGATAATTCCTGGTATGGCACCGAGTACAAAACCCGTAAAGATCCGGAACAAACTGACCCAGAGGTGTCCCTCTTCAAACACTTTCCACATCCCCGACCAATCTCCAGCACGGATTTTACCAGGCAGGAGCCAGAACTGTCCCAATAATTCGCCATTGGTGATCAGGTTCCATAGAGCAATCCCCACCGTGGACGGAGCTGGGAAAAAGCGGGCATCCAGCCATTTCAAGTCTACCGCTGACTCCCACAGGGCCAGCAACAAGACAGGAAAGCCAATGGAAAGAAGACGATCTCGATTCCTAATGTCCAGATGCAAGAGGCGTGGTTTCATCGTTGCTTTTCTATGGTCTTTTGTACTTCTCCCTTTAGGTCTTGCCAAATGGCATAAGTGAGCTGGCCAAATTCAGGCGCGCTGGTTAGGGCAAAACTACGGGGACGTTTGAAAGGCACTGAAAACTCGCTTTTATTGGTCCCCGGGTGTGCGGTCATCAGGACGACCCGGTCTCCCAACAAAACCGCTTCTTCAATGCTGTGGGTGATGTAGACAACCGTCTTTCGCAAATCTTCCCAGAGGTGAATCAACTCCTCTTGCAGAACTGCCCGAGTCTGGGCGTCCAGTGCTCCTAAAGGTTCGTCCATGAGCAGAATTTCCGGGTTGTTCGCGAAAGCCCGGGCAATGCTGACTCTCTGTTTCATACCTCCGGAAAGCTGGTGAGGATAGGCATCGGCGAACTTGATCAGTCCCACTTTTCGCAACCAATCAAGGGCGATCCCCCTGCGTTCTCGACGGCTGAAACCACGCATATGGAGCCCGAAAGCAACATTATCGATCACTGTTTTCCAGGGAAAGATGGCATATTCCTGGAAAACGATGCTCTGTAAGGGAACATCCTCTTTCCCCGGGAGCAAGGTTACCTCCCCTGATGTGGGGGTGATCAACCCGCCGAGGATTCGGAGAAAAGTCGATTTGCCACAACCGGATGGCCCGACAATGCAAAGAAATTCGCCTTCTTTCACCTCGAGATTAAAGTCACGGAGGGCACAGACCGGCTCATTGGAGGAGGGATAGAGTTTCGTGACACCAAAGGCCCTAATCTTAACAACCATTGTTCCCCCTCTTGGAGAATAAGGATTTCTCTCTCACATGAAGCCCCTTTCGATTTTCCGCGTTCTCCTTGTCAAGGTTTCGACGGACCCAATGCCTTAACAGCCAAATCAGCAAAGGATGGGTCGGCCATCCTTTCCTGAGGGATGACCGTCGTATAGTTGGTCCAACCCGCCCACCGGAAGACCTCTTCCATATTTTTTATGCTGTCAATAAAGACCTTCAAGTTCGGGTCGTACACCTGGGGTTTGCTCTTCCGAATGGCTTCTTCAGTGGAGGTCACATATTTGAGATAGGCCTTGAGGTTGGCCGGATCGAGATACATGCTGCCTTGCATGGCCCGGGAGCCTTTGACCAGGGCAATCATGAAACGTTTTGCCACATCGGTCCGTTCCTTTATGAATTTGCCAGAGTACATGAAGACCGTGGTCATTGCTCCGGGAGCCACATCTTGAGCCAAGAGAACGCCTTTCCCTCCAGCAATGATCTGATCCGAGTAGGGCGGACCTACCAGGGCGGCATCTACGGAGGCTTTCTCAAAAGCCAATGGCATGTCCGGGTTGGCGAGATTGACAATCTCGATATCTTTGACCGTCAGCCCTACTTCTTTGAGCCCCTTAGCGACAAAGTAGGCTCCGGTAGTACCCGGGCCTCCGGCAATCGCAATTTTCATATTCTTTAAATCTGCAATCGATTTAACCTTGCCTGAATCTTTCAAGTCTTTGCGGACGATAATAATGGTCGGACCTTCCTTCTGTGGCTGCAGCGCTGCTGAGGCGACGATGCGGAGATCGAATCCCTTATTGAATGCATTGAAGGTGGCCGCTGTGATTCCAACCCCTCCAGCGTCGAGCGACCCCTGGGCCAGGAAGGCCATCGCCTCAGTCCCAGAAGCGACCTTCTGCATATCGACTTCAATGTCCTGTTCCTTCATGAAATCCCGACCAATAGCAACGTACAGAGGAGCAAAGTTCATAATGGCGACGTAGGCCACTTTCACCTTGTCGAGTGAGGAAGCTTCCTTTGGGCCAAAAATCGAAAATAGGAGCGTTAGGGTAAGCATGATGGCAAGGATTGAGCTTTTACGGTTCATCTTTTTCTCCTTTCCCTCGATAGATTTGAATACTGTTATCCAATGGTCCACCATCTCCACGGAAATGCTCAGCCGTCGCATTTCCGGATGCATCACGGCTGTTTACTCCTGTTCCCTAATTTTCGCACCGAGCCCCTTCATCAATTCAAGGAAGTTGGGAAAGGTAACTTGAACAGCCTCGGCACTATCGACCTCAAGGTGACCGGGAATTGCTGTGCCTGCAACCGCGAGAGCCATCACCACCCGGTGATCCCTGTGTCCACACACCGGACGACCCCTCAGTTTGCTCTCATGGATCACCAGTCCGTCCGGCAACTCTTCAACCTTAGCTCCCAAAGTACCGAGTTCCTTGGCCATCACCGCGATTCGGTCGGTCTCTTTCAAACGGGCATTGGCTACGTTCCGAAGGATCGTCTTTCCCTGGGCAAAGCAGCCCGCCACGGCCATGGCCGGAAGCGCATCCGGCGTATCCCCAAGGTCGAATTCCCTTCCCTTTAGCGCACCACCTCGTACCCGGATCCTTCCCTTCTCTTGGCTGATGCGTGCGCCCATCTCCTGAAGATACGTCACTACCTGTTTATCGCCCTGAGCGTCATTCATGTCAAGGCCAAGGAGTGTAATGTCCGCTTCTCCAATCGAACCGGCCACAAGAAAAAAAGTCCCTGAAGAAAAGTCACCTGGGACCGTCACATCCAGACCCTGATAGCTTTGCCCCCCGTATATTGTGATTTGTGCGAAATCATCGGACGCCTTATACCGGATACCATAACGATCAAGCCAGCTAAGCGTCATCTGAACATAGGGTTTCTCGTGCAGGTCGAACACCTCGAGTTTGGAATCTTTTTCCATCAGAGGACAGTGGATCAGGAGACTCGAAATATACTGGGAAACCAACCCTCCGACTCGGGCCTTCCCTCCCTTGGCAGGGCCTTTGACGACCACGGGGGGAAGCCCATTATTTCGCGTGGAAAAAACCTCAGCTCCAAGATCGCTGAGCGCTGTAATCAATGGCTGCGCAGGGCGCTTAATGATTTGGTCGTCGCCGGTGAGGACGGTCGCTCCCTTTGCCAGTGCTGCCGTTCCCATAAAGAAGTAGAGGGTGGTCCCGGAATTTTTCACATCGACAACATTCTCCGGAATGCACGGAGCTCCGTTGACCCCTTCCACTTCCCAAACATCTCCGAGAGAGACCTTGGCTCCAAAGAGACGTCCGGCGCCTACGGCTGCAAGGCAGTCAGAAGAGACCAGAGGGTGACGAATGGTAGACTTCCCATGAGCGAGGGTCGAAAGCGTAACGGCCCGGACGGTGTGAGACTTGCTTGTAGGGATGAGAACTTCCCCTCGAAGGACTGATTTCTCGCTGACGATCTTCATAGATCCGTCCTTTCAGATAAGTCTCGACGCCATTCTAACTCAGATGTTCATGGAGTTCAAAGCCCGATTCGGAGATCCCGCTGGGCAGACTCCCAGTAAGGTCCTTTGTTCTTAACGATCGGGGGGCTAAACTCCATTTATTCCTTCATCTTCTTCTTCAACATCTCAACCAGGGTCGATTTCCTGATCTTGTTTGTTGCCAAGGTTGAAGGAAGGCTATCCATAAACCCTATCCTCTTTGGCACTTCGTAGTTGGCCAATTGCTTCTTGCAGAATTTGTCATTCGGTTTTAATGATTTCGTCCGCCTATTTCTTCTTTCTCTTCTTGAAGGGATTCTCAATGGGCTTGGCGCCGAGACAGAGAACCTGATTCCGGTTCTCCAGGTAGAGGGCTGTCTCAAGGCTTGCTGACCCGATATTCTGGTTCATGGCCTCTTTTGTCATCCGGAGTCCCAGAACGGACTTGGTGATCATCTTATTGGCCAGTTCCTTGGCCTTGGGGATCAATTGTTCAGGGGGAACCACGTAGTTGACAAAGCCGATCCTTTGGGCGGTCTCGGCGTCGATGACCTCTCCGGTCAGGAGGTATTCGGCAGCAAAACCCAGATTGACTTCTCGAGGTAAAAAGAAACTGCTTCCCATATCTCCTGCGGTGAGGCCGATATTGATATAGGAGGCAACGAATTTCGCTGACGGGTCTGCGACGCGAATGTCTGCTGCCATGGTAAAACTGAACCCTCCTCCGGCGGCATATCCGCGCACAGCCGCAATGACGGGCTGCGGCGCCCTTCTCATCAACAGAATCACCTCAGCGATTTCGTCCTGGAATGTGTAAAGTTCCTCGATATCCCGTTTATAGAAAGGCCGGAACTCATCGTCCATCTCATCAATATCCGACCCCGAGCAGAATCCCCGCCCAGCCCCTGTCATGATGACGACGCGACACGTCTTTTCGTCATTCTGCCTTTCCCGCCAGAAGTGGAGCAGCTCCTGCCGCATCTTCTTGGTATGGGCATTCAGCTTCTTGGGCACGTTTAAGGTTAACGTCCCGATGGCTCCCTCAATGCCAAACTTGATGGTCTCGTACATTACTTCCCCTCCTTTAGGATCTTCTTCAAATCAGTCTTTTTGATTTTGCTCGTTCCAATCGTGGTCGGCAGGCTCTCCATAAACTCGACTCTCTTGGGCACTTTGTAATTGGCCAGTTGTTTCCTGCAATATTCGATGATCTCTTCTTTAGTCGCTGTCATCCCCTCTCGGAGGACAATACAGGCACATACCGTTTCTCCGAACTCCGTGTCCGGTATTCCTACGACGGCCACAAGGGCAACAGAGGGAAGTTTGTATAGGATCTCTTCTACCTCGAGAGGAAAGACGTTAAACCCTCCAGAAACAATCATGTCCGTCTTGCGGCCTACGAAGGTCACATAGCCCTTCTCGTTCATCTGCCCCAGATCACCGGTGTAGAGATATCCCTCTTGATCCACTGCCTGGGCTGTCAGGTTTGGCTTCTTGTAGTATTCAATCAAACAGTTTTTCCCCTTCACGGCAATCTCACCGGGGGTTCCCAGAGAAACTTCATGGCGATGGTCGTCGACAATCTTCACAGCGGCATCACGGATAGGTTTCCCCACTGTCCCGGCCTTGATTTCCGGCGGATCTCCATATTCGCTGATCGTGTGGGAGGGAGCCTCTGAGAGACCGTAAGCCACGCTGATATTGCATCCCATCTCGTCCTGGACCCGCCTGACCAGCTCCAGAGGACAGGTGGCTCCTGACATATACCCTGTTCTCAGTGAGGAGACATGGCGTTTGTTGAAGTCAGGAGAATTGAGCATGTAGGAGAACATGGTGGGCACGCCGTAGATAACCGAGACCTTTTCCTTCTCGATCAGTCGGAGGGCCTCCTCGGCGTCAAACACATCCATCATGACCATCTTGCATCCGCAGACAAGGCCGTGCGATACAATGGTAAATCCACCGAATTCATGGCAGAAGGGCAGAGGATTGAGGAGGGCATCATCCTCGGCGATGAACATTCGCTCGGAAATCCGAATCCCTGTAAAAACCCTCGCCTCATGAGAGAGGACGACGCCTTTGGGGAGAGAGGTTGTGCCTGAAGTGAAGAGGACGGTCGCGGGCTCGGTCGCCCTTACAGGATTTGAGCGAATCTCCTCGATCTCTTTTTCGGTCGCCCGATATTCGAACAGGGGATGAACGTCCAGCATCCCCGGGGGAATCTTCTCTCCGTCGACATAGATGTTTTCGAGCTTCGGCAAATTGGGTTTGATCTCGTTCAAGATCTGAATGAAGTTGGCCTTAAGAAAGCGATCTACCATAAAGAGGAAACGCGCATCGGAGAAATTGAGCATGAAGTTCAGTTCGGAAGACCGGTAGCGGGTATTCAGAGGGATCAGGATTGCGCCGACCTTGAGGACGGCAAATTTGATGAGAAGATATTTGATGCCGTTCGGAAAAAGGAGTCCACAGGGTTCTCCCTTCTTCAAGCCTTGTCGCTTGAGTGCCGCAGCCAAGTGGTCTGTCGCTCGACTGAACTCCCCAAAGGTGATCCGTTCGTCTCCGTAGACCAACCAGACCTTATCCGGGCGCCTCTGTGCCTGGACGTCAAGCAACTGGGGAAAGTTGAGATGCTCGAATTCGACATAGCTCGGAATCCGTCTCTGACTGTCAAATCTCATCATTTCCTTCTCTTTCAATCTCTCAATCCATCATCCTTCTTACTCAATACGTGATGAAACCCGGCAGATAGGCTGCGCAAGGATCCATGATGGTTCATAAACATACCTGCCAACGTACTCGATATAGCATCAAGGTTCATCATCCGGTGCTGTCAGGATGTCTAGACCGAGTTGAGGACCTTCCATGTCGTGGCGAAGAGAACTGTAGCCATTCCACATCATGAGAAGGTCCGCCAATACCATCGCTGTCATGGCTTCAGCCACCGGGACGACACGGGGGACGATGGTAGGATCACGACGTGTCTCTGCTGCTAGTTTCTCGTTCCTTTTTTTGATCACATTAATAGTCATTTGATCAATCGAGATGGTTGAGGTCGGCTTAACCGCAATACGGAAAACGATATCATCTCCGTTGCTAATTCCACCCAGCATCCCACCACAGTGATTGGTGTGAAAACGAACGTTTCCTTTTTCATCATAGCAAGGGATGTCGTTGTTTTGGCTGCCGGTCCGACGGGCTTCCTCGAATCCGTCACCAAACTCAATACCGCGCACCGCACCGATACTCATCATCGCATGGGCTAACAGGGCTGTTAACTTATCAAAAACCTGTTCGCCCAGCCCAGCCGGAACACCTCTTGCGATCACCTCCACAATACCGCCAACCGTATCTCCTTTTTTGGCGATCTCCAAGGTCTTGGCAATCATGATCTTGCTGGCCTTCAGATCTGGACAGCGGGCCGGATTCGATTCCGTGTTGGCAACAATATCTTCCCAGGTCAAATCCGGGCAGGCTGCAATGCCGGCCATCTCTTTGGTATAAGCTCTAATTTCTATCCCTTCCCGGCCCAGGATTTTTTTGGCGATGGCTCCACCAGCAACCCGGCAGGCTGTCTCCCGCCCGCTGGAACGCCCAGCCCCACGCCAGTCCCGGAAGCGTCCATATTTGATGTGGAAGGTGTAGTCGGCATGGCCTGGCCGCACGCATTCCATCACTTTCGCATACTGCTTGACATGAAAGGGCTTGGTATCCACATTATAGATGATCATGCCAACCGGTGCGCCGGTCGTATAACCGTCAAAAACGCCGGCAACAATTTGAACCCTGTCCTTTTCCTGACGGGGAGATGCGATCGCACTCTGGCCCGGACGACGACGATCGAGCTCAACCTGAACTTCTGCTTCTGTGATGGGCACTCCCGGAGGCACTCCATCAACGATGATCTGGAGTGCGGGACCATAGGATTCGCCCGAAGCGGTAACGCGAAAGACTCTTCCAAAG
>Ga0154678_1037_pt14 | contig 8512 bp, 7 predicted proteins | sample Rifle2008BG13ft_FD_116107 | JGI IMG/M metagenome (GOLD analysis project Ga0154678, IMG submission 116107) | Deltaproteobacteria bacterium RBG_13_52_11b | reverse complement strand
GAAGTGTGGGATGATCTGAAGACGGGTGTCGAAAAAGGCCTGGATGAGCTGAAGGACACATTCGATCAGAGTCTTTCGAAATTCAAAGAGATGGGGGAAGATGTAGCTGATACCGTATTCAAAAAGAAAAAGGCCTATCTTGAAAAAGTAGAGGGTCAATTAAAGGAGTGGGGTCCCCAGATCGACATTTTGAAGGCGAAGGCGGAAAAGTCAAAAGTCGAAGTTAAGATAAAGTATCTTCAACAGATCGAAGAATTGAGAAGCAAACAGGGCGTCCTGAAGGAGAGGTTGGGCGAACTTAAAGAATCCGGAGATGAAGCATGGGGGGACGTTAAGGATGGTTTGGAGGATGCTTTGGATGAAATGAAAAAGGCCCTGAAACGAGCAACCTCAAGATTTAAGAAGAGTTAGGCAGACCTATTTTTGAAGGTCATTGGATGAAACTTGTGACAAGAGAATGGGTTAGAGAAATCTGGTTATTGAGTGAGACCTCAAAGAGGAAGGAGGCAACATGGCCCAGGAGATCTACGATACAATTGGGTGCTTCTTGGGTTCTTATAGCCTTTTGTGCTTCCAGGGCGGTGGCGGAACCCCCCAAATCGCTCCCGCGCATTCATTTCTTCATCCGAGTCCCTTCCTTGCATGCTTCTTTTTTACATATAGGTTTCTATGATTTTTGCCAGCTGGCCATGATCCAACTCTTGACCCACCAGAGGTCCTTTCCTCAGAGCGGAGAAATGGTCCTCAAATGGAGGCCTCTCGTTTCGATAGATCACCCCGACAGGGATTTCATCTCCCCATTGTTGAGACAGCCGGATGGCAGCCTCCCAGTCTGTCGGGTCATAGGAAGAAGGCAGAGGTTTACACCGGTCTTGATACCATGGGTACGTATTCACCCTGTTAAATGAAACACAGGGTTGTAAAATATCAACCAAGGAAAACCCTCGATGACCGATGGCTTGCACAAGAACATCCACCAGAGGGTCTTCCAGTCCGACATAACCTCTGGCAACGAAGCCCGCGTGCATGGCAATGGCAATGGCAAGAGGGTTGAAAGGTGATTGCAGAACGCCTTCGGGCTGGGCCTTCGTGATAAACCCTTGGTCCGAAGTGGGACTTGCTTGGCCTTTTGTTAAACCATAGACCTGATTATTGTGAACCAAGAGGGTGATATCGATGTTTCGACGGATGGCGGATAAGAAATGATTCCCTCCTTCCCCATACACGCACCCATCTCCGCTTTCTGCAATCACAACGAGGTTGGGATTGGCCAGTTTTGCTCCTGTGGCTACCGGCACACTTCGACCATGGAGACCATTGAAGAGGTTTGCGTTTAAGTAATGAGGAGCTTTCGCAGCCTGACCGATCCCGGCGACAAAGAGAACCTGGTGAGGCTCCAGACCTCGCTTGACGAGCGCCTTTTTCACTGCCTTCAAAAGCGGGAAGTTCCCGCATCCCGGGCACCATGCGGTTTTGTATTCGCCATAATCTTTGATGTCCACCATGTTATCCTCCTTTCGTCGTCCCAGAGAATGCTGCCAGCAAAGGGGACGGGTAAGAGCGCATGTCGTTGACCCTACATTTGCAGATGGCGCAAAATATACTCGGGTGTGATCGGTAAACCATCGTATCTCGAAATCCTCTTTTGAACAACAAATCCAGTTTCCCTTCGGATCAACTGGGCGAATTGACCGGTGGCATTGCCCTCCACACAGATCACCTTTTTCGACTGCTCCAGGTGCTTTACAAAGTGATCAGGGACGACGGGCCAGACCTGGGAGAAATGAATCGTCGCCACCTTCTTTTTTCCAGCCCTCAATTGAACGGCAGCCTCCTCTATGGCCCCTCGGGTTGACCCCCAAGAAATGAGCAGTAGATCGGCTTTCTTGTCTCCTTGAAAATCCGGGGGGATCACTTCAGAGCGGATTCCATCTCCTTTTCTCAGCCGCTTATCCACCATTTTAGGACGGAGAAAAAGATTTTCTGTCATATGGCCATTTTCCATATGTTCGTGACTATCAACAACAACCAAATGCTCACTGAGACCGGGGAGCAATCGCGGAGAGATACCATTCTTGGTAATCCGGTAACGGAGGTAAGGTGTCTTCACAGAGGAGGAATTGTCATTTGGTCTTATAAAGGAGAGCTTTGAGATATCCATTCGTTCCATATCCCTATAAGAATCAGCTAAGAAATGGTCCGTCAGGACAAACATTGGCCCCTGATATTTTTCTGCGAGTTCAAAGGCCTTTCGCGTAAGATGGAAACACTCCTCAATCGTTCCCGGAGCAAAAACAGCCCGGGGAAACTCTCCGTGACCTGCATGTACGACGAACCCCAGTTCACCCTGTTCTGTTCTCGTGGCCAGTCCTGTTGCAGGTCCTGACCTCTGGCCGATAACAATGACCACCGGGGTTTCAGTAATGGCAGCCAAACTGACCGCTTCAACCATCAGCGCAAAACCACCTCCCGAGGTAGGGACCATGCTGGGAGCGCCCGCATAAGAGGCTCCGATCGCCATGTTGATTGCAGCAATTTCGTCTTCTGCCTGCTCAATGACCAAATCCATATCCTTCGCCCAGTCAATGAGAGTCTGGGCGATCGACGTGGAAGGGCTCATGGGATAGTAGGCGCAGAATTTGAGACCCGCAGAAAGGGCTCCAAGCGCTACAGCCTCATGACCGGTCATCATGAGGCGTTTGGCCGGTTTTGGATTGGCAGGCAATTTCTCCCACTCCAATGCCTGCTCCTTCAGCCAGTGATAACTCACGTTGAGGATCTTCCAATTCTCTTCGGAGTGTTCTTTGCCAAACGTATCCTCAATGGTTTTGGCTACGACTTTTTCGTCAAGGCCGATTAAACCCGCAGCGACACCCACACACGCAGTATTCCAATAGATCTTTTCTCCGAATTCTTTAAGGGGAAGGCCAATCCAGTTTTTTTCTTTTCTTTTCCACTCTCCATCACCGATGATAAGCCCATGTTTTGTAAGCTTCTTCCGGTGAAGGTCGACGGTTTCTTCATTGAGGGCAATCAGAATATCGATCGTTTCCTGCCCGGCCAACACCTTTTCAGACCCTGCGCGGATGGAAAAGGTATTATGTCCCCCTCGCACCCGTGACTCATAGGTCTGCGTCACATGGACTGAAAAGCCGCTCCGCACGAAACTTTTGGCGAAGAGGGTTCCCACGGTCTGCAATCCCTGGCCAGCCTCCCCACCGATCAGGATGTTCAGGAACCTCCCTTCTGTCAGGAGTGCTGTCTTCTTTTCCCTCCGGATTTTCTGTTTACTGCTTTGTTGGCTTTTCATGCTGCTTCCTCCTCTTACGCTTCGGAGCTTAGAATTAATTTAATTATAGTCACTCTCGTTGTCGTCACCATCTATTGGTTATCGATCTCAACGGCTTCCTGGAGCCGCTTTGTAAAGTCGGGGATGGCAGCGTGTATCCTGACCCAGGCGGCCATGAGGGGGACACCCACAGGGTTCTCGGTAAATCCCTTAATTGCCTTTTTTAACGATCCTGTGAAGATTTCGACCGCCTGAATTTCGTTGTGTCTATCGTAGGCCAAGCCGTTAAGAAGGGAAATGGCGTTGTATTTCTCGACGGCGATGGTAGATTCCTGGATGTAAGTCATCACCAGTGTCCTGAAGAAGCCTTCACCCATGACGAGCCCGTCCTGGCTCAGTACCTTGAATAAGGCTTCTGCGATTTCCGTCGCCATTCGGGTGAGCCCGACGTCCGGTTTGTCCTTGTGCAAAATTTGATGCTTATGTTCGTAGGTTTCGATGATTTCAACCTGACACGTTCGATTGACGGATGTGTTCTGGTAGATGTCGCTCAGCAGGGAAACCTCCAGTCCCCAGGTAGGGGATATCCTTACCTTTTCGGCGAGGCTTCGGTTGAGTGCAAATTCGCCAGACAGAGGGTAACGGAAACTGTCCAGGTATTCGAGAAATGCATTGAACCCAAGAATTCTCTTGAGTGACCGGATCAGCGGTGTGTAGAAAAGTCTTGTCACTCTGCCGTAAAGCTTGTCCGTGACCCTCGCATAGTAGCCCTTGCTGAATTCGAAATCCGTCCCCGGGTGCACAATGGGGTAGACGAGTTTGGAGACGATATCCCTTCTGTAATTAACGATATCACAGTCGTGGAGGGCAATGGCAAAAACATGGTCGTCGGCTGTTATATAGCCCAGAGTCATCCAGACGGAGCGCCCCTTTCCCGGCATGTCGACGTTGAAGTCCGTTTTTTTCAATTCCTTGAGGAGCTTTCTCATCCTGGGGCCGTCGTGCCAGACAATCCGCACCTCCCCGGGGAGCACCGACATGATTTCTTTCACTCTTTTGAACTCTTCCTCGGTTGCCCTGTCGAGGGAAAGGACGATTCTATAGAGGTATCTTAGGCCCTTCAGCTGCTCGACAATCCTCGTCATCGCCACACCCTCGAACTCGGAATAGAGTGCCGGCAGAAGAAGAACGGTATGTCTCGTCTTAGTCAATCCTTTTAGCTCTTCCTCCAGGTCCTCCACGGGCCGATCGACCAGCCTTTGCAGGGTCGTAATCACACCGTTCTGAAAAAAATCCACCATATTCTCTTCCTTTCACCTTTGCCATCTATGCAGCATAGGGTCTTGTGGGCTATTCAATGTTATTGCCTGCACGTCTAAAACCTTCTCCATACCCTCCTAAGTCTTTCCGCACCACACTCTTGAGAAGACAGGCTAACCCAAAGAAAACGAATTGTAAAGGGAAAATTTGCGAGACGAGAGGCACGTGAGTTCTGCGAAAAAAAAGCCCCTTGGTTACCTTTTTTTATTAAATTTGATATGATGGGTTAAGAGAAAAACGACACGGGGCTTGCCCCGGCAGCAGAAGGTCACCCCGGCTTTTGCCGGGATGGATGAATGCGCCAACGTTTGGCCGGCCCGTCCCGACAATAGACGGGGGATGTCGCCCCACTTGGGCGTGATGTAGGGTGCCACGGGCTTTGCCCGTGGGGCTCAACAAGGGGGGTTTACAACGATGATGTCTTCGGAACCAAGGATATGCAACACGGAGCAGAGCGAACGAATATTCCGTTGCTGGAGTTCAGAGAAGCCATGAACGTACAGGGGAGGGTGGAGACGAATGAAAAACCATAGAGTAACTCAGGTCGAGGACTACGAGCCTCTGGTCGGAGCTGAGACCATTGAGCGTATTCAGAAAAAGGCCAGACCCCTTCAGCACCTCCATGTAGTCAATGTGAACTCGACCTATTACGGCGGAGGAGTCGCGGAACTCCTGTCCTCGTTGACGCTGTTGATGAACGGTCTGGGGATTCGAACAGGATGGCGGTTGATCGAGGGGGCGCCGGATTTCTTCAGTATTACGAAGAAAATGCATAATGCCCTGCAAGGCGGAAAAATAAATTTGAGCGACCGCAAGCTGCAACTCTACGAGGGGATCATCCATGAGAACGCGGTTCGAAATCACTTGGAAGATCATAATATCGTGATCATCCATGACCCCCAGCCCCTTCCCCTGATCAACCACTATAAAAAAAGCGGTCCCTGGATCTGGCGCTGCCACCTCGACCTCACAAACCCGAACAAAGAGCTCTGGGATTACATGGTGCCCATGATTGAAAAATATGATGCGGTGGTCCTCAGCCTCAAAGACTATATGCAGAAGATCAAGACGCCCCAGGTTTTTTTCATGCCTGCCATCGATCCTTTCAAGATCAAGAACGTCGAGATGAGCGACGAGGAGATCCGAAATCGACTCGATCACTACAGAATTCCTACCGACCTCCCCCTGGTGGTACAAATCTCCAGGTTCGATCACTGGAAAGATCCCATGGGCGTGATCAAAGCGTTCCGACTGGCGAGAAGAGAGGTGGATTGCACCCTGGTGCTCCTGGGTAACGTCGCCACGGACGACCCGGAGGGGATGGAGGTCTATGAGTCTCTGATGGGATGCAAGGAGGAACGGATTATCATCCTCAGCCATCAGGATACGGCGCTGGTGAACGCCCTGCAACGAAAGGCGGCGGTTGTCCTTCAGAAATCGATCCGCGAGGGGTTCGGTCTCACGGTTGCCGAAGCCATGTGGAAAGGAACGGCCGTTATCGGAGGCAACGTGGGTGGAATTCGCTACCAGATCGAGGACGGCGTTAATGGCTTCCTGGTTTCGTCGGTTGAAGAAACGGCCCAGAGGATTGTTCAGTTGATCAAGGATGAAAAACTGCGCCACCGGCTGGGTCGAGCAGGAAGAGAAACGGTAAGGAAAAAGTTCTTGATGACCCGTTATCTGGAACAGTACCTTGATCTGTTCGGTTCCTTCGAGACGATCTACCGGCTGAAGTATAACAACAAAGGATAGCGTGTCGCCCTTCGGGCTCGGCCGTTTCGCTTTGTCAAGACGCGTTACCGAAAAGATGACAATTCGTGCTCAAAGTGCTTTTTTTCAGCGGCTTGGCAGGGGTGGGACTGTGAGAGAGTTTGAATTCAGATTCTTCGTCATTTTTTTGGGGCTGGTGAGCTTAACCTTCATTTGCGCCCCTGTTGAAAGCAGGGGCGTCGGTTCAGTTCACATCATGGGGGTTTGGGGTGGAGATGAGCTGAAAGCCTTTCGGTCTGTTGTTGCGGAATGGGAAAAGCGAACCGGGGGCAGGGTGGAATTTGAGGGGACCCGGGATCTGGCTGCGATCCTGAGAGCAAGGGTGATGGGCGGGAACCCCCCCGACCTGGCTATACTGCCCAACCCCGCCCTGATGAAAGAATTTGCCCGGTCGGGGAAACTAAAATCCATCGACACGATCTTAGAGAGATCGGGGATACGAAACAACTTCAGTAGCGCCTGGGTTCAAATGGGGACGGTCGGCGGGACGTTGTTAGGCCTCTTCGTCAAGGGGACCGTCAAGAGCACGGTCTGGTACAATCCGAAGGAATTTGCCGCCAACAGGTGGGGGGTTCCCAAGACATGGGAAGGGCTGCTCTCCCTTTCCGACCGGATCGTCTCCGAAGGAAAGACCCCGTGGTCCATCGCTGTCGAAAGCGGGGGGGCCAGCGGGTGGCCGGCGACGGACTGGATCCAGGAGATTTTTCTCCGTGAGTCCGGGCCTGCGCGGTATGACCAGTGGGTGAACCACGAGATCCCCTGGACTCATGACCAGGTAAGGTCGACGTTCAGGAAGTTCGGACAGATCGCTTTGACCCGCGGGTATGTGACCGGAGGAGTCGAGGCCATTCTTGCCACCCATTTCATCGAAGGAGCCTATCTTCTTTTTCAAAGGCCTCCCAGGGCCAACATGGTCCTCCTCGGTGGGTTTACCCAGGGCTTCATTGCGAAACAGTTCCCCCGCCTGAAGCCTGGCGAAGGCTACGACTTCTTCCCCTTTCCTGTCATCGATCCCCGATACAAAGGGGCTGTAACCGGAGCAGCCGATGTTGTGGTGATGTTTCGTGATACGGTCGCCTCCCGCTCCTTGCTGAAGTACCTGGCGACGGGCAAGGCCTGGACCCCGTGGGCAAGGCGCGGGGGATACGCTTCACCCCACCGGTCCCTGGGGCTTGAAGCTTACCCCGACCCTCTGGCAAGGAAGCTGGCAACGCTTTTGACGACATCTTCCGTCTTCAGGTTTGATGCGGATGACCTGATGCCTGCCGAGGTTCAGAAGAGCTTCTGGAAAGGGACCATGGATTATCTACGCCGTCCAGAGGAGCTGGACGCCATTCTCCAAGAAACAGAAGAGGTCGCGAAGGAGGCCTATTGAACAGACAGGTGAATCCCACCGTTGATCCGAACAGGGGGCGACGATGATGCGCCAGCCCCCTTGCACTGCCGGAGTCTATGTCCTTCCGGCGATCTTCTTGCTCGTCGTATTCCTCGTTTATCCGGCCCTCCATACCCTCTGTCTCAGTTTCTTCGACCGGGACTCGTCTTCCTTTGTCGGTCTAGGTAACTACCTCAGTCTCATCAACCAGAGGGGCTTTGTTCTCGTTCTCAGAAACAACCTTCTGTGGCTCACGCTTTTTACCGCCACCGGGGTTGGCCTGGGGTTGTTTCTTGCCGTCTTATCCGACCGGCTGCGATATGAGCCCGTGGTCAGAACGATTATTTTCTTCCCCATGGCGATTTCCTTTACGGCCGCGGCTGTCATCTGGAGATTCATGTATCTTTATAGGCCCGAGGGATTTCCTCAGGCGGGTCTCGTCAATGCGGCTTTGGTCGCTTTCGGAAAGAGCCCCGTTGCCTGGCTGGTGAATCTCAAGGTGAACAATTTTGCTCTCATCACCGCGGGCGTCTGGATGTGGACAGGACTTGCCATGGTCGTTCTTTCCGCCGGGCTGAAAGGGATCCCCCGTGATGTTCTGGAAGCGGCGAGGGTGGACGGGGCCGGTGAGTGGCAACTCTTCCGGCACATCCTCCTTCCCATGCTTCGGTCGGTGCTGGTGGTCGTGGCGCTCACCTTGACGATCAATGCCCTCAAGGTATTTGATCTGATCTACGTCATGACCTTCGGCAATCATG
>Ga0154678_1140_pt1 | contig 8515 bp, 9 predicted proteins | sample Rifle2008BG13ft_FD_116107 | JGI IMG/M metagenome (GOLD analysis project Ga0154678, IMG submission 116107) | Deltaproteobacteria bacterium RBG_13_52_11b | reverse complement strand
TTGAGTTGACGGAATTGGATCCCCGTTTCGTCCGTGGCCTTGGCCATCTCTCCGCCCAAGGCGTCAATCTCCTTTACGAGATGGCCCTTGGCCAATCCGCCGATCGCGGGATTGCAGGACATGTAACCGATTTGGTCAACGTTCTGGGTGATGAGGAGGGTACGGTGTCCCATCCGGGCACAGGCCAGCGAGGCCTCAATCCCGGCGTGACCTCCTCCCACCACAATAATGTCATATGCTGGCATACCGATATTTTACTACAAGCGGCTTGGAATTTCACCCAACGCTTCAAGGCATAGCGCATGGCGCAGAGCGCATAGCGATTTATTTTGGAAAAAGATCCATCGGAGAGTTAAGGCCTTCACGGACAAACCCGCCTCAAAAAAGAGATGCCCGCAGGGGCCTTTCATTCCTACAAGAACAGGAGTCCATTCTCCGCCTGCAGAACTTTATGTCCCTTATGAATTGCTATGCTCTTTGCGCCATGCTCTTTGCGGGCTTGCGGTGGGCGCGGCAGGCCCTGATACACACACCGCAGATTTGATGGCTGAAGCGGAGCGTCTTGGAGAAGACCTTCAGTTGTTCGTAGCACCGGTGGTGGTCAAAATCCTCTTGCCGTTCATGAATGGCGCCGGCAGGACATGCACTCAGGCAGTCCCGGCAGGAACCACAATCTTTTGACGAAGGGGAATCTGTTACCAGGGGGAGATTTGTAAGGATCGTAACCAGGCGGACCCGTGCCCCGAAGGGTTCCGTCACCAGAAGATTATTCCTGCCGATCCATCCCAGTCCTGCTGCCCTGGCCATATGCTTGTGGGAAAGATGGCCTCTCTGATTCTGCCAGTCCACGAGCTGGGAGGCAGGAATCGGCATGGCCTGATACCCAAGGTTCTGGATTGCCGTGGTCACAATCAGTCCAATCGTGTCCAGCAGGATATTGATTCGCTGATAATGCTGAAAGTAAAGGGGGGTCGGTTGGTCCTGGACCCCATCCATAATGGCATCGGAAAGGTGATACCCAACGGATATGGCCAAAGGGAGTTGATCGATCGTTTTTGGTGGCAGAAGGATGTCGTCTTTATTGAAGGATCGAAGATCGGCTACACCGAAGAGGAAGCCTCCCCATTGCTGGCAGACTGTTTTGATCTTTTCAAGATTCGCTTGTTCAGACACGTCGTTTCTCTTTATTTGCATTTAATTTTGAAATCCTTGATTTTCTTTCGAAGCGTATTTCGATTGATCCCCAGGAGTTGGGCCGCGGTAACCTGGACGTGCCCCACTTTTTCCAGGGCTGAGGTGATGAGGATTTTTTCCACCAGAGCAATGATGTCGTCCAGGAGCCCCAGCCTGGCCTTTGACTCCACATAGGGATCGATCTTGTTCAGAACTTCGACCAGTCTTTCTTTTAATAATTCCTCCAGGACAAGAGGTTTTGCTTTTTGTTTGCCGTATTTCCCAACAGGTTCTTCTCCCTTTCGTTGATAGCTCTTAACGACCGGGGACAGGATAGCCGACAGGGTGGAGAGAAAAAGAAAGTCTTCACTAAATTCGTCCTTCACCCCATGGAGGGGATTGATATTGATCACCCCAATCGACTCGTCGTCCGCCACCAGAGGGACACAGAGCAGAGGAGAGCAGATTTTCTCGATCCGTTTCGTTCCCCTCACGATTTCTTCATAGAGCGGTTCCTGGCCCAAATTTTGAATGGCCATGGGCTTCCGCGATTCGAGCACCTTACCAATTGTTCCTTTTCCGCTGCAACTGAGCGGATGGGTTTCTTTCCCAAGTCCATAAACGCCCTCCACGCGGATGGAATCCTTTTGAGGCTCCCGAAGGATCAGCGCAGAGTACGTGATTGGAAAATAATCCGACAACACCGTCAACACGTTATGGAAATAATCCTGAAGCGGAGTCTGAGATTGCGGAATCAGAGCAACCCTGTAAAGACTGCTTAATTCGGGATTCGATTGGAAAAGGGCAGGAAAAGGGGATGACATATCCGACTCCTGTTTTATCTTATGATTCTAACGCCTCTCTCACTGTGGCCCGTACCGGGCAGGCGGGATACTCAAAACCCCCTTATTTTATATGAATCATACCTTGTTTTCAAGGAAATTTTGACCGGGAAATTTTGACCGGCCCCATGTCTTTTCGGTCCCCTTGGCAGGACGGGCCGGATTTCCCTCTGTGACCCTTGAAGTCTACCCTCGGATTCATTAAAATTCACACGGTAGGGCGGCAATGACTGAAACCAAACGGCCGCGAGTGCTGATCATTCTCGGTCCCACAGGGGCCGGGAAGTCCAGACTGGCTATTGAATTGGCAGAGGAGTTCGGAGGAGAGATCGTCAACGCCGATTCCATGCAAGTGTACCGGTACATGGATATCGGAACGGCCAAGCCGACGCGTGAGGAACGGAAAAGAGTTACGCACCACCTGATTGACATCGTGACCCCGGATCAACCTTTCCACGCAGGGTTATACCGAGCCCTGGGCAGAAAGACAATCGATTTCTTGCACGAACATCAGAAACCCATCTGGGTGGTTGGGGGCACGGGTCTCTATATCAAAAGCCTCACTCAGGGGCTCTTCGCAGGCCCTAAAATCGATCCTGAGATCAGGGAGCATTTGAAACAGGAGGCAAAGGTGAAAGGAGCGGATTTCCTCTATCAGCGACTGAGAGAGATTGACCCGAAAACAGCCTCCGGGCTTCATCCTCATGATCTCGTTCGAACGATACGGGCACTGGAAGTATTCGATGCGACAGGCATTCCCATCTCCTTCTTCCGAGAGCAGCACCGATTCGGGGAAAGGCCCTATCTTACGTTCAAAATGGGTGTGGAAACGAATCGGGAGGAACTCTACCGTCGGGTCGATGAGAGGGTCGATCGGATGATCGAACAAGGGTTTCTTCAAGAGGTCGAAGGACTCCTCGAAATGGGGTATGGAGCCGAATTGAACCCGATGCAGAGTTTAGGTTATAAACAAATGGTTCGATTCATCAGGAAGGAGATCGGATGGGTTGAAGCCGTCCGTGAGATGAAAAGGGACACCCGTCATTATGCGAAGCGGCAGTGGACGTGGTTCACGTCGGACCCGGAGGTTTGCTGGAGGGATGCAGGAATCGATCGGCAGACGATCTTCCGTGAGGTCAGGTCCTTCTTAAAAGAAGGGAAGGACAAAGCGTTTTCCAACGAGGAGGTTAAGGAGAAATGATGAAGAATCAGATGAACATTCAGGATCAGTTTCTGAATCGAATCCGGAGGGACCGAATGCGTGTCACGATGGAACTAACTCAAGGCCGCAAGATAGAAGGGATCGTCCTCAGTTTCGATAATTTCAGTCTGCTCCTCCGTGGGGAGTCCGACCAGTTGATCTATAAACACGCAATCGCCTCCATTTCGATTGCCGAGAAAATAGATTTCGAGGCCACCGGAACGCCCCCTGCAGCCCCCGCCTCAAAGGTGGGACCAAGGGGCGCACTATGAAGAATGGTCATCGTTGGGAAGTCCCGCCATGGGCCTGCCTTTTGCAAACGGGAGCAGGAAGCTTTAACCAGGGAGGAAATGATGGAGCATGGTGAAGTCAAGCCGATCTTGGAGAGCGTTATTTTTGTCTCGCCATCACCGGTGAAGCTCGAAACCCTTTTTGAGATTCTCCCGGAGTCGAACCGGGAGGTCATCTTGGAGGAACTGCATCGGATCAAGGAGGAATACGAGGATCCCTTGAAGGGCGTCGAATTGGTGGAGGTGGCCGGGGGATATCAATTTCGAACGAAGCCCAGGTGGGCCGAATGGGTAGCCCGATTAAAAAAGGCGAAAACCGTAAAATTTAGCCAGTCTGCATTGGAGACGATGGCCATCATTGCTTATCGACAGCCGGTTATTCGGCCTCAGATTGAGGAGATCCGGGGGGTGGATTGCGGATGGATCCTTCGGAGCCTCATGGAGAAGGGGTTGATCAAGATCGTGGGCCGAAAGGATCTTCCCGGGCGTCCCATCATCTACGGAACGACCAAGGCCTTTCTTGAGCTCTTCAACCTCAATTCCCTGGCGGATCTTCCCAGCCTCAAAGAAATCCTGCCCTCTGCGGTATTGGATGAGATTCCAAAGTCTGACGTCGAGGTTGAGGCCGATCATGAAGCTGACGTTGAGATTCAGGGTCAGGATGAGGGTGGGTTTCGGTCCGGGACAGAGGTGAGGATACAAGGTGAGATAAAGGAAGAGGCTGAAGGGAAGGCTGATTTTGCGGGTAAGGAAGAGGACATCGCGGAATCTGAAATGGCAAGTCTTGCGGAGACGCCTTCCCAAAATGCGATGAATGAATAGGGTATTCAATTGGCGCTGGAACGAATTCAGAAAATCCTGGCAAAGGCAGGCATTGCGTCGAGGAGAGAAGCGGAGAAGATGATCCTTGAGGGGAGGGTCATGGTTAACGGCACAGTGATCAACGCCCTGGGTTTCAAAGCAGATGCATCAAAAGACCACATCAAAGTGGACGGGAAAAGGCTTCCCCAATTCGAATCGAAAATTGCCCTTCTCCTGAATAAGCCCAGGGGTTATCTATGCACCGTGGAAGACCCCGAAGGAAGACGCACGATCATGGATCTCCTCACAAAGGTGAAGGGAAGGATCTATCCGGTGGGTCGGCTCGATTTTGATGCTGAAGGCCTTCTCATTCTTACTAACGATGGAGATTTGGCGCATCATCTTTCCCATCCAAAATTTTCCATCCCAAGAACCTATCTGGCCAAGGTGAGTGGGGTTCCTGATGAGAAAAAATTGAATCAGCTGAAAAGGGGGGTCGTGCTCGAAGATGGACGGGCCAGGGCCGTTTTCGTCCTTCTCCTCCGCCACGGAGGGAAAAACAGCTGGGTCCGAATCGTCGTGGCAGAGGGAAGAAACCATCTGGTGAAGAGGATGTTCATGGCCATCGGTCATCCTGTTCTTAAGCTAAAACGGGTCGCCTTCGGGCCCCTCCAATTGGGAACCCTTCCTCCCGGCCAGTTCCGTTACCTTACCCCGGAAGAAATAGAAAAGCTTAAAACGTTTAAAATGAAAGTCATGGGTTCGGAGTTCGGCGTAAGGGACGGAAGGTCGAACGTGGAATGTAAAAAAGCGAAGAAGTTTTGAATCGTTCGTGTTGAACCACATTCCACGCTCCACCCTCCACTTGCGGACGTGTGATGTTGACAGGCCTTGAAATCAAACGAAAATGTGTTCATCTGGCGACGCTCGTCATCCCACTTGGATACGGCCTGACGTCAGAGGAAACCGTCCTCACAGTCCTCATTCCTCTTTCTCTAGGCCTCCTGGCCGTTGATCTTCTGCGACGTTACCATTCCGGTCTTGCCGCCCTTTTTCGAAAGCTTTTTTTCGGGAAGGTTCTTAGGGAGAGGGAAGAGCATTCCTTGATGGGGGCAACCTATTTCCTCCTGTCCTCTTGTCTGATCCTTATCCTCTTTCCCAAAACGATCGCTATCGTCAGCCTGTTGATCCTCATCCTTTCAGATACGTGTGCCGCTCTGGTGGGAAAAGGGATTGGGAAGATCGCGATTTTTGGGAAGACCGTCGAGGGAAGTCTGGCCTTCTTCGTCTCCGCGCTGCTGATCGTCTGGATCTATCCCCATGTCGACCGGTTCGCAGGAAGCCTTGCTGCGGTAGGAGCCACAGTGATCGAGGTCCTCCCGATCCACGTGGACGATAACCTCACCATTCCCTTTGCTGCAGGCACGATTATGTTTTTCTTGGGGGGATGACGGAAGGGAATTTCTCAAGCGCCTTTAAGATTTTCCTGCCTTCTTCTTCGGAACCCATTTCTGCAATCGCTCCGTGGACCTTTAATTCCTTGAAGAGGAAAGAAAGGGCTTCTTCGGAATCTGCCATGAGCTTCCCATCGGCAAACGGGTTCAGGCTGATCAAGGGTTTGTCAAACTTCTTTACGAGCGCACAGGCTTGTGTCAAGTCGAACAGGCTCCAGTTTCGATTAATCGGAATGGCATAGGCGGCCACATCGATCGATCTTGCTTTGGGAAGGATGAAGGTTGCCCAGCACGCTGAAAAGATGGGGATGAACCCTTTCTCCCTGGTCTTCTGGGCCATCTCCTTAAGAAGGTCGAGTCGGCCCAATCCCAAGATCCAGTCCCCGTAGTTCCCGCCCAGGAAAAGAAACGGGGACTCCCTGGGATGGAAAAAGGAAAGGGCTTTGTCGAAACGAAACGGATCGAAGGTGAGTCGGTCGATCTCTTTCTGTGTGAAGACCTCGGAAGAGGAGATCGAAGGGAAGAAGAGCTTTCTATTCCAGACGCCCATTGCCTGGAAATGTTGGATGAGTTGGGGAGGAAAGAGGTTTTTCTTAATGGTTGAGATGACTTTCGCCTCAAAACGGTGAAGAGGCTTCCCCAAGAAAGAAACCCCTTCCTCTGCCTCGACGTGACAGAAGCCCAACAGGCTTTCATCCTCCGTCAGCGTTCTCAATTCCCTGAACGATTCAAGATGGTTGGGTGAGGGCAGGTCAAAATAGGTGATGCCCATCTGGTAGGCCTTTGTCATGAGGAGAGAAAGCTCCCGGAGGCTGACCGTCGGGGAAGGCAGGACGGAAAAGATGATCCTCGGCAGTTTCTTCCCTTCTAACGTAAACGTCGCGAGCCGCATGCCTTCACTATATTATTTTCCTGGCTGGTTTTCAATCCCGCCCGAACCGTTTTCTACGTTCCTTAAGGACGGGTGGGCGGCGCTAAGGTTCTCTTTTAATACAACAGCTGCCAGATCTGTCGGCACAACGGTTGTTGCTAAAATTTGTTATTTTTTCCCTATCATTAGTGCTTCATTTCCAAAAGGATAGAGATGAACGAGTGCGTTTTGTACCGTTTTTAAAAACGATTTAAGTAATAAAAACATTAAATATCAAATAGATAGAACCAACAGGCACACTATTATTACAGAAAGACATTGGGTTTTGGAATGAACTTTGCATTGAATAATATGGAATAAAACCTTCACCGCTTCTCAGCGGTCGGGCTGCAGATCCCTACTCACAACCAAGAAAGGACAGTTTTTTTGCATTGACGTTGAAAAAGACTTTATGGGATACAAGATTCTAGTCGTGGATGATGAAAAGGATATCAGAGAGCTTCTCTCCATCGCCTTAATGGGAGTAGAGGGGTTCTCTGTGGAATCGGCGGAGAACGGAGAGGAGGCGCTCCGGAAAATTGAGAGAGAGTCGTTCGACCTCGTTTTGACGGATCTGAAAATGCCGAAGATGGACGGACTCCAATTGCTTTCTGAGATCGTAGACTCGAAGCCTGAAATCCTTACCGTTCTGATGACCGGCTATGGGAGCATCACCTCCGCCCTTGAAGCGATAAGAGGTGGGGCGAGCGATTATTTAATGAAACCGGTTGATATCGCTGAGCTTGTCGTTCGTTTACAGAAGGTGCTCGAGGAGAGACATCGCTTCGTCAAACTCAGAGACTGGGCTGCCCAACTGGAAAGGGTGAATCAGGAGCTGAAGAAACTGGACGAGATGAAATCTGAGTTTATTTCTCTCGCGTCTCACGAATTAAGGACCCCGCTCACGTCCATCCGAAGTGCCATCCAGCTCATGTTGAGTGGGAAGACAGGAAAGATCAATCAAACGCAGAAAAAGTTTTTGTCCATATCGGAAGTCAACGTTAACCGGCTCACGAAAATCGTTAACAATCTTTTGGATCTTTCGCAAATCAAATCCGGAAGAATTGAGATGAGGTGTGAGGATATGGACTTGGCCGAACTCATCGATTTTATCGTTGCTTGCTTCAGGCCTCAGGCAGCAGGGAAAGCGGTAGACCTGAGAAGTGACATTCAAAAAGGATTCCGAACCGTTTATGCAGATCGGGAGATGGTCGAAAAAATATTCACCAACCTTATAGGAAATGCCATCAAATTTACGCCGGAACACGGAGAAGTGATTGTCTCGGTGAGGGTGAGTGAAGAAGAGAACAAGGCACTTATTTCGGTCAGGGATACCGGCGTTGGCATCCAAAAGGAACACCTGGAGGGTCTCTTCAAAAGATTCCATCAAGTGGAGGACTCCTCCCGGCAATGTATGGATGGACCGGGGCTGGGGCTGGCCCTTACGAAAGGATTGGTCGAAGCCCAGGAAGGAGAAATCTGGGTGGAGAGTGAATTGGGAAAAGGGAGCATCTTCACCTTCACCTTGCCCATCTCAAAAAGCAAGCGGATGACGGAAATCAGTGACCCGTTGAGCTCCGATACGGCACTGTGGAAATCATAGCGATCAGCACCCCTTGCCCAAATAATGCGGACCCATGACAATTTTCGGCGTTGACAACGCTTCAAAGGAAGAAGCCATTTCAAAAACCTCTTTTGAATTCAAACTATTCTTAACGGTTGAGTGGGTTGGTGTATTAATTGCAACATTACCTATAGGACAAATGGTTTCTTAAGCAATTTCGTTTTGAGATGCCTAAAACCATGAAAAATATTGCTTGCTTTTAGAGACGCTCTATATTATT
>Ga0154678_1182_pt2 | contig 8552 bp, 10 predicted proteins | sample Rifle2008BG13ft_FD_116107 | JGI IMG/M metagenome (GOLD analysis project Ga0154678, IMG submission 116107) | Deltaproteobacteria bacterium RBG_13_52_11b | reverse complement strand
CGGCTATCCGTGAAGCCCCGCCTTGTAGGCGGGGTGCTTCACTCGCCTCCGATCCTCCCGTAACCCCGTTCATTAAATCCCACTCTTCTTGTTCATTCGGGCCGTCCGCAGGCTGCCGCTTTTTGTTAGATCCCTGTAGATTTGTTCATCTTTGCACGCCTGAGCCGGGAAACAGAACCATTCTAATCGCCTAAGATTCTTCAATATTCCCTTACTTCAACTTTTGGTATAGAACTTGCTGTATTTTATCGATGTGGTCTTTAACGATTCTGGAACCGGTGAATAATCAATGAATAGAATCTATCCCTTTTTGCAGCTTTTCTTCGCCGGGTTCGCTGTCTACGGCGCCCTGAGTTTTGGGGGGGGACTCAAACTCTATATTCCTTTAATCTCTCTTATCCTGATGCTCGTCGTGACCCGCCTTGACAAAAAGAAGACCGAGGAAGTTACCGAGCAGCAAAGCAAAGTAAGGCATAGGATGGCTAAGGCTCCCGAAGGAGCTTTTACTGTGGAATCCATTCTGGCGCCGAAGAATGAGCTGCTTCTGGTCGACGCCGTCCACTCCCTCTTGAAAGATCTGGGATTGAAGATATCTACGGGGATCAACTACCATTCTGTTGATCGAATTCTCAGATTCCCGGAGGCGGAGAAAACGTTCGGCCTGGAGATCCTCATGAGCGACGGAGAGTTGGATCGAAATCACCCGAAGGTTCGCAAGGCGCTCGAGTTCGAAAAAGAGAGAAGGGATAATGAAAAGATCATTCTCGTTGCAAGCACGCATTGCCGCCTTCCTCTCGACGAAAGAAATAAGATGAGCGACGTCTCCAAAGAAATGGCCGATCTATTGGTCAGTCACAATATCAGCTTTGTCGCGGCCGATCAGCTCTATGAGCTCTGGCAGAGGGCCAAGGGAGGGAAGAACGACATCCCGGGGATCTTCAACAGACTCCACTCCCACCCGGGCGGCATTTTTTCCCTCAAATCCCCTGGATCTTCCGTCCCCCAACCTTCCGAACTTCCCTTGCAGTGAAGCACTGTTGCCCTGACCTGGTTCCCTTCCGATTCTGTTTTGTTCCCGTTATAATGAATATCCATGAAGGTGAGAGAAATCTTTTCGAAGACGATCTTGGGAAAGACGGCTATCCCGGGTTTCGACTACTGCATTAATCCGTATGTAGGATGCGGCCATGGATGCCGGTACTGTTATGCCAGTTTCATGAAACGCTTCACCGGGCACTTGGAGCCATGGGGAGAATTTGTGGATGTGAAGGTCAATGCGCCCCGGTTGCTGGAAAAGGAGTTGAAGAGGTTGAAAACGCACGGGACCGTTTCAATGAGCACGGTGACCGATCCCTATCAACCTCTTGAGAGGACTTATCGATTGACGCGAGGGTGCCTGGAGCTCCTTTTGAACGAGCAATTTCCGGTCAATCTTTTGACCCGGTCACCTCTCTGCCTGAGGGACATCGACCTCTTGAAACAGTTTAGGAAAATCGAGGCTGGGCTCTCCATTACTACCCATGACGAATCCGTCAGAAGGATCTTCGAACCCCATTCTCCTTCCATCCAATCGAGGATTGAGACACTGAAGGCCATACACAAAGAGAAGATTGGGACGTACGCATTCATCGGGCCGATGCTCCCGTTGGATCCGAAACGTTTGGTGCGGATGCTGGAAGGATGTGTGGATGAGGTTCTCATCGATCGGATGAATTATACAAACAGGGTGAAGGCCGTCTATCGCAGAGCGCATTTGGAGGAATATTTGGAGGAGGATTATTTCCGTATCGCGGGGATGGAGTTGAAGGAGAGTTTTCAAAAAAAAGGAATTCCAGTGACCATAATCTTCCAGGAAGAAGTGAGCTGAAGTGATTAAAGTGTCTAAAGTGTCTAAAGTGCCTAAAATGCCTAAAGTGACTAAATTGGAGCTATGTGGATTTTATCCTTAGAACTTTAGACACTTCGAATTTTAGTTCACTTTAGGCACTTCTTTGGGGAGGCAAGATGACCCTTGGCAGATTCGGACTGAGAAGAAAGGATTACGACTTTCCGCCCTACAGACCTCCGAGTGAAGCGGACAGCCTTCTCCTGAGGGTGACGAGGGGATGTCCATGGAATCGGTGCACCTTTTGCTCCATGTACAAGACGGTGAAGTTTGAAATCCGGGACCTTGAGGAGATCCAATCGGATATCGAGACGGCAAGAGATCTCTATGGCGACCGGGTGAGGACGGTCTTTATCGGTGACTCAAACAGCCTGGTGATCAAAACGGAGGCGTTGACCAGAGTTCTGGACCGGTTTTCCTCTTCTTTCCCAAACATCGAGAGGGTGACCAGCTACGCGAGGGCAAAGACTTTATCGAAAAAACCGATGGAGGATTTAGAGAAGATCCGAAAAGCCGGTTTGAATCGCCTCCATGTGGGCCTTGAAACGGGCGATCGCGAGCTGTTGAAGGAGATCGAAAAAGGGGCGACTCCCGAGGAAATGATCGAGGCAGGGAAGAGAGCAATAAAAGCGGGCTTCGAGTATTCCCTGTACGTTCTGCTGGGGATTGGCGGTGAAGAGCGGTGGGAGAGGCATGCGAAAGGAACAGCAGAAGTATTGAACCAGATCGATCCTCATTTCATTCGTGTTCGGACATTCGTTCCCCAACCTGGCTCCCCGCTTTCCGAAGCCGCCGCCCAGGGTCGTTTTAAACAGTCGTCCGTCGAGGCACTTCTTGGGGAGACAAAGCTTCTTCTTCAGGAACTCCGGGTAACCTCTCAATTCCTGAGCGACCATATTTCGAATCTCATTCCGCTTCATGGGAAATTGCCAGATGACAAAGAGCAGATGATCCGGGAGGTCGACGATGCGCTGTGTGCGCTGAAGGAAAATGGTTCACTCAAGGAAGAGATGGAGATGAGAAGGCGCCTGACCAACCTGTGAAAGGAAGTTCAGAGTTCGGAGTTCAGAGTTTGGAGTGGCAAATCAAAACGAAAAATGTCGCCCCTGTAATTTTTATCTCCGAACTCCGAGCTAAATACTCCGAACTGATTTATTTGGTGCCGCAGGTGGAGCAGCTGTGAGAGGAGCAGCTTCCGCAGGACGAATCGGCAGTGCTTTTGAATTTCCCGCCGCTCGAAAAGGCAAAGGTCGACATCATCCGATGGACCTTTTTGCCTTTGCATTTGGGGCAGGCAATGGGGTCTGAGGAATTAAAGACGAGTTTTTCGAATTCAAGGTCGCATTTTGAGCAGAGAAATTCGTAGATCGGCATTTGGCATCTACCCCCTCTTTACCGATTTATAACATTTTTCCGATTTGCTCGGCAAGGGAATCCGCTCTTCTCGCTCCCCTGACCCCCTTTTCTTCTTTCATTTCGACCGAGATCTTTCGGCAAACCTCCTCGACCCTCTGCAACTGTTCCCTTGTGGCTTTCAAACTCCATTTAAGAGCAGTGAGTTTTCCGAAACAGGATAACGCCTTGGGGTAGGAATTCTGATAGTAGGCACTCATGCCGCGGCTGAGGCTGTGGAGGAGAAAGGTATCATTGTGATGCGGGTCCAATCTCAGGCTCTTTGAAAAATAGAGGGAGGCAAGATCGTAATGCCCGCTCTCCAGATAACTCTGGCCGGCAATATGATAGGCCTTCAAAAGGTCTTTTCCGAAAAGGAGACGAAAAATCTCTCTCGTCCTTTTCGGACCATACACCTTTTGAAGAAGAATTTCCTGTTCCAGAAGGAAGCGGACCCAGAAAGGATCCTCTGCGTTCTCCTTGAAGAGATCGATCAATTGCGCCATGGCATCGCGATAAAGAGACCGGGTCTCCTCCATGCCTTCAGCAACCCCCTGTTCAGCCCTGGCGATAATCCTTTCAAATCGTTTGATATAGTCCTTCTCGTAATCCGTAGCCCCCGCGCTGCGCCTGTATTGAATGTATCTGGGCCGGTAGATTTCGAGTTGGTAGAGGTTCTCCCTCAGCTTCATGGCTTCGTGGAAAATGGAGCCGATCACCAGATCGAGGAGCCATTCGTTCTGACGTTCTGATCCCTTGGGCTTCTCGCGGAACAGCGCATGGCACTGTTCCTTCAGGTTGAACAGGAGGCTTCGGCCTTTGTCGTCCACCCAATGCTCGACCGCTGAAAAGCGGATACGCCCCTCTCCGTATCTGCTGAAGATCTCCTGAAAAGCGACTTCGGAACGCAAAAGCAGCTTTACAATTTCCAGTATGATTCTGTCCCGGTTGCCCTGAAGACTTCCCTCCATGTTTACCCCGTTAGAAAGCCCCGCTGCTCGCAGCGGGGATGATGGTTGTTCCTTTTTTAGCGAACACAGGGTTTAATGCCCCGTGTGAGCTTCCCCGTTAGAAAGTAGAAAACTTTCTAACGGGGTTTACTCCTTACACACCAATATACCAGGTGACCATCGGTTTGTGAAGCAGGATCGGTGAATATTCATATTGACGCCAGCGGGTCAAAAGCGCTATAAATTCTCTATAGGGAAAGGAGGAAATGCTATGGCTGTTCGAGTAGGAATCAATGGATTCGGCCGGATTGGCCGAAATGTCTTGCGGGCAGGTCTGAAAAAGAAAGAGTTGGAATTTGTTGCTGTCAATGATTTGACAGACGCAAAAACCTTGGCTCACCTCTTAACGTACGACTCCGTCCACGGCAAATTCCAATCGCGGGTAGAAGCAAAGGGCAATTCCTTTATGATTGACGGGAAAGAGGTAAAGGTCCTTGCACAGAAGGACCCCGGGCAGCTTCCATGGAAGGACCTGGGAGTCGATGTGGTACTGGAAAGCACGGGCCGGTTCACGGACCGGGCAAACGGCTCCAAGCACTTGGACGCCGGCGCGAAAAAGGTAGTCATCTCTGCGCCGGCCAAAGACCCGGACGTATCGCTCGTTTTGGGGGTGAACGAGAAGGACTACGATTCTTCCAAACATCACGTCCTTTCGATGGGGTCCTGCACCACCAATTGTCTGGCTCCCGTTGCCAAGATCCTGGTGGATGAATTTGGCATTCAATATGGACTGATGACGACCATCCACTCGTATACGAATGATCAGGTCATCCTCGACTTTCCGCATCGCGACCTCCGGAGGGCAAGGGCGGCAGGGATGTCGATGATTCCAACGACCACAGGCGCCGCGACCGCCCTTGCGCTCGTGATTCCGGAGCTGAAGGGGAAGTTGGATGGGATGGCCATCCGCGTTCCCACCCCGAATGTCTCTGTGGTGGATCTGGTGGCGGAGCTTAAGAAAGAAGCGACAGCGGAAGAGGTAAACCGCGTTCTGAAGTCCTACGCCGAAGGAAAATTGAAAGGGATCCTGAGTTTTTGCGAGGAGCCGCTGGTTTCCATCGACTTCAACGGAAACCCCCATTCCTCCATTGTAGACGCCCTCTCTACGAAAGTGATCGGCGGGAAGTTGGTTAAGATCATTTCCTGGTATGACAATGAATGGGGCTTCTCCAACCGGATGGTGGAGTTGTTCCTTTATCTTTTCGGGAAGAAGTAAGGCATCACTGGGCATGTAGGTCCTTGCTCTTCTTTGTCATCGGTTAATGTCAAATTGTCAAAGTTCAAAGTTCAAAGGAAATCCAAAATCCCAATGTCAAGAAATCTCTTAGATTAGAATGGGAATTTGGCCTTTGGTCATTTGATATTGATTTGCCATTTGAACTTTGGCATTTGAACTTAAGTATGCCTGATGGTAATCTTGACGAGTTGAAACAGATGCCAATGATTATGAATGGGAGAACGATGGCCGTCCGAACCGTAGATCAAATCGAATTGAAAGGGAAGCGGGTTTTTGTTCGGGTCGATTTCAATGTTCCGCTGAATGAAAAGAACGAAGTCACCGACGATACGCGCATCCTCCTTTCACTTCCGACCATCCAATATGCCATTAAAGCGGGTGGAAAGGTGTTGCTTGCTTCACATCTGGGAAGGCCCAAAGGGAAGAAGGACCCGAAGTTCAGCCTGGCCCCGGTCGCGGAAAGATTATCCGGAATGTTAGGGAAGAAGGTGGAACTGGCAGGTGACTGCATTGGAGAGGAAGTCCAGAGAAGGATTGCCGTAATGAAGGAAGGGGATGTTCTCCTGCTGGAGAACCTGAGGTTTCACCCCGAAGAGGAGAAGAATGAGGAGGTTTTTTCGAGGGCCCTGGCTTCTCTCTGCGATGTTTACGTGAATGATGCCTTTGGCACCGCACACCGCGCACACGCCTCCACGGAAGGGATGACCCGGTATGTGAAAACGGTAGCGGCAGGCTTTCTGATGATGAGAGAGGTTGAGAGTCTGGAAAAGGTCCTGGTGAGTCCTCAAAGACCTTATGTGGCGATATTGGGTGGAGCAAAGGTATCGGACAAGATCGGCGTGATTGAGAATCTTCTGGATAAGGTTTCAACGCTCCTTATCGGAGGGGGAATGGCCTACACCTTTCTGAAGGCCCAGGGTTTTGAGGTCGGGAAGTCGCTTGTAGAGGAAGAGCAGATCGGATTCTCTCGTAACCTTCTGAAAAGGGCAGGGGCAAAGGTGAAGTTTCTCCTACCCAGTGACCATGTGGCTGCAGAGCGATTGGAGGCCCGGGCTGAATGGCGGATCGTGAGGAACGAAGAGATACCCGCAGGCTGGATCTGCGTCGATATCGGCCCGGAGACAGTGAGGAGATTTTCGGAGGAGGTGAGATCGGCGAAAACGATCTTCTGGAACGGCCCCATGGGCGTCTTTGAGATGGAGGCATTCAGCCGCGGAACCTTCGCCATTGCAAAGGCCGTTGCCGATTCATCCTCGTTCAGTGTCGTCGGGGGTGGAGACTCCGTTGCAGCGGTGAAACAAGCAGGGGTGGCCGAACGGATCAGCCATATCTCGACAGGGGGAGGGGCTTCGCTCGAATTCTTAGAGGGAAAGAAGCTGCCGGGAATTGAAGCCTTAAGGAGGGAAGGGTGATGGGAAGGATGCCCTTTATTGCAGGGAATTGGAAGATGAATAAAACGGTGACGGAGGCCGTCGACCTCGTACGGGAGTTGAAGGCATCCCTTTCTCGTGTCGAAGGGGTTGAGATCGCCGTCGCTCCCCCGTTTACGGCACTTTATCCCGTCTCTCAGGAACTGAAGCATTCCCCGATCCGTCTTGCCGCTCAAAATGTTTTTCATGAGGAGAAGGGCGCCTTTACGGGTGAGGTGTCGCCGGCCATGCTCAAGGATGTGGGGTGCGAGTATGTCATTATCGGCCATTCGGAGCGACGCCAGCTCTTCGGTGAGACCGATGAGACGATCAACCGGAAGATGCGATCCGCCCTGAATCAGGGCCTAAAGCCGATCTTCTGCATCGGAGAGACCCTGAGCGAGAGGGAAGGGGAAAAGACCTTTTCGGTGATTGAGAGGCAGGTGCAGGGAGGGCTGCGATCGATCGGAGAAGAGGAGATGAAGAGAGTCGTGATCGCTTACGAGCCGGTCTGGGCGATCGGTACAGGGAAGACGGCGACGCCCCAGCAGGCCGAGGAGGTTCATCGATTCATCCGTGGAAGGTTGGAACAGCTCTATCCCCGGGAAATTGCGGAAGAGATTCGAATTCAATACGGCGGGAGCGTCACCCCGGAGAATGTAAAAGGTTTGATGAGCCAGGAGAATATTGACGGGGCCCTGGTAGGGGGGGCGAGCCTGAAGGCTGAAAGCTTCTCAAGGATTGTCAGGTTCAAAGAAATATGATATAAATAAAGGCCTTTACGATTTCATCTATAGGAGGAATCGAACCAGTGGCCATTATTACGGTAATCCACATTGTTGTCTGTTTCGCATTGATCTTGATCGTTCTTTTGCAGGCCGGCAAAGGGGCGGAAATGGGAGCCGCTTTCGGGGGGGCAAGCCAAACGATCTTTGGAAGTTCCGGGGCCATGGGTTTTCTCACTAAATTGACGACCGGCGTTGCCGTCATTTTTATGGTGACTTCTCTGTTTCTGGCGTTTAGCTCCACTAGGCAGGCCTCCTCAGTGATGAAAGAGAGACCGGCAGCGTCGGCCCCTGCAGAGTCCCCTCAGTCCCCTGCCGTGCCTGAGCCAAAAAAGTAGACCATCGGGATGATCAACGGGATGCCGAAGTGGTGGAATTGGTAGACACGCCATCTTGAGGGGGTGGTGGGCGATCCCCGTGGGGGTTCAAATCCCCCCTTCGGCACCATCAGATAATGAAAGAGGAGAGGTAACCTGCCCCTCCTCTTGTTGTTTGTGGAAGAAGAAAGCCCGTGTGGGGACAGTCCCGCGAAGCGCGGGATCAAATCTGTCCCCGATTGAGGGGAGGTCGGGATCGACTCGTATCGAGGTGAGGAGGAACCTCAATCATTTGATAAAGATGCGTTGTATTCATTCGAACAATTCGATGGATTTTCCGTATGGATGAGAATTCGCTCGAGGTGACTACTGCGATTCGGGCCACGAGGATGGCGTCGGCCCTCTGCCAGAAGGTGAGGGAGGGCCTTGCAGCGGGAGGATCGATCGTCAAGAGCGATCGAAGCCCCGTGACGATTGCAGACTATGGATCACAAGCCATTATCTGCAAGGTCCTCAA
>Ga0154678_1115_pt9 | contig 8589 bp, 5 predicted proteins | sample Rifle2008BG13ft_FD_116107 | JGI IMG/M metagenome (GOLD analysis project Ga0154678, IMG submission 116107) | Deltaproteobacteria bacterium RBG_13_52_11b | reverse complement strand
CGTCCTCAAATCCACAGTGATCGCGGAGCTTCCGGCATCCATCGCGTTTTCCATGAGCTCCTTGACAACGGAGGAAGGCCTCTCGACCACTTCTCCGGCCGCTATGGATTGGGCCACGTCTTGAGCTAGAACATGGATTTTTCGAGACATAGAACCGTTTCAACAGGAAGGAATCAACTCCGGAGAAATCGAACTGCTGCGCCTTCTACCCTTCAGCATGATCGATGAACGTCCCCATCTTCCGGAACTTCTCATATCTCTTTTTGAGCAGTTCGTCGAGTTCCATTGCCTCCAGCTCCCTGAAATGTCGTTCGACCGTTTCTTTCAGGGAAAGGGCCATCCCTTGGGGATCCCGATGGGCCCCTCCCTGCGGCTCCTTTACGATCTCATCGATCACCCCTAAGCGATGTAAATCCGAAGCGGTCAGTTTCAAGGATTCCGCAGCCGTCTCCTTCTTTTTTCCATCTTTCCAGAGGATGGCTGCGCAACCCTCCGGCGTGATCACGGAATAGATGGAGAATTCCAGCATCAGGATGCGGTCTCCGATTCCGATCGCAAGGGCCCCTCCACTTCCTCCCTCCCCGATGACGACGGCCACGATGGGCGTGCGGAGAGTCATCATGGCTTTCAGGTTCTTCGCAATGGCCTCAGCCTGTCCCCTCTCTTCGGCGCCCACTCCGGGAAATGCGCCGGGCGTGTCGATCATCGTCAGAACGGGTTTCTTGAACAACTCTCCCATTCTCATCAATCTCAACGCCTTTCGATATCCTTCGGGATGGGGCATCCCGAAATTGCGAAAGGCCATCTCCTTTGCATCCGCTCCCCTCTGATGGCCGATCAGGATGACAGACCTGCCCTGGAATCTCGCGATTCCGCCTACGATGGCAGGGTCATCGCCATAGGTTCGATCTCCATGGAGCTCGATGAACTGCTCGAACATCGAATGGACGTAGTGGGAGGTCTTCGGCCGATCGATATGCCGCGCCAACTGCGTCACCTGCCAACCTGTCAAATTCGAAAAGATCTCTCGCTGGAGTCGGCGAAACTTATCCTCCAGGTTTCTCAATTGATCGTGGAAATGGAGTTGCCTTCCTCTGGAGAACCTCTTGAGGTCTTCGATCTCCCTTTCCAGTTCGAGGAGAGGCTTTTCAAAGTCCAAATAGTGTCGTACCATTTAACGTCCTCTATTCGACAGAGATATGTGGAGAACGAAAGAGAAGCCTCATCTCCTCTTGAAAACTCTCAGACGGATCGACCGCATACTGGTCGGCCAAAGCAATGACGATCTCCTCCTGTCCCCCATCCAAAAAATGAAGTCGGATCCTGTGGGATCCCCGGTGGGCGAGGATGATTTCTTTCAAACCGGTAAGGCTTGAGAGGGTCATCGTCGAGAGAGGGATCTTAAGATGGACGGTCCGCGACGAGAGAAAGACATCGGGCAGGGCCCTGACCTCCATCCCCTTGATCTTAACATGGTCCTCCGAGAGGTCAAGAACGCCCCGGACAAGCACCGGATCTCCGCCTCTCAAACACGGGAGAGCGGCTTTAAAGACCTCCGGGAAGAGGATCACTTCCACAAATCCTTTCATGTCCTCCAGATTCATGAAGGCCATTCGATCCCCTTTTTTTGTCGCGATCTCTTTCAAGCCGCTGACGAGGCCGCAGACCTTCACCTCCGAACCATTCGGCATCCCCTGGAGCGTTGAAGTATCTTGATCCGTGTATTTCTTAATCTCTTCCTGATAACGTGCCAATGGGTGCCGGGAGATGTAGAAACCGATTGTTTCTTTCTCAAACGCATTGAGCTGGTTTTCAGGAAACTCCTCGATGTCGGCGTAGCCCTCTTCTTGCTCCTTCAGGGTAGGCATGAGGATACTCATCTGGAGTTCCTCCTTCCTTCGTTGCGCCGTTTGAGCACGATTCAGGAAGTCTTCCAGGGACGTCAGCATTTGGGACCGATAAGCCCCTGAGAAGTCGAACGCCCCGCACTTGATCAGGCTTTCGATCACACGCCGGTTCACCTTTCTCAAGTCAACCCTCTTACAGAAGTCATAAAGCGACTTGAACGAGCCCCCTGCGTTTCTCTCAGCAAGGATGACGTCCACCGCGGCGTCCCCGACATTCTTTACAGCAGCGAGACCGAAGCGGATCTGCTTCTGAACCACTGCGAAGTCTTTATGACTCTCGTTCACATCCGGAGGAAGGATGTTGATCCCCATGTCCCGGCATTCCGAAAAATACTTAACGATCTTGTCCGGATTCTGGACCTCGCTTGTGAGCGAGGCCGCCATAAACTCGATGGGATAATGGGCCTTCAGGAAGGCCGTTTGGTAGGCGATAAGCGCATAAGCCGCGCTGTGGGATTTGTTAAACCCGTACTCCGCAAATTTGGACATAAGGTCGAATATCTTTTCCGCCTTCTTCGGCTGGATCCGGCTCCTGCGAGATCCCTCCATAAACTTTTCCTTCTGCATCTCCATCTCTTTGGGATCTTTCTTCGACATCGCCCTCCGTAGGACGTCGGCATCCTCCAGGCTGAAACGGGCCAATTTACTTGCAATCCTCATCACCTGTTCCTGGTAGACGATCACCCCATAGGTCTCCTCCAGGATCTCTTTCAATTCCGGGACCTCGTACCGGATGGACACCTGCCCCTGCTTCCTCCTGATGAACTCTTCGACCATCCCGCTTCCCAGGGGCCCCGGCCGATAAAGGGCGACGAGAGCAATGATATCCTTGAAATTCCCCGGCTTCAGTTTGGTCAACAAATCCCTCATCCCGGAACTTTCAAGCTGAAAGATACCGAGGGTGGACCCCGAACCCAGAAGCGCAAAGGTCTCCGGGTCATCCAATGGGATTTGGGAGATATCAAATTTCAGTCCCTGTTCCTGTTCAACGAGTCGAACGGCGTTGTTGACGACCGTGAGGGTCTTCAGGCCGAGGAAATCGAACTTCACGAGCCCGATCTTCTCCACATCCTTCATGGAGTACTGGGTCATCACCTCCCCGTTCTGCCCGCGGTACAGGGGCAGGTATTCCATTAAGGGCTTATTTGCAATCACAACGCCCGCCGCATGGGTGGAGGCGTGCCGGCTCAACCCCTCGAGCGACCTGGCGATGGTGAAAAGGGAGCTGATCCTTGAGTCCCTGTTGACCGTTTCCTGCAGCCTGGGCTCCTGTTTTAAGGCCTGGTCAAGGGTGATGTTCAGTGTTCCGGGAATGAGTTTCGCAATTCGATCCACCTCCGCATAGGGGATATCCATCACGCGTCCGACATCACGGATCACCGCCCGGGCCTGCATCTTCCCGAACGTAATGATTTGAGCGACATTCTCCTTTCCATATTTATCCATCACGTATCGGATGACTTCGTCCCTTCCCTCCATGCAGAAATCGACGTCCACATCGGGCATGCTGGCCTTTCTCCCGGGATTCAGAAATCTCTCAAAGATCAGATCATATTGGATAGGGTCCAAATCGGTGATCTCGAGCGCGTAAGCCACGAGACTTCCAGCCGCGGAGCCCCTTCCCGGCCCGACGGGAATCCCCCTACCCTTCGCGTAATTGATGAAATCGGCCACGATCAGAAAATATCCTGCATATCCCATGGACTGGATAACCCTCAGTTCCTCCTCCAGCCTTTTCCGGTACAAGCGGGACCGTTCCTCCGAATCCTCACCGAGGAGTAATCGCTTCTTCAATCCTTCTCGAGCCAGTCTTTCCAAGTGGCTCTCGGCCGATTCGCCCATGGGGAGGGAAACCCGCGGGATGTGCTTCTCGTCAAACCTGAGCTCCAGATTGCACTGGTCCGCTATGGTCAGGGTATTGGCCACAGCCTCCGGGCAGTCCTTGAAGAGAGAGGCCATCTCCTTCGGCGACTTGAAGTAGAATTCGTCCGATGAAAACTTCATCCGATCCGCCTCTGAAAGGGTCTTTCCCGTTTGGATGCAGAGGAGGACTTCGTGGGCCTTGGCATCCTTTCGCTCAAGGTAATGACAGTCATTCGTCGCCACGAGTGGCAGTAAGAGTCGGCGGGCGATCTCCAGAAGCCCTTCATTTACGCTCTCTTGACCCTCCACTCCGTTCTTCTGGATCTCAAGATAGAACCGGCCTTGGTCAAAGATCTTTGCGTATGTCTCCGCAGACTCGATCGCCTTTTTCATCTCCTTTCGGCTCACATGGGCCGAGATCTCTCCCTTCAGACACCCGCTCAGGCAGATGAGGCCCTCCTGGTATTTGCCCAGAAGCTCCTTGTCAACCCTCGGCTTGTAATAGAATCCCTCCAAATGGGAGAGACTAACCAGCTTCAGGAGATTGAAATAGCCCGTACGGTTCTTGACCAAGAGCGTGAGGTGGTATGCTCCCTCTCCTTCGGCTGCGCCCTTTTTTTCAAACCGGCTTCCGGGCGAAACGTAGACTTCGCAGCCGACGACGGGTTTGATGCCGTGTTTCAGTGCGGTCTGATAAAACTCGATGGCCCCGAAGAGATTCCCATGATCGGTCAATGCCAGGGCCGGCATTCGATAACTCCTGGCGAGATCGAGAACCTCATCAAATCGGATGGCTCCATCCAATAGGCTATATTGACTGTGGAGATGAAGATGAACAAATTCGGAATGTTGCATCGAACAGAACCTTTGTGCCAAATCACAAAGTTCAAAGCCCAAAGTTCAAATTCCAAATCAACTCCAAAGTTCAAAGCTGAAGGAATTTGGATTTTGGAATTTGATCTTCCTTTGACATTTGGGCTTAGCTTTTGCTCCTTACCTATTCCCATTCAATCGTACTGGGCGGTTTGGAACTGATGTCGTAGACGACACGGTTGACATGCTTCACTTCGTTGATGATCCGATTGGAGATGTCTCCCAGAAGATCATAAGGAAGCCTCACCCAGTCAGCTGTCATCCCATCGCGGCTTTCTACCACCCTCAAGGCGATCACATTCTCGTAACTCCTCTCGTCACCCATGACGCCGACGGTCTTTACAGGAAGAAGCACGGCAAAGGATTGCCAGACCTGATCCAGAAGACGGTGCTTCTCCATCTCCTCCCTGACGATCTGGTCTGCCTCCCGCAGGATCGCCAGCCTTTCACGAGTCACCTCCCCGATGATACGGATCGCAAGACCAGGACCCGGGAAGGGTTGCCGTTTGATCATCTCGTCGGGAAGTCCCAGAACCTCTCCTAGTTTCCTCGCTTCATCCTTGAACAATTCCCGAAGAGGTTCCACCAACTTCAGTCTCATCTTTTCGGGCAGTCCCCCGACGTTGTGGTGGCTCTTGATCGTCGCGGAGGGCCCCTTGGAGGAGACACTTTCGATCACGTCTGGATAGAGCGTTCCCTGGGCCAGATATTTGACTCCTCCGATCTTCTTCGCCTCCTTTTCGAAGACGTGAATAAACTCCCTGCCGATTCTCTTTCTCTTTTCCTCCGGGTCGGTCACCTGCCGGAGTTTTTTGATAAAACGGCTCTCCGCGTCCACATAGATCAGGGGAATCTTAAAATAGTTCCGGAAAAGATGCACCACCTGTGGGGCCTCACCCGTTCTCAGGAACCCGTTGTTCACGAAGATGCATCTCAGACGGTTCCGCACCACTTGATGAAGCAGGAGGGCGACAACCGAAGAATCGATGCCTCCGCTGAGCGCGCAAATGACCTTCCCGGAACGGATCCTTTCCCTGAGATCGAGGGTCACCTCCTCCAAAAAGGACCGCATCGTCCAGAGATTCGAACACTTGCAGACGTTGAAGAGAAAATTCCTGATGAGGTCAATGCCCCGCGGCGTATGGACGACCTCCGGATGGAATTGCAGCCCATAGATCCTCCTTCTGCTGTCTTCAATTGCTGCAAAAGGAGTATTGACGGACTGGGCGATCGGACGGAATCCGGGAGGCAAGGACTGGATCTGGTCTCCATGGCTCATCCAGACTTCAACGGGATTTCCTTTTCTCCCGATGCCTTTGAACAGGCCTCCGCCCCGGCCGAGGAATACCGTTGCCTTCCCATATTCCCTCTTGTCCGAGCGGATGACCGATCCTCCGAGCAGGTGCCCGATCAACTGCATTCCGTAGCAGATCCCTAAGATGGGAATCCCCATCTGTAGAAGAGCGGGGTCGCAGAAAGGCGCTTTTTTGTCGTACACGCTCGCAGGTCCGCCGGAAAAGATCATCCCTTGAGGGGAAATGGATCTCACCTTATCCACGGAAACATCATAGGGCTGGATCTCGCTCAAAATCTGGCATTCGCGAACCCTTCTGGCAATCAATTGGGTATACTGGGAACCGAAGTCGAGAATGAGAATCTTGTCGTGAGTTTTTCCCAAATTCACCGTCCTAAGGGAAAAAAAACCCTTCGTGCTGAAGCGCACACCGGCGGGCAAACACGGACTTGAGCCTGCAGGGACTCCACTTGTCCACGGAGAATAGACTGAACGCCGTGTCCAGTCCCTGGAACCCAAAAACCTGTTCTTTTGCAGGTGCTTTCAGGGCGGCGGATGCGGCGTTCAACGAATGGGCTTTAATGTTTCAAAAGATATCTTCCCTCTTTAATTTCGTATTGATAAGAAAGGCCTTTGTGGTAGAAGAGATCCCCCTTGCGCAGGAGTTGTGCTGAAACCAGATCTTCAAGGCGAGCTGGATAGGCTCCCCTCTCCAGATGATAGACCTCCAGTGCATTCTTGACCCTTTCCAGCTGGTTTCTATGGAGAAGCTGAGTCGGGATCACGATGTTTACCTCTTCGATTCTTGAATCCGAGAGATAGCGGAACGCGTCCGGCCTGACGAGGAAAAGAACGAGGAAAACACAAAGGAGAAACCCAACGTAGCAAGAGAACGGCAATGCCCCCCTGAAGTCAATCATCCTCACCTTCCTGATGAGACTCGGGGTTTGAATCCCTGCGATTTCAATCAGGCCGGAATCGAGAAGATTTGCGAGAATCTCACTCGCATTGAATTTTCCCAGCAGGCTCCTGTCGATAAGCTCCTCGACGGTCAGGGTCCCGTCCACGAGCTTGTAGATCACTTCTTGTTCGGAACTCATGCCTTCCTTGAATGCACTTGCCGCTGGCAAGGCATCGGCCACCTTTTGGTCGGATCCGGTGCTTCTTCTGAAAACCAGATGAGTGGAAAAAACCTTCTTCTCGATCTCTGACCACTCATCCACCATTCGGAGGATATTCAATAAGACCTGCTCGCTGCTGAGGGCAAAGGGAATCTTCTTGTAGCTCTCCACCATCCTCAGATCGAAATTGAACTCTCCTTCCTCCCACCAGAAGAGATCGTAAATCGTTTCATACACCTGGTTGGATACGACCTTCAGCACGTCCTCTTTGGTGAGCAGCTGAAGCTCGACCAGGATCTCGCCCAGATACTTGTATGTCTCTTTCTGGACTCTCAAAACCCTTTCCAGCTGCTCTTGGCTGATCAATTGGGCCTTTACGAAGATCTCCCCGATCAGATCCTTCTTTCCCCGGTAGCTCGAGTACGCATTAACGATCATTCCGTCAACAAAAGAGAGCTCCACCCGATCCTTTCCCCTCCGGATATTGAGGACTCCCGTCTTCAGCTGTTGGCCGATGAGCTGAATGATTTCGGTAATACTGAAGTCTCTTAAGTTTCCTTGAAGCGCCATAGGTCTCGAAGTCTCTCGTTCACATCACTTTCCGGTTTCTACTCTCGGTTTCAGAAGGTAGATCCCCCGGAAGGAGAAGATATAGAAGAGAAGGAACAAACCTCCCCAAAAAACAACCCGCCAAACGGACAAGGAATACGAAGGGGCAGGATCGGGAATGACTCCTTCCCAATACACGAACTTCAAGAGAAAGATGAAAAAGAGGAAGAGGAACAGGAATCCTTTGAGCGAGACCTCCTTCCAGAGATATCCGAACCCACTGAAAAAGAGAGAGACAAGCCTGCCGATGCGCTGATTTTCTTCCTGAAACCGGCGGACTTGAAGTGACTTCCTCTCCTCAACCCGAGCATGGAGCTTCTCCTTCTGAACAAAGATCCGGTAGCAACTGAAACAGATGAATTCATGCTCCACCCCCCCCGAGTAGAGACGGTAGGTGGCGGTTCCGCACAAGGGGCAGCCGGCCAGAAGCCGCTTTTTTCGGATAAGCCGGGACATCGCCAGCAGAAGCCCCAAGAAAACGGCAGGGACAAAGAAGGGAACGTCTGAAGCGACCGGATCGAACCATCCCATCAAAAGGCGGAAGAGAAAGCCCTCCGTGCCGGTTAAGAGATTCAAGGACCTCGCCCAGAGGCTTTTCGCCGGCAGCGTCTCATCGATCAAGAGGCGGCGGAGATGAGGGGAATCGATCCCCTCATAGGTGTCGACCAGGTCGGGGTCCAGTTGCCTGGCCTTCTGAAAGGCCTCTTCTGTCTTTTTTGAAAGGATGGATTCCTGGGCGTAGGCCTGGTGAAGGTTATAATAATAGGCGGCCTTCGGCTTGAATTGAATCGCCTGCTGGTAAGCATCAATCGCCGGCTCAAGCCTCTTTTGGGCCAAGAAGATGTTCCCAAGATTGGAAAGGGCCTCGCTGAATCTGGGGTTGAGTTGAATCGCCTTCTGATAAAGCTCCTCTGCTTGATCG
>Ga0154678_1038_pt3 | contig 8764 bp, 5 predicted proteins | sample Rifle2008BG13ft_FD_116107 | JGI IMG/M metagenome (GOLD analysis project Ga0154678, IMG submission 116107) | Deltaproteobacteria bacterium RBG_13_52_11b | reverse complement strand
TCGATCAGGAAATAGATCCTTAGAATCCTCCCGTCAGAACGTAGGATGCCCAGAAAAAAGGATGTGCGAATCTCGTTTCTCCCATCGCCTTCTTGGCGGTCCGAAGAGCTTCGGCCTTGCCCTCGCCGTGAAAATATGCGTCGTAGAAATTTCTCATAAACACCGCGCCGGACTTATCGTTGATCGGCCATAATGACGACAAGACCGACTTTGCTCCCATATAAAAGAAAACCCGCGGCAGGCCGAGGTTTCCCTCGTTCATTACGATCGTGCCCTTACCGGTCTGGCAAGCCGATAGGACGACCAGGTCCGCGTTCGTCCGCATGTTGTACATTTCTGAGACCTGCAAATAGCCGTCCTCTTGGTCGTCGGCTTCTGGTGTCAAGAGAAGCGCTGACCGGAGGGGATAGCTGTCGTCCGAGAAGGCATGGCAGGCCAGATGGATGAGCCGATAGGATCCCAAGTCGAGGCTCTTCAATGCGCTTTCTGTGGCCTTTTGTCCCTGATAAACGTCGATTTTACCCGGCGCGAGCCTCCTGGCCAGGTCGGCGATCTCATCTCTGACGCGCGGGATCGGTTCAATCGCAAAACCGCTCCTCCCATAAAGGTCGTCGAGTATGGCACTCGAGGAGAAGTGCGTCGACTCTCCATTGAGGCTGAATGACCGTGGGTACCTTGAAACACCGAATGCGAGCGCATCTTTGGCGAAATGGGTCTCTTGTGTCTTTCCAGCAGAATCAAGAGATGAAGCGGAAGGCGCGTACGAAATGGCGAATCGGTTATTGACATATATCGGGGTCGCGGTGTTGGGCGTCGGCAGTGCCAACGCCTCGAACGGCAGCCGGAAAAGTATGCCGTCAGGAACGATGATCAATCGATCCACCCGGTTGGAAAGAAAAGGCTCAGCAGGCGCAAGCAGGGTCCGATAGAGCCGTTGTGCCGCCGGGAGGCCCTTCGCCACTGGGATAGAGGGATCCTCGAGGAAGCTCAGAAAACCCGTCAGGGCATCGTCGAGGTCTCGCGCTGGAGGCAGTTCGATGAGATGAAGGGAATTTCTGCTGATGCAAAAGAGCATCGACTTCGTATCCCCCAAGACGTATTCGAGAATGGCCGTCCGGTCGTCCAAAACCCGGCTTTGCAGGAGATGCACGGGAACAGGCATGGAAGACGGGGCCGAATGATCTCTGGCGCCGTACCGGTCGAAAACCGCAACGTCCAGCAGGTCGTCAATCTGGACGATCCTCGTTTCGATCTGTTCCCTCTCGTTCCGGCTGAGGTTTCCCAGGGAGAGCGTTCTCAGAAGCCCTATCCGCTCCTGGCTGAGTTTCGCCTCTTCAGAATCTTCTGAAGCCGGCTTTTGCCGGGGCTGGTCTCTTGTAAGCCTGTCCTGGAACTCTTGGAAGGATCTGGCCCTAAAATACTCGGACAGGCGAAATATTTCGCGCTCGTAAACGCCCGCGTTTTCCTTTTTGGACAATCTGAGATAGAGTTGGATCAGCGTCTGAAAGGGTTCGCGGCACCTCCCGATAAATTCGGCCCGATGGATGTCGCTTACGATGCCGGAGAAACCTTCGCCAATGATCCTAAGCGCGATATTGTAAGAATCGATAGCCCGGTCGAAGTTTTCGCGCGCCTCGGCGCAGCGGCCGAGGCCGTAGGCGGCACTCATCATCAGGAGCGGACTGTTGGTCTGTCTGGACATGGAACGCGTTTCCTCGTAATACCTCTCGGCCTCGGGTATCGCGCCGGTCCGCAGCGACGCCTCGCCCAATAATGAGAGGATTTTTCCGGTCGCCAGTGAAGAGCTTTTCGATTTCCTGGCCTCCTCGAGGGCGGGGACGAGGATTCCCCGGGCCTCTTCCAGGCGGCCTTGGTCCATATAAACGCCGGCCATCCCGGCGAGCGCTTCCAAACGGAGAGATCCTCCCCCTTGGACGCCTTTAAGATTGAGATAGGAGGCGAAGCAGTCCAAAGCCCGTTGTCGATAATCCTCAGAATGGGAACGCTTACCCAAATCGCCGAACAGATAGCCGAGATTAACGAGCAGAGAAGTTTCGATAATCCCCGTCGCGCTCTCCGGTATACGCGTTGCGGCCTCTAAAAGGTAGTCCTTAGCCTTGACGTAGTCACCGAGGGAGAGATACATTCCCGCAATGTTATTCACGCATTTGATCGCGTCCTGGCCTTCCCGCCGCGTGCCCAGGTAATTTAGGGCCTTCAGGTAGTAACTGAGCGCCCTGGAATAATCGCTTTTCAACGCAAAATACGTGCCGACCTTTTTTGCGGCCCTGGAAGCCTCAACCCTGTAGTTCAATGAGTCCGCCAATTCTAACGCTCGGAGACTGAGATCCAGGTACTTCGTCTGACCATCTTTTGAATTCAGATAGTTCACGCCCCAGGCGCTTGCAATCTTAAGCTGATAAAGCGGGCTTTTAATCTTCCCGGTCAGCCGGTCGGCTTCTTCAAACTTCGAGTTAGATCCGGGGATGTCGCCAGACGACCGCAGTTTCAACGCTTGGGCGAGAGCTTGCTGAACGGCTAATTCGGCTTTAAATGAGGCGGCCTCGGCTGAAAGCCGCTGCCTGAGTGCCCAATCATGTGCGGCCTGGGTGTTTTCTATTGCTTCTTCTGCGCGCTCCGCATACAAGAGGAGATAGCCGAGCATGTGGAGAATGCTTGCTCGCTCCGAACGTCCTATTTCCGCGCTGGAAAGCCTGTCCCTGAAATAAGCGACGGCTTCATCATAGGCGCCCTTCTCTGCAAGGGCTTTTCCAGTGGCTAAGGCCGCCGTTTCGTCTTCTGATAGAGAGACCCCCCTTGCGTCTTTTGGAGGGAGCAGCAAGGCAAACCCCACCATGATCAGGGCAATGAAGGCCCAAGCTCGCGACTTCCAGGCAATTGAGTATTTCACCCTCATCTGCAGCGCTAACGGCTTCGCCTATAATAGGCGAAAGTAGGGGCATCATCAAGCATCAAGCGAATCCCCCACCTATGATATTTTGCCCAGTGAGTAAAAAGCCCCCTGGCACGGGTCTTTATTGTTAGGTGAGACAAATGTTGAGAATCAACGGCAAAAGGCAGGTTCGGATATCCCTATTCTGCATACTTCTCCTGGGGCTCGTAGCCAGAGTTCAAAAGGCCGATCCGGCCTTTGTAGAAAAGGCCAATTTTATCGAGGTTTATGGGCAGGATATTGCCTATGTGCCCATGACGACAAAATACGTGAAATATGACGGGATAGTCCGAAAAATATCGAAGTTCTCTGCGATCCAGAATGCGGGCGAAAAAGACTGTCAATGTCCCAAGTGCTGTGATGGCAGTTGTTACGTCATTATTTATACAGACCTCATCTTCCCGAGCGGCCCTATAAGGGTTCTATATATCCTTTGGATCGAATGCTAATCCGTGTCGCAAGCCAAAACGTTGGTCATTGGGAGTGTTAACGCGCTCTCGGCAGTCAAGGCGGTGGCTCTGTTCTGATCTTCCTTGGGCCGGGGAGCAACTTCGACTCTGAGATAGACATGCGGTTGCGGCTCAAAAATGCCTCACGCTTTCCGAGGTGTCCATCGGCGGTAGCATATCGTCGTGGGCTTACTTTTCCGCGCCAATGCTATAGCATTCCTAAATCGGATAGCTTGACGCAACACACTTAACTAATTGGTTTTCCAAGACGAAGCTGATTCCCTGTGCCGCATGTGGGAGATATAGGTTTCGAACATAATGGTCAGAGCATGCGAGCGGCGCGAAACGGTATTTGTCCATCTGTTGCGAAGGATAGCAACCGGAAAGCAGAAGAAAGATCAACAAGCATTCCGGGAAAACGATACAGAAATCGTCAACAAACCCGCTGCACCGGACCAACTCTGAAAAGCGCACTGGCAGGTAAGCGGCGACTTTGGTCAGGCGGCAACGAGTACAATAAATGATTATCACTTTTCCAAATGTGCTTCTCATTGACGAGTCGAGAGCTAAAAATCCCATCCGGCAGGTCGGAGAACTTGGCCTCCCGCGGGAGGGTGCGCTCGCGACGTTCACTCATAGGCGTCTCGAGGGATTTATCTTCCAGCCGGCTGTTGGCAGCGAAGAAATCCTGATCATTCCGAAAAGCAGGCAGATACCCGAGGGACATGTCCGGATCATCCAAGCAACCATCGATGCAGCAGCGGGCGCTGCCGATCTCTCGGACGGATTCTGGTTGAGGCACCCCTTGCTCAATGGTTGCCCGGGAGTGACGGATCGCGAGACGGAAATCCAGAAGGTTCTTGAGTCCTGGGCGGGTGCATTCTCGTACGTCCAGGAGGACCCTGCCCGCAACTTCAAAGGACTTAGGGGTCCGCAGATAGGAGCCGTGCACGCAGTCCACGCACACTGGTCCGTCTCAGACGCCCCGGCCACCATCGTAATGCCGACCGGCACGGGCAAGACGGAGACGATGCTGTCAATTCTCGTATCGGCCGGCTGTCTTAAGCTCCTCGTCGTCGTGCCCACAGACACCTTGCGCACCCAGCTCGCCCTCAAGTTCCTTACCCTCGGGATTCTCAAGGAGCCAGGCTGCGCCGTTCTTCAAACCAGCGCGAAACATCCGATCGTCTGCACCCTTCAACATATCCCGCGCGCCGTTGAGGAAGTAGACGACATCTTTGGGCGCTCACAGGTGATCGTCACGACGAGTAACATCGCCGGCCAGTCCGACCAGGCTGTACAAGATCGCATGGCGAAACACTGCCCGTATCTCTTTATCGATGAGGCACATCATGCCGAGGCGCCGACATGGAGAGCATTCAAAGAGAGGTTTCGGGAGCGAAAAATCCTACAGTTCACCGCCACGCCCTTTCGGGAAGACGGCAAGCCGCTCGATGGAGACATTATCTTCAAGTACCCGCTCAAGAAGGCACAGCAGGAGGGATACTTTAAGCCGATCCGGTTTCTACCCGTTGTCGAGTTTAATCTCAAACGGGCGGATGAAGCCATCGCTACGAAGGCAGTTGAACGGCTGCGGGCAGACGCGGACAAAGGCCACATCCTGATGGCCCGAGTAGAAAGCGTCGCGCGGGCAAAGAAGGTGTTCCAGCTCTACGAGCGGCACCCGGAGTTCAATCCGGTGCAGCTTCATACGGAGATCAAGTCGCCGCGACGGCGCGAGGCGATTCGTCGGCAGATAATTACCGGAAAATCGCGAATCGTGGTATGTGTCGACATGCTCGGGGAAGGATTCGATTTGCCCGAGTTGAAGATCGCGGCGTTCCACGATATCCGCAAGACGCTTGCTGTGACGCTACAGCTCGCCGGCCGGTTCACTCGGGCGCGCCCGGATTTGGGCGACGCAACCTTTATCGCCAACACTGCAGACGTCAACGTCCAGGACGAGCTGCGAAAGCTCTATACACGAGATCCCGACTGGAACGTTATCCTGCCCCAGCTGAGCGACAGAATGATCGGTGAACAACTATCTCTTCAGGAATTCTTGCAGGGATTTACTGAGTTCACCAAAGATATCCCCTTGAAGACGGTGCAGCCGGCTACAAGCACTGTCGTGTACAAAACCAGATGCGATGTGTGGACGCCGGAGAACTTCCGGGCAGGCATCCCGGCTCTCAACGCGTGCAAACAGGTGTACCACACCATCAATCACGCTGAGCACACGCTCATTATAGTCACCGCGCGCAGAGTGGCCCTGGACTGGACAACCGTGGAGAGCCTGTTCAGTTGGGAGTGGGAGCTCTACGTCATGATCTGGTCGCCCGAACAGAACCTGCTCTTTATCAACAGTTCAGCCAACTCCGGCGAATACAAAGTACTCGCTCAAGCGGTGGCGGGCGAGACTGCAACGCTCATTAAGGGTCAGGACGTGTTCCGGACCTTTGCTGGCGTGAACCGTCTGCGGCTCCAGAATGTCGGGTTGACAGAGCAGTTAGGGCGAAATGTGAGGTATCATGGCCGTATGGGTGCGGACGTCGGGCCAGCGCTGACTGATGCGCAACTGCAGCATACGCGAAAGTCAGTGCTTTCCGGCAGTGGCTACGAAGACGGTGAGAAGGCCACGGTTGGGGCTTCTTGCAAAGGACGCATCTGGTCGCACCGGAGAGACCGTGTCGACCAGCTGGCTATCTGGTGCAAGAAGATCGGAGCGAAACTTCTTGATACTACGATCGATCTGAACGAGGTGCTCAAGGGAACGCTCGCCGCGCAGATAGTCCGGGGGCGCCCTACCAAGATGCCGATCAGCGTCGACTGGCCGGAGGAGATGTACAGGGTTCCAGATACGCAATGGTCGGTCGTGATCGGCGAGCAGGAATACCAATTGAGCGAACTGAGCCTGGAGATCGTGTCTCCTAACCTCAATGGGGCGCTTCGGTTTGCGATCGCGTCCGAGACCGAACGAGCGGAACTGGAGCTTGAGCTGTTCGATTCGGAGGAGATCCCGAACTATCGCTTCGTGGTCCGTGGAGAGAGACGCATTCAGGTGCGACGAAGGTGGCGCGCCGAGGCAGAGAACGCCACGGATTTCTTCTACAACGATCCGCCGGTAATCTGGTTCTCGGACGGGTCTGCGTTGGAAGGCAATCAGTATGTGGAACTGAAGACCGCGTATCCCCCCTACGACGCCGCCAAGATCCAGGCATGGGACTGGACTGGCGTGGACATCCAGAAGGAGTCGCAAGGAGAACGTAAGGAGCCGGATTCGGTCCAAGCCAGGGTCATTCGGGAATTGCGAACTCGCGACTACCAAATGATCGTCGATGACGACAGCAAGGGTGAGGCGGCAGATATTGTGGCAATTCGCCTCGTCGGCGACGCGGCCGAACCTTCCAACATTGATGTCGAGTTCTACCATTGTAAGTATTCGCAGGAAGCCACGCCAGGGCAGCGGATCAAGGACCTATACGAGGTCTGCGGCCAGGCCCAGAAGAGCATCTTTTGGATGTCGTCACTCGAGAAGCGGACCGATCTTTTCACGCATCTTCTGCGACGCGAGGCGCGTCGCCAAGAGGCTGGTACATCAAGCCGCTTTGAGGTTGGCGATGGAGAGCTGCTGCAGACGATCAGAGAAATGAGCCAGCTGTGCCACGTATCGCTGAAGATCTACATCGTGCAACCCGGTGTCTCAAAGGCCAATGCCACGCACGACCAGCTGCAACTCATGAGCGTCACGGAGAATCACCTCATGGAAACTTACCAGATCGGCTTCGGCGTGATTGCAAGCGAATGAAGGATCATACGCGGCATCATGGCCACGTTCGGCCGCCTAGTCAACTCGATCGTGAACTGCAAATAAACCGAACCTTCACCCCTTCCGAATATAGCAACCACAATTACATGACGAGAACCTAGAAACGATACAGATTTTCATTTAAGGGTGGGTAACTGAACATGCTCGCGTCGAGAGCCTATTTTTCCGATTCTAGCGACGCGATCATATGGACCAATTCGCAACAATTTAAAGGAGGGGATTGCAATGTCCGCTGACAACCGACAAACCACCGCGCAGCAGGGTCCCTGGACCCGCATTCGCCCGCTTCAGCGCAGCGAGCTCGATGCCTATACCCATGCGGGTATGGTGATGGGGGAACTGACTTGGGGAGGATTCCGGAACAATCTCTGCCGGGTCATGGCGTACTGCCCGAAGTTGATGCAAACCGAAGTGGAGTACTGCAATACCTTTATCTTCGATCCGCCTACTTTCCGGGGCCAAGTCCAAGAGGCCGGGTTCAACGACAGGTTCCTGAAAGAACTGGTGATCTCGCGAACGTCTTTGATCAACCGATCGAGGTACTCGGTCACGCATCACTCGTTCATTGGGTTTGCACTTTTCGCCGGAGCCGGTCGGGAGTCGGAAGGACATGGGAAGCTTCTACTCCTTCACGAACACGAGAAGCATCCCGATGTATACACGGACCTCGAACGAGCTGTTCTAGATTACACGGTCAAGGTCACGAGGGACGCACACTCCGTCAACGACCATGAATTCAAACACCTCCAGGCCGTACTCGCCGCCGATTCCATGAAGGACCAGCGGCTCTCATCGCTTTCACAAGACCAATTCACCCGGTATGTCGACGCTCGCATCGTCGAACTGACTTGGCTCATTTGCCACTTCTGCCTTCTGAACCGCTGGTTCACTGTCCTGCAAGTCCCGGATGAAACACAGAAGGACGAAGATGATTTTCTGGCGGCATACGAGAAAGTTGTGCCTCTGGACATACGAGAGCGGAACGAAACCATGCTGGAGGGCGGCTTCTGACGCGTTCGGGGCGATTTCGCGGATCGCGAAAGAGGGGGAACAATGTTGAGTCATTTGTGCGTGCACAAGGTCGCTGATCTATGGCATCGGAAAGGCATAACGGTGTACGACAGCGCATCGTACGGGCCACTCTTTGCGGTCAGCGACGAAGGCAGCGCCGGCCGTGCCATCATCGATGCGGCCTACGGATCAGCGAAGGCGGCGGCCCTGCCCTCGCTCGATCCGTTGACGATCGGCGTCCTGCTCGATGGCGAGAGAATGACGAGCGCCGGCGAGGTACCAATCGGCCCTGACGAGTACGAGGTTCTCTCGGCGGTCGCGCAGGATCGGATACTCTGTACCACTAACGTCGGCACGCGTATTAACGCTCGCTACACCCAATTGCTCCCAGAGTTCGCGGTAAGCGACCTTGTGGCGGATACGACCTGCTACGACAAGATCTACGAGGTAGTTGCACCCTTCCTGCATACTCCCGACGTACGGCCCCGGCCGTTGAGCGTCCGTCTCGTGCTCGGGAGCCAG
>Ga0154678_1004_pt1 | contig 8783 bp, 5 predicted proteins | sample Rifle2008BG13ft_FD_116107 | JGI IMG/M metagenome (GOLD analysis project Ga0154678, IMG submission 116107) | Deltaproteobacteria bacterium RBG_13_52_11b | reverse complement strand
ATCTTGCCCCCATTTGAAATGATCATCAACTCGTCTTCGTCCGCTACGGCCATGATCCCGACCACATCTCCTGTCCTCTGGGTGCGTTTTACCGTGAAGATGCCCGACCCTCCCCTGTTCTGCGCCCGGTACTCCGAGGCCTGGGTCCGCTTTCCATAACCATTGGCTGTGACCGTCAAGATCTGAGTATGGGAAGAGACCACTTCCATTCCCACGACCTCGTCGGTCTTGGTAAGCCTCATCCCTTTCATTCCCCGAGCGGTCCGGCCCAACTCTCGAGCCTGCTTTTCAGGAAACTGGATCGCCTTTCCTATCTTTGAACCGATAAAAAGCTGCTGCTCCCCATCGGTCAGCTTCGTGGAGATCAGTTCGTCTCCTTCGTCAAGGTGGATGGCAATAATCCCGCCGGCCCTGGGGTTGCTGTAGGCGTCAAGGGCCGTCTTCTTGATGATCCCTCGTTTCGTCATGAAGATGATGTATTTTTCCTTGGCGAAATCCTTGAGAGGTAGGATGGTGGTCACCTTCTCCTTCGGACCGAGGTTCAGGAGATTGACGATGGCCTTGCCGCGGGTGATACGGCCCGCCTGAGGGAGTTCGTGGACCTTCATCCAATGGACCTTGCCGATATCGGTAAAGAAGAGGATGAAGTCATGTGTGGAGGCGATGAAGAGGTCCTCCACAAAGTCCTCCTCCTTGACATGGATACCCGCCTTTCCTTTTCCCCCGCGATGCTGGCTTCGATAGAGGCTGATCGGATTTCTCTTGATGTAACCGCTGTGTGTGATCGTGACCACCATATCCTCTTCGGCGATAAGATCCTCCACGCGGATTTCGGGCGCCGTCTCAACGATTTCGGTTCTGCGCTCGTCTCCGTAGGCGTCGCGAATCGCCATCAGTTCCTCTTTGATCAGATTGAGAATCAATCGTTCACTCGAGAGGATGGTCTTCAGCCGGTTGATCAGCTTGATGGTCTCCTCATAATCTTCGACGATCTTGCGCTGCTCCAGGTTGGTGAGGCGCTGCAATCTCATGTCCAGGATGGCCTGGGCCTGCTCCTCCGAGAGGGCGAATCGTTCCATCAACCGGTCCCTTGCCTCCTTCGGAGTCTTCGAGGCTTTGATCGTGGCGATCACGGCATCGATCTGCTCAATCGCCTTCTTCAGGCCTTCCAGGATATGGGCCTTTGCCTCAGCCTTTTTGAGCTCGTAGAGCGATCTTCGGGTGACCACCTCTTTTCGATGGAGAAGGAAGAGCTGGAGCATCTCCTTGAGAGAAAGGAGTTTCGGCTGGTTCTGATGGATGGCAAGGAGGATGATGCCGAAGGAGGTCTGCATCTGGGTGTGCTTGTAAAGCTGATTGAGGATGACCTCGGACATCTCGTTGCGTTTCAGTTCGATCACCACCCGCATGCCTTCCCGGTCCGACTCATCCCGGATATCGGAGATCCCTTCGATCGCCTTCTCCCGGATCAACTCGGCGATTCTCTCGATCAGCTTCGCCTTGTTCGTCTGATAAGGGAGCTCTGTGATGACGATATTCTCGCGCTCACCCTTCCGATCTCTCTCGATGAGAGCCCTTCCCCGAAGCTGGATCACTCCCTTTCCGGTCTCATAAGCGACGCGAATTCCCTCCCTTCCGTGGATGAATCCGCCGGTGGGGAAATCGGGGCCGGGAAGGGAAGCCATTAATTCCTGAAGCGAAACATCCGGATTCTCGATCAAGGCAACAAGGGCGTTGATCGTCTCAGTAAGGTTGTGGGGTGGAATGTTGGTGGCCATGCCCACGGCGATCCCGGACGAACCGTTGATGATGAGATTGGGAAACTTGGATGGAAGGACAGTGGGTTCCATCAAGGACTCGTCGTAATTGGGAACAAAGTCGACCGTCTCTTTATCAATGTCCGCCAGGAGCTCACCCGTGAGCTTTGCCATCCGGATCTCTGTATAGCGCATCGCGGCAGGGGGGTCACCATCGATCGAGCCGAAGTTGCCTTGACCGTCGATCAGTGTGTATCGGAGGGAGAAATCCTGGGCCATCCTGACGATGGAATCGTAGACTGCCATGTCTCCATGGGGATGGTATTTTCCGATGACGTCGCCCACGATCCTTGCGGACTTCTTGTAAGGCTTGTCCCAGTCATTATTGAGCTCATTCATCGCGAAAAGGATGCGCCGGTGGACCGGCTTTAGGCCGTCTCTTACATCGGGAAGGGCACGGCCGATGATGACGCTCATGGCATAGTCCATATAGGACTTTTTCATTTCGTCTTCGATATTGACGGGTATGCTCTCTTTTGCGATCTCCATTGGGCCTCTAAGATTAATAGCTTAATTTTACTGAGAAAATCTAATACAAAAGCCTGCTGCTGTCAACAGAAAATCCGGCCTGCACTTGACAAATGGCTGCATAATATGATTAAAATTAAAAGTTTAATCATTTCAAAGGAAAGGATATCAGTGAAGAGGACATATCAACCCCACACGATTCGGCGGAAAAGAACCCATGGCTTCCTGGAGCGGATGAGCACAAAGGGCGGCCAAAAGGTTCTTAAGAGAAGGAGGACGAAGGGGAGAAAGAGGTTGAGCGTATAGCCCCTGCCTGAGGAAGATGCCTCAAGGAGAGAGAGGGCCGTGAGTCTCTTCGGGCTTAAAAAGCGAGAACGGATCAGCCATCCTCAGGAATTCAGGAGAGTGATGAAGTCGGGAAAGAGACTTCGTTCAAGGAATCTCCTCCTCTTCGTGCAAGAAAACGGGTTGGGATTTCACCGCCTCGGCGTCATTGTCAAGAAAGAGGTCGGTCCGGCATCGTACCGCAACCGTATCAAGAGGCTTTTCCGGGAATTCTTTCGGCTCAACAAGCATGAGATCAAAGGGTCCCTGGATCTTATCATCTTCGCCCAAAAAAGTTGCGCTCTGGACCGATATCGAGACGCCGAGAAGGAATTGAAAGGGCTGTTGATAAAATGAGAAACGCGTTGAGACAGGGTGCCGTGATGCTGATCCGGATCTACCGGAACGCATTCTCGATCTTCTTCGGTCCGTGCTGCCGTTTCTCCCCTTCCTGCTCGACCTATGCGGCACTGTCGATCCAGCGTTTCGGGGTACTTGGGGGAGGCCGATTGGCCCTTCGGAGATTGATCAAGTGTCACCCCTTCCATTCGGGTGGGTACGATCCTGTCCCCGAGGGTCTTACGATTCCCGCTAAATCGAAATCATAGGCAAGGAGACCTGCAAAGGCGATATGGAAAAAAGGACGATCATTGCAATCATGTTGACTTTCATCGTCATTTTGCTCTGGAGCGTTATCCAATCGAAGTTCTTTGCACCGGAGCCGGCGAAAAAAGAGGTTAGAGAGGAAGCGGTCTCTCCCCTTGATAAGAAGGCCGAAGTCAAGGAGATAAAGCCCACCCCGCCTGAGAAGCCTCTTGCGACGCGAAGGGTTTTGCCGAAGAAGGAAGTGCGGGTGGAAACCCAGAAGTATTGGGCTACGCTGACTTCCGAAGGGGCGGCCTTGGAGCACTTCAGGTTGAAGGAGTTCAACGACAGGGTGAAGGCGTCGGCCCTCACGGTGAAGCTGACCCAGTTTATCCAGGGGCTTTTTGGAAAGGACGTGGCGCCCCCCCAGGAGCCGGAACCCCTCGATTTGGTGAATACGGGGAAGGAAGAAGGATATCCTCTGGCATTGGCCCTCACCCCTGCGATTTCAAACGGAGGATGGGAGGTGGAGCAGGATCAGCTCAGGCTGTTATCCTCCGACGAGAAAGGCGAGATCGCATTTTTCAAAACGTTCGACAACGGTCTGAAGGTCATTAAGAGGTACCGGTTCATAGCGGATAAGTACGCCTTCCATCTTGAGCTTGAATTCCAGAATCAATCTTCGAGAGAGATCGTCATACAACCAGGGGTGGAATGGACCGGAGAGATTGAGCTGAAGAAGCTGTCGGAGGAAGAGAACAAAGACTACGGTTTGAAATATGCCTATCTGAAAGACGGCAAGGTGGAAAGGAAGGATTTGGGAGGAAGCCCTACTTCCGGGTGTACGCCGGGGTGTGGTACAAAAAAGACGAGGATCGAGCCGTTTGAAAATTCCACGAAGGGCGATATCCGATGGTTCGCATTCGAAGGAGAGTATTTTGTGGCCCTGGTGACCCCCCCTCCTCCGGAGAAGAACGTGACGCTTAGCGTGAGGGGGGATGAAAAGAATCTTCTGAAAGCCGGCATCTTCACTGCGCCTCTCTCCCTGCAGGCCGGGGAGTCTACTAAGATTCCCTATCAAATCTATATCGGTCCTAAGGAGGTACAGCGCCTGGGAGAGCTGGGTGTCGGCGCCGAGAAGCTGATCGATTTCGGGTTTTTTACGGTCGTTGCCAAGCCCCTGCTCTGGTTTTTGAAGTTCACCAATAAAGTCACCGGGAATTTCGGGATCGATATCATCATTCTCAGCATTCTCATCAAGATCATCTTCCTTCCCCTGACACAGATCAGCTTCAAGTCGATGAAGGAGATGCAGAAAGTCCAGCCGGAGATGGCCCGGCTGAAGGAGATCTACAAGAATGATAAGGCCAGGGTTCAGCAGGAGATCATGCTGCTGTACAAAAGGAGAAAGATCAACCCCATGAGCGGGTGCCTTCCCATGCTGATACAGATCCCCGTTTTCATCGCGCTCTATAACGCGCTTCAGAATGCGATTGAGATGAGACACGCACCCCTCTTCCTGTGGATCAAGGATCTCTCGGCCAAGGACCCGATTTACATCACACCCCTGATCATGGGGGCGACCATGGTCCTTCAGCAAAAGATGACCCCCACGGCAGCCGATCCGGCGCAAGCAAAACTGTTCATGCTGATGCCGATCATGTTTACGTTCCTTTTCCTCAACTTTCCGGCGGGTTTGGTTTTGTATTGGTTAGTCAACAATGTATTGTCCATCGCCCATCAATATTACATGAATAAGAAGACGTGAGGTTCGGACCTTGAGTGAAGAAATTGAGATTGCCAGAGTGCTGCTGCTCGAATTATTGGAGCGGATGGGGATCGACGTAGAGGTGGACGGAGTGGCGAGGGAAGGGGACCTCTGCCTTGAAGTGAAAGGGGACAAGAGAGGGATCCTTATCGGAAGGCATGGCCAGACGCTGGAGTCTCTCCAGTTTCTGGTGAACAGAATGGTCAGCAAGAAGCTTAGGGAATCGGTTCGAGTCGTGCTGGACGTCAACGACTACAGAAAGAGGAGGGAAGACTACCTGACCGGGATTGCGTTCCGGGTCGGCCAGAAGGTGAGGACAAAGGGCCGGAGCCTGACCATCGGCCCTTTCAGCGCCAATGAGCGCAGGATCATTCACGTTGCTCTTAGGGAAGATCCTTTGGTTAGGACCGAAAGTCTCGGTGAAGGAGAGATCAAGAAGATCAAGATCGCTCCTAAGTCTGAAGGAAGCGGAGAGAAAGTCCAAGCTCAAAGGCCGGACGGAGGGATATCGTCCGGGCTACCGTTCCGGAATAACTTCAAACTTTCAGGGGGAAAAGGTGACGTTTGATTAGTACCTCCCTGGGAATCACCCCGGCAGGGGAGACGATCGCTGCCGTTGCAACGCCCTTTGGGGAGAGCGGGATCGGAATCGTCCGCATCAGCGGGTCTTCTGCAGAAGCGATTGTCCGGAGATTGTTCAAGCCAAAGAAAGAACTCGCCTTTTTCGTTTCTCACCATTTCCATTACGGAGAGATCATCAATCCCAGGACAGCGACTCCCGTTGACGAGGTTCTCCTCGTGTTGATGAGGGCTCCTAACACCTATACCCGTGAGGATACGGCTGAAATCCAGTGCCACGGCGGGTTCCTCGTTCTTCAAGAGATCTTAGAATTGGTGCTGAAAGAGGGGGCAAGGTTGGCCCAGCCGGGTGAATTCACGAGAAGAGCCTACCTTAACGGTCGGATCGATCTTACGCAGGCGGAAGCGGTCATTGATCTGATCAGGGCAAGAACCGCGGCGAGTCTTCAGATCGCAAATCAGCAATTGAGGGGATTCCTGTCCTCGGAAATGGGAGGACTGAGGGGAAAACTCATTGAATACCTGGCCCTGATAGAAGCCCATATCGATTTTCCGGAGGAGGAGATCGATCCAATCTCCCGCGATGGAATGAGGAAGGATCTGGAAGGGTTGATTAGGCGGATGGACGAGTGGGTGGATTCCTATGAGGAAGGGAGGATCTTCAGAGAAGGGATCTCGTGTGCCATCATTGGGAGGACGAATGTCGGAAAGTCGAGCCTGCTCAATGTATTGCTGAAAGAGGAGAGGGCTATCGTTACGCCTGTTCCCGGAACGACGAGAGATGTGATCGAGGATTTTCTAAACATAGAGGGGATTCCTGTAAGATTGATGGACACGGCGGGTCTTAGAAAGACTTCTGACACCGTTGAGCTGGAGGGCGTGAAAAAGACCAAGCAGCGTGTTGCAGATGCCGATTTCGTCGTTTTGACCCTTGATGGAAGCCGGGCCATCGATGCAGACGACCTGGAGATCTTCAGAGAGGTTCAGGGAAAAAAGAAGGTTTTGGCCGTCAACAAGAAAGACCTTCCTGCGAGGATTTCTGTTGAAGATCTGAAACAGCGGTTCCCGGACGATCCGATCGTGCCGATATCGGCGTTGAGGAATGAGGGGATCGACAGATTGAAGATTGCGATTCACGATAGTCTCATCCGTCGGGGCATCAGAGTATCCTCGGAACATACGATCATAGGGAACATTCGTCACAAGAACGGTCTAATAAATGGAAGGGAGAGCCTTTCCAATGTGCTGAGAGGTTTAGAGGAGAATGGACCGCTCGAGATTATCGCATTCGAGCTTCGCTCCGCACTTGAGGCATTGGAAGAGATAGTTGGCAAGACCACCACGGAAGAGGTACTTGACCGCATATTCGAGCAATTCTGTATAGGCAAATAGGATAGCCAGTTGTTATTCCCTTTGCGAGCCATCATAAGTTGCCAGAGCCAGGCTATTCCATCCTGGGTGTTGGAGAATGGTTTTGGCTTATGGCGGATAGCCTATGGCGAATTGCGGATGGAGGACTTGGATGATCAAGGTCCGCTATGCGCCATCGGCCATTAGCGCGTTAGCTCTTGAAGACGCCCGCCTGCGGGAAGGACCGGCCTTTGGAGCCGTAACTGAGAAGGCGTGAAAAAATTGGTTTTGTCTACCTTTGCCCCGGAAGAGCGAGTGGATCTCCGAAGCTTTAGAATGCGCTCGTTTAGGTTAAGGTCACTTAGCGCCGTAGTGAAGATAGATGCTGATGATGGCTTACGGCACAGTGCTTCAATTCTTAGAGGTTGCGCTCTAAGGCTTCTCTAACCCACCCGCTCTTCCGGGTTGGTGCATCTGCTCGATTTTTTCACGCCTTCTGAGGGGATACGGGAATTGTGGAAATAGTGTTGACAGGATCCTTATTTCTTGAGACGATCGCTTTCATTACCTGAGGAGAACCCCTTAAGTATCGTAGCGCGGAACTCCAAAGGGAAGAGAGGACAACGTCAATGCACCATGCGGATCGGAAAGAGAATCTCGTAGTAGCGTGATACTTGTTGTGGCAAATGGGATGCCCTTAGAGTGCAGTTCTGAGATGTTTCACGTGAAACATAAGCCACACATTCTTCTGATAAATCCATGGATTACAGATTTTTCTGCCTATAATTTCTGGATAAAGCCTCTCGGTCTACTCGTCATTGGCAGCCTTTTACGGGAGCATGGGTTCCGAGTAACCCTGATCGACTGTCTGGATTTCCCTGACAAGAAGAAGCAGTATGGGGACGGGAAGTTTCATAAAACTAAGATCCAGAAACCCATTCCTTTGAAGTCAATCCCAAGAAATTACAGCCGATATGGAATTCCTGTGGAAATGCTGCTGGAAAAGCTTTCATCTGTTGAGGAACCCGATCTCATTGCCGTCACCTCGGGCATGACATACTGGTACCCTGGCGCATTTGAAGCCATTCAGATTGCAAAGAAATCCTTCAAAGGGGTTCCTATAATCCTGGGCGGGATCTATGCCTCTCTGTGCTACGAACACGCAAAGGAATACTCCGGGGCAGATTGTGTTTACAAGGGAGGAGATGAGCAAGGGATATTAGAACTGATCTGGAAAATGACTGGTCTTGAATTCCCCCATGCACCACTCGGGGTGCACGGGTACCCTGAACCATGTGAGGTTCAGGGCTGTGGCCCTGAACCTATCGCCATTCAGGGCGAAAACCGAGAACTCCCATACCCGGCTTTCGATCTTTACAGTCAGCTTGATTATGTCTGTATATCGACCACACGGGGCTGCCCGTTCAGGTGTACGTATTGCGCAACACCGGTATTGTCGAAAGAGTTTCATAGAAGGGACCCGATCGGCGTCGCCGATGAGATCGAACACTGGACAACAAAATATGCACTCCGGAATATCGCCTTCTATGATGATGCCCTTCTCATTCAGTCCTCGGAACACATCGTTCCGATTTTGAAAGAGGTTATCAGGAGAGGAATCCAATGCAATTTTCACACCCCCAATGCACTCCATATAAGAGAGATCAATGATGAAGTTGCTGGACTCTTGCTTCGATCCGGGTTCAAGACGATTCGCCTCGGCCTTGAAACCTCAAACGAGATGATTCAGAATGAAACAGGAGCGAAGGTCAACAACGAGCAGTTTCAACATGCGACGAAATTGCTCAGAAAAGCCGGATATTCAGAACAGAATGTGGGTGTCTATATCCTGGCCGGGCTGCCAGGGCAAAGAGTGGAGGAAGTCGAGGAGA
>Ga0154678_1116_pt5 | contig 8841 bp, 7 predicted proteins | sample Rifle2008BG13ft_FD_116107 | JGI IMG/M metagenome (GOLD analysis project Ga0154678, IMG submission 116107) | Deltaproteobacteria bacterium RBG_13_52_11b | reverse complement strand
CCTTAAGAGGAAACCTTCACTGGAATATTGCCAAGATTGCCTTGGCGGCCTCCCCTTCACCCTTATCAGCGCATCTTTTCAAAAAGGCGTCATACGCTGGTTTCGTCGCTTTTTGCCAGGCCGTGTTTTCTGCAGCGGTAAATATCTTGACTTTTAATCCGCGATCTTTAAGAGATTTTATGGCCCCCTCATCAATTTTGGTTTGCCCTTGAAAGCCCATCTCATGAACATTTTTTGCGGCCTTTTCCATAACCGCCTTCACATCCTGGGGTAAGTTGTTCCACGTCTTTAGGTTGATGAAAATCCCCCATATGGAGGCGCTCGTCGGACCCGCGACATACTTTGTAACTTCGAAAAGTTTCCTCGTTTCAACGCTCTCCCAGCCTGTCATCACTCCATCAAGGGTACCTTTCGCGATGGCATCATACATCTCCCCGGCGCTCACCGCTGCCGGCACCCCTCCCCAGGCCTTGATGGCATCAAAGAAGGGATCAGATACTCCCCGGATTCTGAGTCCTTTGACATCTCCCGGTTTTTCAATGGGACCCTTGCTTGCAATACACGTGCTGCTGTATGGCACAAAGCTCAGTATCTTTGCATTTATCTTCTCTAAGCTCTTCGCAGTAAATGGAAGGATCTTACTTTCCTTTTGGAGAAAAAGGTTCAGGTCGGATACGAGAAAAGGGTAGTCATTCCAGCAGAAAATAGGATTAAATCCCACCCAGTGGTTTATGGAATTAAATCCCATTTCGACTGCACCTCTTTGCAGTGCCTCGACCGTTTCTTCGTGACCGTACAGTTGCCCCCCGGGATACAGTTCGACAGTTACCCTTCCGCCCGTCTCTTCTTTGACCTCTTTGGCAAAAGCGGGAAGCAGCACTTTGTTTTGAAAGGCCCCCGGCGGCAAGGCGTTGCTCAGACGGAGTTTAATGGCCTCTGCTGCCGTGCTGGGTGCCGGAACGGATACTGCCATGACGAAGACAATACAACTGCTGGCAATCACGAATGACAAGATCTTCTTTCTCATAAGGACACCTCCTGTTTGAATTTACTCTTCTACAATACCGATAACCCTTATCCTGCCGCCGTCCGCTACCCTGCAAAAGTAGATCGTGTCACAGAGGACGGTCTTCTCCTGCTTTCCTTTCGGTTCCATTATGTATCAAATTTGCATCGCCCTGTCAATGGTATTATTTGAGATTGTTGGGGATCTATGAAAAAGTCCTTTGGGATGGCAAAATGCCATGCTCAACCTGTTTCAGTATCAATTAAAATCAATGGTTTGAGAGAGCCTGAATCAGAAAGACCTAAGGTGCACTGTTGCAATTCTTGAGAAACAAGGGTAAATTTCAGGCGAAGGTCATCACGTTATGGGAAATGAAACTGTCTTAGCCATCAGCGGACTTACGAAAAAATATGGGTCCATCAAAGCGATTGACGATATTTCATTTTGCGTCAGTTCGGGCAACATCATCGGACTTCTCGGCCCGAACGGCGCCGGCAAGACAACAACAATCAATATGGTTCTCGGGATTCTTGAGCCGACCCAGGGGTTAATAGAAATTTTCGGCAAGAATTTGAGAGAGCACCGGTCCACAATAAGCAAGGACATCAATTTCGTAGCTGTTTACGCTCACATGCCCGCGAATCTAACCGTCCGGCAAAATTTATATATTTTTGGTCTATTATACAAAGTGAGAAATCTCAAAGAACGAATCACGTCTCTTTTGCACGAATTTGATCTGGAAGGCTTCGCCGATACCAAAGCGGGCCTGCTCTCGTCCGGCGAGTCGAGTCGGCTCAACCTTGCCAAGGCCCTGATGAATCATCCCCGTTTGTTGCTTCTGGATGAACCGACCGCTTCTCTTGATCCGAGCATGTCACAGCTGATCCGGCAACGAATAAAAGAATACGCAGAAGAAACAAAAGCCGCAATCCTCTGGACCTCGCATAATATGCAAGAGATCGAGGATGTGTGCGATCATGTTTTATTCCTCTCACACGGGAGAATCCTTTTGAGCGGTAATCCGAAAATCCTCCCGTCCGAACATGGCAAGAGAGACCTGGAGGAATTATTCATCACGGTCGCCCGTGAACCTCTTTCTTTTGAACAATAAATATATGTCATACACCAGAATATACGCTATTTTCTTACGTCAATTATTTCTGCTCAAGAGCAACCCGACCCGGCTTTCAAGTATTTTCTTGGCGCTCATTGTAAACATCTTCCAGTGGGGTTTTATAAGCAAATTTCTGGGCTCCCTGGGAGAATCCACGTTCAGTTTCATAACCGTCATCCTGGGGGCGATTATTTTGTGGGAATTTCTGAGCCGAACTCAACAGGGGATTATGAGAGGCTTCTTGGAGGATATCTGGACTCAGAATTTTATCAACTATTTCGCATCGCCCCTTGAAATCAGGGAATATCTCGGAGGATTGGTGCTGACGAGCATCGCCATAAGCATGGCCGGTTTTGGGATCATGGTTCCGATTGCCGGGTTGGCTTTTGGTTATAATATCTTTAGGATTGGCCTTCTTCTTTTGCCTTTTATGTTCATCCTTTTTGTCTTTGGAATAGCCATGGGAATTTTTGTTTCGGCCCTGATCTTTCGGCTCGGTCCGTCAGGAGAATGGCTCGGCTGGCCGCTCCCTCTCGTTCTGTCTATTTTCTCAGGGGTCTATTATCCTATTTCGACTCTACCTGCTGCGCTTCAGGTTGTTGCCGAATTGATGCCGCCCTGTTATGTTTTTGAAAGTATCCGCAGTATACTCTCTACCGGAACGTTCTCCCAGGATCTGCTGATGAATCTTCTCATCGGTGCGGGTCTGTCCCTTATTTATCTCTTAGTCGTGTATAAATTCTTCATCACGATTTACCGCCATAACTTGAAAAGTGGTGCGATTGCACGGTTTAATGCTGAGGCATTATAGCAATGGAAAAGCAATACATAAGCTTTTCGTGCCTCCTGCAGTCAGGCGCGTGACCGAATTAAGGACAGTTGGCCGGTCCGGCAATGGCGAACTTGGTATTTCCAATGTAAATGCAGTCCCCTCCGCACCGCTGATAACGATATTCCGTAGCTTTCCCGCTTGAATCAATCGTGGTTAATGTTCCCTGATTGACGTTCCCTTGGACTCGCCAGGTGCCGCGCCCGGATTGCCGGCTCGCAGACCCCCAGGCATCCCCCGTTCCCGCCCCCCCCGAATAGCCTGATTCACTTCCTGAGTAATACGTGCCATTGGGACAAAGGGTGACCCGTCTTTCGGTTCCACCACTGGAATAGGGACCCGCGCTCGAAAAACTGTAATAGGCTCCGGCCATCTGCTGCATCAATTGTTGATTACCGGAACTAGATGAGGCTGCCGCTCCGCCCGTTCCTCCTGCCTTGGCAGATTCCTGAGCCTTGACAGATTGCATGCTCTTGGCAACTGCATCTGCGGCATTTTCCAAGTCGGAGCCAAATTTGTTTGGCACCGTCATAGCCACAATATAGGCGCCTCCACCGTTCGGGAGAAAGGTTCCTATCCCACGAGCCTTCACGGGCTGTCTTTGAAAAGTACCGGAGAATATTCCCGTAACCGCATTTTTCCCCAAAGACTGCAGCTGGCCGGTCGGCCGGAGTTGGACATCATCTTCGACAAGTCCCGCTTGCATCTGCTTTTGGACTTCCTGAACGCTTGAAGCCGAATGTGGAAAAACCCAGATCAAACCGGCTATGGTGTCATGACCCAAGAAAGCACCCTTCGGCCCCTTTTCGACTTTCCATCCCTTTGGAAGTGCGAACTTATATCCCCATTGAGGATCAGTGACCACATCCTTGGATAAAGCGGCCAAACCTCCCGTTCCCGGAGAGGGGGATGAAGACGCCTGAGGCTGTCCCCCGGGCTGCTTAGGAGATGCCTGCGGGCCCTGCTGCCCAGGCATCGCTCCTTCTCTCCTCGTGAACGTCAGTTGCTTGACCTTGCTGTAATCCGGCATGTTGTTGGGGCCGGGTTCTATCAAAGCAAGAAGGAGCTGGTTTCCTTTTGGATGAGCCTCGAAATAGGACCCCCCTTGATTGCCCACGCACATTCCTACCCCAACGTCGTTTTGGATCATACCCTCCACCTTGAATTGTGCACCTGTAGAACTGGATAACGTCCCTTTGATTTTCCCTTGCGCATCCTGATCGAGAGTTAGGGTGAGGGTGGTTCCCTGAGAAGAGAGAGTGTATTGCCCGGAAAGATTCTGGGCAAAAGCAAGCCCGGTTAACACCCAAAAGCACAAAACAGCGATGGAAAAACTCTTTGCCATTTTAGCCTCCTCGGCTACAAAGAATCATGAGACGTGAACGGGTTCAAAGTCCCAGAATCATGATCTCCTCGTAAGGCCATTTTGTTAAGGTCTCGCAGCCTGTCTCAGTGACCCTGTATGTGTTTTCAATGGCGACGCCACCTGCTTCGCCCTCTGCCCAGAAAAGTGCGTGGTAGGCAACCGTCATGTTCCTTTCCATGACGATTTCCGGGTCATCCTCCTTTTCATAGAAATAGGGCGCTGAATCCCACGCGATGCCCATCCCTCCCATGTGATTTGACCATTGGGCTCGCCATTGCTTGAGCTGTTCAATGGTTCTGAGGTTCTTGCCGGGCCTCGGCTTTTTTTCTGCGAGCTCGTGCGTTGTGATCCCCGGTTTGAGCAGCTCTTGAAAACGGGACTGCATTTCCACAGCGGTCTGATAAATCTCTTTTTGAAGATCGGTCGGTTTGGCTCCCACGAGAAACGTTCTGTCATAACAAACCTTATAGCCGCACCAGTTGATGTGGCAGGCCTCCAGGGATAAGAATTCCCTGGGCCTCAGGGGGCGATCCGACCAGTTGAAGCTTCGGGGATTGGTTCTGTCGCCGGCGTTGACAACCCAACCCTCCTCATACTCACCCCCAGCCTCATAGATGGCCTTTATCATGATCCCTTGCACGTCATTGCGGAAATTCGTTCTGCGTCTCTAGCACGTGACAAGGAAGGGCAGGTCCATTTGAGCAGACACCGTGACGGCACCATAGGGGCAATCAAGCTGACAAAGGAAACAACAGTCACAGTCGCCGGGATAGGCAACAAAAGGGAATCCCCCTTTATCCAGGCGGATCGCATCCGTATGGCAGCTCTCCACCACAGGGCACCCAACACTGGCTCGCAGTGAGCAAGATTCACATTTCTCTCTTGTAATGGCCTTGATGGTCAACGTTTTCCTCCAGACGTATGGGCCGATGTCTTACCTCGTCCAAGTGACGAACCCTTTCGCTCCGTCCTGATTCCACCTGATCAGTGGCCCCTCTTTCTGGGGGCAGCAGCTTCGCACTTATAGTGAACCGGCGCCGGCGTTCTGGTGAGCCTATCGGGTAGGATGGCGCTGCAACCCAGAGGCACGGGTTCGATCAGCACCCGAACCCCACCTTTCCCGTTGCTTTTCAACAGAATCCACTTGCGCCAGTCCCGGTCGTCGGTATAGGGATAATCCTCCCTGTAATGAATCATACGGCTTTCTTTCCTCTCCAAGGCGGCCACGTTGTACAGCTCCATGAGCAGAACAAAATTTCTCGCCTCAGCGGATTTCACCAGTTCATGGATATCTCTCGCTTTTGTCATGGGGAGGTCGTCTCTGGCAATTCGCCTGACCTCGGTGAGCGCCTCTCTTATTCTTTTTTCATGCTTGAACAAACTTGCCTGCCATGGGGCCACCACCCGATTTACCGAATCGTATATCCGATCAGGATTGAAGCCTTCTTTTTGCTGCAATGGCAAAAACAGAGCCTCTTTCAAAGATTCGGCCTGGGCAGAGATCGTGTTGGAGGATTCCAACTCTCTCGACCACTGGGCTGCATGTTCTCCTGCCCGGTAACCCCCCACTGCCCCCAAAGCCTGCGGACTCGGTCCCCCGCCATAAAAAGCAGCGGAACCCGCTGCGTACAATCCCCCAACGATCGTTTCTCCAATGGTGTTTATCCTTATTCCCGACTGGCAGCTCGTCCCGTACAGGGAAGGCATGGGGGTTACTTCCACTGGAGCCTTCGAGAGATCGACTCCCACTCCGGGTTCATCGAAGGCCCGCATGGTCAAGGGCAGCACCTTGCGCATTTTATCGAACTTCTCCTGGCTCCATCCTCTGCAGTCAAAATAGCACGGTCCCCGACCCTCCATGTTTTCGGCTGCAATGGCCCGACAAATGGCCCCCCAGTCGAAGTGACCTTCGAACCCGATGTATTCTTTGGAAGCCCCCTCATAGTTGTAGAGAAACTCCTTTCCCAGCCGGTTCACCAGCCGGGTACCCCCATGCTGAAACTGCCCGACCCCGCTGCCTGTGAAATTACGATTCCAGACGCAAAACGGCTGAGAGCTGAACTCCAATCCCGTAATTTCAGCTCCGGCCCGAAAGGCCATGGCATATCCGTCTCCAGTGATATTGTCCATGGCGAAATAGTGGAGCTTAGGACTGATGAGACCCGTGGCAATGACGACTGCCTTGGACCTAAAGGTCACGAATTTTCCTGTCCGGGTATGGATGCCCACGGCTCCGACAACATGTCCTTGGGTGGGATGATGACCATCCGAAGTCAACAGATCGGTGACGGCCACTCTTTCCAGAAATAGGACTCCCTTCCCGAGCGCCTCTTGAGCGATGGATTCCATGACCTGTTTCCCATGGGCCAAAACAACAAATCCTTTGCTCTGTCCTTTGATTGCGTCGCTTTTGAAACTCCCGTATTCATCCTTTTCAAAAAGGACCCCCCATCTTTCCATATCATGAATGCGATCGCCGATTTCCCTCAGCATAATTTCAAACCAGGCCTGGTCTCCCAGGTAGGCGCTGCGCTTCACCATTTCTTTCAGGCGGTTTTTAAAATCTCCTTCTGCCGCCGGTGCTCCATACGCATGGGCATGGATGCTGCCGCCGCTTCGAGAGACCTTCGCCTTATCCACCAGAATAACCCGATCGGCGAAATCCCTGGCCCTGATGGCGGCGAAGAGACCGGCCATGCCTCCACCGATGACCAGGACATCGCTTTCATAGACTTCGTAATCTTCGCTCATGATCCTTATCCTTTGATAAAGGGTGATAAAGGGTTTTCAGTAGACAGCCTGTTTCCCTCGGTGTCTACCCAATCGGTAGCTCACCTGCTCACACATATACACCGTTCAGGCTTTAACACCGCCTTGACAGCAGATCCAAGAGGTGCCCCCAGGTCATGAACGCAGTGGCAGTTCAGTTGAAGCTCCCCCACATCGACACAATATTCTACGTGACTGCCCATATGAACAATCCGTGATACCTTCCCCATCATCCCGGGTGTCGTCCCGATCTCATCCGATTCGGAAACCACTTCGATATCCTGCGGCCTGATGCACACGTACACAGGGTCCCCTGCCTTCATCCCCGGCTGGGGAGAGGCAAATAACACCTGAGTTTTTCCATGAGCCTGGACGTCGACCGGCACTGGGTCCGCCGCCTTTTCGAAGGGGGCAATGGTGCCCTCGATGAAGTTCACTTCACCGAAAAAGGACGCAACAAAGGCGCTGACCGGCCTCCGATAAATCTCCAACGGGTGGCCTACCTGCTCGATCCGGCCCTGGTTCATGACAATGACACGGTCCGATAAAACCATGGCTTCTGTCTGGTCATGGGTGACGTACAGAGCCGAAATTCCAACTCTCTGCTGCAGTTGACGAATCTCAAAGCGCATGGACACACGTAAACGGGCGTCCAGGTTACTCAGAGGCTCGTCAAACAGCAGCATGCGGGGGTTGTGCACCAGGGCCCGCGCCAGGACCACGCGTTGCTGCTGCCCCCCGCTGAGTTTCGTCACATTGCGATCGGCCATCTCTGCCAAACCCACGAGCGACAACATCTGCCGTACCCGGCTGTCCACCTCCTCTTTCCGAACTTTATGAACCTGCAACGGGTAAGCGACATTGCCCCAGACAGTCATGTGAGGCCATACGGCATAAGATTGAAAAACCATACCGATATCCCGCCGTTCAGGGGGGATGGAGATATGATCCTTGGCCGAGCTGACCGGTTCACCGTCCATGATGATCTGCCCCTGATCAATCGTTTCAAGGCCGGCCACACAGCGAAGCGTCGTGCTCTTTCCACAGCCCGAGGGGCCCAGCAACGTCACCATCTCCCCTTTGCCCACAGAGAAGCTCACATCATCGGCAGCAACAACCTTGCCGAAATTCTTGGTAACATGATCCACAATCAAATAGCCCTGGGGATCCTTTCCCTGTTTCAATCCGCCCTCCGGTATAACTTTGTCTGCATGATGCCCCATATTGCCCCAGCCCTCATCATAGCCTATCAGATCGCTATGCCTTCGCCTCTTGTCAGGCGTAAGAAGATAAACGCCGCCCCGAAGAGTAATGCCACCTGGACCATCGTAAACGCCGCCATTGCCCCAATCGGCGAATAGATCATCAGTCCATAAAGTGCCACCGAGAGCGTCTCTGTCCCGCCTCTGCTCAACAGCAGGGACATGGAAACCTCCCTCATGTAGGTAATAAACAAGAGCAGCCATCCTCCCACAAACCCCGGCCACACCAGCGGTAACAGGATCCGGCGCATGGTCGTGAACCAGCCTCCCCCGCTCACCCGCGAAGATTCCTCAAGGTCCACGGATAATGAGAGAATCACGCCGGAGATACTGCGCTGGCCGTACGTAAAGAACCGGATCACATAGGCGATCAGCAGGATCCAGAGCGTCGAATAGACAGGTGTCCTGATCAGTGCCACCAACAAACCCACGGACATAACCAGCCCGGAGAGGGCAATGGGTATCGTTGTGATGAAATCGAGCCACCCTCTCAGC
>Ga0154678_1157_pt9 | contig 8940 bp, 8 predicted proteins | sample Rifle2008BG13ft_FD_116107 | JGI IMG/M metagenome (GOLD analysis project Ga0154678, IMG submission 116107) | Deltaproteobacteria bacterium RBG_13_52_11b | reverse complement strand
GATAAACCTTGATGCTGATCCGTGCCCAGTTCTTTTAAGACGTGTGCTACCTCCATTGAATGCCAGTTTGCCATACCCGTAAACCCCTTTCTCTCAGATGGAATATGCAACCGCTATGGCCGCCAAAGGTCTCTCCGTAGATGTTTCACCCCTGTGATACCTACAGCCTTGTTTCATTGCTTCAATTATCGTAAGGCGTCTTTTCACGTTCGAAGGTTTCAATTGTTTCTTCCCAAGCCCTCCTTCTCCTCACTCTGACAAAACGCTTCCCTAGTGCAAGAGGGCCACTTTTAAGGCGACAGGTTGTATTTATCCATCCGATCGCGCAGTAGGTTGCGGCTGATTCCCAGCAGTCTAGCGGCTTGAACCTGGTTTCCTTTCGCCTCGGCGAGTGCTTTTTGGACGAGAAGCTTCTTGATTGTTTCTGGGAGGTTTGAATGGAAACCTCTCCCCCAGACCCGAAGAATATCTGTGAAAAGGGGGTCGAGCATTTTAGCCAAGATATTTTCTAACTCTTCTTCACTAAAGAAGAAGGTGTCTTCACCTTCTTCGGCGAAAGTAATAATATCTTCAGCAGTCATTCCCTCTCCTCTGCAAGAGATAAGGATTTTGGTTATCGTATTTGCCGGTTTCCTCACATTGCCTGGGCAATGACACCACACCAACTCTTTAAACACGCAGTCATCGATATGCCAAGAATGGGCGGCCCTACCACGGAAAGCACGGCGGCAATGAGGAGGAGGATGATGAGGATGTTTTTTAACTGATTGATGAATCGTGTGGAAGGAGGAACGACCTGCCCTCCCTGTTTGAGTTCGTTATAGCCGTATTTCTCGAGGCGACGTTTCACCTCTTCTCCCGATAAGCCTTGATGCTGATCCGTGTTCAGTTCTTTTAGGACGTGTGCTACCTCCGTTGAATGCCAGTTTGACATATCCGACCCCCCTTTCTCTCAAAGAATGTGAACTGCATACCTTCTGAAGTTACCACGGGTTCATAACCTTTACCCCGTTGCCTTAGCCTGAGAGCAAGTATTCCCCATGCCTTAGAATACTTCGCAAATTTAATGCCGAGCGATCGGTTCTATATCAAAAAAATAACCCCTTGATTTTATGGAGTATTTTTGCCTGGCCTCTGGCCTTCGGAAAAAGATCTCCTTCACCTATAGATGACTTTGAGCTTGCCAGAGAAGTGGAGGAGATCGTTAATCAATTAAATTACACGGTTATGGGGTGATCAAGGATTGCACAGGGTTGATGATTATTCAGCAGAAATTCTAGTGGTTCGACCTCGTGTGCAGCTCGTTACGGACTCATTCGAACTGGCAATGATGGTGAATCAGGAAACCTGTGCAAGGGATGGATTCAGTGAATCATGCGGATTCGAACGGAGTAGAGGGGTGATAATGCTGTTTTATGATGACAGGTTGTATTTGTCGACTCGAGTGCGCAATGTATTGCGACTGATTCCCAGCAGCTTAGCTGCTTGAACCTGATTTCCATTCGTCTCGGCGAGAGCTTTTTGGATGAGAAATTTTTCAATTTTGTCCAGGAGGTTTGAATGGAGACCTTTCCCCCAGAACCGAAGAATATCTGTAAAAAGGGGGTCGAGTATTTTAGCCAAGGAATTCTCCAGCCCTTCTTCATTAGCAAAGGAGGTGGCTTCGTCCTCCACGTCGAAGATAATATCTTCGGCAGTCATGGTCTCTCCTTTGCAAAGGATGAGGCTTCTGTTTATCGTATTTGCCAGTTCCCTGACATTGCCCGGCCAATGATACGAGACCAATTTTTCGAACACGGAGGGATCGATATGCGAAACCTTTGTGTCCAGCTGTCGGCTGTAAAGATGGAAGAAATATTCGATTAACTCCTTGATATCGTCCTTATGTTCCCTTAGGGGGGGTAACGCAATGGACATGATTTTCAGACGATAATAGAGATCTTCTCTAAATTTTCCCTCCTTTATGAGTTCCTCCAATTTGCGATTCGTGGACGTTAACACTCTCACATCCACCTTGTTCGTTTCGTTACTTCCAATGCGTTCAAATTCCCCTTCCTGCAAAACCCGAAGAATCTTTGCCTGAGTCGAAAGGGACATGTCGCCTATCTCATCGAGCAGAAGCGTACCCTTGTCACATTGTTCAAACTTTCCAACCCGCCGCTTGTTAGCCCCTGTGAATGCCCCTTTTTCATAACCAAACAGCTCACTTTCCAACAGGGTCTCTGGAATGGCGGCACAATTGATTGCAAGAAAAGGGCGGTCTTTCCTGCGGCTGTGCTGATAGATCGCTCTTGCCACCAGTTCCTTTCCTGTTCCGCTTTCACCCCGAATGAGTACGGTTACATCGCTCTCTGCCACCTGACCGATCAATTTATAAACCTCCTGCATAACCTTACTTTTGCCGATGATCTGATCCGAATCCTCTTTGAATTCCGAAAGGGCTGGAATGGCCACCGCCCTTTTCATTAGCTTATGAGCCTCCAATCCTTTAGCAACGAGCTCAGAGATATCATCCAGCTCAAAGGGTTTGAGAATATAGTCAAACGCTCCAAGTCGCATGGCGTCGATAGCCGTTCCCGTCGTGCCAAAAGCGGTCATGATGATTACGGTTACCTTCGGGTGATCTCGCTTAATCTCTTTGAGTATATCGAGTCCATTGAGGTCCGGCAGTTTATTGTCAAGAAGGACAAGATCGGTTTCCCCTTTGCGAACGACATCCAGGGCTTCCCTTCCGCTATGACAAGGGATGACTTGGTATCCCTTCTGGGACAGCGCCTTCGTCAAAAAATGGCTTAAGCTCAGGTCGTCGTCTACGACGAGAATTCTCTCCATGTCCCCTCCTTTGGAATGGGTAATGACAGGATGAAAGAAGAGCCCTTTCCCAATTCGCTCTCCACCTCAATCCGACCATTATGTTTCTGAACGATGGAATAGACAATAGAAAGGCCTAACCCCGTCCCTCCTTCCTTTGTTGTAAAGAAAGGGTCAAAGACATAGGGCCGATCTTTCTCGCGAACCCCATGGCCTGTATCTTTGATGACGAGTTGAAGGAGATCTTGGTGGCTGTCCGGATTAACCTTAACGACTGAACGGATCGTCAATGTCCCTCCCTGGGGCATCGCTTCAACGGCATTGAGAAGGAGATTGAGAAAAACCTGGGCCAACTGTTTCGGATCGCCTTCCACCGGTGGGTGCTCCTCTGGAAGCGAAATGTCGAGATGGATGCCGCTGCTTTTTAGCTTGGCGGCCAATAAGTTCATAGCATCTTTTACAAGGGTCGCCACGTTAATTGCCTGAAAGAGAGGTTCTTCAGGTCTGGCGAAATTGAGAAAACGTGTGATATTTTCGTTCATCCGATCAATCTCTCTCATGACAATCCTGAAATCTTCCTTCTGGTTCTCATCTAGATCTATCTCTTTGGCCAAGGATTGGATGAAAATCTTGATCGAGGTAAGAGGCGTACGAATCTCATGGGCGATCCCAGCAGAGAGCTGCCCGAGGGCAGCCATTTTTTCAGATCGGATCAATTGTTCCTGTCTCTGTTTGAGCATCCGGTAGGCGATCTCTAATTCTTTATTGGACGCATGAACCTTTCCTTCCAACTCAGTATAAGCTTTCTTCAGCTTCTCGGCCATCACGTTAAACCCAGCGACCAAACCTCCGATCTCATCCTTTCTGCTCGTGGATACGGTTTTGCCAAAGTGACCATTCGCGAATGAGGTAACCATCTCGCTCAGGCGTTTGATCGGGCCGGTAGCCCTCCCCATTACCCCATATGAGATTCCTACGATCAATAGAGTTGAGACGATGAAAATGATGACGGCCTTTTTGACCAAGTGCTCGATTTCGCCAAAGGCCTCTTTGGTATCTTGCTCGCCGACGAGATAGCACCGGAGGCTTGGAATCCATTTCCACGATCCTAAAGCCTCGTTACCGCTATAATCCTTATACACCTCAGTATATACCTCAGCATGAGTTGGCTTGAACTGGTCTTTTTCAAAGTAAGAGACTCTTGATGTCCCTTGTTTTACAAGATCTGTTAATCTACTATGGAGAACAAATTTCCCTTGAAGATCGACGATAAAAAGCTTCCCTGTCTCCCCCAACTTCGACTCGGATATTAACTCTGAAACGTAGGTTAATTCCACCAACTCTTTGAGGACTCCAATCGTCTGGCCCCTCGCATCCTTGATGGCGAAGGAAAGGGTGACGGCCGGTTTGGAGGACTGTGGCTGAAGCGCAGGCATTGAGATGAAGGAGCCATCTCTAATCGCTTTTTGGAACCAATCCTCTCTCTCAAAAGAGATTTTGGAAGAATTCCCTGACACGATGTGTCCCTTTGAATTCAGGACCCAAATCTCCAGATAAGCCCGCTCGAAGTGTTTTACAAGAGACAGGAAGGGTTCCATTTGCCTCAGGTCCAGCGATTTAACCTCCTGGCTCTCCGCGATTGACTTCCCGTCCGAAACTCTCTCTCTAAACCATTGTTCAATAGCTGTTTCTTTTACCTCGACGAGGTTTTGCAGATGGTCCATCGTGCTCTTTTTCATCATTTCCCTGCTCATGGAGACGGTGAGGAGGGTGAGTAAACCGAAGGGAACGAAGAAGAAGACAAAGAAGAGGAGCATCAATTTTGTGCGAAGGCTATGAACTACCATACATACTCCTTTGGTTCCTAAATTTACGGCATCTCTTCACTTATTGCAAGCGAAAGACCATCCATCGGTCTCGCGAATGGTCGCGCTGCCCGTCAAATAGTTGAAGGGTCCCTTGGGACCTTCCGAAGAAGCGAAGTCTTAACAACGAAAGAGGCGACGGAATATCTGAGAATTTCCAGACCAACATTCTTGAAATATGTCTGCCTTGGAAAGATTAGGGCTATCAAAGCAGCAAAAGGATGGAGAGTACATAGGTCTGAATTGTAGGTGCGCTCATTAATCAAGAGTTACTAATCAGTCCATAATTGTGTAGACACAGGAGATTTAATCCCTCCTTCCCTCCCTTTACAAAAGGGAGGAATTCCCCTCTTTGTAAAAGAGGGGTTAGGGGAGATTTTCCGAAAGAATATGTCTTCTCTATTATGGACTCCTTAGTAATTTGACATTGCCGGTCAGATTATCTACCGTTCAGGTTAAATGAACTGGGGTGGTTAGAATCTATCTGGAATTTGGAATCCGCAATTGTAATCCGTTTTTCGCCCTATTACCCGATCCCTTCCCTTACCCTTTTTTCATTCTGGAAAAAAACGAATGCCGATTTCAAATGGATTGTCCCCCAGTTCTTTGGGAATTGGAGGAAAGGGCTCTGCCTTTATAATCGCTCTCATGGCCATCTGGTCGTAAAGGGTATTTCCTGACTTTTTCTCAAACCATGATTTCTGCACACTGCCATCCTTTTCTATGATAACGACAATGACGGTCTCCAGGTCGGTTTTCCCTTTGGGAAGATTTTCAGGAAGGCTCCATTCCTTCTTGATACTGGCCCATATCGTGCTGTAATACTCGTTCAGTTTTGCCTCGAGCATGGAGGAACCCCACGGAGAGCCTCCACCCAATAACCCACCTGATCCTGTGCCCGTTCCTGTACCTGTCCCCGTCCCTGTGCCCGTTCCGGCACCTGTTCCTGTAGCTGTTCCTGTACCCGGGCCTGTCCCTGTCCCAGATCCCGCAACAGATACATTCTTGCCGGATGAGACAACCTCTCCCCGTGGCGGATTAACCCCGGGTTGCCCTTCTTTTGGGACCGCTGCACTCGCCTTTTCCTCTCCGCGACGGGCCACCTTTTTCTGAATCTGATCGAGGGCCGCCTTTTTGCGAATTTCCGCCAGGGCATTTTCAAGAGACTTGTCAGGAGGCCTCTCTTTTTCAGGTTCTTCCACTTTCTTGGAAGATTTCTTTAACCCCGTAACCGTCTCGTCCGCCACCCGCGGCTCAGAGATCTTTCTTTTTTCAGCAGATTGAGGGACCTTCGCCTTTTCGACTTTCGGTTTTACGCTTTCAACGGGTTTGGCCCTCGGGATATTTTCACTCGTCTTCGGCTTTTCGACCGAGGGTGAAGATGTAACTCCGCCCCGGAGCCCTGAGGCGGAGTTACCTTGCGGCGCCCCGCTTCCCGGGGCAGAGAAGGGGCGAATGGTAACCCGATAAACAGAGGATCCGCCTTTTGTTCCGCCTGCCTTCAGACTGAGAATGAGGAAGGCGATCAGGGCCATGTGGAGCAGCAGCGAGAACAAACCGGACCGTGCCAGGCCACCCGTATCAGGCTGAACGAACACCTTCAACGAACCGGACGGCTTCTTTCCGTCGGTTTGCTTGAGATTGGGACGAAACGAGGATTCATCTTCGCTCAGTCTTTTCATTTTCTAAATTCGCCCCTGAAACGATACTTTCAACCCAAACTTTAGACCAAAAAACTGCGCGGGGTCACACGGAACGCCCCCGTCGACGAAATCCGGCAAAATCCGCAACCCTGTTCATTAATCCCGTTGCCTCCGGCAGGCGGAAGGCTTTTGTCACCAAGAAATAAATTGAACCATATGCCCCTAAAGACAGGATTGCCAATCCAATGGGATGGCTGACGCCCGTCATCAGCTTAACCCCCCAACCGCCGACCGCTGCGGCGCCGGCCGCCACCCACAGTCTGGAAATGAATGGAGCAGGCAGGCCGGTCTTGTCTATTCGCCTGTTCATCCCGTTTCGCAGCAAGATGAACTCCAGCCAACCACAGAACCCTGCAGAGGCCGTGAGCCCTGCTACCCCCCAGCGTGGATCCAGGCCTAAAGCGGGCGGCAGAAGCAGCGCACAAAGATATCCCAGCACCGTGGTCAGCAAGACCCGAAGCACTGCGTAACGCAGGGGCGACCGTGTGTCTTTCAGTGCATAATAGGCTGAAGCATATAACCTTCCCAGTGTCGTGGCCAGAAGACCCACACCCGAGCCCGCCAGGATGGTCCACACATAGACGGAGTCATGCCGGGTAAATTGTCCGGTCTGGTAGATCGCTCCAACAATCACATCGCCCAGGAAAAAAAACGCCATGGCAGAAGGAACGACAAAAAAGGCAATCCGTCGAAGACCCGCATTCAACCTACCCCTCAAGGTCGCGTTCACCTCATGAGGTTCACCCATCGCGCTGGACAGGACAGGCAGTTCTGCCGCAGAGACCGACATGCCAAAAAGGCTCACGGGCAGGGTGTACAGGGTTTGTGCGTAGGTCAGAGCGGCAACAGCGCCCGTAGGCAGAAGACTCGCCAGGAAAGCATCCACATACGCACTGATCTGCACGACACCCCGACCCAGAAACACCGGCACAAAGTTGCGCAAGACGGTTCGAACACCTTCCATCGAGAGCCCCAATGACAGCCGAAATCCGTGCAGCAAGCGGACCACCAGGGGCAATTGGACCCCAACCTGCGCAATGCTGCCGGCCACCGATCCCCACGCCACCACTTTAGACAGGGGAAATTGATTTAAAGTTCCGCCGAATCCAACCAACGAGACGATCATCAACAGATTCCACGCAACCGGGGCTGTGTATGAAACGAAAAACCGGCGGTGGCTGTTGAGAACACCGAGACACCATGCGGACAGGGCCAAAAAACCCGCCCCGGGGAAAAGGATCCGAACAAGGGAGACGGTCAGTTCATGCTTGGCGCCCTTGAATCCCGGTGCGATCGCCGTGATCAGCAGCGGCGTGGCCAACACGCCCATCAGAACCAGGACGGAGACCAGGAGGGACAGCAGAGAGAAGATGGCACCCGCCACGCGGTCTGCCTCGTCCCGCTGCCCTTTGGCCAGCAGTCCGGCGTATACGGGAATGAACGATGCGGACAGCACCCCTTCTCCAAAAAGGTTCTGCAGAAAATTGGGAATGCGGAAAGCCGCCTTGAATGCATCGGCTGCGTCAGAGTTTCCAAAGTAGTGGGCAAAGATACGGTCCCTGACCAGTCCCGCGATGCGGCTGAGCAGAATTCCTGCTGCAACAAGCGTCGCATGGTGCCCCAGATCCGTCCGCTGGTCTCCGTTGGGCTGCACCTCCCTCGCCCTCTCCTTTTAAGAACGTAATTCCGTGCCCTGCACGCCCTGCATGGCCTGTCCGACTCTTGCGTGTTGACGAACAGGAGCACCGGAAAAAGAGGGGGACAGGAACGTCTCTTCGTCCCATCTTCTCACCCGTTCGGATGGACGAAACCCGATCTCTGAGAGCACGTTAAAAAAGCGGTGCTCCGGGTGAACCTCGATCCGGCTCCCGTCTTCATGTTGGAAGGTCGAGAGGTTCACTGCTTCACCTCGATTCCCAACCCGGGATTTTTCACGCCTGATTTTCTCAGCACGTCCATCACCTGGATGACCGAATCATATCTCACATTCTTGTCCCCATTAATAATCACCGCCGTCTCGGGTTTACGCCTGATCATTGCTGTAAGTTTGTATTTTAACGTATCCAAATCGGTTTTCGCATCGTCCAGAAAGACGTCGCCTCCGGCTTTGATGGTGATAATGATATCCCGCGCATTCTCCTCGGATGCGGACGCTTTGGGCAGTTGAATTTTCAGGCTGGATTGATAGATGAACGGGGTGGCGATCATGAAGATGATCAACAGCACCAGCACCACGTCGGTGAACGGGGTGATATTGATTTCTGCCATGAGTTTCGGTTTTCTCTCTCTTCTTTTCATCTTATTTCGCCCCGATCAAATCGATGAACTCGGACGCACACAACTCCATGTCCGTGATAAAATGTTCCACCCGTTTGGTGAAATAATTGTAGGCAATCACCGCTGGGATGGCCACAAACAGTCCTGTCGCCGTGCAGACAAGCGCTTCAGCAACCCCTCCGATAACAATGCTCATCCCGCCGGCCCCTGCTGCGGAGATATCATGAAACGCCCTGATAATCCCCAGAACCGTTCCGAAGAGTCCAATATAAACGGCCGTGTTT
>Ga0154678_1126_pt1 | contig 8968 bp, 7 predicted proteins | sample Rifle2008BG13ft_FD_116107 | JGI IMG/M metagenome (GOLD analysis project Ga0154678, IMG submission 116107) | Deltaproteobacteria bacterium RBG_13_52_11b | reverse complement strand
TTTCATCCGAGTCAGAACGCTGAAGGTTTTGAGGACGATGCCTCTCTACCAGAAGATCGAATCGGGAGAATTTATTCCGTTGACTGACGATGAGATCGTCGTGGAGGAGAGACTGCTGATCCAGACCTTGGAGGGCATCCACAGCACCTTTGCAAGCGACCATATCCTGAACCTTCTTGAAGAAGTGGAAGGTCGATTTCCAGAGGATAAGGAGAGGATGTTGGCAGTGATCGACCGCTATCTGGCCCTCCCTGCGGGCGAGAAGGCAAACTTTCGATTGGGTAGAAGGGCGGGTGTTTATCGCTCATTGGACGATCTCTCCGATGGCGAACTCCACGGCCAGGTGGAAATGGCCTTGAACCGGATCGAGTCGGAGAGCCCGGGCAGGCTTGACCAGGCGGTTTCCGATTTGATGGAATCGTTTATATAGAGGGTGATGAGAGGTCGAAAGGCCATTTTCCCTCGAAAAAAGCTTGACTTTTGAAATCGTGATGGTTTATGATGAACATCATTTCGTTTGCCGCACCCACCCCACATGAGATAACACTCTAAACGGCCCGAAGGGCAGAGTTCCACGGGCTCTGCCCGTGGGTATCTACAAAAGAAGGAGGTGATTTGAATGACGAAGGCGGATTTGATCGCTGCGGTTGCAAAGGAGGCGAAGATCCCGAAGGTGGCAGCTGAAAAAGCGCTGAATGCCTTTACAGGTTCAGTGATGAAGGCATTAAAGAAGGGGGACAAGCTGACCCTGACAGGATTTGGAACCTTCAGTGTGACCAGGAGGAGGGCCAGAGCAGGGAGAAATCCTCAGACTGGGAAGGAGATTAAGATTCCCGCCACGAAGGTGGCAAAATTCAAGGCCGGCAATCTGTTGAAGAGTGCGGTGAAGTAATTTTCACGGGCAAGTCGGCTGGATGCCCCGCTTTGTGGGCGGGGAGGGAAGCCGACACTGTAATCGTATCTACATTACCCGGAAGCCGCCCCGCCGTACCTGCCCCGTTCTAACGGGGTGGCCGGGGAGCTTCAATCAACCCGATCTTTTCAATCAGATTTGGAGTTCAATAGGGGAGGAGACAAAATCTTCCCCTTTTTTGTCACTTGGCAGGACCAAAAATTGACGTCACCGCGAAGAAACTTACACAGGTTATGAACAATGGGGTTTTACATAACAGACGGCAGGCCACAATATGTTGTGTCCTCGCAAGTGAGAGGCACAAGTATATAACCTATTGAATTTTATATATTTTTTAACGGTATGGTTTTCCACCAGATTCAATTTTACAATGGAATTCAAAAGGTAGCTCCGTTTACCACATTTTTTTCCACAAGATTTGTACACATTTAAAACGCCTCTTTCCAGATAGTGACTATCCAGCGTTTACAGGCAGGACTCCTGCCGTTGCTTTGATTTCAGGCCGCTTGCACGCCCCCCTTTCCTGGAATGCAGACAGGCTCTGCAAAAGAACGATGGGGTCGCGGCTGAAGCATGTCTGGAGAAGGGTGGGGAGGAGTGCGGAATCAGGAGAAAGGGATACGGTTGAAAGATCAGAGGCTTTCTGTTATCGTTTCAGTCGTCCCCTCTCATCCAATGATGATAAGAACGGGAGACCTTGTCGGACCCATCACAATGAAGACAGCGAAGCAAGTCATCCTGGGAACAGCAGGACACATCGATCACGGGAAGACCTCTCTGGTTAAGGCGCTCACCGGAGTGGATACCGATCGCCTGAAAGAGGAGAAGGAGAGGGGGATTACCATAGAACTGGGTTTCACCTTCTTTGATCTCCCGAGCGGCACCCGGCTGGGAATTGTCGATGTGCCGGGGCACGAGAAGTTCGTCAAACATATGGTGGCAGGGGTCTGGGGAATCGACTTTGTCGCCTTGATCATTGCTGCCGATGAAGGGGTGATGCCCCAAACAAGGGAACACCTGGACATTTGTACCCTCCTTAAAGTCAAGAAGGGGTTGATCGTCCTCACAAAGACCGACCTTGTCGATCGTGAACTCTTGGAAATGGTGACGGAGGACGTGGTCGACACGGTCAAGAACAGCTTCTTGAGAGACGCCCCCATTGTCCCTGTTTCTTCGACGACCAAGGAGGGAATTCCCGAGCTCATCTCCATCCTTGATCACCTTGCGCATGATGTGGTGGAACGGCCGTCCGAAGGCCTGTTCCGGTTGCCGATTGATCGTGTCTTTGTGATGAAGGGATTCGGTACGGTCGTCACCGGAACGCTGGTTTCCGGAAGCCTCGCTGTGGGTGAGACGGTTGAGATTCTGCCCCCGGGGATCGAAGGGAAAGTGAGGAATCTTCAGGTCTATAATCGGTCTGTGGAGAAGGCTGTTGCCGGGCAGCGAACAGCGGTCAACCTTCAAGGGGTTGAGACATCAGCGATCGAAAGAGGATATGTCCTCGTCCGTCCCCACACGTTCACCCCAACCCGTTTGATGGACGCTTACCTGGAGGTCCTGCCCTCTGCCCAAAGACCTGTTAAACATCGAACCATTCTGCGATTCCATACGGGCACAACCCTCACCATGGCTTCGGTATTCCTCCTTGACCGCGACGAATTGGCTCCGGGAGAGAGAGGGTTTGTCCAGCTGCGTCTGAGTGAACCCGTGGTGGCTCTTCCTCAGGACCGTTTTGTCATTCGGGGATCTTCCGCTATCCAAACCCTTGGCGGAGGGGTGGTTCTCGATACCCATCCTGCCAAACACAAACGGAATGTCCCAACGGTCATGAAGGATCTGGAGCTCCTCAAAGATGGCAGTGACGAGCAACTTCTGAGTCAGCACATCGTCCGTTCAGGAATGGGAGGTATTGCCCAAGAGGATCTTTTTGACCGGCTGGCGCTGCCTCCAAAGGCGATCCAGGACCTCCTTCGAAAGATCGTAGAACGGGGTGATGTCCTTGTCATGGATCCAGAGAGGATGAAGGTCATTGATAAAGGGCAATATCAGCACCTGAAAGAACGTGTCCTTCAGCAGTTGAAAGAGTTCCATCAACGATCTCCGATGAAATCAGGATTGGCCAAAGAGGAGTTGAGAACGAAACTTCCCCTGGAGGTGGATGTCAGACTTTTCCAGATTCTTCTTAACGGGTTGATCCAGTCGAAAGAGGTTGTACTGGAAAAAGACAAGCTGAGGCTTCCGGGACATGAGATTTCTTCGGTCGATGAGAAGGGTTTGGTCAAACGGGTGGAAGAGGCGATCGTGAAGGGGGACCTGCAACCCCCTTCTTCCAGAGAGCTCTCGGAAGCATGGTCCGAAGGGGAAGAGGGAATACGGGCCGTTCTCGAACACCTCGTCCATGAAGGGGTGCTGATCAAGATCAAGAGCGGAATGTATTTTCATCGCATTCCGTTCGAACGTCTGAAAAAAGAGTTGATTGCCTATTTGAAAAGCCACAAAGAGATAACCACCCCTCAATTTAAAGAGATGACGGCTGTTTCGAGGAAGTATGTGATCCCGCTGATCGAGTATTTTGATCAGATCAAAGTGACCCTCCGACTCGGAGATAAGAGAATACTAAGGACCGTCTCCCAGGAACCGGAAAAAGGGGACAGGTAGCCGTTTCTTCCATGACCTTGCCCGGGGTCCTCACCCCGGGATGTTGACAACAGGAACCACGGGAGATATAAATGGTCCATTCGATAACAAACAGCCTGTAAAGGAAGGATGGGTGCATGGTCAAGGGCAAAAAAATTACAAAAAAGAAGCTGAAAGAACCCGATGAGTTTATTTCGCTGACGCAGAGAAGCCTTCTTTTCATCGAGTCCCATGCCAAAAAGGTCGTGGCCGCAGGAATTATTGTTCTTGTCATCGTGCTGGGGCTTGTCTTTTACCAGATGTGGGACAGCAAGAAGGAAGCGGATGCAAGCCAGAAGCTCAGTGTAGCGATGGAGATGTACCAGAGAGTGAGTTCTCCCTACCGGGAGGGATCCCCCTCCGAGTATAAGACTACCCTTGGAGGTTTTGATGATGTCATTAAACAGTATCCTGGCACACCCTCCGGGAAATTTTCTCTGTTATATAAAGGAAATATTCATTTGAAGTTGGGGGAACTCGACGAAGCGATAAAAGCGTATCAGGCTTTTCTGGAAAAGGCGGGGAAGGAAACGCTTTATCGTCTGTTTAGCCTGGAAGGCCTTGGGTATGCCTACGAGGGGAAGAAAGAGTATGCCAAGGCGATCGATGCATATCAGCAGATCGTGGCCATGGGTGAGACATTTCAGCTAGGAGATGCGCACTTGAGTCTTGGGCGCTGTTATGAAAGACTGGGAAAGAATCAAGAGGCATTGGAGAATTACAATGCCTATCTGAAAACCGCCAAGAAATCTGAGATGACCAACGTGGTGCTGAGAAAAGTATCCCTCCTTGCGAAATAGACCTTAAGGTTGCCTTGAAAAGGCAGTTGGGTGTGCCTTCAAACCTGGTTCCAATGCACAACGGAAAGAGGTGAGCTATGAAAAAAGTGATGACGGGAAATGAAGCCATTGCGAGAGGAGCATTTGAAGCGGGCGTAAAAGTAGCCGCCGCCTATCCGGGCACTCCAAGCACCGAAATCATGGAGACACTTGGAAAGGAGTACAAAGAGATTTATGCGGAGTGGTCACCGAATGAGAAGGTGGCATTGGAGGTAGCCATTGGCGCCTCCCTGGCTGGTGCGAGGGCCATGTCATCCATGAAACATGTCGGGGTGAACGTGGCCGCCGATCCCTTGATGACCCTTTCCTATGTCGGAGTGAATGGGGGTCTGGTCCTGGTCTCCTGCGACGATCCCGAACTTTACAGCTCACAGAACGAACAGGACAACCGGCATTACGCCCGGTTCGCAAAGATTCCGATGTTTGAACCGAGCGATAGCCAGGAGGCCAAAGACTTCACGAAACTGGGGTTTGAGGTCAGCGAGAAGTTCGATACACCGGTAATGTTGAGGGGCGTGACCCGGATTTCCCATTCAAAAGGAATTGTTGAGTTGAAAGATCCCGTGCTCCCTCCCGTCGCGCTGGAGGTCCGAAAACAGACGGCCAAGTATACGATGTTGCCTGCTTACGCAAGGGTGAAACATGGGGTCGTTGAAGAACGGCTTCTGAAATTGAAGGAGTTTGCCGAGACGTTCCCCGGAAACCGTATGGAACTCAATGACCGCGACATTGGGATCATTACGGCAGGGATTTCCTATCAATATGCCAAGGAGGTTTTCCCAAAGGTCTCGTACCTGAAGTTGGGGATGGTGTGGCCTCTTCCCAGGAATCTGATCGCTGAATTCTTCAAAAAGGTGAAGAAGGTCATCGTCATCGAAGAACTGGATCCTTTCCTCGAGGAAAATATAAAGGTGATGGGTTTCAAGCCGAAAGGGGGAAAGAATCTGTTCTCATTGCTCGGGGAGTATAACCCGCTCATCGTAGAGAAGGGGATGCTGGGGAAGAAGTTCAAACCCCCGGAGCCCGTTTTTAAAGATCCCCTGCCGCCGCGGCCGCCCAACCTTTGCCCGGGATGTCCTCACCGGGGGATCTTCTATATGTTGAAGAAACTCAAGCTTGTTGCAACGGGCGACATCGGATGCTATACGCTGGCAGCCTACCCACCCCTGGCCTCCCTGGACACGTGTATCTGCATGGGGGCGAGCATTGGACAGGCCCATGGCATGGCAAAAGCCATGGGGGACGCCGGGAGAGGGAAGTTCGTGGGCGTGATAGGAGATTCCACGTTCCTGCACGGCGGGATCGCACCGCTGATGAACATCGCTTATAACAAAAGCTATACGACCATCATCCTTCTCGATAACCGGACGACGGGAATGACAGGTTCGCAGGAGCACCCCGGGACCGGCTACACGATACGGGGTGAGAAAACGCATAAAATTGACTTTGTCGAACTGGGCAAGGTTTTAGGGATTGAAAACATAAGAGAAGTGAACCCGTGGAATCTCGAGGAAGCCGAAAAGACGATCAGGGAAGAGATTGAAAAGGATTCCCCGTCCCTGATTATCACGAAAGGTCCGTGTATCCTTCTTAAGAGGGAGTTCAAGAAATATAATAAACCCCTCGTGATTGATTCCACAAAATGTATCGGGTGCAAAAGCTGCGTCAACCTGGGTTGTCCGGCGATATCCTTTCAAAAGGTGGAAGGGGAGATGGCTGTCACCAAAGACGGGAAAAAACGCAAAGGGATCTCCTATATCGAACCCACCCTTTGTCCGGGATGCCATCTCTGTTATCAGGTCTGTAAATTTGAAGCCATCCAGAGCCAGGAGGAGAGGCCCGTACTCGGTTTCGATACGATGTAGGACCATCTCATGAGAAGAGGAGAGGGGCTTATGAAGAAAGGGACGACAAACGTACTGGTCGCAGGGGTTGGCGGGCAGGGGGTGATCCTTGCCAGCGACATCATGTCTGAGGTCTTCATGGAAGCCGGATATGATGTGAAGAAGAGCGAGATCCATGGAATGGCCATGAGGGGAGGGATTGTCACCTCTCACTTCCGTTTCGGGAAGAAGGTCTATTCTCCGCTGATCAAAGAGGGGGAGGTCGATATTCTCTTTGCCTTCGAGCAGCTGGAAGGTCTCCGGTGGATTAACCATTTGCGACCGAAGGGAAAGATCATCATGAATGACAACAAAGTAAATCCCCCCGTTGTCAACCTGGGTGATATGGAATACCCCAAGGGGATCCCTGAAACGATCAAAGGCAAATTCAAGGATTTCTATCTTGTCAAGGGAACTGAGATTGCACTCCAGATGGGTGATGCGCGTGCGGCCAATGTTGTGCTTCTTGGGGCGATGTCAATGTTTTTTGAGATCAAAGAGGATCTGTGGCTGAAGACCATTCTGGGGGTCCTCCCCCCCAAGGTCCATGACTTGAACAGAAAGGCGTTTGCTGCGGGGAGGGAGCAAGTTCAGTTGGCGTAACGTGCGAATTAACTAATTCAGCAACAAAGGGCGAATCCAGCGTTACAGCGGGTTTGCCCTTTGTTTTTTCGGCCTTTTTAATTTATGCTGCATAGAGACAAAAGAATGAGCCCCCGACTTCGAATACACCCATTTTCACTCAAAGAGTCACTGGAATGCGGACAATTTTTCCGGTTCACCCAGGTGACGGGAACCTACATCGTTCAATCCTCGGGCCGGATCTTCTCCCTCCGGCAGAAAGGGAACGACCTTTTCTACGAGGGGGTGGATGAATCTTTTCTTGTCCATTTCTTCAGGCTGGACGAGTCTCTCGATGATGTGTTCAAGGAGATCGACCGGGATCCCTCTGTTCATGAGGCGATCCGACGTTACCGGGGCCTGAGATTAATCCGCCAGGATCCCTGGGAGTGCCTGATCTCTTATCTGTGCTCCTCTGCGAAATCGATCCCCCATATTCGTTCCATGATCGAGATCCTCTGCAAAGCGTCAGGCAGGAAGGTCTGCCTGGGGAACTATATCGGCTATGAATTCCCTGAACCTTCGTGCATTGTCCCTTCCCATCATTTGGACTCGGTGGGCGCTGGATTCAGGGCCCCTTACCTGGTCCAGGCCGGCCAATGCATCGACCGGGACCAGTTGATGATCCTGAAAACCCTTCCGTATGAACAAGCCAGACAATCGCTGATGAAACTTGCCGGGGTAGGAAAGAAGGTGGCCGACTGTACGCTTCTTTACTCCCTGGATTTCCTGGAAGCCTTCCCAGTGGACACCTGGATCAAGAAGGGCCTTCAGCAGATCTATTTCGATGGGAAACGGGTAGGAGAAAAAAAGTTGGAAGAATTCGTGTCAAAACATTTCGGTCCCCTGGCGGGCTATGCCCAGCTCTATCTCTTCCATTATTGGCGACATCACCCCCTTCCAACCGGAAGCTGAACGGACCGCAGGAGGGTTTACCTCACGCCTTAACGATCTTCTTCTTCCAGCGATCGAGCCCCTTTGTCACGTTTCGCGTATCAACGACCAGCGGAGCGTGTCTGACGATCCACGGATAATCGATCTGACTGTGATCCGTGACGACGACGACGGCGTCCATGCGGCGGAGTAATTTCTCGGTCAGCAGAGAGGATTTCAGCTTGAAATGGTATTTTCTGAAGAGGGGGAGGGAGGGGATATAGGGATCATGGTAGAGGATGGTCGCCCCTTTCTTCTGCAGAAGGTCCATGACGGCGAGGGCAGGGGATTCCCTTGCATCGTCCACGTCTTTCTTGTAGGCCACCCCCAGGATTAAAATGGTTGCTCCCTTGATACTCTTTCTCCTCTCGTTCAGTGCGTCGATGATTTTGGAGACCACATAGTAAGGGACCGAGACGTTGATTTCTCCGGCGAGTTCAATGAACCTCGTTGTAAAATCGTATTCCTTGGCCTTCCAGGAGAGGTAGAAAGGATCGATGGGAATGCAGTGACCCCCCATGCCCGGACCCGGGTAGAAAGGGGAATAGCCGAAGGGTTTGGTGCTTGCCGCTTCAATCACCTCCCAGATGTCAATTCCCATCCGGTCGGCAAGCATTTTTAACTCATTGACAAGGGCGATATTGACACTTCGATAGATATTTTCAAGGAGTTTGGTCAATTCCGCCGCCCTGGGGGATGAAACCTGGATGACCTGGTGGACGGCCTGGCTGTAAAGGGCCGTCACAGCTTCCTTACAGGATGGCGTTACGCCAGCGACGACCTTGGGGATCTGGGCGGTTGTGAAATTTTTGTTTCCGGGGTCTTCTCTTTCAGGAGAAAAACCCAGAAAGAAATCTTTCCCCACCTTTAAGCCCGTCGACTCGAGCAGAGGGAGAACAAATTCTTCGGTTGTTCCCGGGTAGGTGGTGCTTTCCAGGACGATCAACTGTCCCTTTCTCAAGTTCTTTTTGATGGAATGGGTCGTCTTCTCGATATATTGAAGATCAGGTTCCATTTTTTCGGTGAGCGGGGTCGGCACACAGATCAGGATACAATCCGGTTCCCTGAGACGGGAGAAATTGTCGGTCACATCGAAATGGCCA
>Ga0154678_1142_pt10 | contig 8984 bp, 11 predicted proteins | sample Rifle2008BG13ft_FD_116107 | JGI IMG/M metagenome (GOLD analysis project Ga0154678, IMG submission 116107) | Deltaproteobacteria bacterium RBG_13_52_11b | reverse complement strand
GCCGTTAGAAACCTCACCCCTGATTGAGGATTCATTATCGCCCTCTCCCGTTTCTTCCTCCGATCAGATAAAGACTGTCCTGACCGCGGGAACTCAGGCTCCTCAGGTTATGGAGCCTTCGAACCCATCCGTTTCGTCTCCCGCTGATACGGGAAATATCCAGTCCGACACGAACCCGCCCGGGTTAATCGATTCGTCCAATATTTTCCTCGGAAAGAATGGGACGGATCCTATAGTCAACGGGGAACTCCTTCCTCTCCGTGAAACGGCGAGAAAGGACGACCTTCTGGGTGGAGATCTTTCACCTCTGTTAAAGGGTATGGCGGATCCCGCGGGGAAAGAAAAATTAAGGGAAATACTCAACACATTGTTTCAGGGGAATAAAGGTTCGATTAGTTCCAGTGTGAAAAACTGGAATGGGGTTGATGAAATAGTGGAGCAGGGAGCGAAGGATGCCCTGGTGGGGGCGAAGGGAGATAATGCACCTCAAACAGATATCAGAGCCTTTAGGCCTCTCCAGGAAAGATCTCCCATTGATAAAACGGTGGCCCTTTCGTCGATCGGAGAGGAAGGGATCACCCCGTTATTAGACGAGTTGAAAGGCTCAGAAAAGACCGCGGTAGAAGCGGTAGAAAAGGACGGGGGCTTCCCCTTTTCGAAGAAAGAGGTTGAGAACGGGGTTGAACCCTCCTTGCTTCTAAAGGCAGAAGGGAACTTACAAGCCGCTTCTTCACCGAATGACGTAACACGGACCCGTGAGCCCGCATTGCCCAGAGCAGAAGCCCCTGAAATTCTTCAACAGGTCAGCAATAAACTGATCTGGTCCGTAAGAAACGGTGAGGAAAAAATCAAACTGCAGCTGGAACCGCCCCAACTGGGTAGCCTTTATATAGAGATTGGCCGCCAGAAGGACGTTCTTCAGGCTACGGTGTGGACGAACAACCAGGTGACCAAGGAGTTATTGGAATCCCATCAGGTAGAACTGCAGAGGATATTGAAGCAGGACGGTTTTCATCTGGGGCAATTTGACGTGTTTGTCAACCAGAACATGAAATCGTTTCAGGAACGCGCTGAAGGCCAACCCTGGAATGATCGTCCGGCTTATGCGTCTCATGAAGGTCATGGACCGTCATCCCGGGATGGGACAGAGACGCTTCCTGCGGGGTTTTTCCCGGGGACAAAGGGGAACCAGTACATCGACCTATTTATCTAAGAATCCGGAGGTAAGGAAAATGAACGTCGCAGCATCATCCGCCGTAGCAGCGTCCAGTTCACAAGGAACCCAACCCGTAATAAAGAAAGAGCTGACCCAGGAGGACTTCTTAAGTCTGCTGCTGGCCCAGATGCAGCATCAAGACCCTCTGAACCCGATGGACAATTATCAGATGGCTGCTCAGATGGCCCAATTGAGCACTGTTGAAGGGATCAATAAGCTGACGCAAAGCATGGATGTGATGAGCGCTTATCAGGCCTCAATAGCCCATTTGCAGGTAGCCGGCCTCATTGGGAAGAAGGTGGAGGCGATCGGTAACCTCCTGGTTGTCAATCAGGGAAATGTCTCGGAGGGATCATATCAATTATCCAGGCCGGGCAAAGTGACCATTGAAGTCTATGATGACAAGAGTAACCTGGTGAAGACGATGGAGGGTGGATTGAAGGAGGCGACGAAACAGAGATTTACCTGGGATGGAACGAACCATGTGGGTGAAAAAGTTCCGGATGGGACCTACACGTTTAAGGTCAAGGCAATGGATGTCAAAGGGGACCCGATCTCCGTCAGTTCTTCGATGGTGGGTGTCGTGAGCGGGGTTTCCTTTGAGAATGGAATTACCTATATCAATATTGGATCGCAGAGAATCACACTGTCCAATATCTTTGCCATCTTGTCCTGAAGGGATGAGAAAGGAGACTTGACATGTCCATCACATCTTCATTTTATTCGGCATTAAGCGGTCTGGATGCTCACGCCATCGCCATGCAGGTCATCGGTGATAATGTGGCCAACGTTCACACCACAGGCTTCAAGAGCAGTACGGCTCATTTCGAGGACATTCTGGGACAGTCGCTGAGCGGGGTTACAGGAAGCAATCAAACCGGAGCCGGGACGAAGGTTTCCACCGTGGATCTTGATTTCTTCCAGGGGTCCTTCCAGACAACGAATGTTTCAACCGACGTGGCCATCAACGGCAAAGGCTTGTTTGTCTTGGCTGACCCGAACTCAGATGAACACTTTTATACCCGGGCCGGCCATTTTACCCTGGACAACCAAGGCTACTACGTGAACACCCACGGATACCGGGTTCAGGGGTACCTTTACGACTCCCTGGGGGAGAACCTGATTGAAACGTTGTCTGACATCCAGATCGATCAGAACAGCATGATTCCCCCGATTGCAACGACCGAGATGGAGATGGTTCTCAACCTGGATGCCGGGGCGGACGTGAGGGTATGGGATCCAACCGATCCCTCGGCTACCTGTAACTTTTCAACAGCCATGAGGATCTATGATACGCTGGGGCAATCCCATCAGGTCCAGGTCTTTTTCACAAAGACGGCTGCTCAAACCTGGGAGTGGCATGCGATGATTGACGGCTCCGATCTTCAAGGAGGGACTGCGGGTGTACTTCAGGAATACGGCACCGGGACGATCGACTTCGATGTTAACGGAGAGTTGTCCACAGGCATGCCGGTTGCGTTCTATACGGGAGCCCTTACCTTCCTCAATGGCCTCACGCCAGGGGCTACGGACGCGGATTTTACAGGGACCTCCCAGTACGGCTCCCCGTCTGCCGTGCAGAGCATCGTTCAGGACGGGTATGCTGCGGGAACGGTTTCCGGGATAAGCCTCGACGCAGAGGGTAACATTGTGGCCAACTACACCAACGGTACGGTTAAGAATATTGCACGACTGGCACTGGCTGATTTTGCAAACCTCAATGGACTGGAAAGAAAGGGGTCCACCCTGTATCAGGCCACCACCTCTTCGGGAGACCCTCTCTTGAATAAACCGGGGGTGGGCGGCTCGGGAACCGTATCTGCTTCCATGCTCGAAGAGTCAAACGTGGACCTTGCCGCTGAATTTGTCAGGATGATCGTGGTTCAAAGGGGCTATCAGGCTAATTCCAAGGTTATCTCGACAACGGATGAGATGCTGGCCCAGTTGATGAATATCAGATAGACGTAAGAGATCGATTCCTCCTGGTCTCTGTTTAAGCAGAAGAAGCCTCCACGTGAACGTGTGAGGCTTCTTCTGTTTCAGGGTTGGGGCCCTCCGTCAGTTTCTTGACGAGCCATACGCAATTTGACAGAAAATCTTCTTACCGTCCATTGGCCTCACAATTAATATCAAATTATATCAAATAGATAGATCACCTCTTAAACCGGTTACGCCTTGGCATGCGCATTGCTTTAATACCCACTAACAAAAGATCACCCATGGAGTGAGAGTGATGGCCGATGCAACAAAAGATGGAATGGTAGAAGGCGGGACGATTGAGTTTCCAGTCGCGAAATCCAAGAAGAAAAATACCTTATTGTACCTGGGTGTCGGGTTGTTTCTCGTAATCCTTGTCGTTAACGGGGGCATCTTCCTTTTCGCTCCCGGCCTCATCTCTAAAGAGGGAGCAGAAAAGGGTCAGGGACATGGTACGGGCGAATCGACGAGAGGAGTCTATGGGCATATCTACACAATGGAACCGTTTCTCGTGAACCTTGCAGATCCGGATCAGGGGAGATACCTGAAGGTTAAGATCGACATTGAAAGCACCGAGAAGAAGCCCGACGAGGAGTATGGACAACGGTTGCCCCAACTCCGTGACAGCGTCTTAACGGTTCTCTCCAGCAAAAGGTATCAGGACGTCTTCGATTCCGAGGGAAAGAAAAAGCTGAAAGAGGAGATCATCTCCAAGTTAAACCAGTTGGTGGGCCATTTTAGGGTGAAGACAATCTACTTTACCGAATTCGTCGTCCAGTGAGCCTCCATGGAAAAGATACTATCTCAAAATGAAATCGATGCCTTGCTCCGGGGAGTAGAAGAAGGTAAGGTTGAGACCGCGCCGGATCGAAAAAATGACGTGAACGCCACGCGCTATGACTTTGCGAACCCGGAGCGAACTCTGCGCGGAAGAATACCCGCCTTTGAGATCCTCAACGATCAATTTCCAAGACTGTTCAAAAACTCCCTCTCGTCGGTGTTGAGAAAGATGGTCGATGTCAACTCGAAGGGTGTACAGACGATGCGTTTTGATGAATTCATGAAACCCCTCCCGGTCCCCAGCAGCATGCACATCTTCAGGATGGATCCGTTGCGGGGACATTCCCTCCTTGTTCTGGAATCGAAGGTGATCTTCACCCTGCTCGATATCTTTTTCGGAGGGTCTGGAAAGACCCTCTACAAGGTTGAAAACCGGGACTTCACAACCATCGAATTGAAATTCGTCAATAAGCTGGTGACCCTTGTCCTGAGCGACTTTGAAAAGGCGTGGCAGTCGATCTATCCATTGAAAATCCAATATGTACGAAGTGAGGTTAATCCGGAGTTTGTTTCCATTGCTCCTCAGAGCGATGCCATTATCACGATCCCGTTTGAAATCGAATTTGAGCAGTTTACCGGCCTCATCACCCTCTGCGTTCCCTATTCTCTCATTAAACCCATCAAGGCGGCACTCTACGCCCGATTCCAGGGTGAGACACAGGAGATCGATCGAAAATGGATCGACCGATTCTTGGATCGTATCAAAGGGGCCGAAGTGGAGGTGGCCGTGGAATTGGGGAGGCGACACATGGTCATTCGGGATCTCCTCAATTTAAAGGAGGGGGACACCCTGATGCTGGATAAGGACGCCTCTGAGCCTTTGATAGCCAGAGTCCAGGGTGTGCCCAAATTCTCCGGGAGAGCAGGACTTTACGGCACGAATAAGGCCATTCAAATCGAAGGGAAAATCAAAACACCCTGACCCGGAATAGCCGGAACCAAACGGAGGTTGACATTCCAAATGACAAATCCCAAATTCCAAGTAAATTTCAAATTTCAATTGGAAATGACCCAGACGCTTTTCTTTTGATTGAAACTTGGACATTGGAATTGATTTGTTATTTGGTGCTTGTAATTTGGTGCTTTTGGCGCGCAACAAACATTTTTTGATGCCGGGTTCTTCACAATCTCATCCATGAGAACCCTGAGAAAAAGTAAGGAGCCATCACCATGGACCAGGAGCAACAAGACGTTGTGAAGGGGAAAGAGGAGAGACAGGAAGCCTCCAACAGCGGTCAGGAGTTTTCCAATTTAGATTTTATCTATGACATCCCCTTGGAGGTATCGGTGGAGTTGGGCCGGACCAAGATGTTGATCAAGGACCTCTTACTGTTAGGCCAGGGATCCGTCATTGAATTGAATAAAATGGCGGGAGAGCCTATCGAGATTTTGGTCAATCAAAAGCTGGTGGCCCGGGGAGAAGTCGTGGTGGTCAACGAGAAGTTCGGAGTTCGACTGACCGATATCATCAGTCCTGCCGACAGGGTCAAACAGTTGGGGACATGAGGGACGATTGATGATCTGGGCTGTTTCAAAGATGATCTTGGGTCTGGGGATTGTTTTTATCCTGTTTTTCTTTCTTATGAGGGTATTGAAGCGAACCCATTTTGTCGGAGGAGATTCGTCTTCGGATTCAGGGATCAGACTTCTGACCACGAAACCGATCGCCCCTCATAAGGTTATCTCCCTAGTGGAGATTGGCGGCGAGGTCTTTGCCCTGGGGATTTCCGAGACTCAGATCACCCTGCTCACAAAGATTGAGAACAGGGAGTTTCTTGAAAAGGTGGCGGCACGGCGTTCGATTCCTCCGGAACCGTTGTCGCTGTTCCAGCAGATTTCAAAAGGATCCCGGTGGATGAAAGAGGGATCCCTGAGGATATCCCATGGGAAATAGCCTCCGACGTTTATCCATCTGTTGCCTGATGTTGGGAGTCATCGGGGGAGGGGTCCTCGTCTGGAGCAACCCGGCCTTGGCCGAAGCCCCACCCCTTCCGATCCCCTCACTCAAGATCGGCGTCGGCGAAGCGAAGAACCCGGGAGAGGTTTCTGTTCTTATCCAGATCCTCTTTCTCATGACCATTCTTACGCTGGCTCCTGCGATCCTCGTGATGATGACGTCATTTACCCGTCTGATCGTCGTATTTTCTTTTTTAAGGCACGCCCTTGGAACCCAGCAATTACCGCCCAATCAAATTTTAATCGGGTTATCGCTTTTCCTTACTTTTTTTATCATGACCCCGGTTTGGCAAAATGTCCGGGATAATGCATTGACACCGTATATGTCCAAGAAGATTTCTCAGGAGAAGGCCCTTGAAGAGGCGATGAAACCGGTCCGGAAATTCATGATGAAACAGACGAGGGAGAAAGACTTAGCCCTGTTTGTTCAGATGACCAAGGCGCCCAAGCCGAGAAACGCGGACGACATTTCAACCACGGTGCTTCTTCCGGCCTTCATGATCAGTGAGCTGAAGACAGCCTTTCAGATGGGATTCATCCTCTTCCTGCCGTTTCTCGTTATTGACATGGTGATTTCGAGCGTCCTCTTGTCCATGGGAATGATGATGTTGCCTCCGGTGATGATCTCGCTGCCTTTTAAAGTCCTGCTCTTTGTTCTCGTGGATGGTTGGAATCTGATTGTCGGCTCGCTGGTGCAAAGCTTTTATTGAGGAAGAGAGATGAACTCTGACGTCGTTTTAGGAATTGCCAAAGACATGATTGAACTGACGCTTTTTATCTCTCTCCCCATTATGGGAATCGGTTTGGTCGTGGGATTGCTTGTCAGCCTCCTGCAGTCACTGACGCAAATGCATGAGATGACCCTGGTCTTTGTACCCAAGATTGTTGCTGTCCTGCTCGGTCTCCTTTTTCTATTGCCGTGGATGATGCAAAAGCTGGTGTTTTTTACCCAAAACCTGATCGTCAATCTGCCTCAGTATGCGCGTTAGCGGTAAAAAAGATGGATGCAAACATGTTAGCCTGGTCGGTTCATCAGTTTCAGCTCTTCCTCCTGATTGTAATGCGGGTGGCCTTCATCCTCTTTATGATGCCGCTCCTGGGAACACGGAACGTCCCGGTTCTGGCGAAGGCGGGTCTCACCCTGACCACCAGTCTGATTCTGCTGCCGGTGGTTCCGATCCATCCTGCCTACTTTCCGTCGGAACCTCTTCACTTTCTGTTTTTTATGGTCTTTGAGTGCCTGATCGGCTTCATCTTGGGGCTTTCAATCAAAGTCTTCTTTGCCGCGATTCAGCTGGCCGGTGAGTTTATAGGATTTCAGATGGGGTTATCCATGGCCCAGGTTGTGGACCCTTCGTCGGGAATGGATGCGACACTGGTCGCCCAGCTTTACTATTTTCTGGCCCTGCTGGTCTTCCTTTCGGTAAACGGTCATCACTGGTTCTTCAGGGCAGTGGTTCAGAGTTTCCGTCTTCTCCCTCCGGGGACATTGGATCTGCAGGATGGACTGTACCGGTATTTTCTGTCTCTCTCAGGGAAGATGTTTATCATCGGAATCAAGATTGCCGCGCCGATCATGGCTGTCCTCTTTTTGGCTCAAGTTGCAATGGGTATCATCGCCAAAATGGTCCCTCAGATCAATATTCTCATTACCAGTTTCCCGATCACCATCGGTCTGGGAATGATCTTCATCGGGCTCTCCCTGGAACTGCTGGTGCCCTACGTTCGGGGCCTGTCCGATGAGTCCGGCAAGGGAATGATCCATGTCCTCATTCCCCTGATGGCGAGGTGAGCATGGCAGAAGCATCCTTTGAAGAGCGAACCGAAAAGGCGACGCCGAGACGGCGGAAAGAAGCCAAAAACAAAGGCCAGATTGCGAGAAGCAGGGAGATCCCCTCGGTGGTGATTCTGCTGGGGGGAATGACCATCCTCTTGCTCTTCGGCACGGCGATGTACTTCCAACTCTCCAATCTGATGGTCCAATGGCTGGGGCGAATGGCCACGGTCTCGGTCCAATGGGGGGGACTGCAGGCTCTCAGCTGGGAACTTGTCGTCTCCTTTCTGTTCATCGTCGGCCCAGTCTTAGCCGTTGTGTTTGTGGTGGCGGTGCTGGGACATACGATACAAGGCAGCAATGTCTTTTCAACGGAACTGATCAAGCCCAATTGGGGGAAGCTCAATGTCGTGAACGGCCTCAAGCGGATGTTTACAATGCAGTCGCTGGTGGAACTGCTAAAATCGCTTGTCAAAATGGTGATCGTGGGCGGGATCGCCTATTCAACAATCAAAAAGGAATGGCCGGACATTCTGCTGCTCTTCGGCCAGGATGCGGGAAACGTGTTCCATTTTGTCTCCGCCCTCTCTCTCCGCCTGCTTTTGAGAACCGTCCTCGTCATGGTTGTTCTCGCCGCCCTGGATTACGCCTATCAGCGGTGGTCCCATGAGAAGAACCTGAAGATGTCCAAGCAGGAGATCAAAGAGGAAATGAAACAGACCGAGGGGGACCCTCTCATCAAGTCCCGGATTCGAACGGTCCAGAGACAGTTGGCCAGACAGCGAATGATGGCGGAGGTACCCAAGGCCGATGTGATCATCACCAACCCGACCCACCTGGCCATTGCCCTGCTGTACGACCCTAAAACCATGGAAGCCCCTCACGTCGTGGCCAAGGGAGCGGGCTATATCGCCCAAAAAATCGTCGAGATCGGCCGGAGTCACCAGGTTCCCATCGTTGAAAACAAGCCGCTGGCCAGGATGCTCTATAAGGCCGTGGACGTGGGGAGAACCATCCCCTCGAACGTTTATCATGCCGTGGCCGACATTCTGGCCTACGTGTACCAGATCAAGAAGAAAAGACTGTAGCCGCTTCGTGAAGGATGCGTGATGGAGAAGGTTGAACGAACCGCGACCATTTCAAAAATGAGCCTGAGGGTCGACCAGAGTGACGTCCTCATGGGAGGGAGCGTCATCGCCATTCTTCTGGTGATGATCATTC
>Ga0154678_1045_pt3 | contig 9123 bp, 7 predicted proteins | sample Rifle2008BG13ft_FD_116107 | JGI IMG/M metagenome (GOLD analysis project Ga0154678, IMG submission 116107) | Deltaproteobacteria bacterium RBG_13_52_11b | reverse complement strand
GGTAAGGCACCAGCTTTTTTATGCCTTTCTCATTGGCTTTTTCGACATACTTCGTATTTCTCATGCCACGCTTTCTGTTGGCCGATTTCTTGGTCAGAATATGCCGTGCGAAAGCCCTTTTCGCTTTCAGCTTCCCCGTTCCGGTCTTCTTAAAACGTTTTGCCGCTCCTCGGTTCGTTTTTATTTTTGGCACACCGTTCTCCTTCTCAGATCAAAATAAACGTTACGTTTAAGAAAACAAAGGTTTTAGGGTTGTTTTTGTGCTTGGAGAGGCGACAAGATCATGACACAATTTCTCCCCTCGAATTTGGGATCTTGCTCCACCTTCGCCCACTCCTTCGCTTCCTCGATAATCCGAATCAACATGTTCCTTCCCATCTCGGGGTGAGCCAACTCCCTGCCCCTGAAAACGACGGTGACCTTCGTCTTGTTCCCCTCTTTCAGAAAACGCTCGATATGCCGTACTTTGAACTGGAAGTCATGTGCCTCCGTCTTGGGTCTCATCTTTACTTCCTTCAAGTGGACGACGGCTTGCTTCTTCTTCGCATCGTGGGTCTTCTTCTGCTGCTGGTATTTGAACTTGCCATAATCCATGATGCGGCAAACCGGCGGCTCCGCTTTTGGAGAAACTTCTACCAAATCCAGCTCAAAATTGGCAGCGGTTCGAAGGGCCTCCACCAATTGCAAAATGCCTAACTGTTTCCCTTCCGGGTCAATGACCCTTACTTCCCTCGCCCGAATTTCCCGGTTGATTCGAACTCCCTTGTCGATAATGTTTACCTCCTCCTTTCTTCAGAGGGTGGAGTGTAGACAGTAGAATGTGGTCACATCCGTCAATTCCACATTCTTGTCTCTATTTTCCACCATCTTCTCATGAGTGTTTCTTGACCACATTCCACATTCCACCTTCTACCGTCCGATGGTTGGAACCTCTGATTCGACCTGGGCAATGAACTCCTCTACCCCCATCGGCTTCATCGACTCACCGCTCCGTTTTCGAGGAGATACCGTCCCCTCCTTCTCCTCCTTATCCCCAATGACCAGCATATAGGGGATCTTCTGAAGCTGCGCTTCCCGGATCTTGAATCCCAATTTTTCATTCCTGAAATCGCGTTCAACCCGTATCCCCTTTTCGAGCAACCGGCGGTACAGGCCTTCAGCATAAGGGCCATGTCGCTCGGTCACCGTGAGAAGGATCGCCTGGACCGGAGCAAGCCACACAGGAAAGGCTCCTCCGTAATGTTCGATCAGGACCCCGATGAACCGTTCCATGGCCCCGAGGATCACGCGGTGGAGCATCACAGGCCGATGCGGCTCCCCGTCCCTTCCAATGTAGGTGAGATCGAATCGTTCCGGCATGGCAAAGTCGACCTGAATCGTTGCGCACTGCCATCTCCGGCCGAGGGCATCTTTCAACTTTACATCGATCTTCGGGCCGTAAAAAGCGCCGTCGCCTTCGTTGATGTCGAACGGGAGGTCTTTGTCCTTAAGCGTCTGCATCAGGGCCTGGGTCGCCCGTTCCCAATCTTCGTCCGTTCCAATCGACTTCTCGGGCCGTGTACTGACCTCCATCTCGTATTCGAACTGAAAGACGCCCATGACGTCATTCACAAAGGCGATGATGGCGGCAATCTCATCATGCAACTGATCCGGCTGACAGAGGATATGGGCATCATCCTGGGTAAACCCTCTCACGCGAAGCAGACCATGGAGTTCACCCGATTTTTCGTGCCGGTGCACCGTGCCCAGTTCGAAGTACCGGAGAGGAAGATCGCGGTAACTCCGAAGCGTCGATTTATAAATAAGCATGTGGGCGAGACAGTTCATCGGCTTGATGCCGTACTCGTCGTCCTCCACTTTGGTAAAATACATCTTGTCGCGGTAATTCTCGAAATGGCCCGACCGTTTCCACAGATCCAGACGGAGCAGTTGCGGGCCGATGACAATCTGATATCCTCTCCTCACGTGTTCCTTCTTTTCAAAATCCTCGAGAATCATCCTGAGGATGGCGCCCTTCGGGTGGTAGATCACCAAACCCGGACCCGCCTCGTCTTGAATCGTAAAGAGATCGAGTTCCCTGCCCAATTTCCTGTGGTCCCGTTTGCGAGCCTCTTCAAGCATGTGGAGGTAGTCTTTCAATCCCTGAGGTTCTGGAAACGCCGTCCCGTAAATCCGCTGGAGGACCTGGTTCCGTGCATCCCCCCGCCAGTACGTTCCTGAAACACTAAGAAGCTTGATGGCCTTGATCTTTGCCGTGGAAGGGAGATGCGGGCCTTCACACAGATCCAGAAAGCTCCCCTGACGGTAGAGGGAAACGTGGTCAGGCAGCTCTTCCAGGTGTTCCACCTTATACGTTTCACCCATCTCTCGAAACGCCTGGGCGGCCTCTTCTTTCGAGACCTCTTTTCGGACAAAAGGGAGATCCTGCCCAACGATTTCTGAAATCTTTTTTTCAATCTTTTCCAGATCTTGCGGGGTGAAGGTTCCGTCGTAATCAAAGTCGTAATAGAATCCCGTATCTGTGGAAGGGCCGAAGGTAAGTCTCACGTTGGGGAAGAGTTCTTTGACCGCCTGGGCCATCACATGGGCGGCAGAATGACGCAGTATTTCCAACCCCTTCTTGGAATGGATTGAGACAAACGAAACAGAGGCGTCTTCTTCGACCGGCCTCGAAAGGTCGAACAGTCTTCCGTTGACCTGAGCGGCGATTGCTTCTGGGGTGGCAATGTCCTGAAGTTTCGTTCCCTTGGGAATCAACCTCTTCCCGCCATCAGGCATTGTGACAGTAATCTGATGTTCCATCTTCGCCCAAACGGAATGGAAGAGGCATCATCCATCCACCGTCTGAATGATGCCTCCCCGGTTCGCATTGATCAAAATGTCTTTTTTTGCAATACGTTATACTTCACTTTCCACACTGAGGGTTAACTAAAAAGAAAGATGGTAGGCACGTGGGGATTTGAACCCCAGACTTCTACCGCGTCAAGGTAGCGCTCTCCCCCTGAGCTACGTGCCTATGTAATCCCTTTCCTTTTCTCATCACGACGGAATCAGGACCCTTTTCAAAAATCCTTGTATGTATAACTGTTTTTTTAATAATTGTCAAGAAAATTGTTAGGTTATACTCCTAAAGGAATCAGGCCCAGGGCCTCTTTTCTTATCTCTGCCCAAATATCTCACGAGTTATGCGGTGACTACGAATTCTTCTTTTCTGCTGTCTGCAGCCACGGTCTTGAATATCAACTCCCCTTTCTTGGTGTCTGCATCCGCCGAAATGGTATCGCCTTCCTTGAATTTCCCTTCCAGGAGTTTCAGCGCCAGTTGGTCTTGAATCTCTTTCTGAATCACTCGCTTAAGCGGCCTGGCACCGTAGGCCGGATCAAATCCTTTCTTCGCTAGCCATTCCTTTGCCTTTTCAGTCATCTTGAGATAAATCTGTTTTTCCGAAAGCCTCTGCTGGAGTTTCTTTATCTGAATCTCCACGATAGCCTTGATCTGTTCCAAACCAAGCCCGTGAAAGATAACCAACTCGTCAATCCGATTCAGAAATTCGGGTTTAAACTGCGCCTTGACCGCATCCATCACGCGACGCTGCATTTCATCGTAGTCTTTCTCTCCCAAGTCAACAATCCATTGGCTTCCGATGTTGGAGGTCATAATGATCACGGTATTCTTGAAACCGACGGTTCTTCCGTGGCCGTCGGTGAGCCTCCCATCGTCCAGGATCTGAAGGAGGATGTTGAATACTTCCGAATGGGCCTTTTCAATCTCATCAAGGAGAACGATGGAATAAGGCCTTCTTCGAACGGCTTCCGTGAGAAACCCACCTTCGTCGTAGCCGACGTATCCGGGGGGCGCCCCGATGAGCCGTGCAACGGAATGCTTTTCCATGAATTCGGACATGTCGATTCTCACCATGGCCTGTTCGTCATCGAAAAGAAACTCGGCCAGGGCCCGGGCCAGTTCAGTCTTTCCCACACCCGTGGGCCCCATGAAGATGAAGGATCCGATGGGACGATTGGGATCCTGCAACCCTGCCCTCGCCCTTCTCACCGCGTTGGAGACGGCGACGATGGCTTCGTCCTGGCCCACCACCCTCTGCCTGAGCCTCCCTTCCATATGGATCAGTTTCTCGACGTCCCCCTCCAGCATTTTGGAGACGGGGATGCCTGTCCATTTGGATACGACCTCGGCGACGTCCTCTTCATCCACTTCCTCCTTCAGCATCTTCTCGGTCTTCTGGAGCTCCGCAAGCTTCTCCTCTTCTTTTTTCAGCTCGCCCTCAAGCTTTGACATCTCTCCATACTGCAGTTCGGCCAACCGTGTATAATCAACCTCCCGCTCCGCCTCTTTCATCTCCTGCTTCGTCTTCTCTATCCGTTCCTTGATCTCACGGATCTTGGAGATCGATTTCTTCTCCTTCTCCCACTGGAGGGATTTCTCTTTCACCTCGGCCTTCAGGTCAGCCAGGTCCTTCTCGATCTTTTTCAACCGTTCGACGGAAGCCTTGTCCTTCTCTATCTTCAAGGCCTGCCGCTCGATCTCCAACTGCATCACCTTCCGCTGAACCTCGTCGATCTCCATCGGGACGCTGTCGATCTCGATCCTCAGCCTAGAGCCCGCCTCGTCAATCAGGTCGACCGCCTTATCCGGAAGGAATCGATCGGAAATGTATCGGTTTGAAAGCATGGCAGCCGCAATGATGGCTGAGTCTTTGATCTTCACTCCGTGATGAATCTCGTAGCGTTCCTTGAGCCCCCTTAAAATGGCAATCGTATCCTCAACAGAGGGCTGGCTCACATAGATCGGTTGAAAACGGCGCTCCAGAGCGGCGTCCTTCTCAACGTACTTACGATATTCGTTGAGCGTTGTAGCACCCACGCAACGCAACTCTCCCCTGGCCAGCGCCGGCTTCAGCATATTGGACGCATCGATGGAACCTTCTGCTGCGCCTGCCCCGACCAAGGTATGGAGCTCGTCGATAAACAGAATGATATTGCCGGCAGCTCCGGTGACCTCCTTCAGGACCGCCTTCAACCGGTCTTCAAACTCACCCCTGAATTTTGCTCCCGCAATCAGGGAACCCAGGTCCAGCGCCACCAGTTTCTTATTTTTTAATGTCTCAGGCACATCGCCCTTGACGATCCTCTGTGCCAGTCCTTCCACGATGGCCGTCTTTCCAACCCCCGGTTCACCGATCAAGACCGGGTTGTTCTTCGTCCTCCGGGAGAGGACCTGGATCACCCTTCGGATTTCATCGTCCCTCCCGATGACAGGATCAAGCTTCCCTTTTCTCGCCTCTTCCGTCAGATCCCGCGCGTAACGTTTCAAGGCTTGATACTTCTCCTCAGGATTCTGATCGGTCACCCGATGGGGCCCCCGAACCTCCTTTAACGCGTTCAGGATGGCATCCTTCGTCACCCCGTTCCTCTGAAGGATCGGGTAGGAGGCCCCCCGTTTCTCATCGGAGATGGCGATGAGAAGGTGCTCTGTGGACAGGTACTCATCCATCAGTCTTTCGGCCTCTTTCCCGGCCGCCGTGAGGATCTCGTTGACCCGGCTGGACAGATACACCTGCCCCACGCCTCCACCTGTCACCTTTGGAATCCGCTTCAGTTCCTCTTCCAGTTGAGACGCAATCCCGTCTGGATTCGCCCCCAGTTTCTGGAGGATCGGAATGACGATCCCCTCTTTCTGCCCCAGGAGGGCTAGAAGAAGGTGTTCCACATCTATCTGCTGGTGGTTGTCACGCTCAGCAATACCCTTGGCTTCCTGCAACGCCTCTTGTGATTTCAACGTAAATTTATCAAATTGCATCTTTCCGCACCCCCCGACTTATTATTCCCTATAAAATAATCATCCTCCCCGGGAATTTCAAATAAAAAATGGCGGAAATTGAACATCTCAAGACAATAGGCCATGGGCAACCGGTATCAGGAGTGGACTACGATTTCAGAATTTGAGACAGACGGACAAATTCTTCAATCGCAAGAGTCTCTGGTCTCCGGTGAGAGTCAATTCCAACCTCTTCCATTCTCCCCTCCGCATCCTCTGGAAGGACAAGACCGGAATGCTTCAACGCATTGATCAGCGTCTTGCGGCGGTAGCCCAGGCATCCCCTGACCACCCTTCTAAACCACTCTTCATCTTCCGGCCCGACCGTCGGTCTCTCCTTCCAGGTCATTTGGATCACAGCCGAGTCCACATTGGGCGGGGGAAAAAACGCAGAGGGCTTGACGAAGAAACGAACGGAAAGCTCTGAAAACAGTTGAACGAAGATCGACAACGGACCGTAATCTTTCCCTCCCGGAGGTGCCACCATTCGCTCGGCAACTTCCCTCTGTACCATGACGGTGAGGGTGGAAAATACATCCCGCTCCTCGATGAAACGAAAAAGAAGGGGGGTTGAGATTTGATAAGGCAGGTTGGCCACCACCTTGATTGAACGACCATCACGATCCGCAATCGCCCTGAAGTCGACCTTTAGAACATCCTTCCCGATGATCTCTACATTCGGAGAGGTCGCTGTTTTATTCCTCAATATCCCAACCAGTTTGGGATCAATTTCGACGGCAATAACGTTTCTCGCGTGACCGGCCAACGCAAGGGTCATCTCCCCCAGCCCAGGACCCACCTCCAAAACAGTATCCTCTTTTCCGATCTGGGCGGTCCGGACAATCTTGTTTAAGATATTCCGGTCAACGAGAAAATGCTGTCCCCATCTTTTTCTTGGGGTCAGCCCGTATTCTGCAAGCTCTTTCCGGATGGAAGTCATAACATCCCCGAATCCATTCTTTCCCGGGTAACCGCTATAATAGCATCAATCAAATTGAACCCCCACTTTCAAATTCGAAGCGCGAAGTCCGAAATTCGAAACAAACCCGAATGTTCAAAATATCAATCCTCCAAACATAATGAAGTTTTGAAAATTGCTATTTAAATTTTGAAATTGTTTCGGATTTCGATATTCGGATTTCGAATTTATCAATACCCTGAGTCATTAAACGGCAAATGGCCTGAAAACTTCGAGCTCGAAGTTTTCCCACAGTGACATCAAAGGGCCATATTTGAAAAGGCATTCAGTGAGTACGGCGATCGAAGACCCTTCTTGAGATATTCGATCCCAACCACCCCAATCATCGCGGCATTGTCCGTGCAAAAGGAGGGGGAAGGGATGTAAACGTCGACGCCCTGTTCAGACGCTTCTTCCGCCATGCGCTGTCGAAGGTGACTGTTGGCCGCCACTCCTCCTGACAAAACAACCCTTTTTAATTTCAGATGGTGAACCGCCTGGAACGTATTCCTCACCAGCACGTCGATCACGGCTTCCTGAAAGCTCGACACGATATCCCGCACAAGGTCCTCCGGATATCCCGCAGGGGGTGCCGGGTGGACCCTCACGTAATTAACAACGGCCGTCTTCAGCCCGCTGAAGCTGAAGTCAAAGGAATTCTTCCCGAGGGATGGTCTTGGAAATCGAACCGCCTTCGGATTCCCTGTTTTGGAGAGCATGTCAATGACCGGCCCCCCGGGGTAACCCAGTCTCAAGAGTTTGGCAACTTTGTCAAAGGCCTCGCCTGCCGCATCATCTCGGGTCTGCCCCAGCCGCTTGTATTTTTCAAAATCGTCCACTCGAAAGAGGGAGGTATGGCCTCCGGATACAACCAATCCGACAAATGGAAACGGGGGTGGGTCCTTTTCGAGGAAGATCGCTGAAAGATGGCCCTCAATGTGATTCACGCCGACGAAGGGGATCCCCGTGACAAAGGAGAGAGATTTTGCAAAGGAGAGCCCCACCAGGAGGGACCCCACCAATCCCGGGCCTTGAGTCACAGCAATGCCATCCATGTCGGAAAGCGTTGTTCCGGCTGTTCTCAACGCCTCGGTCACAATCGGCACGATCGATTCAAGATGTTTTCTCGACGCCAGTTCCGGAACGACTCCCCCGTACTTTTGATGAAGGGCAATCTGAGAGGAGACCACATTCGAGAGAAGTTTCCGCACTCCCCCCCCTTCTCCAATGACCGCTGCCGCCGTGTCGTCACAGGATGTATCAATCGCCAGAACCCGCATCCATCATCCCTCGGATAACCTTTTTACGGAAAGAAATATCCCAAACGTTTCTTGACTTATATCATACAACAAAATTATAATGCTGTGAAAGTGTCATATTTTGAACCGCTTTCTACCCTTTCAGTCGCCTATGCTCGCCAGTGAAGAACTCATCCTGCTCATCAAATCGAGATACCCTGTTATCTTCGTCGAATCCATTGATGAACAGTATGTCATCAACCAATTGAAGCAGGTCGCTGACCAACTCAGTCTCGCCTTTTACCAGTGGTCTGTCACCAGCGGGCTTCAAAAAGGGAGCAAGGAAGGTGGCTTTTATCAGACGGGCGAGCCTGAAAAAATGGTAAGAACCGTTCTATCCCTCGTTAGGGACCGGTCCGAGGACCGGGCCGAGCCTGGTCTGTTTGTCCTGAAAGATTTTGATAAACACCTCGAAAACGTCGTCATCTTACGGTTGTTCAAAGATCTGATCAATCTGATCAAGAATACAAAGAATACCGTTGTCATCGTAGCACCGGAGTATAAGCTCCCGAAGGATATCGAACCCGAGGCCGGACACATCGTTGGAGGGTATCCCGACGAGCGGGAAATCGCCTCCATCGTCAAAGAAATGTGCAGCGAATTGGCGCGGTACGACAAGAGGATAAAGACGTCTCTCACCCTTGATGAGATCCAAAAAGTGATCACGTCATTGAAAGGGCTCTCCGTCCAGCAGATCCGAAACATCCTGAACTCGTGCCTTATCGATGATGGCGTCCTCGACATAGACGACTTGAATCGAATCGAGTCTTATAAGAAGAAGCTTTTTGATCAGGAAGGATTGCTGGAATTCTGCGGCACCGAATCGAAAGACAATATCGCCAATTTCGACAATTTAAAACGCTGGTTGGAAGAACGCAGAAGCAGTTTCACTCAGAAGACTTCCTCTATCCCGGTCCCGAAGGGCGTCCTTTTGATGGGGGTCCAGGGGTGCGGCAAAAGCCTGGCGGTGAAGGCGGTTGCCAAAGAACTCAGTCTGCCTCTTTACCGGTTGGATGTTGGCAGGCTTTACAG
>Ga0154678_1158_pt42 | contig 9645 bp, 8 predicted proteins | sample Rifle2008BG13ft_FD_116107 | JGI IMG/M metagenome (GOLD analysis project Ga0154678, IMG submission 116107) | Deltaproteobacteria bacterium RBG_13_52_11b | reverse complement strand
GAGGAGCCGGTCAAGGTGACCGAACTTCCCCCCGAGGCAGTGAAGAAAGAAGAAGCCCCTGCTCCTCCGCAGGCTGCGCCCCCTTTGAAAAAGGCAAAAGAGGTGGTCACTTTTCAATGGGAGGATAAAAAAGAGTTTGTCGTCTTTAACATCGTTGCGGATGGAACGATCGAGAATTACAATGCCTTCAAGTTGGATTCTCCCTCCAGGCTTGTCTTAGACCTCTGGTCTGTGGATACGCGATACCCCCAGAAGTCGGTGACGATCAAGACCCCGTTCATCAAAAAGATGCGCATCGGCCGGTACCCTGACAAACTGAGGGTGGTTTTCGATTCCTCGAAATCCGAGATCCCTCCCTACCAGATCAACCGGATCGATGATAAGCTCGTCGTGTCTTTCGGAAATGTCCCTCAGCCCTCCGAGCCTCAGATCTTCATCCAGGAGAAGGGCAAGGTGTCTTCCCCTGGGGATAAGAAGACGTCGGGCAAGTCGGGTACGGTGACGAGGATCGACTTCAAACAGATGGATCGTAAATCAAGAATTATTATTGGCACGACAGAGGAACCCACCTATGAATCGCGGACGGTTTCAAAGGATGTGTTTGCGGTGGAACTCAAGAATGCCTTTGTTCCGAAGCACCTCCAAAGGCCACTCGACACAAGTCAATTTGACAGCGCGGTGAATACCATCCAGATCCAAAACGTGAAGGCGGGAAAGGAGAACGATGTCAGAATTTCGGTCACGTTGAAGGAAGAGGTGCCCTGCGAGACGGCCCAGGAAGGAAAGATTCTCTACATCGATATCGGGGCTCCCAAAAAGGTGGAAGTTAAAAAAGAAGAGGTAAAGAGGGAAGAAGCGAAGAAAGAGGAGGTAAAAGCCACTCCTGAGGCCGCTCAAGAAGAGAAGCCGTTGCCCTCAGCGGAAGAGACGTCTGTTTCTCCGGCCGAGGTGACCGCAAAGAAAGGAGAAGAGAAGAAGGGTGTGGAGGAGGGTCTTCCTGAAAAGGTGTACACGGGGAGGAAAGTTTCCTTGGACTTTAAGGACGCCGATATCAAGAACATCCTCCGGTTGATTGCAGAGGTGAGCGATTTAAACATCATCACGGGCGATGATGTGCAGGGAAAAATAACGATGAGGTTGGTGGACGTTCCCTGGGATCAAGCCTTGGATGTCATCCTTAAATCTCGGGCACTCGGGAAGAGTCAGGTGGGCAACGTTCTGAGGATTGCCCCTCTGGATACGCTCAAGAAAGAGGAGCAGGCCAATCTGGAGGACAAACGGGCCAAGGAGAAATTGGAAGACTTGGTCACCGAACTTATCCCCATCAGTTACGCGACCGGCAGCGAGATCGTTCCCCAGATCAAGAGTGTCTTAAGTGAGCGGGGGGATATCAAGGTTGATCAGAGGACGAATACTCTGATCGTCAAGGACATTGCGAAAAACGTCGTTCTGGCGAAGAGCCTGGTAAAATCCCTCGATACAAAAACGCCTCAGGTCCTGATCGAGGCAAGGATTGTGGAGGCCAATCTGACCTTCCAGAGGGAGTTGGGTGTTTCCTGGGGCCTGAGGGTGTCAGGAGGGGTAGGCGCTGGCACGGGAACGGTACAGGGAGGGGTCAACGCTGCGAATAAAGTCGTCGATCTGCCGGCCCTGGCCCGCTCGGGTGCAGGCACAGCCGTCGGAACGTCTGGAGTCATACAAGGGATACTCTCGAGCATTGGTGCGTTAGATTTGTTGGATATTGCCATCTCGGCCCATGAAAACAAGGGAGATGTCAAGATTATTTCGAGTCCGAAAATCGCCACGCTGGATAACAAGCAGGCATCCATCGAGCAAGGGTTGAGGATCCCTTACCTGAAGTTGACGACCGAGGGGACGGTGACGACCGATTTTATTGATGCCAACCTGAAGCTGACTGTCACTCCCCATGTGACGCACGACGGCACCATCAAAATGAACGTTACGGCGAAGAAGGATGCTCCGGATAATACGATTACGGTCCAGGGGGTCCCGAGTATCGATAAGAAAGAAGCCATCACGGAAGTGTTGGTCAACGATAACGGGGTGGTGGTCATCGCCGGGATTTACACGATTTCAAAGAACAGCGGCGCCGAGGGGATTCCCCTCTTTAGCAAGATTCCATTGCTGGGCTGGTTATTCAAGAGAGAAGCGTTCGAAGATCAAAGAAAGGACCTGCTGATCTTTATCTCACCCAAGATCATGAAGGATCAGATCTGACGGGGGAGGGTCTTCTTAGAAAGACCGATTAAGGCTTGAAAGCGGTCCATGCGATACTGGATCAGGTATTTCCGGATTCCATGGACCACCTCAATCCCTGTCGCGGGATGGACCAGATTGGCGGTCCCGACCTGGACGGCCGATGCTCCGGCAAGGACGAATTCAACGGCGTCTTCAGCCTTTGCGATTCCTCCCATCCCAATGACAGGGATTTTTATTGCCTGACTGACCTCCCACACCATCCGTAACGCGATGGGCTTGATGGCGGGGCCTGAAAGGCCTCCGAATACATTTCCTAATTCGGGTTTGCGGGAATGGATATTGATGGCCATGGCCCTGAAGGTATTGACGAGGGAGACCGCGTCAGCGCCTGCGTCTTCAGCGCTCCTGGCCATGGCGGTAATGTCGGTTACATTCGGGGATAGTTTTACCACCAGGGTCAGTGTTGTGGCCCTTCTCACATCCCGCACAAGCTCATAGGTCATTCTGGGATCGGTGCAGAAAACGATTCCGCCCCTCGACATGTTGGGGCAGGAGACGTTCATCTCCAGTCCTGAAATGCCCGGGACACGGTCCAGTCGCTCTGCCAGTTCAACATACTCCTTCTCGCTGTTTCCGAAGAAATTGACAATGAGACAGGTGTCGAGGGTTCTGAGAAACGGCAGCTTTTCTTTGATAAAGAGGTCAACGCCGGGGTTCTGAAGCCCGATGGCATTGAGCATTCCTCCCTCCGTTTCGAAGATGCGGGGCGGGGGATTTCCGGCCACGGGTCTTAACGAAATCCCCTTAGGAAGGATGGCTCCCAGTTGGTTCAGGTCAAGAAAATCCTGGTATTCCTCACCAAACCCGAAGGTGCCTGAAGCGACCATGACCGGGTTCTTGAGTTTCATTCGGCCGATGGTTACGGATAAGTCCGGAACTTCCGTCATCTTCACCGTGCTCCTAGTCCCAGAGGATTTCATGGAGATCGAAAACCGGACCTTCTTTGCAGACCCGGTGATAAGGGGTTTGAGGATCTTTCGTCTTCACGACACACCCATAGCACGCTCCAAAACCACAGGCCATACGTGTTTCCAGGGAGGCTTGACACGCGAACGGTTTCGATGCGGCCGCCTCGGATAATCCTTTCAACATGGCCGTCGGACCGCAGGAATAGACATACAACGAATCCATTTCTTTGAACAACGCTCTCTCTGACCGGAAGAGGTCGATCACGGTTCCTTTGAAACCCAGGCTTCCGTCCTCTGTGGCAACGAAAACATGACGCGTGAACTTCTTAAAATCTGAAGTGCACAAAATATCTTCTTTTGTCCTGCCCCCCACGAACACGAAGAGGTTCCCGGGCGACGACCCTTCCACCAGTGAGTAAAGGGAGACGATACCGACACCACCCCCGATCAGAATCATGTTTGCGGAAGAGGGGAGGGGAGGGAGGCTGAAACCATTTCCCAAGGGTCCGATCAATTCGACGTTCTCTCCACGCTTCAGTTCGGTCATCCTTTCCGTTCCCTTCCCCACCCTCTTGTAGATGATAACAATATTGCCTCTGTGCCTGGTTTCGGGGCGACGGACCGGATAACTTCTGTAAACACTGAAGGGACGTTTCAACAGGGGGGCGGTATGACGGGTCACGCGGAGCATGATGAATTGCCCCGGTTTGATTTGCTCTGCAAGCGTTGGACAATGAATCTCCAGTTTGAAATAGACCGACTTTATTCTTCTGTTGCTTAGGGTCGTGCCCTTCGTCTCGATGGTCATACCTGGCTCACACTTGTTTCATCATGAGGAGGGCGTCGAACTCCCCTCGATAGAATTTGGGCCTCACCCCGACGGGTTGGTAGCAAAAGGAGTGGTAAAACCGCACGGCAGATGGATTGGCACGGTTGACTTCGAGATGAAACGTCTTCATCCCCCGCTGCAGAGAAAACGCCGTATAGAACTGCATCAATTCTCGGCCGAACCCGACGTGTCGATGGTCGGGATGGACGCAGAGATTCAAGAGTTCCGATTCCTCTCCGATGTTCCGGAAGCAGATGAAACCGACCACCCGAGGGTCAGAGGGTTCCTTCGAGGTCACCACAAAACAGAAGGCATAAGGATGGGACATCTCCCCGATGAACATCCGTTTTGACCACGGGGTCAGGGATGAGGTCGTCTCAATCGCGTGCACGTCCTCTAGATCCCGGGTCTCCATTCTCCTGATGGTGCATTCTCTCAATGGCATGATCGTCGTGCCAACGCAGCCCGCGTCCAAACCGGTCTGCGGAAAAGGACACCGGTCACGGGGTGGGCACCCGCGTCAGCAATTCTTTGGCTGCGTTTCGAACCTCCTCGTCCTTTGAATGATCAAGGATGTTTTGGTAGGATCGTTTTGCCTCCTCAACCTTGTCCCACCGCCTTTGGATATTTCCAATCTCCAGTTGGGTCAAGAAGAACCCCGTGGAGTTATCTTTGAAGTATCGCATCGCGGTTTCAAAACTCTTAAAGGCGTTCTCGTATTTTTCCTGGCGATAAAAGATCTCTCCAAATCTGAAATAGACTTCTCCGAGGAGGTCCAGGATATTTCCTTTGAGCACCATGGAGTAAAACGAAACGGCCTCCGTGATATTCCACTTCCGAAACTCGATATTGCCCAGTTGAAAGGCGGCATAGTAGAAGAGGGGATGGTTCGGGAATTGAGCGGCGATCGTCCGGAAGGCTTTTTCGGCTTGATCAACGTCGTTTCGAAGCAAATGGATGCTTCCCATTTGGGTGAATGCGAAGAGGCCCCAGGGAGGGGTCCTGTTCTGCTTGACGATCAGGTCGAAGGTTTCCAATGCCTGATCCACATCCCCCAGTTGGATCTGACTTTCTCCCTTTATAAAAAGGCTTTCATTGCGATAGGTCGAGTTTGGAAACTCAAGGGAGAGGATGTCGAGGTTCGTGATGGCCTCCCTGAATTTCTTTTCGTAGAAATATCCTCTCCCTATCTGAAAGAGAGCCCTCTCTCTAAATCGCGTGTTCATGATATTAAAATAATAGGGAAGAAAGTCCGATACCCTTCCCTCGGAAAAGGTGATTTCAGCGTTGACCCACTGAAGAAAGGCTTTCTCCTCTTCATAGGGGTTCAACTTGATCAGTTTCTGAAAAACCTTGTTGGCCTCATCGAAGGAACCGAGATAGAGGTAGCCCCAATACTGGGTGATCAAGGCGGTTCCCCAGAGGGGTTGGGCCTGCGGGCTGCCGAGAAGGGAAGCGAATTCCTTGTTGGAAGACACAAAATCTCCCTGGGCCAGAAACATCTCTCCCAGGAGGTAGTGCGCATAGACCAGAAATCTTGATTCTTTGTACTGATTCTTGAAGCTCTGGAGGATTTCGATGGCCTGTGGCGTGTTTCCCAGTCGGTAGTCACAAAAGGCGAGCCTCCAGTAAATCTCCGGGAGCAGGGGGTCCTGCTTAAACTGGTCATAATACGCCCTGTAGGTAAGTTTCGCTTCCTGGAATCGCCCGAGTTTCACCTGTGCTTCGCCGAGCCAAAAGAGCCCATCCCTGACAAACTCATGTGGAATCGACTTGGGATCCTTGCCGGAATTCTGGAAGTGGCGAACCGCCGATTCGAAGTCCTTCTTCTTGTAGGCGATCATGCCCAGCCAGAAGAAGGAAGATCGGACGAGTTCTTGCCTCTTGGAAGATGTCGAGACCATCTTGAGTGAAGACTCGGCCGGACCGAGTCGGTTCGCTCCAAGATCGAGGAGCCCGAGGAGATAATAAGAATAATCGGTCCATTCAAATTTCGGAAACCTCTTTATTAGGCTCAGAAGATGTTTCTTCGCCTCTTCCCCACGGCCCAATCGCGTTTCAATCTCCGCCAGCCAGAAAAGGGCGTAAGCTGTATCTTCGAAGGACTTATTCTCTGTGATGATTCTCGATAGGACCTTCTGGGCATCCTTCATCTTGCCTTTGGCTAGGAGCGTTTTTCCCAAGAGATAGCAGACATCGTAGACCTTGCCATGGGTTGGGTAATCCTTGAGAAAGTGGAGAAACTGAGCCTCCGCGATATCGTAGAGTCCATCCTTAAAGGCGCCGGTTCCAACCCAGACCAGTTGTTCGTCTTGGCTGAGATTCCTCGACTCGCCGTTACAAAGTGAAGGGCCGGCCAACGTGACCGCGAGGATGAGGAAGCAAAGCAACACACACCTGTTTTTCATCTATAAATGCCTTCTTGCCTGGATGAGCGCCAAGTCTTCCGGAGTGTTGACATTTATAAAGGATTCATTCCTCGGGTCCAGGGCTCGGAACTCGTCCTCCTCAACAATACGCATGGTGACCAAGGGATAGAAATCGATAATTTTCGTCATCCCCTGTGCCATGATCCTTTCCATGGGTTCAATACAGGCCTTGGAGTAAACCGAGTGCAGTGGTTGCCACCCGTCTTTTGTCTTCGGAACCACAGCCGCATAGCCGTCGATTTGACGGAGCAGGAAATCAATCAAGGGTTCCCTTAGAAAGGGCATATCACACGCAACACAGAACGAATACGGGAAGGAAGCCAGAAAAACCCCGGTGTAGAGGCCTCCCAGTGCACCCAGATTTGGAACAAGGTCGTTGTGAACCTTCGCGCCGAGCCCTGCAAACAATTCTTCCTGGTCGGCGATGATCAAAACCTCCTGAAAGAGGTTTTTGAAGATAGTATAGATCCTTTCGATGATGGGAATTCCCTCGATTTCAATCAGGGCCTTGTTTTTCCCCATCCGAGTGCTCTTGCCACCTGAAAGTATAATTCCGCTGACTGGGTTCTGTGCCAAGATAGATCGCTTTATCAATAATGTCTGATAATATATATTATGTTAACTTCGTACGATTCTTTCTTCGAGTTGTCCCCCGGGGCTGATCATCTTTCCTTCCCCCGGCCTATCTCTTCAAATTCCTTGAGGAGCTCTTCCTGGCGCTTGGTCAGATTCTTTGGCGTTTTTACGACGATCTGAACGAGTTGGTCCCCACGGCCGTAACCTCTCACGTTAGGAAATCCTTCACCCTTTATTTTCAGTATTTCGCCGTGCTCAATCCCCTTGGGTATTTTTAATGATTTTTGCCCGCCGAGCGTGGGTACCTGAATCTCCGTTCCCAGAGCAGCTTGGGTAAAACTGATAGGCACCTGGCAGACCACGTCATCTTCATCGCGAGAGAAAAATTCGTGGGGTTCAACATAAATAAAGACGAAGAGATCTCCGGGAGGTCCGCCGCGCTCTCCTTCTTCCCCTTCCGCCCGAATTCTCAATTTTGAGCCGGTATCGACCCCGGGAGGAATCTTGATGTGGAGTTTCTTGTCTTTCTTGACCCTCCCGAAACCATGACAGTCTTTGCAGGGATGCTGGATGTATTTTCCCTCGCCGTGGCATTGACCGCAGGTCGTGCTGACGGTAAAGAAGCCCTGGGAACGGGTAACCTGACCTGTTCCCCTGCAGTTGGGACACGAGACAGGATGGGTTCCGGGCTTGGCACCGGTGCCTTCGCAGAGCTCGCAGAGGATGTTCTTGGGGATTTGAATTTCTGCCTCCTTCCCGGCAGCGGCGTCAGCGAATGAGATCTTCAGGTCATAGCGGAGGTCCGCGCCAGGACGAGCCCTGGATCTTCGTCTCGATGTCGTACCGAAACCGAAGAAATCCTCAAAAATATCTCCGAAGGCAGAAAAGATGTCCTCGAATCCTCGAAAGCCTGTGAAGCCTGTTCCCTTCAGGCCTTCGAGGCCGTATCGGTCGTAAATCTCTCTTTTGTCAGGGTCGCGAAGAACTTCATAAGCCTCCGACGCCAGTTTGAACTTTTCCTCCGCATCTTTATCTCCCGGGTTTCTATCAGGGTGATGTTGCATTGCGATCTTGCGATAGCTCTTTTTGATCTCATCAGCGGACGCGTCTCTGGAAACCCCGAGAAGGCGGTAGTAGTCTTTATCTGTCATGGGTTCGTTTCCTGTGTGCTCCTTATGTATTGTACTCATCAAGAATCTTTCCGGTCCTGCCCTTCTCAACGATCTCATCAAGTTTGGGCCCCAAGTCGACGCCCAGTTCGTGCATCCTCTTCTTGGTTCGGAGACCGATATTTCGGGAGTCCTTGTAAAAGTCATCCGACGGCTGTTTGGAGGTATCAAGATCCTTCAAACGGGAGGCCTCTGTCTGGAGAACCCGGAAGGAAGAGAGCAGCCGGGTTAAGTCTTTCCCGCTACAAAATGTGCATTTCGCTTCCTGTACCTCTCTCGCGTTCAGGAACAACAGTGAAAATACCTTCTTGCATCGATTGCAGCGATACTCGTAAATCGGCATCAGGACGTGACCGGAACGTGCCCCGTGTAGGGGCACAGTATGAAATGATATTACATTGCCGGGAAGCCCCGGCGTGCCTGCCCCGTCCTAACGGGGTGGCCGGGGAGCTTCACTTCCCTTTTCTCTTTGTTTTTTTGTCGCCTTTTTTCGAATCCGTACCTTTGCTGGAGTTCTTTGGACTTAGAAAAGAAATAGCATAGTTTTATAATCATTTCAAGATGTTTTATAATCCACGAAAAAATAAAGAGAAATCATTCTGTCTCTCACATGGAATGACCAATGATCAAAAGGGTATTTGCCGTCAAATTTTTTTGAGAAAAAGATGTACAAAATTGTTGACATATCTTAAAAATATTTATAATAATAAACGTTATCCATGGGAATTATTTAAAAAATGGGTTAAGGAGTGGAGTGAACAATAATGTTCAAGTGACTTCCCTGAGCGTACATAAGCCTTCCGAGAAGAACTCGATGCTGCGTTTGATATTGAGGTTTTGCTGATGGAAGTAAAGCGAGTCGTGATTACAGGGATAGGTGTGGTTGCTCCCAATGGCATTGGTATTGACATTTTTTGGGATTCTTTAGTTCAAGGACAATCTGGGATAAAAAAAATTACACGTTTTGATGCCTCTTCTTACCCCTGTCAAGTAGCAGCGGAAGTCCAGGATTTTGATCCGTTGGAGTATATGGCTCCCAAAACAGCTCGAAGGCTGGACAGGTTTGCGCAATTTGCCCTGGCTGCTTCCAGGATGGGAGTCGAAGACTCACGTATAGACTTGGGTTCAATCGATCCCTGCAGGGCAGGGGTAATTATTGGAACGGCCATTGGTGGGGGGGAGTGTAAAGAAAATCAGCATACGATGTTTATGGAAAAGGGAATCAAGAGACTCAGTCCATTTGCAGCCCTGATGATCTGCAATCATTCAGCTACCGGGATTATCAGTTGTGAACTTGGATTGAAAGGACTCAATACAACACTCGCCTCAGCATGCAATTCGGGTCTCGACGTCATCTATTTAGCTTATAACGCCATTCGTTTAGGGGATGCCGACATAATCGTGACGGGAGCTGGCGAAGCTCCAATCACTCCCTATATCGTGGGTCTTTTTTG
>Ga0154678_1181_pt5 | contig 9730 bp, 8 predicted proteins | sample Rifle2008BG13ft_FD_116107 | JGI IMG/M metagenome (GOLD analysis project Ga0154678, IMG submission 116107) | Deltaproteobacteria bacterium RBG_13_52_11b | reverse complement strand
GCCGGAAGAGTCGAAGCCGGGAGGTGATCGAAAAGAGGGTTCCAAGAGGGCAAAGGTAACGGCACCAGAATCTCTTTCGCACAACCCCCAGGGCGAGGATGGCGATGAAAATCGTGAAGATGAAGAGGTTCACTTTGAAGAGGGGCAAGGGGGTGGTTGTAATAATGGTGGGATTCCTCGGAAGAAGATCCTGAATTCTCGGGATCAGATTATTAAAGATGAAGATGGCCGGCGGGTAAACGGAGATGACCAGTGTCCGGGTGATCAGGCTGATGGGATCGAGCAGGTAGAGCAGTTGCCAGGCTGTTACCCCCGCAGCCAGGGCGAAGAGGAAGACTCCGTAGCGGAGTCTTCTGAGCGGCTGGTCGTTGAATCCCTTTGACCGCTTCTTCTCCCTGAAGAGAAAGCGATCGAAGAAATCGATCGTCGCCCCCATGGGGCAGAACCATCCGCAGAAGAAATTGCCGAAGATCATGACGAGAAGGAGAACCCCGAACGCGGGAAGCATCCTCTCGATGATCCCTTTGCCCGTGAGCAGGGTAATGATCCCGATGAACGGGTCGAGCCGAAGGTAGAGATCGACCGGGATCTTCAGGTCGAGAGGAAAGGCGGTGTGAAGGATGAGGTAGACCAGGAAACCGAAAAAGAGAGCCTGGGAGACCCTTCTCAAGGACAAGACCGTTTTCGTCATGTGGCCGTGACCTTCTTCACCTTGACTTTTGAAAGATCGATCTGTCCCAGCCCCATATCGTAGGCATGTTTGACGAACCTGATCTCCTCGGGCTTGAAGGGTTTTCTTGTCTTTGGATTCTTAAAGAAGGCAGCGGCATAGGCATCCGCTGCGACGATATCGGTGGAAGCAATCACCTCTCCGATGTCCTCGGTCTTTCCTGGCCCTTTCGGGCCGTTGGTCGTAAGGATACGGATCGCATCCATCACAACGAGATCAGGCTTTCGGACCGTGTTGATATCCGCAATAGACTGGTGGAGGTCGATCCTATGAAGTTGTTCCATATCCCATACGATGCCGATAAAGTTTTTCATCCCCAACGTGAGCTCCGTGGCAAAATGCTGTTTGGGAATGGGGAAGTTGATGAAAACATCGGAGTCGAGGATATCCTTGATGATCTCGGCCTTTTTCAGTTTTCTCCCCTTCGGGATATCCACCTGTTTGTAGACGTTCCTCCCGTGGCCTGAAAAAATATCCGCCCCTGCCTTCTGGGCGGCGTCTTTCAGCCCCGAGCGGGTGAAGCAGAACTGGTAATTGTCGCAGGTGTGATCCCAGACCGCCACTCGTTTTGCCCCTGCCTCGTAGCACATTTTAATAAGAGCCATCATGAGATCCGGGTTGTTGGTACAGGCCTGCTCCGGCGTCCTTGCCCAGGCGACGTTCGCTTTGATCACGACCCTCTGTCCCTTTTTGACAAACCGTGCCATCCCTCCCAGAGGAGCCATCGCCGCCTGGAGAAGTTGTGCGGGGCTACCGCTTTTGGCGATGACGAGGTCCGATTCCTCCGCGGCATGGACCATCGGGGTTTCCACGAGGGAATCGAGCGAAAGGAGATGGGGCAACGCAACCGCCGTGGCCGCTCCCTTTATAAATTGCCTCCGGCTGATTTTCTTACCTTTAGGGTGATCCATGAATTATGTTCCTCCTTATCTACGTGACAACCCCTCATGAACGAAGGTTTATGGTCAATTGCAGCGGTCTTATTGAATGGACAAAGGTCCTAAATCCGAAGCACGAAATTCGAAACAAGCACCAATGTTCAAAACGCAAATTTCCAAAACAAGAGCGTTTAGAATTTTGAATTTTGGATTTGTTGCGGGATTCGATATTCGAATTTCGGATTTTTCAACAACGAGATAACTCCTCTGATATTCTTTTCTCCGAGCGATAAACACTAGGGTGTTAAGATGAGCAGTGAGGCTCCCTTATCCGTTCCAAACCAGACACCGTTCTTATCCTCGGCAGCACAGAGAACGGTGTCGCTCGGCAGACCGTCCGATGTTGTCAAGGATTCCCATCGGCCTGCGGAAAGATCGTAAACGCTCGCACCGTTATCCCGGCAGATAAACACCCTTCCCCTGGCCACAGCGATGGAATAGATTCCTCCATTCTTGAGCGGGTCTGTCGGTTCGATCTTCTTCCAGCGGTCCGAAGCGGTGTCATATTCGAAGAGAGAGCCGTCCATGGCCCCGGCCCATACCTTCTGTCCTACTTTGACCAGGGCCTTGATCTCTAAGTCCGGCAGCCCCTCCTTCTTTGAATAGGTCTTCCAGGTCTTTTTGGTCTTGTGAAGACGACTGATTCCTCCATTGGTGCCAGACCAGATAAAATCAGAATCGACCAGGAGGGCATTCACAAAATTCCCGGAAAGGCCCTTTTGCGGGGAGTAAAAGGCCTTCCATTGCTCTGTCTTCTTATCAAGCAGGCAGAGCCCCTTTTCAGATCCGACCCAGAGCCAGTCTCCGTCGACAGCCATGGAGACGATCTTTTTTGCGAGGTCGCTGGAGGTGTACGTGTCGAAGGGTTTCCAGGGCGGGTTCTTTTGAGGGTTGTAATACGAAATGCCTCCCCCACGAAACCCGTAAAAATAGGTGCCAAACCAGATGCGATCCGCATCCGGAACGATGACAGAGACATGGTTGTAGCTAAGAAGATTTTTCCACGTGACGCTATCCCCGTCATCCGCTTTTGCAGTCGGCTCTCCCTTGGTTGTAAAAGCCTTCCACGTCTTTTTGGATCGGTCGTAAAGCGTGGCGCCCCCTGCATAGGTTCCGAACCAGACCGCTTCCCCCTGGACGGCAACGGTGTTGATCATGTCGCTCGACAGGCCCTCCTTGGTTGTGAAATGTTGAAACGAGAGCGGTTTCTTCAAGGGAGCGGCTTCGGCGTCAGGAAAAAGATGGAAGATGAAGAACATTAAAAAACATAAGATCCACAGGCGTTTCATCACACGTTCCTCTTGTCCGGTTTGAAAGGTAGCTTAATTATGTCGAATCCGGTCCCGTTTTTCAACCCTTGAGGAAGCTGATGAAAAATATCCGTCTGCGGCGTTACCCTCGTCCTTCGTCATTGCGACGTACATAAAAGTACGACTCATTCCTCAGGACTTCGGGCGCCTTGCATCTGGCCATTTTTGATCAGCTTCCCCAGAATGACTATTTCAATAGAGGCAGAAGATTTCGCAACCGCGATTATAATTATAAGCAGTGGGTGACATAGGAGTCACTTGGAAAGGGTTGAAAAAGGAGTGGAATTTGATTATCATGTTGATTATCATAGGGGGCAGCGGAAAAAAAGATGGAAGACCAAAAAACACAAGAAGCGAAAATCGAAGCTTTCTACTGGGAGAGACTCTCCCAATTTCATCCCACCGATGTCTGCAACCGGTCAGAGGCGATTTACAACCCTGCCCGGGAAGGATTCGTGCTCCCCGTCTACAACCTGAGGTATCTGATTCTCCCAAACGCGAGAAAGATCCTGAGAGTGGAGACGAATGACCGATCCGTCGAAGAAGCCCTTTCGCACTTTTTTCATCTGATGGTCTTCGTTTACCTCATCGAAGCCAAAGAAAGCAAACCTTCCCACACGTGGATCAGCGAAAAAGACCTCCAGGGAGGAGGTACCTTTTTTCGAGGGCCTCACAGGCTCGACGTCTCCGCCCTGGAAAACCTTTACGGAAGGGACCCGGAGGCCTTTCTGAAGGCGGGCAGGAAACTGGGTGGCAGCGAAATCTTATACGGAGACAGAGGTTTCGCACTGGAAGTCTTTCCAAAAGTACCCGTGGCGTATGTTTTATGGAAAGGGGATGAGGAATTTCCGCCGAGGATCGGGGTCTTGTTCGATGCCACGATCCAGGATCATTTTACTTTGGATGTGATTTGGTGTATGGTAAGCGAGACGACCCGGCGCCTTGCGGAACATTCCCTTTAGATTGGCCAGCCTCATCTATTTTAGGGAGCCCTCCATCGATGGAAAAAAGTGATCTTCTGCCCAAACGAATCCTTGGAAATACCGGAGAGGCGATATCGATTCTTGGACTGGGAGGGGAGGGCGTTCTCAGGACCTTCGAGCGAGGGAAAGAGGCTGTTCCGCTGATTCAACGAGCCCTCGAGTTGGGGATCACCTATTTTGAATCTGCTCGGGCGTATGGCGGCAGCGAGTTCTATTATGGAAGGGCGCTCAGGGAAAGACGCAAAGAGGTTTTTCTTGCCAGCAAATCACAGGATCGGACAAGGGACGGGGCTCTCAGGCACCTGGAGGAGAGCCTCAAGAACCTGAGGACCGATTACCTCGATCTCTGGATGATCCATGATGTGAGAACGGCCAGAGACATTGACCAGATCTTCGGGCCGAACGGGGCGATCAAAGCCTTTGAGGGAGCGCAGAAAAACAGGTTGGTCAGGTTTATCGGAGTGTCCGGACATCGGAACCCGGCCATCCTGGCAAGGGTCCTCCATCTCTTCTCCTTCGATGTGGTGCTGATGCCTGTCAATGCCGCCGAGCCCCACTATTGGTCATTCTTCACGGATGCAATGCGGATTGCTCACGAAAAGGGAATGGGAGTCCTGGGAATGAAGACCCTTTCCCGGGGTGTCTGTGCCAAGATTCTTGGAGAGGAGGGGGTCGAACACTTTCTCCGCTTCGCCATGAGCCAGCCCATCGTCGCTGCGGTGGTCGGCTGTGACACGATAGAACAACTCGAGATGAACGTTCGAATCGCACGAACCTTTGAGCCCATGTCAGAGAGGGAGCAGGAAATCCTCACCCAGAAAGTCACGTCCTACGCCCGCGAATTGATGTACTATAAGTTATAGTTCCGCTCTTTCGTTTAGCCTCCGGTCTTTCTCTTCCGCCCTCATTTTACGCTGTGAATCTTTCATCTCCGTGCTCTCTTCTTCGTCGCCCGCAAGTCTACAGGCAGGTGGGAAATACGAAAAGGTTTGCTATTTTGACTCGGAGCCGATATAATCTCTGCTGTGATGAGAAAAGTTCCTTGGAGATTGATGGGGAAAGAGAAATATCTGGCGCAGGTAAAGGATCTGGTCAACAGGTCTCCCTATTACCAGCTTCTCGGAATAGAAGTCATCAAGATGAGAAATGGGACAGCCACCCTTCGGATGCAATTCAGGAAGGAGTTGACCCACGCCTTGGGAATGATGCACGGAGGAGCGATTGCCTCCCTTGCTGATTCGGCTGTGGCCATGGCTTTGATCACCCTGGTCGACCCGAGCGACAGGATCACGACGATTGAGTTCAAGGTTAATTTTGTGGCGCCTGTCGAGGAAGGGAAATTAACCGCACAGGCCAACATCCTTCACAGGGGCAGCAAGACAGCCGTCGGGGATGTGGAGGTCTTGAACGAGAAAGGCAGTTTGGTAGCGAAGGTGATCGCCACTTACAGCATTAAGAAGGTGATATAGCTATGTGACCGAGGACCCAATGTGGACAGGAAAAAGTGGACTATTCTGTGACGCACGTTCCTGCAGCAGGAGGAGAAAACACTGTCCTATTGGGGTTTTGATTTTTCGATACGTTTCACGTCCAACCCCTCGGGGGTGAACGTCAGGGTAACCACCTCTCCCGATTTTCCAAATCGCTCCAAGGTTTTTCCATTGTGGATCAGGTTGAGACCTCCTGCATTTCCAACCAATATGTAAATCTGATGGACGGCTTCAAGAGGGATGGTTTCGCCAGGTCGCAGCATCATTTCTCTTTCGGTCTGGTTGTCCGTTTTGACGCTAACCCAGGTTAGATCGAGGGCTTTGAGTTGGAGCGAGATCGTTTTTTCCTTCTGAGGCGGGTTCGTCCCGACGATGTGAGGGGGAGCGGGTGCGGGAGTGGGAGTGGGAGTGGCCGGAATTTCCCCCTGAGGTAGATTCGTCGCAGCCATGAGAGGGGGAGCCGGTGGAAGTGCTTTCTGGGAAGAATCGGTCTCTTCGATTTGGGGAGAGGCGGGAGGAGGCACCTGGGTTTCCTTTTCCGCAGGAGTTACAGGAAGAGGCTCCACGCGTTGATTCGAGGGTTGCAGGAAAAAGAAGTAGGAGACGACGAGCCCTGCCACAAGGGCTCCTGCGAGGATGGCCCCGCCGACGACCCATCGATGTTTCGCGTTCCGTCCAGTTTCCTTCTCAGGATTCACATCGGGTCCGGTGTCCTGTGTGCCTGTCAAACCGCGCTGATACCGGAGGATGATCTCATTGGCGTCAATCCCGATATATTTAGCATAGGCGGTAAGGAAACCTTTGACAAAGGTAGGCGGAGGGAGAAGATCATGCCGATCCTCTTCGATGGCTTTGAGTAGATGTTCTCTTACCCGGGTGTTCTTTGAAAGCTCTCTGAGGGAGATTTTTCTCAGTTCCCGTTCCGCTCTTAGATATTTCCCTAAGGTCTCCGTCTCGTCCATCGCAATCACCCTGGAAATAGAATATATCCTTTGATCAAAAAATTCAAGTCACTGCCCAAAGAAACGCATTGGAATAATGGAATATTGGAATGGTGGGCAAAGAAGTCAATCCACTCGAAAATTCTTGACTCGATGTGTAACCCATTATTCCAACATTCCATCATTCCAGCAATCCCCTTGTCAGTGATAACCCAACCGATCGAGGGCACGAGGGTCTTGGGTCCAATTCTTCTCCACATGGACCCACAGTTCTAAAAAGACTCTGGTTTCCAAAAGGGCCTCGATCTCTTTTCGGGCCGTTTCTCCGATATGTTTCAGTTTTTGGCCTCCCCGGCCGATAAGAATCTTTCTCTGAGAGTCTTTTTCCACATGGATTGTTCCTTGAATGACCACGAGGTTCTTTTCCGGCTGTTCTCTAAATGACTCGATGGTGACGGCCGTGGAATAGGGGATTTCCTGATAAGCCTGCTGAATCACCTTTTCCCGAATGATTTCGGAAACGAGAAAACGTTCCGTCTGGTCGGTGATGATCTCCTCTGGAAAATAAGGGGGGGATTCGGGAAGAACATTCAGAATGGATTTCAGGACAATGTCAGCCCCTTCCCCCGTGGCTGCCGACACCGGGATGATCTCCTGGAAGGCATGGAGCTTCTGATACTGGTCGATCATGGGCAGAAGGGTCCCTTTCTTGACCAGATCGATTTTGTTGATGACCAGAAGGGGAACGCCGGGGCTTCCCTTGAGAGACTCGATCGTCTTCCGGTCTTTGTCCAGAAGGGGCGACGAAGCCTCAACGAGAAAGAGGAGGACATCGGCATCCTGACCCGAAGCAATGGCTGTTTCGACCATCCGGCGGTTCAGGGTCGATCGTCCTTCGTGGATGCCCGGGGTGTCGAGAAAGATCAGCTGGGCGTTCTCCTTGTTTTTGACGCCGAGAATCCGATTCCGTGTCGTCTGAGGCCTTTTTGAGACAATCGCGATCTTGTCACCCACGAGACGGTTGAACAGGGTCGATTTCCCAACATTGGGTCTTCCCAGAATGGAAATATAGCCGGCTTTGTGAGAGGATGTCATCACAGGAAATAATAGCAGAAAAGGGGTGGCAACGACAACCTTCCTGTGGTGGGGATTCTGAACGTGTGGGTTGCTCCATCGGTTGGACACATCGCATTGTTCCAAAATCGCCAGGGAGGTTGCAGAAACTTCGGATAATCGTTACTTACTTTGGGATAAGGCGAAATCCCATACCTCCTGGATATCATCGGCCAGAACCAGGGTCATCTCCTTCTTGACATCGTCAGGGATATCCGCGAGATGCTCTTCGTTCTTTCTGGGCAGGATAACCGTTTTTACTCCCGCTCTCCGCGCGGCCAGAAGTTTTTCTTTTATCCCGCCCACGGGAAGGACTCTCCCGCTCAATGTCAGCTCTCCGGTCATGGCCATATCATGGGGAACGGGTCTCTCCTTCAGAAGAGAGAGAATGGCAGTGGCGATGGCGATCCCGGCAGAAGGCCCATCCTTGGGTGTCGCCCCGGCAGGGATGTGGATATGAATATCATATTCCTGATGGAAATGTTCAGGAAGGTTGAGGGACGAGGCATTGGCCCGAATGTAGGAGAGGGCCGCCTGGGCCGATTCCTTCATGATGTCACCCAGGGAGCCTGTCAAGATGAGGCCCTTCTCCCCTTTCATTTTAGAGGTCTCAATAAAGAGGATGTCTCCACCGTTTTCAGTCCAGGCCAGCCCTGTGGCCACGCCGATACGGTCTTTCTCCTGGGCGATCTCGCGGACGTATTTTCGGGGTCCCAGGAGTTCCTCCACAACGACTTCTTCGATTACCTCTTTCGACGGACGGTCCATCGCGACGTCCTTGGCGATTTTGCGGCACAGCGTTGCGATCTCCTTTTCCAAACCCCGGACCCCTGCTTCGCGTGTGTATTCTCGAACGATCTTGGCCACGGCATCATCCGTAAACGCGAGGGGATGATCCTTTAGCCCGTTTTCTTCTTTTTGGCGCGGGATCAGGAATTGGAAGGCAATCTTTCCCTTTTCTTCCTCCGTGTACCCCGGAAGATGAATGACCTCCATCCGATCCAGGAGGGCAGGGGGGATGGGCGACAACGTGTTCGCCGTCGTGATGAACAGGACGTGTGAGAGGTTGAAAGGCACGTCCAGGTAATGATCGGTGAATGAAAAATTCTGTTCAGGATCAAGGGCCTCAAGAAGGGCGGCGGCCGGATCTCCCCGGATATCCTGACCGATCTTATCCACTTCATCCAGCATAAAGACCGGATTGGAGCTTTCTGCTCTTCTGATTTCCTGCATGACCCGGCCCGGGAGTGCTCCCACGTAAGTCCGTCGGTGTCCCCTGATTTCTGCCTCATCCCTCACCCCTCCGAGGGAGATCCGGATAAATTTTCTCTCCAGGGCACGGGCGATGGAACGTCCCAGGGATGTTTTCCCGACGCCGGGAGGGCCGACAAAACAGAGAATCGGGCCCTTCATCGGGTCCTTCAGTTTCTTGACGGCCAGAAATTCCAGGATGCGGTCTTTCACCTTTTCAAGATCATAATGATCCTCATTGAGGACCGTCTGTGCACGGTTGAGGTCGAGGTTATCGACGGTTTTCTTACTCCAGGGGATCGTGATCAGGTAGTCGAGGTACGTTCTGGAGACCGTGTACTCTGCGGAGATGGGATTCATCCGTTCGAGGCGGCTCAACTCCTTGAAGGCAATCTCCTCGACTTTCGGAGGCATGCCTGCGGTTCGAACCTTCCCTCGAAGTTCGTGGATCTCGGCCAGACAGGGATCGTCTTCAGACGTTTCCCGCTGTCCTCTCAACGGGGCACGAAAAGAAGGGTCCTTCTGGAATTTTCCCGTTTCCTTGCCGGAATGAAACAACGGGTGAGGTTTCGGAGAAGAGGACTGGATCTCTCGACTGAAATGATGAAAGACTCTTTTTAATCGATCGAGAGGATCGATCATTTCAAGAATCTCCTGTTGATCCTTGATCCCCAGATGCAGGGTGATGGCCATGAGATCTGCAAGACGACCGGGATGGTCCACGTTATCGAGGGCCTTCAGGATCTCGTCAGAGAGAGGTTTCCCCAAGGCGAGGGACGTCTTAAAAAGGGTTCCAATGCTCTGGACCAAGGTTTCAGAAAGGGGGGTCCTTTCGTGAGGTTCGATGACCTCCTTGATGTCCGCCTTGTAACACGGAGATTCCCGGGTCACGTTGTGAAGGAGAACTCTCGAAAGTCCTTCCACGAGGATCTTGGTCCCTTTGTTCGGCAACTTGACCAGCTGGACCATTTTGC
>Ga0154678_1161_pt7 | contig 10210 bp, 12 predicted proteins | sample Rifle2008BG13ft_FD_116107 | JGI IMG/M metagenome (GOLD analysis project Ga0154678, IMG submission 116107) | Deltaproteobacteria bacterium RBG_13_52_11b | reverse complement strand
GGCCAAGGTCCAGGAACTGACGCCCCAACTGGCCAGCCAATATGGTATCTCCGGGGTAAAACGTGGCGTCGTGGTGATTGCCGTTGAAGATGGAAGTGTTGCCGATGAGATGGGGCTCCAGCAAGGAGATGTGATTCAGGAGATCAATCGAAAAAAGACCGATTCAATGAAGGATTTCGACAAAGCGATTAAAGATTCCAATCTCGAAAAGGGGATCCTGTTTCACATCTATCGCAGGGGAAGCAGCTTTTACCTCACGTACAAGAAGTAGACGTAAAGGCGCAGAGACGCAGCATTCGACGTCTCTACGCCATCTCCCTTCCTAACTCACGGCCTTCACATACCTCAGCTTTAAATCGTAGAGCATATGTTCCAGCAATTTCTCTTCGTCTGAAGTGAGGTTCCCTTTTGTCTTCTCCTTTAGCATTCCGATGATGTCGATGGTCTGTTTGGCCAGGGGCAGGTTCTTCACCGTTTGTTTGCTCACCGGGTCTTGAATCTCTCCTAACTGGATGAGGGCTGAGGTACTTAACGAAAGGAGCAAACTGGGAAACGTAATTTCAGGCAAAGAGGCGTCCTGCTCCGGTTTTTCCTCTCGAGGGGACTCCTCCCTTTTCTCCATCTTGGGTTGAGGTGACTCCTCACCTTCCTTCTTGGCGGTAAATCTCCTGTCCTTGACAACAAACCCTTTTTCACGTTCTTCGTTGTCTTTTTCGTCTGCCATAGTTGTTAAAACCTCCCAACAGTAAGCCTTTTTCAATCTATCCGGGCATTTATAAAAACACTGATAAATATAATATATATAATAAAATTAATTAGTTAAAAATTTTTTGCAGGCATTCTTGACAACCGGGCACACATTATTTATAATTTTGTTAGCACTCGGTAATGTTGAGTGCTAATATCTTTTCGAGGTGTTATATAATGACGAACTTGCCGGTTGTCAAGAATTCTCTCGAATCTTACCTCACTCAGATCAATCGGTTCCCGCTTTTGACCCAGGAGGAAGAATTCAAGCTTGCCACACGATATCGCAAAGACAATGATATAGAATCTGCGCAGAAATTGATTACATCAAATTTGAGATTCGTTGTCAAGGTGGTGTTTGAGTACAAGTCGTACGGAGTTAAACTTCTCGATCTGATCCAGGAAGGGAATATCGGCCTGATGATGGCGGTGAAAAAGTTCGACCCTTACAAGGGCTATCGATTTATCTCTTACGCGGTCTGGTGGATCAGGGCATACATCCAGAATTTTATCATCAAAACCTGGAGTCTGGTGAAGATTGGGACGACCCAGGCCCAGAAGAAACTCTTCTATAAAATTGGCAAGGTGAGAAAGGCTTTGGAATCGGATCAGGATAACGAGAAAAAGTATGACGTCCTGGCCAATGATCTGGATGTGGCTAAAGAAGAAATTATGGAGATGGAACAGCGGATGTCTGCGAGGGACCTTTCTCTCGATGCGCCTTTTGATGAAGACCATGAACTGACACCTCTTGACCTCCTTCAGGAGGGTTCTGTCAACCAGGAGGACGCACTGATTGCAGAACAGGAGAAGAAGATTCTCGAAACAGAAGTCCTGGATGCAATGAGGCGCCTCAATGAGAAGGAGACGTTTGTCATTAAGAACAGAATTATGGCCGAATCGCCCCTGACCCTTCAAGAGATCGGAGACCATCTCAAGCTCTCCAGGGAACGGGTCAGACAGATTGAAAGTGAAGCACTAAAAAAGTTAAAAAGGGAGATGGGCTCCAGTATCAGCCTGCAAGCCTAATGGGAGGGTCTACACATGCCGATCTACGAATATGAGTGTCGCCGCTGCAAAGAGATCTTTGAGATCTTTCATAAAATCGACGACGACTGTAAAGTGGCCTGTCCGAAATGTCTGGGTCCGGCCAAGAAACTGATTTCAGCCACCAATTTTGTTCTGAAGGGTTCTGGTTTCTATGTCAATGATTATCCTTCCAAGAGCCGGCAGGATGCAAAGAAGAAGGATAAAGAAGGACCGGAACAGGGGACCAGCACAAAAAGTGAAGAAAAGAAAGTAGAGAAAAAAACAGAGAAAAAGCCGGACTAGGGAGTCACCTTCTTTTTGATCGCCCTCTTTTGCTTCAATTTCACGACCTCATCCAGGATGATGACCGAGGCCTCCTCTTTTGACATGAAAGGGAGGTCTTTCATTTCTCCGCCGGGATACAAGATCTTTATTTGGTTGGTGTCATGACCAAATCCAGCTCCCGGCTGCGCAACATCGTTGGCAATGATGAGGTCAAGATTTTTTTCCACCAATTTTTTCCGGGCATTGGCCATTAAATCTTCTGTTTCAGCGGCAAACCCGACCAGAATTCTCTCCCCCTTCCTTTTCCCTATCTCCTGGAGGATGTCTGCTGTCCGCTCCAAGTCTAATGAAAGAGAGGTATTCCCTTTCTTTACCTTGTTCGGGCTGACCACTCTTGGACGGTAGTCCGATACGGCTGCAGCCTTGATTACAACCGAACACCTTTCCAGGTGAGCCAAAACGGTTTTCCTCATTTCCTCAGCCGTCTGCACACGGAGCACCTCGATATCTCTCCTGGGAAGGGAGAGGGAGGTGGGGCCTGTGATCAAGATAACCTCTGCGCCCCTGCGTCCCGCCACCTGTGCCAGGGCAAACCCCATCTTCCCGGTGGAATGATTGGTGATAAAGCGCACGGGATCGATCGGTTCTTGCGTCGGGCCGGCGGTGATCAGGATCCTTTCCCCCTTCAGGTCTTTTTGGGAAAAGAGGTCTTCCATTTTCTCGAGCACCTCGTCGAGCTCAGTCAGCCTTCCCTTTCCATACCAGTGACACGCCAATTCTCCTACGCCCGGCTCGACAAAATGAAAGCCCCTTTCAAGCAAGGTGGTCAGGTTCTTTTGAAGTGCCTTGTTCTCCCACATATTCACGTTCATCGAGGGAACGAGAAGGACCGGTGCCTTGGAGGCCATCACCATGGTTGACAGGAAGTCGTCCGCGATGCCGTTGGCCATCTTTCCAATAATATTGGCGGTGGCAGGGAGGATGACGATCACTTCGGCAAGATCGGCCAACGCGATATGGCCGATCTTTGCCTCTTCAAGGAGAGCAAAGGTTTCCGCGGTGACCGGATTTCCTGAAAGAGTCTGAAAAGTGAGAGGGGTTACAAATTCCCGGGCATTACGGGTCATCACCACGTGAACATTGGCCTCGGCTTTGGTCAAGAGCCTGACAAACTCAGCGGCCTTATAGGCCGCAATGCCTCCTGTCACCCCCAGAACGATCTGCCTGGACTTTAACATGGTATTCATATACCACAAAAGGCAAGGTTTCTCAATCCCTGCTTGACAAGGAAGATCCTGAATTTGACATCCAATCCCCTCATTTGCTATGTTCCTCGTTAATAGATGAAGGAGGAGCGGCAGATGGCGGAACGGGATCCGGTCGAGGTGATCAGAGAGCAGCTTGGCAGGGTCGATGGATTGGCAGGCCTCCATGTAGAGCACGACCTGTTTATGGGCTGGCACAGCGAGACAAAGACGATCCTGGAGAAGATCTTCAGTTCCAAATCGATCCACTATCAGAGTTTCGTGGCCCTCCGGTTTCGTGAGATGAGCGCCAAAACCTTTGCCTCTCCGGAGATCGACAAGATCAATGCAATGCGCTACAAGAGGGATCTCGAGAATGTTAAGAATATTCTTCAGGGGGCCATCAAAGAGTTGACGTTAGACCGGACGCTCTTCAAGAAGATTCAGACCACCCCAAAGACCGTTGACGTTTCCCTGAAAGGAGAGTATTTCATCTCTTCCGGCATCCTTGATCCGGAGATGAATCAGGCCATTGATAATGCCTTCGAGGGAAGCGGGCTGACACCGGCGTGCACGGTTGAGCTCAGGGGGAAGGGGATATCCCTTCGTGATCGTGTCGAACAGATCAAACGGGCCAGGTTTGGAATCTACGACGTATCCGGCGCCGAAAGAGAAGAGGTCTTACTGGAACTCGGTGCAGCCGTCGGTTTGGGGAAGGAGGTCTTCCTCCTCCATAAGAAGGGTTCAATTCTTCCTGCGGCGGTGCGGGACTTCCATCCCCTTGAATATGACGGGTTAACGGATCTCAGCGAGCGATTGAAGAAAAAAATGAAATTATGAAAGAGGAAGCCTGACCGTTTTTTTTCTTTGAAAACATTCAGACGATGTGCTATATTGCACCGTTGGCTGGACATTCCCGCCGCATCACGATTAAGGCCGATGACGATCACTTTAAAAGTGAATTTTTTGGATTTTTTTTAGAAAATCCCTTGACAAAAGCGAGACAATTATGTAACTTCTTTCGGGGCAGAGAGGAGTACTTACAACTGGGGGGGGTATGTACATCGAATACTTTTCCATCCTGATTTTTGTTTGCATTGCCGTCGCATTTGCCTGTTTTGCCATTATCGCTTCATACCTTTTAGGCCAGAGAAAACCCACAGCCATCAAACAAGCTCCTTATGAATGCGGAATGCCTACGGTGGGCTCCACCTACAAGAGAATTCCGATCAAATATTATATTATTGCGATGCTATTTCTTCTTTTTGATATCGAAGTGGTCTTCCTGTATCCCTGGGCCGTGGTCTTTAAACAAATGAAGGCCTTTGCCTTCGTCTCCATGGCCATCTTCATCGGTATTTTACTTGTGGCGTATGTCTATATCTGGAAAAAAGGAGCATTGGAATGGGAATAGAAAGCTACCTTGAGAAGACCCCTTTCGTCCCTATCCTGGACAAGGTCGTCAACTGGGGGCGTAAGTATTCGGTCTGGCCGGTGACCTTTGGCCTTGCCTGATGCGCCCTTGAGATGATCGTCACCAGTTCGGCGACGTGGGACATTTCTCGATTTGGTTCAGAGGTATTCAGGCCATCCCCGAGGCAGGCGGATCTCATGATCGTTGCGGGAACGCTGACAAAAAAGATGGCACCGATGGTTAAGAGGATCTATGAGCAGATGCCGGAGCCCAAATGGGTTATTGCCTACGGAGCATGCGCGTGTTCCGGCGGAATCTTCAAGACGTACAGCGTGGTTCAGGGGGTCGATCAAATCCTGCCTGTGGACGTTTACGTCCCGGGTTGCCCGCCGAGACCGGAAACCTTGCTTACAGCGCTCATGAAAATCCATAAGAAGATCGAAACAGAGTCGCTCCTGGATCGGAAGGACGTTCGTTCGGGTCTGGAATTGCTGAAATAAGAGGGAACTCGATGGCTGACATTCATCCTGCAGTGAAAAAATTACAAGAAACGTTTCCCGGATCGGCGTTTGAGGTGAAGACATTTCGGGAAGAGGTCACGATCACGGTACCGAGAAAAGAGATCGCCGCAATCTGCAAATTTTTCTACTCCGATCCTGATCTCCAGTATCAGTTCCTCACCGACCTCTGTGGCCTGGATTTCTTTCCGGAAACCCCGCGATTTGAAGTTGTTTACCTTCTTACATCGATGAAGAAGAACCACCGGGTGAGGTTGAAAATAAAAGTGGGAGAAGGCGAGTCGGTTTCGAGTGTGGAATCCGTCTGGAAAGCAGCCAACTGGCTGGAACGGGAGGTGTATGACCTCTTCGGGATTCCCTTTGAGAACCATCCAGACCTGAGAAGAATTCTCCTATGGGACGGCTTCGACGGCCACCCGTTGAGAAAAGATTTTCCACTCGAGGGTCCGGATTTCGACAAACCCTTTGTTCCTGAGGTTTAATATGGCAGAGACGCGGTTCATGACCATCAACATGGGTCCCCAGCATCCTGCGACCCATGGCGTGTTAAGGTTGGTGTTGGAATTGGACGGGGAGGTGATTGTCAAGGCGATTCCCCACATCGGGCATCTCCACCGCGGGGTGGAGAAACTGGCGGAGAGCAAGACCTATCATCAGGTGATCCCCCTGACCGATCGTTTGGACTATACGAATGCCATGGGGAACAATCTGGCCTATGTCATGGCTGTGGAGAAACTTTTAGGGATCGAGGTTCCAACAAGAGCTCAATACCTCCGGGTCATGATGTCTGAACTTCAGAGGATCGCTGCTCACCTCATCTGGCTGGGGACTCACGCTCTCGACATCGGGGCCATGACCCTCCTTTTTTACAACTTCCGGGAAAGGGAAGAGATCCTGAGAATCTTTGAAGAGGTTTCCGGCGGAAGGCTCACCCCCACCTATTTAAGGATCGGCGGGGTTTCCAAAGACCTCCCCGATGGGATCACAGAAAAGATCAAGGCATTCGTTCAGGCCTTTCCTGACCACATGAAGGAGTATGAAACGCTGCTGACAAAGAATGTGATCTGGTTGCAGAGGACCAAAGAAGTGGGGATCATCTCCAAAGAGGATGTGATCAACTGGGGTGTCACCGGACCCACGCTCCGGGGGTCCGGAGTGAAATGGGATGTGAGAAAGGCCGTTCCTTATTCAGGTTACGAGGCGTTTGATTTCGATATCCCGACGGGTTCGATCGGTGACGTGTACGATCGGTACACGGTGCGTCTTCGAGAGATGGAATGGTCGAATTCGATTGTGAAGCAGGCGTTGGATCGACTGCCAAGAGGGCCGATCATGGCGAGCGATCCAAGCATCGTTTTGCCTGCAAAGGATGCCGTTCAAAAAGACATCGCCGCATTGATCCGTCAGTTTAAGATTGCCTCAGAGGGATTTCAACCTCCCAAGGGAGAGGTCTATGCAAGTGTGGAGGCGGCCAAAGGAGAACTGGGGTTTTACATCGTGAGCGATGGGTCGAATCACCCATTCCGAGTCAGAATCCGGCCGCCGTCTTTTCTCAACCTGAGCGCTCTTCCGAAGATGGTCGAAGGGCGTCTGATCGCTGACGTGATTTCTATTATCGGCAGCATCGATATCGTTTTAGGTGAAATTGACCGTTAGCCTTTTGAAAGGTGATATTGGATTCAACTGAGGAGTCGACATGACGGACATCCTTTTCAGCAGTTGGGGTGGAACAATAACGGATAACCGGGGCAAACCAGAAGGGGAGCAGCAGGTCCTTTCAGGTCTCGGCCTGCCCGCGGAGCTTGATAAAGAGCGAAAGATCAAGGCCTTCTTCGGATGGGACGGGATCGCCATCAGAACTCCTGACGTGAATGTGGTGGACATGGTCAGGGCCTACCTGGAAGCGGTCCAGAATGAATCGTGCGGAAAGTGTACGCCCTGCCGTGTGGGAACCCGGATCATGGCCACCCTTGTGAACCGGATTGTCGACGGCCAGGGCAGGGCTGAAGATCTGGACGAATTGAGCCGTCTGGGGGAGACCATCCTGAAGAGTTCCAAATGTAACCTCGGACAGACCGGGCCGAAACCTGTGCTCGATGCCATCAGCTACTTCCGGGATCAGTTCAAAGAGGCGATCGAATCGAAGAAGAAGATTGCCCGTCAGGATTACAGAGTCAAGGTGACCTCCCCCTGCATGAGCGCATGTCCATCCCATCTCCCCATCGTCGACTATATCGAACTGATCAAAGAGGGACGGTTTCTTGAATCCCTCGAAGCGATCCGGGAAGCGACCTGTCTGCCCGGCGTCCTGGGGAGGGTCTGCGTCCGGCCCTGTGAAGAGAATTGCCGCCGGGGAAATGTGGACGAAGCCATCTCGATCAAGTGGCTGAAACGGTTTGTCGCCGACTACGAACTGGAGAAGAGGAAGGAGCCGGTGCTGAAGCAGAAAGAAGGTCGTTCCGAAAAAGTGGCCGTCATCGGCGCAGGTCCGGCCGGCATCTCATGCGCTTACTATCTCGCCCTCAAAGGATATTCCGTCACCGTCTTCGAAAGGCTCGGTGAACCGGGGGGTATGGCAGCCGTGGGAATTCCTGATTACCGTCTGCCCAGGGACATTGTGAGGTACGAAGCTGACATGGTGAAGCGCCTGGGCGTGGAGGTTCGTTATAACACCCAGGTGGGAAAGGATATCACCCTCTCCCATATCTTTGAGCAGGGGTATAAAGCTGTTTTCATCGGTGTCGGTGCTCAAACCAATACGCCCATGGGCGTGGAAGGAGAGGACAAAGAATACAAGGGGTTTATCCCCGGAGTTTATTACCTCCTGGAGATCAACCTGGGAAGGGACCCTTATCCGGAGGGGAAGAAGGTTGTGGTGGTGGGCGGCGGAAACGTAGCCATCGACTGCGTTCGCTCTTCCTTCCGTGTTAACAAGCCGGATGTGAACCTGGTTTATCGCCGAACAAAGAAGGAGATGCCTGCTGACCGGGTGGAGATCCACGATGCGGAGGAAGAGGGAGTGAACTTTCACTACCTCTGTAACCCCGTCAGGATCGTTGAAAAGGAGGGAAAGGTTGTCGGAGTGGAATGCATCCGGATGGAACTGGGTGAGCCCGATGAGAGTGGAAGAAGGCGCCCGGTCCCTGTCAAGGGTTCAGAATTCCTCATCGAGACCGATATCCTGATCCCGGCCATCGGACAGGCGATCGATCTTTCTTTCCTCAACGAGAAAGATGGGGTCAAGACGACGAAACGGTCTACCATCTCCATCCAGGAGGGGACGTTTCAAACGAGCCGGGAAGGGATCTTCTCGGCCGGTGATTGTGTCACAGGCCCGGATGTCCTGGTCCGTGCGGCAGGACATGGGAAGAGGGCCGCTGAAAAGATCGACTGTTTCCTGCGGGGGATGGAAGTGAAAGAGTCCGAAGCGGAGCGTCTGGAATCCCTCGTTGAAAAGATCAACGTCTATAACAAAGAAGAGAAGATCGGGATCCCGGGCGGGCAGAAAAGAGCCGAGTTAAAGCTGCTTCCCCCCGACTCGAGAAAGTGGATCTTCGACGAGGTGGAGCAGGGATTCTCCATCCCCGAAGCCCAGAAGGAGGCGGAGCGCTGTCTCCGATGTATACGGATCGGCCTCTTTGCAGTTTAACAGGGTGCCCAAAAACGCCCATCTACGGCGTTGCCCCTGCCAGCCGGCAGGTCCTTCGTCGCTGCGGCGTACATACGAGTACGCCTCACTTCTCAGGATTTCGGGCGCCTTGTATCTGAGCATTTTTGGACACCCTGAGAACTGATGGGGAATGGGTTGTGGAGGATGTGAAATAGAATGGTGAGACTGACGATTGACGGAAAAGAAGTTGCGGCCAAACAGGATCAAACGATCTTGGACGTTGCAAGGGAGAATTCGATCTATATCCCGACCTTGTGTTACCACGACCGGTTGAGCCTGATCAAATCATGCCGAATCTGTCTGGTTGATGTGGAAGGGGCCGAGATGCCCATGGCCTCCTGTGCAACCCCTGTGGTGGACGGGATGGTGGTCCGCACACGCACCGAGCGTGTGGAGAAGATGCGGCTGGACGCGTTGAAACTGTTGCTGGTCAATCATCCACTGGACTGCCCGGTCTGCGATGCAGGGGGTGAGTGCCAGCTCCAGAATCGGACGGTCGAGTTTGGAATCGAACAGAACGTGTTTCCGGCGGAGAAGAGAGAAATCCCACCCACGCCTTACGGAACACCTCTGGTCCGGCAGTGGTTTGACCGATGTGTGATGTGTCTTCGCTGCGTTCAGGCCTGTCTCGATGTTCCCGGGGCGGATGTTCTCGAAGTGGCAGAGCATGGTTTTTCTTCCTACGTGAAAGCCGCTCGAAAAGAGAACTGCATCTCCTGCGGAGAATGTCTCCATGTCTGTCCGGTGGGCGCGTTGACGGAGAACCTGAGCCGGGTCAAAGGCAGAACCTGGCAGCTGCCGAGAGTCCAGACCACGTGCACCTTCTGTCCCTGCGGTTGTCAGTTGGAGCTCAACACCCTTGCCGGGAAGCAGGTGGTGAAAGTCACCACCAAGGGTGAAGTTGGCATGAACCAGGGAAGCCTCTGTGCAAAGGGCAGGTTCGGATACGATTATATTCATCATCCGGACAGGCTTCAAAAACCCCTGGTGAGGAAGTCCGGGGTTCTTGTTGAGACCTCCTGGGAGGAAGCCCTCCACCTAGTCGCCGCAAAACTCGGAGAAATCAAGGCGAAGTATGGAGCCCAGAGCATCGGTGGCATCTGCTCTTCCAGGGGGACCAACGAGGAGGGGTACCTCTTTCAAAAATGGATGAGGGCCTGCATTGGAACGAACCATATCGATAATGGGGCCCGCCTGGCCAGCGGCGCTGCTCTTTATGGAATGATGGCGTCGACCGGGTCGCCTGCAATGACCCACTCTATGGAGGATGTTGCACAGGCTGATCTGATCCTCGTGGTTGGAG
>Ga0154678_1117_pt4 | contig 10801 bp, 6 predicted proteins | sample Rifle2008BG13ft_FD_116107 | JGI IMG/M metagenome (GOLD analysis project Ga0154678, IMG submission 116107) | Deltaproteobacteria bacterium RBG_13_52_11b | reverse complement strand
CGCCTATACTTATCCTCAACCCACGCAAAAGCAACTTCTCATCAGTCAATTCCGATTGTCTTCCCAGGGAGGCGTACGGTCATTGAGACGGATCATTGATCCCATAAGGAAACTCATTCCGTTCATTCTCTTCAGCGCCCTTTCCGCCGTCCTGATGTTTAGATGGCCGGGTTTTCTGTTTTTTGCATGGATCGGGGCCTGTATTTCCATTGGAATTTACGCATCCGGCCGATACAAAGGGATGGAAAAGCAAACCGGCCGAAAGATCGCCATCCTGCTCATGTCCCCGGTATTCCTCCTTTTCCTCGGCATCATGCAACGGGAAAATCTTCAACTGGAGGAGACGGTTTTTTACCTTTCCTATTTCATCGCCGGCGGGATTTTTACAAGGGTGTTGATCCATTATGCGATTGCAAAAGTCGGCGGTCCGCTCATATTCGGCCGCGGCTTTTGCGGCTGGGCATGCTGGACGGCCGCCTTCCTGGAGTGGCTGCCGATTCGGGAGAACAGGCCCATTCCCGTAAAATATCAATTCATACGCTACCCGGTCTTCATCATCTCCCTCGCCGTGCCCTTCATCATGATCCAGGCCGGCTACGACTATATCTCTCAGCATATTTATGACACCCCCGGCCGGTTCGTCATCCAGCATAAATACCATCAACTACTGTTCTTTCTCATTGGGAACGGACTCTATTATGCCGCCGCCTTTCCTTTGGCCTTCATCTTCCAAAAGAAGCGGGCCTTCTGCAAGATAGCCTGTCCCGTCTCCCTCGTCATGAAGATACCTGCACGCTATTCTATCATCAAAAAAACCCCCACAGGAGAGAAGTGTACACAGTGCAGTGCCTGCAACAGGAACTGCCCGATGGATGTGGATGTGATGGGGTATATCAGCAACGGCAGGAGGGTGGAATCGACGGAGTGCATATTGTGCAATACCTGCGTACATGTGTGTCCGGCGGATGCCGTCCGGTGAGGCAGGCATTTTGATCAATCAACGAAGATTCATCAAGAACAGTTAAGCAAATACAAGTCGTTGGTTTGGATAAGCGGCTCTGATGATTGAATATGCTTCGAAAAGTACAAAGTCTTGACAGCCTATTTTACGTTCGAGTAGAATATACCTGTGCTTACTGCTATCTATAAAACGTCGTCCTTGAAATAATGCTTGATTTCATACCGGAATTAACAGCACTTTAATAAATATCAACCTTGCTGGTCAGGATTTTAATCACAATCCAAAGGAGAAGGACTATGAAAAGGGTTTTCTTGAAAAATTTTTCTATTCTTGTTCTTGTTATTTTATTTTCAACATCAGTATTTGGTCAACAATCCCAGGCCCCTATCGCTTCCTCACCGGTCGTTTCAAAGCAGGTCGAGCCTGACATCTATATGTTCACCGGCGGACGGGGCGCGAATACCGGTGCATACATCGGCGAAAAGGAAGTGTTGCTCATCGATTCGAAACAGGATTTGGCTTCGGTCGCGCAGGTTCTTGAGGCAATCAAGAAACTCACAAACAACCCGGTCACCCGCCTGGTGAACACCCATGCGGATGGTGACCATATTTACGGCAACCGTTTTCAGCCCGCCGGCATAACCTTCATCGCGCACGAGAACTGCCTGAAAGAGTTCTTCGTACCCTCCATGAGCGGCACCCCATCTGATTGGAGCAACCCGGCGCTCAAGGCATTCCTGCCCTCGGTCACCTACAAGGACAGAATGGATCTACCGGTCGGCGCGAAACGTGTCGAGCTCTATTATTTCGGAGTTGGCCACACCACCGGGGACACGGTAGTGTATTTTCCGGATGAGAAAGTGGCGTTTATCGGCGACCAGATATTCACCACCCGGGTGCAGCTGATTCATGCCTACAAGGGCGGGAGTTCGTTCGGCCAGGTGGCGGTACTTGAAAAGATGCTTTCTACCATAGATGCCCAAAAATTTGTCTGCGGGCACAATGATGTGATCGATCGCGCTGCGGTCCAAAAGCATATCGCCCAGATGAAAGACCTGCAGGAGAAGGTGAGCAGTCTCAAGGTGAAAGGCCAGAGCATCGAGGAGGTGCTGAAACAGTTCGAACAGAACCAGTCGGCGCTGGTCCAGACGATTTATAACGAGATAAAATAAGGAACATCATTCCGGCGGAAGCCGGAATCAAGCAAAGGCGGCTCTTCCTGGGCCGCCTTTTGTAAGCCTTTCTCTCAATAATCATGTGTTTATTGTGCTTCCCGTGAATGCAACGCTGTAGCCATGAGAATATCTCTGGCCTTCTCCCCTGCAAATACTGCTGCTTCAAATACACTTATAAGGCCTCCTGCTGTCAATAGATAAATTTATCCATCCACGAAATTATTTTCTTCCGTTCCTTCAAATAACGAACCGCCTGGCTATTGGCAGCAGTTCTGACTTTGTTTCAACATGGGTATCGGGAGAAAGATCCCGCACCATACACTTATAGAGGTTCAACCACCTATTCGGGCTGCCCAGGAGCAGAGAGATTTCGCTGGGCAGCAGGCAGCTGCAAGGCGAAATCATCACCTTGCGACCTAGAAAATATATCGTGCCCTCATGCCGTCCTAATCAAATAACGGGGTATGCGGATCACCCCCAGTAAGTAACAGGTTCGGTTGAGGGGCAGAACCCTTCCAACGAGCCAAAGAGCACGTTATGGAAAATTGTAGGAGCGGAACGGATCTCCAATCAAAGCTAAAGGGTACCGGGTTTATTCGTCATATCATCGAATATGCGTTCATGGACGCAAGGGCCTTTCTCGATGGAGATACATGCTCGTACCCATAGTTGCCCCACTATTTGCTCGGGCTGATCCGTTCCCTCCATGATTATACGGCTAAGAATTTTTTTTGGTCGAAAGCCTCCTTGTTCTTAAGCATGAAATATACGGCCCTCCCCAATTTATGGGCAAGAATAGACAGGGCTTTTGATTTACCGTGTTTTTTGGTAAGCCTATCCAGATATTTCTTTGCCGGGTCATTGCCATTGATAAAGAAGACGGCAGCCTCGGAGAAAGCCCACTTGAGGTGAGCGTTCCCTATTTTACTGCCGCCTGAGCCGCTTTTTTTCCCATTGGATTCTTTAGCACATTTCACAAGGCGGCTGTATGAGGCAAAGTCTTGCACACTTTCAAAGCGGCGGATGTTTTCAATTTCGTACAGTATGATCAGGGCAATGATTTTCCCAACCCCGTGGATGGTCTGGAGTAAAGCATAGGAGACCGGGTCGTGGTGATTGGCCAATTTGATGATAGATTTTTCGAGTTGCGATAAGACGCTGTCATAGGTATTGATCATTTCCATATCCACGGCAATGTTTTGCTGCACAGAGGGTTGTTCAAATTGCTCGATAATACCGTCCCTGTTCTTGGGTCTTGACATGCAGCCAAAGGAATCAGGCAGGTTGTACTGGCTGTTGGTGTTCTGGATATGGGCAAATAGTTCGGAACGCTTTCTCATAAGGTGATTCCGGCGTCTCATAAGATCACGCGTGGCTCTCATCTTTTCTGGATACACATAGGCCATGGGCATCATGCCGCCTCTAAGGAGTACGGCGATCTTTTGGGAGTCGATCTTGTCGTTTTTTGCTTTCCCGCCATGGATTGCCTTCATGTAGAGGGCATGCCCGAGGACAAATGGAATGCCTTCGTTGTGGCAAAGATCGGCTATCCAGTACCAGGTGAAGATGCATTCTACAGCGACAACAATATCCTCACGAAAGGGAGCGATGGCTTTGAGGAAGGCATCACGGTCAGTGTTCAGGTTGCGATGTTCCCTGATTTCTCCTTTTTCATCGAGGATGCAGACATACATTTTTCTTGTGTGTAGATCGATTCCGCAGTAATATTTGTGCTGATTCGTGTAAAATTTCATGGGCTTCCTCCTTGCTGGTATTATTTGGTCCTACTCTGTTCCAAATTTACCATGATTTGAGGAGGAGGCCTTGAATAGTATCAAATCTATACTGCGCCTGATCTGGCCAGATCACTGAATTCGGTTCGAAAGGTGCTGCGAATCGAAAGATTATTTCCCATTGCTATAAAATTCCGACGTCTTTTGAAATGCTCCTTTGACATAACCCATAGGAAGGTGTAGATTTCCTTCTATATTTCTCAAGAACCCCGATTCCAGGCAATTACAAACCAAATTCAGAATGGCCAACGAAACGTTCAAGGACATCGAAAAGCTTGAAGCCGACCTCTGGGAGGCGGCGGACAACCTCCGCGCCAACTCGAAGCTCACTTCCAGCGACTACTTCATGCCCGTCTTGGGAGTGATCTTCCTCCGTCACGCGGCTAACCGTTTCGACGCGGCCGCCCGGCAGATCGAGGCGGACCAGGTCAGCGGCAAGATGCCGAAGCGAAAGGTGCAACCGATTGACTTCCTGAGCCGCCGCGCGCTCTGGCTCCCCGAGACAGCCCGCTACGACTGGATCATGCAGCAGGCGGCTGTGAGCGGCAGCGATTTGCCCAGGTTGGTCACCGACGCCATGACGGCCATTGAGGCCGTGTTCGAGCCGCTCGCCGGTGTCTTGCCGAAGGACTACAGCATCTTCGAGACCAAGGTTCTCGAAGACCTGATGCGGCACTTCAACAGCGAGCGGATCAAACAGGCCACCGGCGACGTCTTCGGCCGCATCTACGAGTATTTCCTCGCCAAGTTTTCCATCCAGAAAGCCCACGACAACGGCGAGTTCTTCACCCCCTCCTCGCTCGTCCAGACGATCGTCAACGTCATCGAGCCCGATCACGGCATCGTGTTCGACCCGGCCTGTGGTTCGGGCGGGATGTTTGTCCAGTCCAGCCATTTCATCGAACATCAGGGCGGCGACGCGGCGAAGAAGGTTGTCTTCTACGGCCAGGAGAAGAATCGCGACACGATCCGCATTGCCAAGATGAACCTCGCGGTCCACGGGCTGGAGGGGAAGATCGCCGAGGCCATCACCTATTACCAGGACGAGCACGTCCTGGCCGGCAAGTGCGACTTCGTCATGGCCAATCCGCCCTTCAATGTCGATCTCGTCGATGCCGGACGGATCAAGGGCGAGCCGCGCCTGCCCTTCGGCCTGCCGGGCGTGAACAAGCAGAATAAGGTGGGCAACGGCAATTACCTCTGGATCTCCTACTTCTGGAGCTACCTCTCCGGGAAGGGCCGGGCGGGCTTTGTCATGTCCTCCCAGGCCTCCAGCGCCGGGCACGGCGAAAAGAAAATTCGTCGGAAGATCATCGAGACGGGCGACGTGGACGTGATGATCTCCATCCGCTCGAACTTCTTCTACACCCGCTCCGTCCCCTGCGAGCTGTGGCACTTCGACCGGGCGAAGCCCGCCGAGCGCAGGGAAAAGGTGTTGATGCTCGACGCGCGCAACGTCTACCGCAAGGTCACCCGGAAGATCTACGACTTCTCGCCCGAGCAGATGAAGAACCTGGCCGCCGTCGTCTGGCTCTACCGCGGCCGGCGGGAGCGTTTTCTGGCCCTGGTCAAGGAGTATCTCGGTGGTGTCTGCGCCGAGAGCGAGGCGATTCCCGATACGCTCGCCGCCTTCGAGACGACGCTTACCGACCTGCGCGGCCGCTTCGACCGTCTCGCCGGGGCCGTCGCAAAGCACTCCGAACTCGACGCCGCGAAGAAACAGCCCCTTGCCGACGCAGCCACCGAGCTGCGCGAAGCGGTCACGCTCTACCAGACCGACCGGGAGAAACTTCTGGCGAATCTGATGGTCTTCAACCGGAAGCACACCAAATCACTGCCCGACGGGAACGACGCCCAGCGCGCCGTCCGCGAGGCGTTCGCCCCCACTGCCGAGGCGATCCGGGGCCTCGTCAAGCAGGTGGACCTGCTCCATAAGCTTGCCGCCCGTGTCTCAGATCAGGGAGCCGAGATTGCCGCCGACGAAACCATCTCCGCCGCATATGACCGCCGGGCAACGGCCAAACTGGTGAAGCAACTGGAGGAAGAGCGCAAGACCGCCGTCGCGCAGCTTAGAAAGGCCGTCTATTTCCACCGGCAAATCGTCTGGTTGCAGGACCGCTTTCCCAAGGCCGAGCTCCAGCCGGTTCCGGGGCTCGTAAGACTCGTGGACTGCAAGGAGATCGAGGCGGCCGACTGGAGCCTCACCCCCGGCCGCTACGTCGGTGTCGCCCCGCAGGTGGAGGACGAAGACTTCGACTTCGAGCAGACCCTGCGGGATATCCACACGGAACTGGCCGACCTCAACCGGGAAGCGGTGGAACTGGCAGCAAAGATCCAGGCCAACTTCGAGGAGTTGGGGATATGATAAATGTGCAATGGGGCGTTGCACAAATTACAGATGCCGCGATGCCTAAGATTGAACACCGCTCCAACGCCATTCGTGCCGTCCAGAACAGCGACGACGGCATTGAGGATTCTCAGGAGTATGACAAAGGGTTGAGGATATGAGTTGGAGACCGCAGCGCTTAGATCAACTCGGCTCCCTATCGCGCGGCCGATCAAGACACCGACCGCGTGATGCAGCCCATCTCTATGATGGACCCTATCCATTCATCCAGACAGGTGACGTGAAGCACGCAGGCCTATACATTACCGATCACAAGCAGACTTACAGCGAGGCTGGCCTCGATCAAAGTAAACTCTGGCCTACCGGAACTCTTTGCATCACCATAGCAGCAAACATCGCAGACACGGCCATCCTTGGTTTCGATGCCTGCTTTCCAGACAGCGTGATAGGTTTCATCGCCGACGAAAGCAAGGCGGATACTCGATTCGTAAAATACCTATTCGACGCCACGATCCAGCAACAGATTCAGCAGTTCACACAAGGCGCCGCACAAGACAACTTGAGCCAGGAAAAGCTTCTATCGATTGAGTTTTTACTTCCAGGTGTAAATGAGCAAAGAAGAATCGCCGACATCCTCTCCGCTTATGACGACCTGATCGAGAACAACCAGCAGCGGATGGCGCTCCTGGAAGATTCGGCGCGGCAGCTCTACCGCGAGTGGTTCATTCGCCTCCGCTTCCCCGGCCACGAGCACACCCGCATCACCAACGGCGTGCCGGAGGGATGGAAACGAAAGGTGCTCAGAGACTTATGCCAGGAGATTCGGGAGACCGTGTCGCCGGAGTCGATAGATCAGGACACTCCTTACATCGGTCTCGAACACATGCCGCGGCGTTCCATCTCCCTTAGCGAATGGGGGAGGGCCGAACAAGTGACCAGCAGTAAACACAGATTCCACGAGGGTGAGATTCTTTTCGGCAAGATCCGCCCGTATTTCCATAAAGTGGGCATTGCCTTTATTGATGGGGTTGCATCATCCGATGCTATTGTAATCCGGCCACTCGATCTAAAAGTGCATGGTTTGGTTTTAATGACCGTTTCAAGCGACCCATTTGTGGCCGTAACTGCGCAGACGATGAGAGAAGGCTCGAAGATGCCGCGTGCCGACTGGAAACAGATGCAGGAGTATCCGGTGGCGTTACCACCAGATGGTCTGTTGGGCAGCTTTGCGAGTCAAATTCAGTCCATCGTCGAGCAACTCAAGACGCTTTCGTTCGCCAACCAGAAGCTTCGTGCCGCCCGCGACCTGTTGCTGCCGCGTCTGATGAGCGGGGAGATTTCAGCATAAGAGACATGGAGGAAGCATGAACTATCCAAGAGGCTCTATCTGGCGGAAGTGGGACTTGCAGGTCCATACACCGGACTCACTCGTCCATTCCTACGGTGGCGCAGGCGCGTGGGACAAATTCATCGAGGCACTCAGTAAGCTCCCTCCCGAGTTGAAGGTGCTCGGGATCAATGACTACATCTTCCTCGACGGCTACAAGAAGGTAGTCACCGCAAAAGCTGCGGGGAAATTGCCTAACATCGACCTACTGCTTCCGGTCATCGAACTCCGACTCGACAAATTTGGGGGAAGCAAGACCAGTCTGAGTCGCGTTAACTACCACGTTATCTTCTCAGACGCGATTACGGTTGAGACCATCGATAGCCAATTCCTCAGCGCGCTCTGCCCAAGATATATTCTGACGCCCGAGATTAATGAATTGCGGAAAGCTGGGAAGTGGTCAGGCATCCCAACGCGACAAAGTCTCGAAGACTTGGGAAAAGCAATTATCGAGAGCGTTCCAGAACACGAGCGGATCAATTATGGTACCCCACTCATGGAGGGATTCAACAATCTCTGCGTGAGCCTCGATGCAATTAACACCATCCTCGCGTCACCGTATTTCACCGGACAAGTTCTCACTGCGGTGGGAAAAACTGAATGGGCTGACATCAAATGGAATGACCAGTCCATTGCCGACAAAAAGACCATCATAAATGGTGTTGACCTGGTGTTCATTTCGTCCGCGACCGTTTCTGATTGGGAGAAAGCACGGAAGTCTCTCACTGACGGGCGGGTAAATGACCGGCTTCTGGATTGCAGCGATGCTCACGCGTTTGCGGATTCAACCGACAAAGACCGACTCGGCAAGTGCTTTACCTGGATTAAGGCAGACCCAACTTTTGAAGGGCTACGCCAGGTCGTCAACGAACCACGCGAGCGCAGCTTCATCGGGGATATACCACCGAAGCTCGACCACATCCAAAAGAACAAGACCAAATACATAGACAAGATTCGCCTTGAGCGGAAGCCATCCGCCACCCTCACCGAGACGTGGTTTGACAACACGATTCCTCTGAACCCGGACCTCGTTGCGATCATCGGGAACAGGGGAAAAGGGAAGAGTGCGCTAACAGATACAATCGGGCTTTTGTCGAACACAAAGCAGCACGCCGACTTCACCTTTCTTTCTGATAAGAATTTTAGGCAACCTAAAGACAACAAGGCGAAACATTTTCAGGCGACACTGACTTGGGAAAGCGGAACGGCTGTAACGAAAGGGCTTGAGGAAGCAGTCGACGAACAGCAACCGGAGATGGTAAAATACATCCCGCAGAACTTCCTTGAGAAAGTCTGCACACAACTCGGTAAAATCGAGGAATCAGATTTCGACCGAGAGCTGAAGAAAGTCATATTCTCTCACGTGGAGATCGCGGAGCGACTGGGAAAAGCATCACTCGATGAACTCATCGCGTATAAGACTTCCGAGGCTACTGTCAAGATTCGCATCCTCAAGCAGGAGCTTCACGCGATAAACGAAGAGGCGGTGACGCTGGAGGACAAGTCAACACCGGAACACAGGCAGAAAATCGACAATCTCCTCAAAGTGAAGCAGGAGGAGTTGACAGTCCATGAGAAGTCGAAACCAGCCGAGGTTCCCAAACCTGAGAACGACCCGGTAAAGCAAAAGGAGATTGCCGGCGTTGCCGCTGCCGTCGAGGTCGCAAAGAGAGAACTGGCCGAATGTGAAAAGCAAATCTTGGAGGCGACCCAGGAGCAAGGAAAGCTGGTCCAATTTATTGCGACCACCGACCGGCTGCTTGCTCGACTGGAAAACCTCCAGCGCCAGTTGCAAACCTTTTCATCTGAAAGCCAGGCTGACTTCGCGAGCATAGGCATCAAGGAGGACGCCGTTCTCAGAGTCACACTCGACAAGAAGCCGCTCTCGGACAAGCGGGGTGAGTTTTCCGGGAAGAAAACAAAGTTGGATGCTAAACTCGATCCCGAAAACGCCGCGAGTCTTATCCAGCGAAGCTGAAGGTCCAAACGAGTATTGACCAGCTGCAGGCGAAGCTCGACGAGCCGAACAAAAAATTTCAGGCATACCAGACCGCGCGGGCAGGATGGGAAAGGAAGAAACAGGCGATCATCGGAAGCGACGACGCGACCGGGTCAATCAAGTATTATGAGCGCCAATTGGACAACCTCAACGCTGTTCCACAGCAGTTGACTGAGTACCGGGCGCGACGCCTGATCAAGGCGAAAGAAATTCATGCGGTCATTCGACAACTTGCCGACAAGTATCGAGAGCTTTACACACCTGTAAATCAGTTCATCGAGAAGAGCCCGTTGGCTAAGGAGAAATTCCAGCTCAATTTTGAAGTGGGAATCGTCGATACCGGATTCCAAGAAGGCCTCTTCGAAATGATTAGCCACGGCGTCGTGGGCACTTTCTGTGGCGTGGAGGAAGGCCACAAAATGCTCAAGGGCATCCTCGCGCGCCACGATTTCAACACTGAAGGAGGAATTGAGGCGTTTCTCACGGAGATGATTGACGCTCTTGAGAATGACAAACGTCCGGACGGCAAGCGGGCCAAGGTGAGCGACCAGATCAGGAAGGGCAAATCCAGCCTCGAACTTTATGACGCGATATTCTCGCAGGACTACCTGAAGCCGAGATACGCGCTGAGGATGGGTGACAAGGAACTGCACCAACTTTCTCCCGGCGAACGAGGCACGCTGTTGCTGGTATTCTACCTACTGGTTGAAAAAGACGATATACCGCTGGTGATTGACCAACCCGAAGAGAACTTGGACAACCAAACCGTCTATGAGTTGCTTGTCCCATGCATCAAAGAAGCGAAGCAACGGCGACAGATATTCATCGTCACTCACAATCCAAACTTGGCCGTCGTCTGCGACGCAGCGCAGGTCATTTGTGCCGAGTTGGACAAGAAGGACAACTACCGGATGAATTACCTGTCCGGTGCAATTGAGAATCCGAAAATCAACAAGGCGATCGTTGATGTGCTGGAGGGAACGATGCCAGCATTTGACAACCGTGAGTCCAAATATTTGGCGAGGTGAAATTGTGATTAAGCACTACAAGTAGACCCCATATGATCACTGACATCAACAGAGAAGACCATCTGGCTCAGGCAATGCCCGTGTAGGATCTGGAAAAGGATTCGGCTGGTA
>Ga0154678_1053_pt2 | contig 10935 bp, 13 predicted proteins | sample Rifle2008BG13ft_FD_116107 | JGI IMG/M metagenome (GOLD analysis project Ga0154678, IMG submission 116107) | Deltaproteobacteria bacterium RBG_13_52_11b | reverse complement strand
GCCTGTTCGATGGAATCCATTGCCTTCAGTCTCTGTTTCACCACAGAAGACCAGAAGGAGGGAATGAAGGCTTTTGCCGAAAAGAGGAAGCCCAGTTTTCAAGGGAGATAAGGAGGAAAAGGTGAAGATTGCAGTCTGTATCAAACAGGTTCCAGACACCACGGAGGTGAAAATCGATCCAGAGACGAAAACCCTGGTCCGAGAGGGTGTCGCCAGCATTACCAATCCCTTTGATGAGTTTGCCGTCGAAGAGGCTCTCCTCACCAAAGAGAAACATGGTGGAGAAATCCATGTGCTCACGATGGGGCCTCCGCAGGCGATCGAGGTGTTAAAGAATGCGCTGGCCGTTGGAGCAGACAAGGTTTATCTGGTCTCCGATCGAGCCTTCGCAGGAGCGGATACTCTCGCGACGGCCTATACTCTGGCAAAGACGATCGAGTGGATCGGGGGTGTGGACCTTGTCATCTGCGGAAAGCAGGCCATCGACGGGGATACGGCCCAGGTCGGGCCCGGAATTGCGACACGACTCGGATTTTCCCAACTCACCTATGTATCCAAGGTCAGGGAGATCGATCCAGCCAGCAAAAAGATTGTGGTGGAACGAATGCTCGAGGATGGAAAAGAGGTGGTGCAGTCTTCGCTTCCCTGTGTCATCACCGTTCTCAAGGACATCAACGAGCCCAGGCTTCCTTCTCTGATAGGGATCAAGAGAGCAGCTAAGGCTCAGATTCCAACCGTCACCGCGAAGGATATCCCTGTGGATGCGGACCGGATTGGGCTCAAGGGGTCACCCACCTGGGTCTGGAAGATCTTCACACCTGAGTCCAGGGGTGGGGGAGAGATGCTGAAGGGAGAGTTGACCGAAGTGGTCCCCCTTCTGGTGGAAAAATTGATGGACTCCAAGTTTATAAAGTAAGCGGTTGGGCGCACTGCGCTGAGCGCTGGGCGTTTTATAACCATGTGAGGAGGAGAAGCGGATGGCCAATTTGATTATAGATGCAAAGACCTGTACGGGATGTGAATCCTGTATTCCTACCTGCCCCTTCGGGGCCCTGTCCATGAAGGATAATGTGGCTGTGGTTGATGAAAAGTGTACTTTTTGCGGCGCGTGCGTGGATGCGTGTCCAGTCAGTGCCATTACCCTGGAGAAGGATGAACAGGCCGTGACCATTGATACCAGCGCGTTCAAGGATGTGTGGGTTTTTGTTGAACACGAGCGTGGAAAGGTTTCAAATGTTGCCTTTGAGCTCCTGGGTCAGGGGAGGCAGTTGGCGGACGGACTGGGATGCAAATTGTGCGGCATGCTGTTGTGCAGCAATGAGGGGATGGATGCTTTCATCAAAGAGGCCATCGCGTACGGGGCTGAAAAGGTCTATGTGACAGAGAGCCCCCTGCTCAAAGAATATCGAACCGACCCTTACGCCAGTGGTGCGGTGAACCTCATTCGAAAGTACAAGCCCGAGGTTGTTCTCTTCGGGGCCACCACGCAGGGTCGAGATTTTGCAGGGACTGTTGCGACTACGCTGGAGACCGGTTTGACAGCCGATTGCACGGGGTTGGATATTGATCCAGAAAAGAAAATCCTTCGCCAGACCCGGCCCGCGTTTGGGGGCAACATCATGGCGACCATCCTGGATTACCCCAATTACCGGCCCCAGATGGCCACGGTTCGGCCGAAGGTCTTTCCCATGCCCGCAAAAGATGAGTCGAAAAAGGGGGATGTGATCAAGGAACCCCTGCCGATCACGGAGGAGCAGATCCGGACGAACGTCTTGGAGTTCATCAAAGGCGCAGAGGCGGTCAATCTGGTGGATGCGGAGATTATCGTCTCCGGAGGAAGAGGCATCGGAAACGCTGAAAACTTTAAAATGATCCGGGATCTGGCCAATGTCTTGGGCGCCGCTGTCGGGGCTTCCCGTGCCACCGTGGATGCGGGGTGGATTTCCTATGAGCACCAGGTGGGACAGACGGGCCGTACGGTCAGGCCCAAGATCTATTTTGCCTGCGGTATTTCGGGAGCCATTCAGCATCAGGCTGGAATGAAGACGTCGGACATCATCGTTGCCATCAACAAAGATCCGGAGGCGCCGATCTTCAAGGTGGCGACTTATGGCATCGTCGGAGACATCTTCACGGTTGTTCCCTTGCTGACGGAGGCGTTTAAGAAACGACTGGGACGGTGAGCGTCCGACATTCCCTGTCCAATCCGTCAATGCCATTTTTTTCATCCCTTCTCGGTCGGGTCTGGCATCATTGTTTTGCCCGAATAGCCGAGGGATTAAGTTTTTTGCCATTTTATTCTTGATTTTTCCTGTTCCTTTCATCATAATGGCATAAGGTGATGACGGAGGGGTTACTCCATGATCGTTACGTGTGCGTCCTGTTTGACCAAGTTTTCTCTGGATGAGTCCAGGATCCCGGAGCAAGGGGCGAAGGTCCGCTGTTCCCGCTGCCAGCATGTGTTCCACATTGTTCCCCCTTTGGCAACGGAAGAAGAAGAGATGATTGAGGACTTCGAATCGTTCGCCAAATCTCACGAAGATGTCATAGAACCGGGACGGAAAACGATGGCGCCTCCTCCCGCCAAGCCGAAGGAGAGGGAGAAGGAGAAGGTTCCTCCTGCACGGGAAGAGAGAATACCCCCGGAGTCGGAGAGACGGCCTGAACCCGAGGACTCCTTCCCTGTCTCACAAGAAGCATTAGAGCTCCCCGAGGAGGAGGAAGAGCCCCCTCTTTTTGCAGAAAAGGGTCCGGTAAAACCTGCCAAGAGGATCGATGAGAGGGGGATTTGGGAAGAGGAGAATAAGGCGGAAGAGAAAATCTTCCAGCGGGGAAGGACGGCTCGCCGGAAGAAACGGGGGCCTTCCCTTCTCTTCGCTCTTTTCGCTGTGTTGATTCTCTTGATCTTCCTCGCGTTCTACCTTTGGGGGGAATTGGAGTCGAGCGGCAGACTCACCAAGGTTGTGGAGGTTCCAATCAAAAAAGTGACCGGTCTCTGGGACAAGCTTTGGAAGACGGAGAGAGAAGGGTTGGTCATTGGAGATCTGAATACGTATGAGGAAAAAGTGGGAGAGGTTTCCCTCTTCGTCATCGAGGGGAAAGTGAAGAATCAGTCCCGTTTCACAAAAAAATATATCAAAGTCAAAGTCGTGATTCTGGACCAGGATAAAACAGAAGTTGCTGAGAAGGTCGCCATCTGCGGCCCGACGATCAGCAGGGATGATTTTAAGAAACTCCCCCCTGCTTTTTTTGAAGGGGAGATCGGGATGAAACCTCAAACAGAGAAAGAGACGGTGACCCCTACGGATAAATCCATTCCCTTCATGGTGATCTTTAAAGACAAAGATCTGTCGAGCCAGGCCAAAGAGTTCAAGGTCCAGATCGTGGAGGCCCCCAACCTCTAAGAAAGAATCCCGGACGTTCGTCCTTTGCCTATCCCGCCGAGAGAGCCCACCACGAAAAGAACGGCCTTCCTATGCGTTTGCTTTTCCTGCCTGCCGAGAAACAGAAGGACCGACGGAATTGCGTTAAAAGGGAATGGTGATGCTGCCTTGCCTCCGGCGAGGGGTTCTTATGGCAGATGGGTTTTCCAGAGCGAAGACTCCGAAACGGGATTCCCTCGTGTTGACAAACGATAGACGGATTGCGATGACCCGCCATTGCTGTCAACGAGAGGAACGTGAACGTTTTCCTATCGGGCTAAACTCCTTTTGATCTTTCTCCATTTGTCTCCCGTGATGTCTTCTTCAATGGAATCCCTGCTTCCTCCTCGGGGGTATGAGATAAGCCGACTCCAGCACTGTGGACAGTAGAATGTTCTGTCGGCCGTGATCAACACTTCTTTGACCTTGGAGAAGACGCTTTTGCAGACGGGACACTCCATTTTTTTCTCCTTTCATTTCTTGCGAAAAATTCGCAGGACCTCCAAGAATTGCTGACCCAATAAACGGGCTCTACGCCCATCCTCTGTTCTGCGTTTAAAAGAAGGACAATTCGTATAGGCCGAGGTGGAAAGACAGAATATTTCGACATGGCCGTAACTCGGAGCATGGTTCATCCGATTCCTGAGCCCGCAAACCTTTAAAGGGGTCTCCGGTGGTGCATCCTGATGAAAAAGGGGACAGGGCATGAACCTGGCCTCCAACCGTCCTTTCTATGCACTAAAGCCTGTCATTACGTTTGACGTCTTTGTGTGTTGGGGATGGGCATGCTTCTTTCAGAAGCACCTTTGGTTTCCATCAAGTCTTTTGCCCTTGCAATGCTCCTTGTGCCGGATAATTCGACGGCTCTTGCCAACTCCCTTAGCTCCGTCCGTTCCCTCCTAGTCCAGAACGTTAAGATCATGGGGAGATTCACTCCGGTGATAACCTCCACCTTCTGCTTGCCCAAAAAGGGAAAGGCAATGTTCGAAGGAAAGCCTCCGAAAAGGTCCGTCATCATCAAGACGCCCTCTCCTTGATCTACTTCTTTAACTGCCCGCGAAATCATCCTCCTTGCCTCAAAAGCATCCCTGCTGATGTCGATGGAAATCGCGACGATGCCATCGAGCTTGCCAACAAGGTATTCGGCTGTTGCGATGAGTTCCCTGGCGATAAAAGCGTGGGCGATAAGAACAGCTCCAACCATTTCAACCGGCAGTACCCGCCTCCCCTCCTCTGTCCGACATGACGATTCTCCCACGGTCTCCATTGAGCTTTTCGAGAATGGGCAAGATCATTTCGAGTTTCACTCTCTTATTTCTGAACAAGGTTGATCCGTTGAGCAGGTTATCGGTATTCCTCACAATGCCAGACACCTCCTTCAGGTTTTGGATAAGTGCAGACCTCATGGTCTTCACAGATGGTGCACAACCCTCTGTGCTTGCTCACATCGGGTTCCTTGTCAGTAGACCTTACGAATGGATTCAAGATGCTGTCCGACGTCAGATTGAAATTGGTAGTGTTTTCCATTACACCTCCTCTTGTACTATCCCGTTTTCTCGGGGAGACGGGGATTGGGATTCATCAGATTTCCCTCTCTCAGTATCAATACAATACAATTGCCGTGCCATCTGGGAGTGATTGTCATGGAGGGTTATTTTCTAATCCATTTTGGACATGACAGGTGGGATAAGCGAAACAAAATCAAAGGATTAGGAGGAGGAAATATTCCGTAAGAGTGAAAGACATACCCTTTATCATCGACTAAAGTCGGGAGAATGTCCGGAGAGATCTGAACCACCGGGGAAAATTTACCCGATCTCAGATGCCCAAAGGAAGGAGGACTTTAGATCTTTTTCAGTTTTTCCCGCAGGGTCTTGCGGTCGATCCCGAGGATTTCGGCCGCCCTTGTTTTGTTGCCGTCAACGCTGGCCAGGACATTGCGGATGTACTCCGTCTCGACCTCCGCCAGGGTCCGATTGAAACCTTCTCCCCTCAAGGCTGAGAAACGCATAAGAGAGGGCAGGTCAGGGACCTCGATGAGGGTCCCGTCGGTCATGACCACGAGCCTCTGGATCACGTTTTCCAATTCTCTCACATTCACTGGCCAATGGTAGTTTCTCAGAACCTGTAATGCCTCAGCTGAGAAACGGGGCGTTGGCTTGCCGGATTCTTCCGAAAACTGTTTGACAAAGTGATTAGCGAGCAACAGGATATCGTTCTCCCTTGCCCGCAGGGGGGGGTGTCGATGGTGATCACATTCAAACGGAAAAAGAGGTCTTCGCGAAAGACCCCCTTTTTCACAAAACTGAACAAATCCTTGTTGGTGGAGGCGAGAATCCTTACGTCCACTTTTCGGGAGCGGCTGGATCCGACCATACAGACTTCCTTGTCCTGGAGCACACGGAGGAGTTTGACCTGCATAGAGAGACTGGTTTCGCTGATTTCATCAAGAAAGATGGTACCTCCATCCGCCGTCTGGAAAAAGCCGGCTCGGGTTTCCGTGGCCCCGGTGAAGGCCCCTTTGACGTGACCGAAAAGTTCACTCTCAAGCAATTCTTCCGGAATCGCTCCGCAGTTGACAGGCACAAAGGGTGCTGAATTTCTTGGACTGCTGTAATGGATGGCCCTGGCGATCAACTCCTTGCCCGTACCGCTCTCTCCGAAGATAAGGACGGTGGCGGAGGCAGACGCCGCCCTGGCAATCATATCGAATATTTGGTGCATGGCCTCTGATTCCGCGATTAAACCATAGGCAGCGGACTCCCTTCGCTGCCATCGGGGGTGTGCCGTCCGCCGAACGCGTAACTTGTCAAAAGCCCGTCTAACGGCAGAAAGCAGTTCTTCATCGGTAAAAGGCTTGGTAAGATACTCTTCAGCCCCCGTCTTGACTGCCCTCACCGCGCCTTCAACGGTGGGGTAGCCTGTGATCATCATGACCTCTGTTTCCTTGAAATTCTCCCGAACATGCCGAATGAGGTCGAGGCCGTTCGCCCCAGGCATTTTAAGATCGGTGATGACCAAGTCGACCGGGGTCGTTTCAAGGATCGTGATTGCCTCGGGGACACTCTGAGCGGTGAAGACCTGGTACCCCTGGGATGTCAGATTCCTCTCCAGGACTTCAAGGGTATTGGGTGCGTCGTCCACCGCCAGCACAGACTCTTTCTTGGATGAAAGCTCCTTCTCTTTCATGGTTCAGGTTCTTTCAATGGCGGAGGATTTCTCATCCGGAGAAGGCAAAGGATGGGGTACCGGAAAACGGATCTCAAAACGGGACCCCGAACCCACGTTGCTTTTCACGTCGATCGATCCTCCATGGGAAGTGATGATTCCATGGACCACAGCCAGGCCTAGCCCTGTTCCCTGGCCGACATCCTTTGTCGTAAAAAATGGGGTAAAGATCTGCTTTAGCACCTCTTCGGTCATCCCGATCCCCGTATCTTCTATGATAAGGGAAAGATGATCTTTCCCGGGAAGGGTCTGTACCGTCAGCCTGCCACCCTGGGGCATGGCCTGCACGGCATTGATGATCATGTTGACCAGGACTTGGTTCAATTGTGTTGGATCGGCAAACACCTCGGGCAGTTCAGGGGAAAGAAGACGGGCCACGTGAACGCCCTCCTTGGCAAAGCGGGATTCGAGGAAAGAGAGGCACTCCTCGACGACCTGGTTCAGGTGAACCCTTCTCTTCTGCTGTGGCATCTGGCGGGCAAAGATGAGAATCTTACGGATGACCTCCCGGGCATTCAGAGTGGCGGACAAGATCTTCTCGATGTCTTGTTCTGCCTGGACGGGGACCCCAGCGCATTTTCTTGCAAGCTGGCCGAACCCCAGGATGTTGCTCAGCGGTTCGTTCAATTCATGAGCCATGCTGGCAGCCAGTTGTCCTATGGTCGCCAGTCGATCCGCGTGCCTGAGCTGTTCCTGGAGCCTGGACTGTTCGTTCTCTGCTTCCTTTCGCTTGACAATGGTGGCGACCTCCCTGGCGACCGTATCGATGAGGTTTCGTTCCTCCGCGTAGAAGGGGCCTTCGTCAAACTCCGGTTTTTCTTCGGAGTAGATCACCTCCACCCTGCCGCGGGTTTCACCGTTGACAATGATGTCTGCCGTTTGACGATGAACGCCCTCTTTGAAATCGGGGACGGTGTATGAGCGTCCATCCAAAATGATTCTGGCGAAAGCGATTTCAGGATAGAGCCAGGCAGAAGGCAGGAGTTCAACAATCCCGCACAAAATTTCTTCCAGTGAAATTCCGGGTTTGGTCACCACGCGAGCGATTCTGTAAAGGCAGGTGAGCTCTTTGACCCGTTCGCGCAAGTCCACCTGGGCATGCCGGTGGGCCAGCGCGATGCCAAGGCTTTGGGCCAGCCCCTCATAGTGTTCAATCTCATCTTCCGAGAAATAATCCCTGGCCGTGCTCTTCAATTGGAGCAGTCCAATCTTTTGTTGATCGATGGAAAGGGGTATCAATACAAGGGATGGGTACGACGCAGCGATGCTGATGCCACGTCGTTGAAAAGGAACGTCAGGCCGTTGTTTGAGATTTCCCGTCCAGAAGCTTCCATGGGGTGTGAAGAAAGGGTGAAAAGAGTCACTGCGGCCAAAGATCACGTCCCTGCAAAGGCGGATCAGTGTCGGGTCATCCTCCGGACCGGGGATGACGTCCCCGTTCTCGTCTTGCATGCACTGTTTAATCTCAACGGAAGAAGGGAGGAGAGAATGTTTCAGGGTTTCACACCGAAAGTATTTCCCGTGCTCCTTGAGCCACAATTCTACGGCATCGCACGCCGAAAAATCGATGATCATCCTTGAGATATCACGCTGGAAGGTGTCTCTGGGAACGCCCCTATTTGCAACCTGTAATATTTGGTGGGATAGGGTTCGGAAGTCTTCTGCCCTGTGTCTGGAATTTTTTCGGGTTGGTTTTTTGTGATGCGTTTTCATGGCCATTGCCGATCCGGTAATAGGTTCATTCTAGACCTTACCAGGCCTCATTTCAAGGTGTGGCCAGCGGGCCGACGGAAAGGGAGAAAAGTTATTTATGAGGTTTTATCTCGGAAGCGTCCCTGGAATGGATGCCCTGAACATAGATTTCGATGAGGGTAACGCAAATCGTTGCGACCAGAGGTCCAGCCACCAACCCGATCAATCCAAAGACCTGGATCCCACCCAACACGGCGAAGAAGAGCAGAAGAGGGTGGATACTCGTTCTTGAACTGATAAAGAATGGCCTGAGAAAATTGTCCGTCATCCCAATCACAAGGACCCCGATCAGCAACAGGATGATCCCCTCCAAAAAAAAGCCCTGAATAAACAAGATGACGCACGTGGGTCCCCAGATCAGCGCGGTCCCCCCGACGGGAATGAAAGAGAAGAAGGCCATGGCGGTTCCCCACAGGACCGGAGAATGAAGTCCGAGGAGCCAATAGGCCAGCCCGCCCAGAACACCCTGAATGATTGCAATAAGGATTCCTCCAAAGATGGTGGCATTGACCATTGCCTGGAATCGACCAATGAGGAGATCCCTTTCTTTCGGCGGGACAGGGAGAATCTCTTTTACCCTCAGGAAAAGGCGTTCACCATCTTTAAAGAGATAGTAGAGGGAGAGAAGGGTGAAAAAGAAGCTGAAAAGGAAGGTGGAGAGACCCTTCAGAATCTTTGAAGACTGATTGAAAAGGAACGTGGTAATCTGCTGTATGTTCTTCAAGAGGAAGTCGAACGGTTGCGTTTGAGAAAGGCCGAAGGATTGATCCAGTCTTGCCCAGATCGTTTGAATAACAGGGATCTCTCGCAACCTCTCCATATAGGCCTGAAGGCGACCGGTTTTGATCATCTCATCCACGGAGTTGTATGTTCCGACCACTTCATTGGCCAGGGAGGCCATCAGAAGAGTGAACGGAATGACAATCACCAGGATAACGAGAAGCGTCATGATGAGGGCGGAAAGAAATACCCTTTTCTTCAGGGCACGTTGGAGTTTTTTGAAAACAGGGTAGGAAACCATCGCTAAAAGGATGGCCCAGAAGATTGCTTCCAGAAAAGGTGCAAGGATCTTATAGAGAAGGTAAAAGCAAAGGGAGGTAATGAACAGAACGGCGATGACGGCAATATGTTCTTTCTTCATTGTGCACCTTAACCCAATCTCCCGGGGGTGGCCGGCAGAGGTTCCTTCAGCTGCGGGTGGCTGCGCACGAGATAGATCAGAGGGAGGCTGACAAGAGTAATGGCCATCTTGACGATGTATTGACCTTGAATCAGACCCCCGATGGGCATGACCCCGTAAAAAGCAAGAGTGATGAAGATCATGCTGTCGATCCCGGTAGAAAGAGCATTGCTCACCAGGACCCTGAGCCACTTGGGTCCATGGACACGGGCCTTCCAGAAGGCAAAGATCTCAGCATCGATGGACGAACTGATGAGATAGGCCGTGAGGCTGGCAAAGACGATCCTCGGGGTGCTTCCGAGAACCCCTGCGAAGGCCGCCTGCCCCGTATAGAACGAAGCGGCCGGGAGGGTCACGGCCAGCTGGGCATAGGCGGCCAGCAACAGGTTGGCAAGGAAGGCCGTGAGGATAACCCTCCGGGCTCCCTGTTTGCCATAGGATTCGTTGATCAGATCGATCAGCGTGAAGGTGATCGTGTAGATGAAGATGGCGGCCGGGACAACGATCCCACCCATCTGAACGGGCTTGGAAGCGGTCACGTTGGCAATCAACTCACAGGCGACGTAGAGTCCGATGAGGACGGTTCCCATGAAGACGTCGTTATCCTTTGGCACGGATGAGGAGGATGGGTGTCTCAGCCCGGGTTAAGACTTTCAGGGTGACACTGCCCAGGACCCAGCGAGTGATTCCGGATCGGCCATGGGTGCACATGATAATGAGATCCACGCCCCTCTCTTTTGAATAGTCGATGATCTCCAGGGCGACCTGTTGGCCCGTTTTCACCATCGTTGAGACTTTGAACCCCTTCTCTCTCAGTTCCCCGGCGAGTTTGGCAAGGTATCCTTCCACCGATTCCCTCTGCTTTTCGTCGACGATCAGAGGGGTCACCAACTCCGGGGATCCGTAGATGGGCATAAAGGGAACGACTTCGAAAAGAATAATCTCGGAGCCGAACATCCTGGCCAGCAGTTCTGCCTGAACCAGGGCCTTCTGAGACAATTCTGAACCATCCAGGGGAACTAAAATCTTATTATACATTTTCCCACCTCCCTCAGAATCAATCCACCCATTATATAACAACTTTCCCGGGGTAAGGCAACCCAAAAAAAGGGACGTTCGGATGATAACATGACATCGGTTGCCATCCCCGGGACAGAGGTTTTTGTGGGAAACCTCAGACCCTTCCGGACCAGGACAACAGGAGGGCGACTATACCCGGACGTTGCATAACGACCACCGGGCGGGGTCACTTTCAAAGCCTTACAAACGCGGATTTTGGAGAATGTATGGGTAACCCACGATGCCACTGAAAGTGAATTCATGTAAGGGTATGAAATGTGAGCAGTGAAAACG
>Ga0154678_1158_pt9 | contig 10955 bp, 11 predicted proteins | sample Rifle2008BG13ft_FD_116107 | JGI IMG/M metagenome (GOLD analysis project Ga0154678, IMG submission 116107) | Deltaproteobacteria bacterium RBG_13_52_11b | reverse complement strand
GTCGTTTCACAGTCAGAAGTTTTTGGCTTGACATAATACTCCCTTTTTGTATATAGAAGTGGTTAAAGCAGTTCGTATCCGCGATGACACAAGGAGACGTGCCCCGGGGTTCAATTTCGAAACAAACAGATTTAACTTATGCCCTCGTCCCCTGTAGGCGCCACTGAGTTGCTTGGCTACGCAGTCCAAAATCTAAGTTAAAGGAGGTTGAAATGAAAAGAGAGAGAATGCTGCTATGGGTAGTCGTTGCGTTGGGTTTGGCTTATGCTTACGTTATGGCGCCTTCGCCTGCCCGCGCCCAGGGGAGCGGGCCGATTACGCTCAATTTTGTTTCTTTCGCACCTGCGGCCAATGTGGTGGAATTCCAGCATATCAAAAAAGAGCTTTTCGATCGGGTTAATCAGCTTGCCAAAGGCAAACTGGTTATCAATGTTAAAGGGGGTCCAGAGGTCATCCCGCCTTTTAACCTTGGCGCAGCGGTCAAGAACGGCACAATCGATATGGCATGTATTCCCAACGCCTTTTTTGAAGACCTGGTCCCCGGTGTCGGCGTAACTCACCTCTCCTCATTTACCGCGGTTGAAGAAAGGAAGAACGGTGTTTTTGAAGCCCTGGGGGAAATCTATAAAAAGGCAGGTATGTTCTATTTGGGTCGGGGGCAGGCGACGGAGCATGGTTACTTCATGATGTTCCTGAATAAACCGGTAGAGAAACAGAGTGATTTTAAGGGGTTGAGGCTTGGCGGCAGCACTTCCTTCCACGGTCAGTTCAAGGAACTGGGAGGTGTGGCCTCGACCTTGCAGACCACCGAATACAACACAGCGATGGAGCGCGGCCAAGTCGACGGACTCACCAGTTCAGTATATATTGCAACGGCCTATGGTCTTCAGAGTGTAACCAAATACGTCATTCTCCCCGGATTCTGGCGGAGTTCGGTGGCCCTTCCGGTCAATCTGGCTAAATGGAATAAGATCCCCTCTGATCTCCGGAAGCTGATGATCAGCGAAATGGCCGCATATGAAGCAAAGTTCGCACCTTATGAACTCGAACAGAGGAATCTCTTTATAAAGAGATTTACAGATGCCGGAGTAAAACTCATCAATCTCTCTCCCGATGCTGCCAGGTGGTTTGTCACCGCCTCTACCGAAGGCGCATGGAAATATGCCCAGGAGAGGCAGCCGGGCGATATCATCCCCAAGATGAGGCAGTTGCTCACCAAGAAGTAATCGCCCCTTTTTGAGAAGCTTCAGTTTAGGTGACGCTGTCATGGAGGGGAAGATCCTTCCATGACAGCGAAATGCCCAGTTATTCATTTTTCCCAAGGTTCCTCACCATACAGGCCAGGTGCAAGATGAAGATTTTGTCCGACCTTATTAGAATCTGGGACCACTGCATTGATGCGATCGTTGTACTGGCTAGCATTTTTTTTTGGGGACAGATGCTGATTGTCAATATCGAGGTCTTCTCGAGGTACTTCGGTCGCCCCACAACCTGGGTGGCGGAAATATCCAGCATTCTGGTCCTTTGGATTCCTTTCATGATCGCCGCGTGGGTGTTGCGGAACGAAGGTCATGTAAAGATGGATATGCTTGTGGAACGTCTCAGCCCTAGATCTCAGGCCTTGCTCAATTTCGTCAGTTCACTGATTGGGGTTATGGTTATGCTTGTTGTGGCAATAGCGGGCCTTATGACGACGCTTTACTGGATAGGGAACAAAACGCCTACCATGTTGATGCTGCCTAGGTCGCCGATCATCGGCATCATTTTTGTTGGCAGTCTTCTGCTTGCCATTCAATTTCTCATAAGAGCTCTAGGTAACCTCAATCGATGGAGAGCAGGACGGGCGAAGGAGAGCGGCATCCCTGGAAAGGGTTGAATCAGAAATCTGGGGGGTAGAACGACCTTTATGGAATGGCAGTTTTGGCTCCTGATTATATTCGGAATCCTGTTGATTCTTATGTTGACGGGTATGCCGATTGCCCTGTGTTTCTTCATTATCAATGTCATTGGCATGTATGTTCTCTTCGGCGGCATGATGGGGCTCCAGAACCTGATCAATTCCCTTTATAACAGCCTCAACAGTTTTATCCTGCTTCCTATCCCCCTATTTGTCCTGATGGGGGAGGTGATGTTCCAGTCGAAGATTGCCCCGACCTTGATCGAGGTCGTGGGAAAGTGGATGGGTAAGTTGCCGGGCAGACTGGCTTTACTTGCCGTGGCATCAGGCACCCTGTTTTCCACCCTTACGGGAACCAGCATTGCCAGCGTTGCCATGCTGGGATCGGCCCTGGTTCCTGAAATGGAGGCACAGGGTTATAAGAAGCCTATGAGCCTGGGTCCTATCATGGGCAGCGGAGGTCTCGCCATGTTGATCCCGCCGAGCGCCCTGGCTGTTCTATGCGGAGCCATAGGCGAGATATCGATCAGCAGAATCTTAATTGGCATCATCATTCCAGGGTTGCTGGTGGCTGCTACCATGGCCACCTATATTGTGGTAAGGTGCATGCTCCAACCAGAGATTGCTCCGATCTACGATGTGGGAAAAGTCCCTCTCTCTGAAAAACTTCTGGATACCGCAAAATATGTTTTGCCTCAGGGCTTTGTCATATTCGCGGTGATCGGGCTGATGTTCCTGGGAATCGCTTCTCCCTCGGAGGCCGCTGCTTGCGGTGCTATCGGCACATGTATCCTGGCGGCTTGCTACAAGAGACTGAACCGGGAGGTGATAAAGAATGCCACCACCGGCTCGCTTAGTGTCACCGGAATGATCCTTTTGATCATAGGAGGCGCACAGGCTTTCAGCCAGATCCTGGCATTCACCGGAGCGAGCGCAGGGTTGGCCGAATTTGCCACGACGTTATCGGTGCCTCCCATCGTTATCATCATTGCGATGCAGCTGATCATCCTGTTTCTGGGCTGCCTTATGGATGTCGTTTCCATCATGATGATTACCTTGCCTGTCTTTGTACCCGTAGTGAGACAGCTGGGCTACAACGACGTCTGGTTTGCGGTTATCTACCTGATCAATATCGAGATAGCCGGCATATCCCCGCCATTTGGCCTGAGCCTGTTCGTTATGAAGGGTGTGGCCCCTAAAGGCACGACCATGGGCGACGTCTACAGAGCGGCCCTGCCTTTCATCGGATGCAGTTTGCTGGCGATGGCTTTGATAATCGTCTTCCCTCACATTGCCCTCTGGTTGCCAAAGATGATTGGGTCTCGTTGAGAAGGCTTGGCCGGATGAACCCTGTACCCTTCGTCCATCCAGGTATCTACTTGCCAATCTTCGGCAAACAATCTCCGGTTCTGAAAAACAGTTGAAAACCCGTCCCAAAAGCAGCTATATAGAATTGAAATGGATAAGCAGAGAATTATCACCCGCGACTTTGGGCTCGTTTTCCTGTCTCAATTTGTCTTTTCGTTCGCCTTTTCGATGCTCATCCCTACCCTTCCCATCTATCTTTCAAAATTGGGATCGAGGGAGGAAGCGATCGGAATTTTGATCGGGGTCTTCAGCGTTTCCTCTCTGCTTCTCAGACCGTCTGTGGGCAACCTGCTATCACGAGTTCCTGAACGACAGGTGATGATGGCAGGGGCATGTGTCAGTGGTCTCGCGTCGTTTGCCTACCTGTTCGCCCCTCCCTTTTGGCCTTTCTTCGTCGTGAGGGTATTCCAGGGGGCTGGCTTCGCCCTTGTCTCTACTGCTGCATACACGCTGATTGCCAACATCGGCCCTGCAGGACGACGAGGGCAGAGCCTCGGGTACTTCTATCTCTCCTTCAACATCCCCTTTGCCCTGGCCCCCGCTCTCGGGATGTTCCTCATCAACAAATTTGATTTTGCGGTTCTCTTTCTGGCCTGTGCCGGCCTCTACATCGTATCACTCATTCTCGTGACCCGGCTGACCCGGAGGCATGAACCCCCACCCGACCCTTCGGCCTTTCAAGGGGGATCCTTTTTCAACCGGGAGAACCTTCCGCCTTCGATGGTCTCCTTTTTCTTGCACGTGATCTGGGGAACCGTCACGACCTTTTTCCCTCTTTTTGCGTTAAACCATGGAGTATCCAACCCGGGATTGATCTTTTCGGTCGTGGCCTTCATGCTGATATCCGGGCGTATCTTTGCTGGGAGAGTGCTTGACCTCTACAGGCGGGAAAGTATCATTCTGCCTTGCCTTGTCGTTTATACCATTGCGATGGTGATCCTTGTGTTTTCGAGGACTCTTCCCATGTTCATCCTGATGGCCGTGATCTGGGGGGCCGGACATGCCCTCTTCTACCCTGCCCTCGTCGCTCTGGCCATTGACCGTGCAAGTTCTTCCCGGGGGGTTTTGATGGCCATGTTCACAGCGGCAGGGGACTTTGGTGTGGGCATAGGCCCGGTCGTCATGGGGATCATCCTCCAACATACGAGCTATCCCTTCATGTTTATGTGCGTGGTTTTCACAGCGATGCTCAATCTTCTTTATTTCCAGTTCGTTGTCAAAAGGAAAAAGGAAGATCTGGGACAACCTTCATGAGATCCAACGCCAGAGGAGCTGCCTGACGTACTGTGTGTTTTGAGTGGCAAATCGTTTATGGACGCCGTTCGGGGTTTGACCGGCAGGATCAAATGATTGGCGCCCCTGGCCTGACTCGAACGGGCGGCCTGCGGATTAGGTTTTTTGACCTATCCTTAATCCAATAAAGGGTTTAAAGAAAGTCGGACGTGTCTCGCAGCCTAGCGGGAAGAAAAGGATGCAGGCCAGACGAATTAGGGTGAATTTCCAGCCCATCACCCCCACCTCTGATGGCATGGGTATAGTCGCGCATAGCGACCATGAAGTTATGAAGGCTACCATAGTGGCAATACTGACTCCCATTCGCAGGAATCAGCGGCGATAGCCAAACAAATGTAGGGGCCACCGGGCATAACACCATCAATTGCTTTACAAATCAAGATACGGTGAAAACCGGACTCAATGCCCACCCACCTGGAAATTACTTCAGTAGGAACAAGCTGCTGAACCATACCAGCTACTATAGAGGCAAAAATCAGCACGGGGGCAATCTCTAACAGCAGGTTTCCCGCTGATTTCAATCCCAGAACATGTTCCCCGCCTCCTTTTTGATATCCAATAAAGAGGAGGACAACGGCAATTAAGCCCATTATTATTGTTGGGACAAATATTTGTTGGAACCCACTATTTTTATTCATCCATAGTCAAACCCTTAAACAGGCAACCTCATGCCCATCGCTAATTTTGCGTAACGGAGGTATCACCTGGCTGCACTCCGGAATGGCGTGGATACAGCGAGGATGGAAACTACAGCCGTGCGGCGAGTTCAACGGGCTGGGGACTTCTCCCTGCAAGACGATGCGATCACGTTTTTCTTCCAGAAAGGGGTCAGCTATGGGCACGGCGGAAAGCAATGCTATTGTGTATGGATGCAGCGGGTTCTCGAAGAGCATTCGTGACTTGGTAACTTCCACGATTCGGCCCAGATACATCACAATCACCCGGTCGCTTATATGCCGTACCACCGAAAGATCGTGGGCTATGAAGAGATAGCTCAGTTCTCTTGAACCTTCCTTCAATTCCTTGAGCAGATTGATTATCTGGGCTTGTATTGAAACGTCTAAAGCTGAGATGGGTTCGTCGCAGACTATCAAACGAGGTTCACAAGCAAGGGCACGTGCCACACCAATGCGCTGCCTCTGGCCGCCACTGAACTCATGGGGGAAGCGGCTTTTCATGCTGGGGTCCAGGCCAACCCTTCGGAACAGTTGGTCCACCCTATCATTGTATTCGGACAGGCTGCCGGCCATGTGGTGAATCTTTAGCGGCTCGCCAACAATACTGCCCGCGCTCTGGCGCGGGTCCAGGGAACTGTAGGGGTCCTGGAAGATGAGTGCCATTTTTCTGCGGGTTTCCCTCAGCTTTTTCTCTGGAAAAGTTGAAATATCCTCGCCTTCGAAAAGAATCTGGCCGCCGGTGGGTTGATAGAGTCGGAGAATACAGCGGCCTACAGTGGTTTTGCCACAGCCGCTCTCTCCCACCAAGCCCAGCGTTTCATGTCTCTTTAATTTAAAGGAGACGCCGTCAACTGCTTTGACATCAGCTACCTTTCTCCGCAAGACGCCCCTGGTAACCGGGAAGTACATTTTTAGGTCATTGACGTCTAGAATAGCATCATCTGGCTGTGGGTTCACTTGTTTTATCCTAGGTATTAACGTAGCAACTGCTGTAGTGTTGGCTTTGCAGGTGCGTGAGTGGAGGTTGGGGCTCCCGAGAACATTTCTCGGATTTATAAGGGCACCTGGGTAGAAAGGCGCAATTAGGCGGCATGTTAATCAGATTAGGCGGCAAACCCTCAATAGGAACCAGCTTCCTCCCCGCTTCCTCATCCAACCTAGATATGCATTTGAGCAAGCCTATGGTATAAGGATGGCGCGGGTTGGCGAATATTTCCTTGCAGGTGCCCGTCTCAACGATGCGACCAGCATACATAATATATATTCTCTGCGCATATCGGGCCACTACACCCAGATTGTGGGTCACGATCACCAGCGAAGCACGAAATCTGTCCACCGTGTCTTTCATTAGCTCTAATAGCTGCGCTTGGGTGGTCACATCCAGAGATGTGGTCGGCTCATCGGCGATAATCAATCTGGGATTACAAGAAAGCGCCATAGCAATCATCACCCTCTGCCGCATGCCTCCACTAAAATGGTGGGGATAATCATCAATGCGTCTTTCCGCCGCCGGAATACCTACCATGCCGAGGTACTCAATCGCCCTTTCTCGGGCGGCATCACCATCTATCCCCACATGCAGTTCCAGCATCTCAGTTAACTGTCGGGCAATGGTCAATACTGGGTTGAGCGAGGTCATTGGCTCCTGGAATATCATAGCTATCTTGGCACCACGAACGGAACGCATTTCCGGCCCGTTGGCCGCATACTTAAGCAGGTTCTGTCCCTCGAAGATTATCTCGCCGCCGACAATTTCACCCGGAGCGCTTATTAACTGCATCACTGCCAGCTGGCTGACCGATTTGCCGCAACCGCTCTCCCCCACCACGCCGACTATTTCCTGCTCGTTTACGTAATAGGAAATGCCATCAACAGCCTTAACCAAGCCATACTCTGTCTTGAAATGTACTTCAAGATTATTTGTTTTAAGTAGTTCCGACATTCTATGCTCTGTCCCTTTTGATCGCTAGAGTAAGCCTCTAAGTCTGGGGTCGAGGGCATCTCTCAGACCATCGCCCGCCATATTAAAGGCAAATACTACCACCATGATAGCCAGGCCAGGAGTCAAGGCGAGCGTCGGATTGGTGAGGAGATACCGATAGCCGTCAGTGACCATAGAGCCCCAGGCAGCCCCAGGCGGGGCTATGCCAACACCGAGATAGCTGAGGGAGGCTTCAATCATGATAGCTCCCCCCATATTGATGGTTACTAGTACGATCATTGGCGGAAAACAATTAAGCAAGATGTGGCGTAGCATGATACGCAAGTTGCTGGCTCCGCTAGCCTTGGCCGCCAAAACGTAATCGTTTTCCCTGACACTTAGAACAATACCGCACATTACCCTGGCATATGTAACCGATAGGCCGATACCAACGGCGATCATAACGTTATGGAGTCCGCCCCCGAGCAGTACGGCGAGCACCAGGGATAGCAGTATCAATGGGAAGGCCATAAGTGTGTCCACAAACCGCATGACAAGCATATACACGATACCGCCAAAGTACCCGGAAACTAACCCCATGGTTATGCCGATTGAGGCGGCGATGGCAGTGGCCATCAAGCCGACTAACAGCGCGGTCCGTGCGCCGTAGATCATGCGACTTAAGGAGTCTCTGCCCAGGAAGTCAGTGCCTAGGATATGCTCCCCGCTAGGTTGAAGTAAGGCGTTAGGCATGTCTATTTCATAGGGATTGTAGGGGGCTAGCCAGGGGGCAAAAATGGCGATTATTATGGTCGCGAGGATTATAAGAAGACCTAACCCAGACACCCATCGCTTCAAGAACACCCTGATAATGCGTCTAAATTCACTGTCGTGGGGTTGTGCTTCCGAAAACTCCTTGCCAGAGGTGTGGTTTACTACCATAATCTGCAAACTCCTCAATCATACCGCACTCTCGGGTCAATCCATCCGTAGGAAATATCGACCACAAGGTTTGTCAACACTACTCCAATAGCCATTATTAATATACCGGCTTGAACAACTTGGTAATCCTGGCCAAAGACGGCGGCCACCATCAACCGGCCCATGCCGGGAATATTGAATACGTTCTCAATGACCACCATGCCGCCAATAGTATGGCTAAACCTCACACCCATCACGGCAACAACCGGGATAAGACCATTTTTCAGCATGTGTCTCATTACCACGACTCGCTCTCGCAAACCCTTGGACCAGGCAGTTCGGATGTAATCCTGCCGTGTAACCTCAAGCATGCTTGAACGAGCTTGGCGCGCCACGAAAGCAATACCCCAAGCGGACAGAATAAAGACCGGCATGACCGACTGTCTGATGCTCAACCAGAAGTTATCAAATGGGGAGGTATAGCCTTGGATTGGAAGCCACCCGAGCTTAAGTCCAATTCCATAGATCATTAATATACCCAGCCAAAAACTGGGGGTGCATATTCCCAAATTGGCCAGTGACGTCACTATGGTATCCAGCATCCGGCCCCGCCTTATTGCCGCCAGAAGTCCGGCCAACATGCCGAGAACACTGGCAATCGCAAAGGACAGCAAACCTAAATACAGGGTTACCGGTAAGCGCTCAGCCATGAGCGTAGTCACCGACTCATTGTACTGAATTGAACGCCCAAAGTCAGCACGGAAGAGACCGGACATCCAGTCGAGATACTGCATCGGCAACGATTTGTCCAACCCAAACTTATGCATAAGCTGGGCCTGAAATTCGGGGGTGATTTTGTCTATGTCATGCTGTACGATGTAGATGGTAAGGGGGTCCCCGGGCAGCATGCGCATCGCTAGAAACACAACCAAGGTAACGAGGATGAGAACAGTTACTGCTTGTATTGTCCGGCGGACAATATATCCAATCATAGCCCTACTCTGGCCAGTATTACTAATAACCTCTCTACAACTAACGTTCCCAGAATCCACCTTTTCTTAAAGTGAACCCATACTGCTTGTCCTTCTGGGTGCTTGCAGCACTGGACTGGCTCCCTTCGGCCGCGGCCGCAAGCACCCATAAGACTTTTGGCTACCTCACACCAAGCGAGGTGTGAGAGAATCAGATTTTCCCTAAATCCAAGGTTACATCACTTGCCTATCCAGACATCCTCTGGATTCCACTGATTTATCTGTTTGCCAGCATATAAATTCATGTCGTGAACCTCTTTTCGCAGAACTACAGCCCTGAGATCGTACCAGAGTGGGATAAACGAAGCGTCATCAAATAAGAGCCTCGTCAGTTGTTCACTCAGCGCTGTCTGCTTCTCAAACGTGCCGGCAGCCATTAACTTCTGGAGAGTTTCATGACATCCATCGGGTCTGCGCATGCTGAAGTGGTCTTTTCGGTCTTCATCAAGAATAAAGGAAAAAAGATTAGGTGTAAACGGGAACCCTCCGTTGTAACAGGCCATCAGACCGTTCGACCACCCGCTTTTCCTTCGCCACTCGGCATACCTGCCTGCTTCAAGGAACTCAAGTTTGGCATTAATGCCTACGTTGGCAAGATATCCCTGTACTGCGGTCATGATGTCCCGTGGGTGCTGCACCGCGTAAGCGTAGATCGTAGTATTGAACCCTTTGGGGTGACCGGCTTCAGACAGAAGCTGCCTCGCTTTCTCTGGGTTATACCGGCGCTCAAGGCTAGGGACATACCCCATGTAGCCAGGGGCACTGAATTGGGTACGGGCGCGTTTATATCCATACCCTAAAGTACGCGTTATAGTCTCGCGATCGATGGCGTACTCCAATGCTTCACGAACCTTTTTGTCGCGGTAGATGGAGTTAGGGTTCTTAGTATCGGGATCTAGTGAAATCAAGGCTGCGGGAGTAGACTGAACTTCAAACCCTTTCTGTTTCAGGTCATACGTCTCCTTGACGGATGCCTGGTCCCATGCTTCAGCCTCTCCTGCCATAAGAGCAGCTGCGGCTGTCATCGGGTCCTTAATGAAAATAAACTCGAATTTGTCGAGGTAGGGTTTGCCCTTTTGCCAATAGTCCTTAAACTTTTCACCTTTTACATAGGTGTCTCGCTGCCAACTGCTAAATTTGAATGGCCCGGTTCCCACCGGATGGAACTTGCATGCATCTTCACCCTTTGCGAGGTGTGTTGGCGATGATATCAAACTTCGGGTACACATGCGGTCCCAGAAAATGGAGGGAAAGTATTCGGTATTCAGCCGAACGGTGTACTCCGAGACAACATCTATTGAGGTTACCCCCGGTATCTCGCCAGGCTTCAGTTTCACCATTAGGCCAAGGCTGTCTTTGACCGCCTTGGCGTTGAACTCCGTACCATCATGGAACCTAACGCCCTTCCTCAGGTTAAACAGGACAAACTTCCCATCTGGGTCCACTTTCCAATCCGTGGCCAGCCATGGCTTGGGCTGAGAATTCTCATCAACGTGGATCAGGGGCTCGACGAACGGCCAGGCAACATCCTTTTCATTGGCAGAGAATAAGGGGGTCCAGCCGAATTGGTTTGGCATCCCTGGCAAGATTATTCTGAAGACGCCGCCATGCTTTGGCTTACCTTCCGACCCCTTGTCCTTTTCTGCTGTTGCTGATGGGCGAGAAGAGGACAGCACTAAAGCTGCCCCCAATAAGAAACTCAGTAAAACCCACAAAATCTTCCTTTTTGTTTTCATTATATCCCTCCTCGTAATGATTATTCCGGCTCTTTACCAGGTCAGATAATTCTTCCTCCATAGGCATACCTCCTCATAAACCAAAGATTTCCATGTTTACAACTAACTCCT
>Ga0154678_1109_pt11 | contig 11220 bp, 13 predicted proteins | sample Rifle2008BG13ft_FD_116107 | JGI IMG/M metagenome (GOLD analysis project Ga0154678, IMG submission 116107) | Deltaproteobacteria bacterium RBG_13_52_11b | reverse complement strand
TAGACGACAACCTTCGCGTCTTCAAATCTCACCAGGTCAGAGGGTTTTAACTCATATTCGGGTGGGTGTCTCAGTCCATCGGGAGTCAACACTCGAACCTCTCTCGCACCCGCCGCCTTCGCGATCGCCCCTGCCAGCGAGGTCGATGCGACCACGACCTCCTGCGCCATGCCCGCAAACGGAAAACCAAGAAATATAATTCCGAATACGAAACAAACCAACCCCTTCCCTTTCAATCCCAATCTAACGTGATGTAACGTTGGCACGAAACCATGCCCTCCTTTCAACAAGGATGCAGAAACCAATGATGGCCGAAGCAACCAGGATAATCGCGGAACTCGTGGGAAGGTCCAGGAGAAACGAAAGATAGAGGCCGAAGAGACCTGATATTAAACCGAACAGGGATGAAAAGAGGAAGACCTGCTTCAAACTTCTGGAGATCAGGGTTGCCGCAATGGCCGGCAAAAGAATGAAGGCATCCACGAGCAGCGCTCCGATCATCCGCATCGACACAGCGATGCTCAGGCCGAGGATGAAGACGATCAAATAGTAAAATCCTTTCGCTGGAAGTCCCACCGCGAGCGCAACATCACGGTCATACAGGATGGCCTGAATCTCCTTGAAAAAGAGTGCGACAACGCTCAGAATGAAAAGGCTGACTCCAACCACCAGGAGGAGATCGCCACGGGTGAGGGAGAGGATGTTCCCCCACAGGATGTCGAAGGCTTGAATCACATGGATGTTGCCTTTATAAAAGAGGATGAAGGCAAGGGCAAGGGTAAGCGTCATGAGATAGCCTGACAGTGTTCCCAACCCCATCTTCATCTTCTCCGAAACGGGACCTAAGGCCAATGACGACGCGCTGCAGAATAGAAGGCCCATGAGGAGAGGGTCGATTTTCAAAAAAAGGCCGATCGCACCGCCGAGCAAGGCGATGTGCATCATGGCGAACCGGAGCGGGACAAGGTTCAGAGACGTAATAAAGACGCCGATCATCGGGAAGGCGATCCCTGCGAAGAGAATTGCAATGATCGCGTGCTGCATAAAAGGGAGGGACAAGCTCTCAACCCAACCCATACATCTTACCTCGTCACCTGACTCTTCCCGTCTTTTAAAGAATAGATCCGGTCACTGTACTGGTCGACCCATCGAGGGTCATGGGAGACCAGGAGGGTGGTCAACCCGCGCTGGTGGTGAATGGAATGGATCGTTTCCATGATCTCGGAACTGGACTCGCCGTCCAGATAGGTGGTCGGCTCATCGAGGAGCAACACCGAGGGTTCCTGGGCCAAGGCTCGGGCCAGAGCGACCTTCTGCTGTTCTCCGCCCGAAAGCTCATGGACAAGTTTTTTTGAAAACCGGGCAATTCCCACCCCCTTCATGGCTTCCTGGGCTTTGTCACGGTCATCCTTCTTGGGCCTGTGCATCAAACCGATCTTTCCATATCGACCCATCAGCACCGCCTCTTCCACACAGATGGGGAAACGATGGGAGATGGCCCGTTGCGGCACCAACCCGATCTCCTTCCTCACGGAGTGGGTCTGATTGGACTCCGAGAGATCGAATCCCAGAACTTTCACCTTCCCTTGATCAGGGCGAAGCGTCCCGTTCGTGATTCTGAGAAGTGTTGTCTTCCCGGCCCCGTTCGCCCCGACCACAGAGATAAACTCATACGGGGTTGCCAGGATGTTAATCCCGGACAGGACATCCACGTTCCCCAGTCGTATGTGAACGTCAATGAGCTCAACAGAGTGGTGCATTATCTCTTCCGTCCTTTAGCAAGAAACTTTCCGGGCTGATTGACGATGACCACTTCTCCCAGCCCGGAGTCCTCCATCAGGTTCAACAGTTTGTCAGGAGGAGGAAGATGGTCCTGCGAAACCGGACCTCCGACGCGCCTGTGAAACTGGTTGATCTCCTCTGCACTCTTCAGGTGCGCAATCCAAAGAACCCCTCCCGGTTTCAACACCCGTACCATTTCCGATAACGCTTTCGCTTTATTCGGGAAATGGGGGAATGAAGAGAAACAGGTAATTTCATCAAATTCGTTGGACTGGAAAGGAATCGCTTCCACACTGGCGTTGATGAGGGTTTCCGTCTTCGGAAATGGACGCTGCTTCGCCTCCTCCAACATGCGGAATGAGAAGTCCATGGCGATGAGCCTCCCCCGAGACCCGATCGACTCCCGCATAAACGGAAGGAGAACTCCCGTTCCTGTTCCGACGTCCAAGACGCAATCACCCTCCGACAGTCCAAACGATTCAACGACGCGTGAGAGGTGTTCCCCTTGTTCTTCGTAATGGCGCTCTGCATCCCAGGAAGAAGCATGTTGATCGAAGAAATCCTTTCTACTTTCCACGCGTCTCTCCTTCAACAGAATGTGCAACGACTTTAAAATACGTGCTACGGATCTCCAGAAAAAGAGCGTTCATTCAATCCCTTTGCCTGTACTCGACATACTCAATGTCCCATGGCGAACCCCTTTGACGGACTTCAGGCGGTCTGCCAACGTTTGCACGTCCCTCGAACTTCCCTTCACCGCCACGATCTCAAGGCAGTTTTCGTGGTCTAAATGAATATGCTGGGCTGAGATAATGATTTTCTGAAACTGGTGCTGGATATCGACGATCTTGTTTAGAAGATCTCTCTGGTGATGATCGTAAATGAAGGTAATGGCTCCGGCGACATCCTTCCCCTCGATCCACTCCTTCTTGACAAGTTCTTCCCGGATTAAGTCCCGAAAGGCTTCGGACCGATTCGTGTACTTCTTTTCTCGAATCAACCGGTCAAATTTATCCAGGAGGTTCTTGTCGATCGATATCCCAAAGCGAAACACGTCAGGCATCATCTCACCCATTCGTATTACTTTTATTTGAATCGTAGCAAGAATTGAGAATCCTGTCAAGTCTTACCGTTTAGGGTTTTTTGTTGTGAGAGCGGGCTATACAGAGAGAGGTCCAGGTAAGATAAAAAAGAGCCCCTCGGAAATCCACCATCCGTCTTTCCGAGGGGCCCACAAGGGTGGAGATAAGGGGGGTTATCTCGTTCCCTTGTTTACCTTGTGGAAGGCTGCTGAAAAATAGCCATCTGCTGAGTTACCAACACTCTGTCAGTGGTCAGTTGTTTATGGTCCGCCACTTTTTAAAACACAATTGACGAAGGACGACCGACAACAGACAGAGAGGGCGCCTTGCATCTATCTATTTTTGACCAGCCTCCAATACGTTTTATTCACAAAGCTCTTGTGAATATTTCTATTCCATTTTTCCGTCCCTGAGGTTGATGGTCCGGGTCGAAAAGGCCACGTTCTCCGGATTGTGAGTCACCATCACGATGGTCTGCCCTTCGTCATTCAGGGCACTAAAAAGCTCCATGATCTCTTTGCCCGTCTTCGAATCCAGGTTTCCTGTCGGCTCGTCAGCCAGAAGAAGGGGTGGAGAATTCACCAACGCCCTTGCAATGGCCACCCTTTCCTGCTCTCCGCCTGAGAGCTGATCCGGAAGTCTTCCCCCCTTCCCCCTTAACCCCGTCCTTTCCAGGATGTCGTCGGCAATCCTGCGCTGTTCCTGGTTTGACGTGTCTGTGATGGACAGAGGGAGCATCACATTTTCGACCACGGTGAGGTAAGGGATCAACTGGAACGACTGAAAGATAAACCCCACATATTCTCTCCTGAAATCAGCCAACTTCTCCAGGGGAAGTCTGTAAATGGAGATATCGTCCACCAGCACATCTCCCTGTGTGGGGTGATTGAGTCCTCCCAGGATCGTGAGGAGCGTCGACTTTCCTGACCCCGAAGGCCCCATGACAGAGATAAACTCTCCCCGTTCGATGTGCAGAGTCACATCGACCAGGGCGTGTACCTGCTCTCCCCCGGTCTCATAAGACTTGCCTAATGCCTTTATTTCGATCAAGCCCATTAAGAAACCGTTTGAGGTTTGAGGTATGAGGTCTAAGGCTAACGATCAAACATTAATCGTCTTAGCATCTTTTGCCTCTAACCTCTAACCTTTGACCTCCAACCTTTTAGAGTGACCGGAGTGCCTCCGTCGGGTCCATCTTGGACGCATGGAGGGCCGGGTATGCGCTCGAAAGAATCCCGATGATCGCGGAGAGAAGAACGGCCCCTATTCCCAAGACGGGATCCACAGTGAAGCCTCCTTTCGCTTCTGTAATGACAGGCCCCACGACCCGCGTCACAGCGATCCCGAGACCAAACCCCAAGGTTCCGGCAATCACCCCGACGATGAGGGCCTCCAGAAAGATGATCCGGACCACATGAGACTTCCGGAACCCGATGGCCCGAAATATTCCGATCTCCCTCTTCCGTTCATTCACCGAAGCCATCATGTTCGTAAAGACGATCAGACCACCGATGAGGAGAACGATCACCGATATGCCGATGGAAAACTTTCTAAAGTGGTCCACCGCCTCCATCTTGGTCTCCAGGGTCTGCTTCACGGCGGTCACCTTCGCATGGGGCAGTGCCTTCGAGATCTGCCGGACGATCTCTTCGATGGGACAGGTGTTACAGAAGGCCGACACATCGACGAGGCTGAGGGATCCCGGTTTCTTCATCACGTCCTGAACAAATTTCAGATCCGCAAAGATGAGAAAATCATCCTGTGATCCTGTCTCGTCCAGAACCCCCGCAACCTTCAGGGCCCGCCGGTTGATCGACAGGGTATCTCCCGCGCTCTTAAAAAGCTGAACCGCAGTTTCGCTTCCCAGGAGGACCTCATCCTGCGCCTTCGGCCGGGCGCCGTGGATCTTCCACCATTTTTTCAGCCTCAGTTCCTCCTCTAAAAGCACGCCCATCAGGGGGACCCTTTTCCCTTCGATCTCCACCACCCCGATCAGCTTGGGTGAGACCGTGTTGAGGTTATCACGGACCTCGATCTCGCGGATCTTCGGGAGATCCGATTCCCTCAAGCTTTGAACGTCAATCGAGACGCCTCCAAGACTCATCCCTCCGTAAGAGAGGGCCAGGTCTTCAGACCGGGGAATGATCAGGATGTTGGCGCCGAAGGCATCCAGTTTGTTCGAGATGTCATCGTTCATCATCCGTGTGATGGAAATCAGGGAGACCACGGTCGTGATACCGATGGTCAGTCCGAAGACAAGGAAGAAGACCTTGCCTTTCCGTCTTCTAAGATTATTGATCGAAATATCCCTGAGTCTCATGGCCTTTTCTCGGGCTGTTCGGTAAACAGTATCCAGTAAAATCTCTGAATAATTATCCTGACCTTAATAGATCTAAGTTGCGACTGGCCACTGACGACTGACCACTGACCGCTTTCCTAGACCCTCGGTTTCCACCCCAGGACGACCTTTTCGTCAATCAGAATACGATCGTTCTCCACTGTATTCGGAATCACCTCGGGCGGATAATTCATGCATCCCCCCTTGATCCCCTCGAGGGTCTCCAGGTTCCACTCGGTGTAACAGGCATTACAGACCAGTGCCTTATCCTTGATGTGAAAACGTGTTGACCGACACGGTTCACACATGCTGACCGCTGTCACCACCCTGCCCGCCAGTGTGATGTAGGAAAGGAGAGGTATTTTGAGCCCTTTTCCTTCATACTCAAACCGAACCATCTTCTTTTCCTTCACCACGTCAAGAGGAATGGAAATTTTCCCGTCTTCCACCTTTGCCTGAATATCTGCCATCTGTATGGTTTGCCCGGTGTAATCCATTCCCTGGACCACCCTTTGAGAGGCGATTTTGGAGTCAGCTTTTGTGCCTCCCGCGATCACCCAGTAAGTAACCCCTGCCAATACCGCAGCGACAATGATCAAGGAGACCCACACCCATGGCGCCTTCTTCTTTTGGCCAAGGATCTTCTCCTTTTTATCCTGGAACGATGAGTCGGAAAGTTGATCACCGCACCCTTTGCAGAAACGACTGGAGTCTTCATTCTTCGTCATGCACTTCGCACATGTCTTCATCGAATTATTCTCCTTCAATCTTGACTGATGATACATTCCCTGATCTCTGTCTCCAGGGCTGCTGAAACGACCATCGACCGACTCTTTCCCTCAGAAACCTTCTTGTAAACCACTTCTGTCTCTTCAGAATCCTTCACCTTGCTATATCGGACGGTGATGGCGGAGGCCCTTCTGATCTCGTCTTCGCCCGCTTTTCCTCTCAAGAGGGACAGAGGGCCCGGGTAATGGGCCAGGTTGAAGAGAATATCCTCCCCGTGGGCGAAGGTCTGGATTTTCTGGTTCTCCTCCTCACTTCGTCCAACCACCAATTTCAGCGTAGGGGAGAATCGAAAGTGCCTCCCTATTTTTAAAAGATGCACATCGTTGAGCGAAAAATCCAGTTTATGTTTCATCAGGTCTTTCAGGCGCCCCGCAAATCCAGGGTCGGTCAGGAGGCATCCGCCTGCCGGACAGGGATAGTCCCGAATACCGAAATACGCTGCCAATTCGATCTGGGGTTTTCTCGAACGTCCCTGCAACTTCAGAAGCTTTTCCCGATCGACCCAACCCTCTTTCTCCGGAATCGTGACCGGAAGAAACTTCGCAGAGAGAGGCCGTAAGATCAACCCTTCGAGTCCTGCCTCTTTTTCCGTCAGGCGCATGGCGTCTCTTCTCTGTGACATCGGCCTCTGTCCCAGCACCTCGCCCGTGATGAGAAAAGATGCCCCTGACTCCTCCATGTATGCTTTCGCTTTCTTCAACATGAAGATCCTGCAATCGATGCACGGGTTCATGTTGCTCCCGTAGCCATGCTTCGGATGTTTGACGGTGTCGAGAAACTCCGCTGACGTGTTGAAGACTTTGAGCGGAATGCCCAGGGTATCCACCGCCTTCTGAGAAGCCAGGCAGGTCTGCCCATGGGTCGTGCAGGTGCAGAAGACGGTCACGAAGTTAAGGGCCTCCACGTCGATCCCCTGATCGATGATGATCTTTGTTGCAAGGGTGCTGTCCAAACCTCCCGATAGGAGGGCGACTGCTTTCATCGTAACACCTCGTTCATGGACCCGGAGCGGAACCCCTGGAGATCCAACGTCACATACGTGTAACCGATTTTCCTCAGGTGGCTGACCACCGTCTCTCTCAGCTCAGGATCCATCAATCGTTCCATTTCTTCTTTCAGGATTTCAATCCTCGCCAAATCCTGATAATGACGGACACGCACCTGTTTGAATCCCAGTCTAAAGAGAAAATCCTCCGCCTCATCCACCCGTTTCAATCCCTCCGGCGTAATTTCTTCTCCGTAGGGAAACCGCGAGGCGAGACAGGCAAACGAAGGCTTATCCCACGTGGGAAGGTCCAAAGCCCTGGAGAGGCCTCTCACGTCTTCCTTGGTGAACAGGGCTTCCTGGAGGGGGCTTCGAATTCCCAACTCGCGAATAGCCACTCTTCCGGGACGGTGGTCCTTTTCATCATCCAGGGTTGACCCCTCGACCATGAATTGAATCCCCTCCCCCCTGGCCAAATCAAGCAACTTCTCGAAGAGCTCCCTTTTACAATAATAACAACGATTGGGGGGATTCGCCGAGAAACCTTCGATCTCAAGTTCGTTCGACTCAATCAGAAGATGGCGAACGCCCATGGACTCGGCCACTTTCTTCGCCGTGGCCAACTCCCTTTCAGGGTACAGGGGAGAAAGCGCCGTGACGGCCAGGACGTTTTCTCTTCCGAGGGCATCAATCGCCATTTTCAGGAGAAGTGAACTATCGACCCCTCCCGAATAGGCCACCAGCACCTTCCCCATGGCCTCAAAAACCTTCTTTAGCTGCTCATGCTTCGCATTCAGTATTCGGTCCATCATGTAATCCTTCAGTCTTCACTCCGAACTCATTGCTCCCTGCCTGGCCGGCAGGCAGGCGAACTCCGAACGTCCTTGATCCACCCTCCCCCGATCACCGCCTCTCCATCATAAAAAACAGCGGCCTGGCCGGGTGTGATGGCCTTTTGTGGCGTCTTGAATTTTACCTCCATCTCGCCCTTGCCTTTCGGAGAGATAACAGCCTCTGAACCCGGATGGTTATACCGAATCTTCACCTGAGCTGAAAAGGGACTATTCTCTTCCCTCGAGTTTATCCAGTTGACCGAATTGACAATCAACGTATCTTTGTAGACCTCCTGCTCCTCGGCTACGATTAGGGTATTCGTCAACCGATCGATGCTGATCACATAGAGGGGTTTACCTTTTGCCAGTCGGAGGCCTCTCCGCTGCCCAATGGTATAAAAGGGAATTCCTTTGTGCCTGCCAAGGACTTTTCCCTCCTGATCGATGATCGGCCCCGGCTCAATCGACTCTCTCAGCCTTTCCTTGAGGAAGGAATGATAAGAGGTCTCATGGATGAAGCAGACCTCCTGGCTCTCGGGCTTGTCATGGACTCGAAGGCCAATTTCAAAAGCCCTCTGTCTGACCTCTTCTTTCCGATATTCCCCCAAGGGGAAGAGGGCGTGGCGGAGCTGATTTTGGCTCAGGGAGAAGAGGACATAGGATTGATCCTTTCTCCGGTCCGTTCCTTTTCTTAGGAGATACTGATCCGTCCTTTCATCAAATTCCAGCCGTGCATAATGACCTGTTGCCAGGCTATCGACATCCAGTTCAAGCGCCTTCTTGAGGAATGATCCGAACTTCATCTTCTCGTTGCAAAGGATACAGGGATTGGGCGTTCTCCCTTTACGATATTCTTCACAGAAATAATCGATGATCTCCATCTCGAATTCTTCTCTCAGATGGAAGACATAAAAAGGAATTCCAATCTGGATGGCAACCCTTCTCGCATCCTCGATATCAGCAAGACCGCAACAGCGAGTCGCACCTTCGCCGTCTCTCCCTGTGGTTCCGATGCACATGGTGGCCCCGATCACTTCATAGCCACTCTCTTTGAGAAGCCAGGCTGTGGTGCTCGAGTCCACTCCACCGCTCATTGCCACGACCACCCTCTTTTTCGCCATATCATCCCCTGACCGACTGTAGGGAGTCCGGATGGAAGAGGATCCCCTTGGGTTCTCGCCATCTCACCGATTTCTTCGATAGATAGATTGGGTCCGTTTTTATTGTTGGAAGAAGGCCTGTTCTCGCAGAGCCCACGGAGGGCTCTGCGAGAACAGGCCTTGGTTAAAACAAGATTTCCATCGCCTGGTAGGGACAGACAGGAAGACAGAGTTCGCAGGCAATGCACTTGTCCTTCTTGAACGATACTTCCATCCTGGTTCTGTCCAGTTCCAGGGCCTTCGGCGGGCAGATAGAGACGCAGGCGGTACAATGGACACACCGGTCCTCGTGCCACTTCACATCCTGAGCTAAAGGTTGAATTTCCACCCCAACTTCCTTCAGGTAGTCGATACCTGCGTCCAAGGCCGGTTTTTTTCCTGTGATCTCTAAGACAAGCCTCCCCTGTTCATTGGGCGTAATCCTGGCTCTCAAAATATTGATCATCAGATCGAAATCCTTGATAAGCTTGTAGGTCACGGCCTGGTCAATCAGTTGGGGAGGAAAACTGAGAACGACTCTTTTTTTCTGCATGGGGCACCCCTCTATAAATTCAGAAATCAAAGGTTAAAGGTCAACGTCCAAAACTCAGGAATTGCTGAACCCCTCTTATTTCTTTTTAATCGGTCTTTCTTTTAAAGGTTTCACGGCGATCCCTGAATCAGCAGAAGGGAGAAGCTCTACCGGTTCCGTCAAAAAGAATTTCCCTGTCTCAATCCACTCCTTCAGGATCCCGGCAATCTCCCTGGCCCTGGTATAACTGGAAAGGCCGGCGGTAGGAAGCTCCTTCCCCTGAACAGTAATCTTACCGCTCTTTAATTGGCTGTAATTCACCTCTCCGAGACTCCCCGGGATGCACTGGGGATAGGCCTCGCTGTAGTCGACAACCTGAGCCCAGATCTCCTCGTCTCGAACCGTGGTATACGCAAGAATCTCCTCGTTCAAGATCGGGATGGGAATTCCAATGCCAACGGTCAGGGTCACTCCATAACCGGTGAAAGAGGTTCCCCGGAGCCATCTCGGGCTCATCAGCTTGAGATCGCCCGTGAGAGAAAGGGTCCCTGCCGGCATTTTGGGAACCCCTTTCTCCGTCCTTTTCACGCCCGGGTTGTGCTGGGTTCCATTTCCCACCACATATCCCATTCCTCCACCCAGAAAGATCCGGGTGCCTATTCCGATTGTTTTGTACAATGGATCATTGAGCAAAGGGCTCAACTGACCTGCATTGCAGTAATTGGCATTGGCCATTTTTGGCTGAAGAACCCCCATGTAGGTGTAGATCACCTTTTCCGATAGGTTGACAGCCACGTTGTAGTTCTGATAGGCATTTCTCATATTGAAAAGAACCGCCTCATTCATGTCTTTCAGGGAGATATACGTTTCCAAACTCTTTCGTGGATAGCAGTCCGTCCCATAAGCCGTCGCCATCAGACTCACGTCCTTCCCTGCAACGAGTTCCTCAATCACATGAGCCCCACCATAGGAGAATTTCCCGGGAAAGATTTTGTTTCTCGGATCATCTTCCGTCATCGCGGTCGCCCCCAGGAAAAAATCGACCGCGGCAAAACCCACATAGACCGGAATATCGTTCAGGTAGGTCTTGCCTCCTCCCAGCTTGATTCGGGGTTTCGTGTGACCCACATTGAAATAGGCCCCGGAAGAACACATGGGGCCAAACGTTCCCGTAGTAACGACATCCACTTCCTGGGCCGTCTTCTTTACTCCTCTATCAGCGGCAAAACCGATAACCTCCTCGGCCGTGAGAACCACAGCCGTTCCTTTTTTAATCTTTTCATTTATTTCAGCAACGGTCTTCGCCATCTCCATCCTCCTTTGTAAAAAACAATTTAGCTGTCAGCCTCCAGCTTTCAGTTTTTATGTATTTCTTCTAACTGTAAATTCATAACTCTTAATTCTTCACTCGTCTTGTTTCCCCTTTCGGGGCTACGCATGGTCCATAACATAACACCACCCCCTGACCCTGAGCCCCCGTTCTTGGTCCGGAGTCTCACTCCTCTCCCTTCGAATGAAGCTCTCCGCCCACAGGGCGGGGCTTCCCGGAAATGCAATTTCTTTCTATAGTGTGCCCCTTGACGGGGCACCTTGCCGGTCAACGGGAGAGATCATATTTCATACATCGGAGCAACCAAACCTTCTTTCTCCTTCTTTCTTCGGACCATGTCCTCCAGCGTAATGGATTGAAAAATTGTGGAGATCGCCTCCGACACCTCAGTCCAAATTTCTCGCGTCACA
>Ga0154678_1152_pt22 | contig 11317 bp, 11 predicted proteins | sample Rifle2008BG13ft_FD_116107 | JGI IMG/M metagenome (GOLD analysis project Ga0154678, IMG submission 116107) | Deltaproteobacteria bacterium RBG_13_52_11b | reverse complement strand
ACGAAAAACTCACCTGCTACACATGCCACGATGCCCACACCTTGAATGCAGGACCGGCTTCGCTCAAAATTGGCGGTTATGATTTCGCGAACTCAGCCTATGGGAACAACACCCTGTGCCTAGCATGCCACGCCACCCGTGGTGATTTCAAGGACGTCTCTACGGCCGATGTGGCGGTGCTCCAGCTCGCCGCAGGCCACAAGGTGACGAAGGATGGAGCCGCCGTCTCTATGAAACCGTCTGACGCCTTCTTGTCCCGGAACCGGGTCGCGCGGGCCGTCGCCAAGCACATGCAGGTTAAAGCCGGGATGGGCGGGGCTCTCTATACTCCGGAAGATCCGAACATGCCGGTGGGTAGCTGCGCATCGTGCCACATGGCGAAGATCGGTAAGCTACAGGACATCGACGTCGATGCCATGTACCACCTGGACTTTGACAAGAATGGGAAGAGCGCTGTGGCTGAAGGCAACATGGCGTCCCACGTCTTCGATATCGTCTGGCCCGGACAGAGCGCGATCCTCAAGAACCCCGATCCATCGAAAGGTCACGATTTTGACATTATGCCGAACTCCTGTGGCAAGTGTCATGATTTCGCCAGAATCAGCGGCGATAACGATTAAAGTCTTTCTATAGATCTTCTGCCCTTACAGTATCTATTCACGTGGGGCCGGGAACCCCGGCCCCACTTTTTTCAGGGCGTTCCATGCCTGGCACGGGAACAAAAAGGGACGCTTTCCTATTTATTTTGCGACACCCGTCTCTTGGCCCCAAAATGGTAAGGTTCAGCAAGATGGATCGGTCAACGGCCCGCAGCCTCATCTACAACATGCTCTCTCTTTGCTATGTCTATCCGGACGAAAAGGTTTATGCATCGATAGCGGACGGCGAATGGATCAGGGGGTTCAGAGAGGCATTGCACCTGCTGGATGAAAAGAATTTTGATGACGATCTTCGAGCCATCGAGCAGGCAATCTCCGGATCGGAAGAGGGGGGTCAACTGGCAATGGTCCGGGAATACACCCGGCTTTTTATCGATTCCTGTCCACACGTAATTGCCCCGCCGTATGGGTCGATCTATCTGGAAAAACAGGGGCGGGATTCTGCGGAAACGGCCACGGAGGTGCTGCATTTCTACCATGAGGCGGGTTTTACCGTCAAGGAAAATCTACGCGATCTTCCCGATCACATTGCCCACGAATTGGAATTTATGGGCCTCCTGGCGGATCAGGAAAGCAGGGCTTCGGGCGGGGGAAGGATTCGGATGGAAGAGGTTCAACTGGATTTCTTGTCACGGTATATTATCCCCTGGGTCCCCCTCTTTTGTAAAAAGGTGACGGAACAAAGCCTTCTGCCTTTCTACAGCATACTGGGAAATTTGACTCAGGAGTTCATTGGCTTTGAGCAGAATTACCTGGGAATGCCTGAAGAAAGGGATGCAATAAACGATATCGGACTTGAAACATAACGGGGGAAGACGTTGCCAGACCCTTGGGGAGGAAAAGACCCTTGTTGGATTGTTTTAGGCTGTTCGAAATACGTCTATTCGGATTGCCCGGCTTACAAGGATCGAGAAAAGCCCTGCTGGGAAAATGCCGTGACTCACTGCAAAAGATTGCTCGCGATCAAATGGGAATGCAAAGACTGCAAGGTCTTTAAACTCTACAAGAGCGTTCGGGATTGATTCCTCAATTTCTAAAGGGCCTAAAAAAAGCCCGTGTGTCCTTTAAGAAATAAAGGGATCCCTTGGAGCAAGCACACCATCATCCCGGAGATCGAAGATAGATCAAGCCGGCAAACTGCCGGCGATCATACGCCTCAACTACCTCCGTATCCGACGACGGTTTTGCCTTCCTCAACAATGACCGGCACTTCCCGGCGGCCGCCGGAATGCTTGAGCATCTCCTCCAGCTTCTTGGCGTCTTTTTGGACATCAACATAGATAGCTTTGTTGCCATAGGCTGACCTAGCCTTTTCCGTGTAGGGTCAACCGGCTTTGCCATAGATAATAACTTTGTCCGACATGGGGTAACCTCCTTTTCGTAGAGACGCTCTTAGTCAACTTATATCTAATCCCGACGTTTGGAGTCAAGCCTGAAGGACGTTGTCTGAATCTTTGATGCTGCTCGGTTGCTGTTTTCCGGGAGGTCTCGACAAAAACCACCATAAACGTTACTATTTTGAAATATTTTTCTAATCCATACGTGACGTACTAAAGGCTTCCTCCCCATCGCGGCCGGGCCGTCACCAGACAAGAAAGGTTGATCTTGAAGAAACTCAGCATCATTCTCTGTGCGCTCGTTCTTCTTTCCTTTTCTGTCCATGGGGAGACGCAGGAGCCGCCTTCCATACAGATCTATTTCTTTCATTCGAAGGAGTGTCGGTCCTGTGGTCCGATTCTCCAGAACTATCTCCCCGGGCTTAAGACGGTGTATCCCTCTCTCGATATCAAACCCTTTGACGTGGGAGAACCCTCCAATTATGAGGCCCTCCTCTCTTTGGAAAGGAAGTACGGCCAGGCAGGGAAGGAACTTCCTGTCCTGTTCATCGGAGACCAACTCCTGTCTGGAGAGCAGGAGATCATGGGCAAGCTGGAGATGCTCATCCAGGAGTATCAGATCGGTGGAGCCCCTCCCCTTCTCCCTCTTCAGAGCACTCCTGCTGTGGCCAAGCCTTCTGAAAAAACTGTTTCGTTAGAGATGGCCTACTTTTATCAGAAGGGGTGCCCCAAGTGTGAGCGCGCCAACGTCCTTTTCACCTATCTCTCGAAAAGGTATCCCCATTTGAAGATCAAAGAGATCGATCTCAACACCCCCGACGGAAAGCGTTTGAATGAAACTCTGTCGAACCGGCTCAATCTCCCGGCAGAAAGACGGTTGATCGCACCGACCGTCTTCATCGGCAACGACTTCCTTCCCCCTGAGGAACTGACCGAATCGAACGTGGAGGCCTTGATCCGCAAATACGAAAAGGTGGAGACAAAATCGGCCTTACAGGTCGAGAAAGGGGAGATAAAAAAGGCAGAGGAGACAATGGTCGACCGATTTAAGTCTCTCGGGCTCCTGACGATCGTCTCTGCCGGTTTGATCGACGGGCTCAATCCGTGCGCCTTTGCCACCCTCATCTTTTTCATCTCCTATCTTACGATGGTCGGCCGGAAACAAAGGGAGATTCTCTGGGTAGGACTCGGATTCTCCGGAGCCGTCTTTGCAACCTACCTTCTGATCGGTCTGGGGATCCTCAGTTTCGTTCAGCACCTCTCTTTCCTGCCCGTTTTTTCAAAGATCGTCTATCTGCTGACGATTGCCTTCGCTCTTGTTCTGGGGACGCTCAGCCTCTATGACTACGTTCAGTTGAAACGGGGACGGCCTTCCGAGATGAAACTTCAACTCCCCGATTTTTTAAAAAAGCGGATCCATCAGACCATTCGAAAAGAGAGTCGATCCGGCCGTTACTTCTATGCTGCTGTCGTAGCGGGGTTTGTCATCTCTCTTCTTGAGTTTACCTGCACGGGCCAGGTCTATCTTCCCACGATCCTGTTCGTAACGAACATCCCCTCCCTGAAGACAAGTGCATTTTCCTATCTTATCCTTTATAATGTAGTCTTTATCGTCCCCCTCCTGGTGATCTTTGGGGTCGTCTTCTGGGGGGTGACTTCCGAACAGTTGGGGTTCTTTCTCCGAAAGCGCGCATCTACGATCAAACTCGTTACTTCCCTGCTTTTCTTCGCATTGGCAGGGATATTGATATTGAGCCTTATCTAAAGGAGGATATGTTGTCGATGGAAAATGAAGAACATCATTTGGTGACTGAAGACCAGCCGTTGGAAGGTCAAGAGCAAGAGTCAGGGGAGGAGAGCGTTGGTCCCGTTGCCGAGAAAGATCTTCCAAGTCCTGGAAAAACGAAGAAGCAGAAGATTATTATCTTCGGGGGAATAGCCGTCATTGTTCTCGGCGCGGCCGCCCTCTTCTACTTTCTTTTCCTCGGCAGCCCGGGTCGACACGTCCTCGCATCGGTCAATGGTGAAAAAATCACAGTGGACCAATTCAGCAAAGAAGTGGAAAAGGTGAAACCTCCTGAACGGGACATGATCAAAGAGGAGCCTCAGCAGTTCATCGAAGGGATGGTCCTTAAGGTGCTCCTGCTGCAGGAAGCGAAGAAGCAGGGAACGACGGTCCCGCCAAAAACGTATAAGGATACAGATAAGGATGCCCTTTCACCGGATGAAGCCCTTGTCGCCGAATTTATGAAGAATAAATTTTCAACTCCCCCTGCGGTGACACGGGAGGAGATCGAAGAGTTTTACAAGGCCTTCAAAGACCGGATGGAGGGGAAGAAGTTAGACCAGGTGTCACCCCTGATCGAAAAAATCATTCAGGAAGGGAAGCAGCGCGAAGCCCTTGAAACATTTGTGGGAGATCTCCAGAAAAATGCCAAGCTTGAAATTCACCAGGATCGAATCAAGAAGATTGCAGCCAACCCCCCTGAATCGAACTCCGAGGAAGAATTTAAAAAAGCCCTGCAGAGCGGGAAACCGACGCTGGTCGATTTCGGGGCCAACTCCTGTCAGCCGTGTCGCCTGATGAGACCCGTCTTGAAGGAAATCGACAAAGAATACTCAACAAAGGCTCAGATTCTTGTGCTTGATGTCTACAAATATCAAAAACTCGCTTCGGAGTACAAGGTTGTGTTCATTCCCACCCTCGTCTTCTTCGACTCCAAAGGAAAGGAGGTCTTCCGGCACGTGGGCGTCCTGGAAAAAGAGCAGATCATCTCCAAGCTGAAAGAGATCGGGATGGCCACATAGAGGGCTGATCGGAATGTTAAAAAGAAATTCTATCCTCCACACAGGGATCGTGGTGTTTTTTGTCCTCCTCTTCGTCTTCCCGGGGTTCCTGTTCTGCGCATCCCCCAAGCCCCCGAATGTTGTTCTACGGTCCGGAGACCCGCTCCCGCGGCTCTCCTTTCAAGACAACCTTACCCCCGAGGAAGAAAAGTATCTTGGGATTGGAGGGAAGAAGACCTTTTCCCTTGATGAGATCAAATCCCAGTTAATCTTGATCGAGTACATCAATACAAACTGCATGCATTGCATCAGTTCTATCCCTATCCTGAATGAAACGTACCAGACCATTGAGCAAGACGCGGATCTCAAGGGAAAGATTAAGATGATTGCGATTGGTGTGGGAAACACGCCCATGGAGGTGGAAGCCTTTAAGAAGAATTACGGGATCCCCCATCCCCTTCTCACCGACACGGAGTTTGAAGCCCACAAGGCCGTGGGTGAACCCAGAGTTCCTTTTATTGTGGCCGCGAGGAAGGATAGAAAGGGGCGATGGATTGTGGATACTGCAGCGGTCGGTCTGGTGGGATTTATGGAGTCCAGATCAAACAGCGGTTCAGGAAACAATTGGGTCGCTGTTACCGTTCCGGGCGAAGAGGTCTTTCCCGTGGAGAATTTCGTCGAGGAATTGAAGACGATCCTTGCCACTCCTCCTGAAACTCTGAAACGAAAAACACAGCTCTAGGTTGAAAGGAGTAAACGACATGAACGTTGTCGCCTTCAATGGAAGCCCCAGAAAAGAAGGAAACACCTATCTTCTTGTTCAGAAGGTCTTCGAGGAACTCCGCAAAGAGGGAATCGAGACCGAATACGTTCACATCGGGGGAAAAGGGTTGAGGGGCTGTACGGCTTGTTTCAAGTGCAAAGAGAATAAAGACAAGAAATGTGCCCTTCCCGACGACGGGTTGAATGGCTACATTGAAAAGATGGAAAGAGCCCAGGGGATCATCCTCGCCTCTCCCGTCTACTTCAGCAACATCACGGCTGAAATGACGGCGTTCATCGATCGAGCGGGCTACGTGACAACAGCTAACGGAAAGTTTCTGAGGAGAAAGGTCGGCGCCGCTGTGGTTGCCGTCAGGAGGGCAGGAGCAAACATCGTCTACAGCAATCTGAATTTCTTTTTTGGTATCCAGGAAATGGTCGTTCCCGGATCATCTTATTGGAATCTCGGGATCGGGCGAGACATTGGGGACGTTCTGAAGGACGAAGAGGGGCTCGCCACCATGAAAACCCTCGGTCAGAACATGGCCTGGGTGCTGAAAAAGCTCAATGGATAATCCTTCAGGCTGCGTCGTGCATTCGACTTTTCTACAACCGAGACATTTTTAGATCCGATGATCTCGCTCGCCCTGATGGCAGCCATGCAGCCGGCCAATCCTCCCCCGATGACCAGCACATCGGTCTTTATCTGCTCCTGCTCCATCATCATCTCTTAACCCCTTATTGCAACGTCTCAAGACCAACGTTTTTTCTTTTCCAGTTCACCAGGAAAATTCCCACGCAGACCATAGGAAGTCCCGCCATTAAAGAGCCGGTGAATTCTTCGTTAAGGAAGATAACGCCTGCAAGGACCCCGAAAATGGGTGTCAGAAAGGTGAAGGCCGAGAGTCGGCTCACCGAATAGCCATGGATCAACTTGAACCAGATAAGGTAAGTAATGAAGGCAACGATGACCGACTGAAAGAGGATGCAACCGACAATAGATGGACTCAGCATGATGATCCATCGGGGTTCCAGGATGAGGCTCACGACCAACAGGATCGGAATCGAGAAAACAAGTTGATAAAGAAACGTATGGATCGGCTGGACTTTTCCTGCCATGAACCTTTTGATATAGAGGGTGGTCGCTGCCCACAAGACGGCAGCGATGATTTCCAGGATGTCCCCGAAGAACATGGTGGGCTTTGCCGCGGTAGGTCTTCCTTGAAAGACCAGCAAAACCCCCGCAAAGGCCACGACGAGTCCCAGTGTTTTTAAAACGGTGAGCCGGTCCCCTTTAAGAAAAAAATGGGCTCCAGCGGCCACGATGAACGGGCTCGTGTAGATGAAAATGATCGAGCGGGCGGCGTCTGTGTAGAGCAATCCGAAGTATAAAAAGGCGAATTCTCCCCCAAAGAGGAGACCGACCACAACTCCGTGCAGCAGATTGATATCGGTGTGAAATAATTTTTCCTTCTTCCACAGGCAATAGATCACTCCACACATCGAAGCGATGATGGAGCGCAGGGTTGAAGCAAATACAGGAGCAATCCCCTGATTGGCGTATTTGATACTGGGATGGTTGAACCCCCAGACCAGGGTAATAATAAAAAGGATGGCGAACGCCTTGGAATCCAAATATTCCTTGTTCTCTTCGGCACCCATTTCTTTCTTCTCCAGGATACTAAAGGTGAACGATCTCTTTTGGAAATCGAGTGACTCTTTCTAAGCCCTTCTCTCCGACGATATAATCCAGTTCGATCCCGACGGCACCCTCCCCTGGAAAAACGAACTTGGGTTCGAAGGCAAAGACCATTCCTGGCTGAAGAGGTCTCCTGCCTCCCTTGCTGATGATCGGCAACTCGTTGATCTCGAGACCCAGGCCGTGCCCCACAAAGGCGACCTTCCCTTCCCCATAGCCCATGAAGTTGTCAGCCAGACCCTCTCTGGCTGCGATCTCTTGCGCCCGCTTGTAAACTCGGGAAGGTAACTCTCCTGCCCTCGCGAACGACTCGGTCTCTCTCAAGATGTCTAAAGCTACCTGGTAGGCCTTCTGGAAATGATCCTTCAGCCGGCCAAGGACAAATACCCTGGTTTCGTCTGTTACATAGCCATTGTAGCCACCGCCGTAATCGATAACGACAGGCTCGTCTCTCTTAATTTTTCTCGTGGATGAACCCTGAGCGACGGCAGGAGTCACGCCACGGCCACATAGAGGGGTATCGCAAAAAGAAGTCACGCTGCCACTCTCCCCTGAAACGACCTGGATATTCATCATCTCCTGGTTGAGTCCCCGCATCCTCAGAAAACCCTGATGTCCCAGAGCCCTACCCATGGAGATGAGGATCCCGTCAAGCTCCACTTCTGACATCCCTTCACGGAGGTGATTCTTAACGCTTGAGAAAACCTCCGTGACCATCTCGCCCGATTTCTTGATCTGCCGTATCTCAAAATCGCTTTTGATACTCCTCAGCTCTTTGATCTCATCGGAAATAGAAAGGATCTCCCACTTCGGAAAGAGGCCCTTGATCCTGTTAAATAGAGAGACAGGAACCACATCGAGCTCCATCCCCACCCTCTTCCATTCTCCACCCTGTTCGTGCAATAGATTCGGAAGACCTTTCATGGACTCTATCTTTACGCACAGGAGAGGGCTTTCGACGGAAGCTCTGGCATAATCCTTTTGGACAAGAAAGACGGCCTCTCTTTCTTGCGGAATAAAGAGATACCCGTTCTGAAGGGTGCCGGTAAAGTAGAAGAGGTCGACGTTCTGAATGAGGAGCGCAGCGTCTATTTGTTTCTCTTTCAGTCTGTTCTGGAACGTGCCTATCCTTGAGAAGACTTCCTCACGCGGGGTGAGCTCACAGGGTCCGATCTCTTTTTGCATGGTCGTCTCTCATCAACGATTCGCTTAAAATCTTACGCAACCCTACCACTCCTCCCAGCACTTGTCAATATTCGCTGGAAAATTAAACAAAACCTTCGGGCACACGGTCGGAGGAGACGTGGAAGGACAAGTGCAGGTTCTCCAACGAGGACGGTGCTTAATAAATCCATTGCCAACTAACCTTCTTTTTGATACAAGCTATCACAACACTTCCAATAAAATGGAGGTACCACTGGCAGAGCCCGTGGTACCTCCATGAAATACCTTCCTACGGCATAGAGTTGACGCTCCGGTCGTAAAACTCAGAGCACGATCAGTCTATCATGAGCCTTGTTCAGCCTCACATTCCCCGTCTTCGTAATGACGTACGTCTCTCCCCAGAGGATCGATGCCTTCCCCGACATAGGGCATGGGTGTACGATAAAGATCATCCCGGGAGCGATGGGCGTCTCGTTTTTCGGTGAAGGCCGGTCCTCAACCAAATCCAGGCCGCTGATGTGACCATAAATGGGCCGGATGTCCATTCCTGATTTCTTCACAACGTCTTCCATCGCGGTCATGGATTGGGATACGGTGAATCCAGGTTTGAGGTAACGCAGCGCTTCGTCCCTTGCTTCGATTGCCACACGATGCATGTCGAGCAGCTTCTTGTCGGGTTTACCCAGAGAGACAACCCGGGCCAGTTGTGCCCAATAGCCCCCATAGTTGGCCGTAAGTTCTACAAAGACCATCCCCTTCTTTCCGATCTTCTTTCCCGAGGGGGGATATCCGACCGCATCCTGTCCCAGAGAGATGATGTTGAAGCTCCTCTCCACTCCATTCCTCTTGAGCCTCATATCCATCTGGGCGATGACTTCCCATTCCGTATTTCCCGGTTTGATGTATTTGACTCCCTCCTTAAAGGCAAGATCCAGAAGGGCCGCCGACTTTTTCACGAGACGGATCTCCTCGTCGGTTTTGTACATTTTCACCTTCTTGAAGAAGAGGGTAACATCGACAAGCGTAAAGTCAGGGAACGACTTTTTGATCTCCTGGAACCAAAGCAGAGGAAACTTATCCAGGCCATCCGTTCCTACCCTTGCCTGGCCTAATCCCTGTTCTTCAAGGATGCCTAAAACACTTTGCAGAAAATTGGTGCTTCGCCTCACATCCTGGGCCCACGAATACTTCTTTGCCTTTTCTGTTTGGAAGGGGGACTCGACCAGCATAATCGACGGGCGATTCTCGTCCCTGAAGAAGAACAGGGTCAGCGGGATGTTGATGTTCGGGAAATCGGCGAGAAAACGGAAATTGGCCCCCTCCCCTCGGGTCGCGCTTGAACCCCTGACCAGCAGGACATCTACGTTTTGTTCGGTCATGTACTGTCTCGTAAAACGGTGTCGTGCTTCTCTTGTCTTGTTCGATAGAAACATCGTTTTTTCTCCCCTTTGTCCGGTTTATTTGAAAATATGGATTCGCTTCACCGAAGTGTACGCCTTGCGACTCGATCCTGCCCGCCTCGTAACCCGTGATTCATTTTTTGGATTTCAACTCTCCTTTGAATTTATCGACTTCACTGTATGTCTCATCAACCTTTTGATGGAATGCCTCAGAGGAAAAATGGACGATCTCGGTCTTCGTCTCCTCCCCAGTTTCCACTATGTTTGATTCAAGTTGACGACATGGTTGGGCGGCTCTCCCCTGATCACTCTCAAAATGTTATGGATGGCCTCCTGAAACATCCGGTTCTGTGACTGTCTCGCAGCCCCGGCCAGATGGGGTGTCAGGATCAACTTCTTCTGTAATTCAGGACCGACGGACAGAAACAGATGATCAGGGGACATGGGCTCCGGATCAAAAACATCCATGGCCGCCCCTCTTAATCGATTTGATTTTAACGCTTCGATCAAGGCCTCATCGTCCACAAGGGCTCCCCTTGCGGTGTTGATCAGGATCGCAGTAGGCTTCATTGAGGCCAACTCTTTGCGACCGATGAGTTTCTTCGTCTTCTCGTTCAAAGGGATATGCAGTGAAAGGATATCCGAAATGCGCAGAAGCTCCGAAAAATCAACGAAGGTCAACTTCAAGTCCTTTTCAGCCTCGGGGGATAATCGAATGATATCGTAATAAAACAATCTGGCCCCGAAAAAGGCTCCGATTCTTGCCATTTCTTTTCCCACGGGGCCTACGCCCAAGATCCCCAGGTTCATGTCCCCCAATTCATAGATGCCTTCCCTCCTCAGCTTATCTCGAACCCATTGATAGTTCCCCTTCTTTGTTTCCACATCCCCTTCTAAGATTCCTCTGTTTAACACATTGATTAAATTATAGGAGTATTCAGCAACAGCCCTCGAATTCTGCCCCGGGCTGCGAGCCACCGGGATTCCTGCCTTATTTGCCGCCTCCAGATCGACGGCATCATATCCGGAGCCACACAGCTGGATGAGTTTTAATGCTTTCGCCCTGGAGATGAGATGAGCTGAAATGTGTGGATGATGTGAGGGAGCCAGAATAAAATCGGCGTCCGTGGAAGCCTGGGTCACCGTTTCCTCCTCAAACTGAGGGAAAAAATAAATGTCAAAGGATTCAGGAATCGTTATGTTAGCCCGGTCAAAATCATGTTTGGGCCGAAGACATATCACTTTGGACCTCATCAGATAACCCCCGATTTCCTTTACTTCAAATTCAGACCCGCCTTATCGAGATAGTAGTTCCATACCTTGTCAAAGAGCCGTGGGTTCCAGAACCATTGGCTATTCCCCTCCTCCAGTTCCTCCTTGCGCAAGACCCGCGGTTCACCCATTTGATAGATCGTGATGAGGTTTCTTGCGTTCTCCTCCAAGTAGAGAGCGGTGTAAAGTAGGGCCTTAACACTCTCGGCCACGGCAACGGAGCCATGGCTGCGGATG
>Ga0154678_1102_pt3 | contig 11522 bp, 9 predicted proteins | sample Rifle2008BG13ft_FD_116107 | JGI IMG/M metagenome (GOLD analysis project Ga0154678, IMG submission 116107) | Deltaproteobacteria bacterium RBG_13_52_11b | reverse complement strand
CTCCCCCACCCCCTCCCCCATTGCCAAAAGAAGGCGGTTAAACCAAAAAGAATAGATCTCACTTCCCTGAAGGACTTTCCCTTTTGCTACCTCGGAATGTCGATCGTTGGATTTATAATACACACAGAGGAAATTTTGTCAAGAAATTTCTTGAACAAACCCTTGACACGCCTCCCCGGTTTTTGTGTTTGTGCAATATTGGTGGGCGACCCAGACCATTCATTGTTGAGATAGGGCAGGGGCTGGTTTTAAAAAAGTTTAAGAATTCGGTTTGAATTGAGTTTTCTTCTCGAAGCGATAAAGGGTTCTCGGATTGACCTTCAGAATCTCTGAGGCGATTCTTTTATTACCCCCTGCTTCCTTCAAGATCTCCCCGATGTACTCATCTTTGATCTCCTCGAGCGACCTGCGGGCCCTCACCCCTTTCTTGACCAGGTCCGTGAACTCTTCGTTGAGGTAATCAGGGAGTTCATCGGGGGTCAGCTGATCTTTATCTGCGAGGATGACAGCCCGTTCGATGGCGTTTTCCAATTCTCTGACGTTTCCGGGCCAATGATATTCGAGCAAGAGGTTCATTGCTTCTTTAGAGATTTTTTCGATCTTTTTCTGGGTGATTTTCGTGTAATTGTCAAGAAAATGGTATGCGAGCAAGGGGATGTCTTCTCTTCGGTCCTTCAGGTCGGAAAGGAAGATGGGAAAAACATGGAGCCGGTAGAAAAGATCCTCACGAAACTTTCCCTGCTTCATGCTGTTTTCCAGATCCTCATTGGTCGCTGCAATCATCCGGACATCCGTCTTGATCCGTTCGGTGCTTCCCACCCTCATCACTTCTCTTTCCTGAAGGACCCGGAGAAGTTTGACCTGAGCGGACGGAAGAAGCGTGGAGATTTCGTCCAGGAAGATCGTTCCGCTTGCTGCCTCTTCAAACAATCCTTTCTTTGTTTGAACCGCTCCGGTGAAGGCTCCCTTCATATGCCCGAACAGCTCGCTTTCAACCAAGGTTTCGGGGATCGCCCCGCAATTAAAAGGGATAAACGGTTTATCGCTCCTGGGACTATGATAATGAATCGCCTTGGCCACGAGTTCTTTCCCGGTTCCGCTTCCCCCGTAAATGATGACCGTGCTGTTGCTGGGGGCGACCTTTTCAATCAAAGAGAAGACCTCCTGCATCTTCTGGCTTTTCCCCACGATGTTGCTAAATTCAAATTTCTTCCTGACCTCCATCCTGAGGAGCCGGTTTTCCCGTAAGAGTTCGTTCTCCTTTTGAACTTTTGAGATATGGACGAGAAGTTCGTTGAAATCGACGGGCTTGGTAATGTAATCGTTTGCTCCAATCTTCATGGCTTCGACCGCGGTCTGGATGGATCCGAAAGCGGTCATCAGGATGACCATGACCTCTGGCCGTGTCCCTTTGATGGTCTTGAGAAGCTCAACGCCATCCATCTCAGGCATCTTCACATCGGTCAACACCAAATCGAAGATATCCGATTCGATCTTTTTGATCGCCTCCACCCCGTTCGGGGCAACGTCAACCGTATGCCCAGCTATTTGGGTCAGCCCCCTCTTGAGCATTTCCCTGATCTGGACCTCATCATCGACCACCAAGACCTTCATTGGTTCCATCGATATAGCTCCTCTCACAGAGGTTTTAACAAAAAATGGTTTTTAAATCAATTACAATCAGAAAAAGATGTGTCCTGTCAAGGACGAGAGGATCTGCGAGGCTTGCCCGTAGAAGGAATCATAAGGCGCGGCTAACCGAAGGAGAATGTTGGTTTATTTCTTTTTTCGATGGACTGTTCCTCTGGGCTGTTGGCTTCCAGACAGGGGATTGATCAATTCCATAGAAAATAATATAATTGACCGGAACGTGCCCCGTGTAGGGGCACAGTATGAAATGATATTACATTGCCGGGAAGCTCCGGCCTGTGGCCGGGGAGCTTCAATCGATGCCTGCTCATTTAACCCCCCAGATTATAAGGGTCTACATGAAATCTCCCGGGAAGGAGCCAGATTTCACAGAACCTGTTATGATCATTGGAGTCATGAGCTCGGTTTGAATAGTTTGGAGCAAAAGATCGTCTAAAATTCAGGTCTTGATAAGTTGGGTATGAGTTCGGAGCAAGAACAACACGGGCGATGATATTTTCTTGAGAAAAATAATTGGGTGGATTCGAACGTAAGACTCCCTGCCTGTCCGGCAGGCAGGTGAATACTGAACTGAGCAAGATGTGCTTGACACGACGGCATTTTATTCAATGGGTCCTCGGTTTAACACTGCTGCCTTATCTGCCTTTCTGGGGTCGCGAGGCCGGAGCACAATCCTTACCCGCAGAAAAGACGCCCCTTTCCCCTTCTGAAAAAATAGAGACAGGGAACGCCATTGGTCAGTTCTTCAATGGAGAAGAACTGACCTACGAAGTTGGTTTCTGGCTGATCCAACGAGCGGGCCTGGGGAGGCTGAGTTTCAAGGCGATGGGGAAGAAGGGGTATTACACGGCCACCCTTCAGGGAGAGACCCTGGGAGTTCTGGGGTGGGTGGCACGGTATCGCGTCGATACCTATCGATCGGTCATGGAGGAGATTGATGAAGGGAAGGCCCTGAGGGCCGTCTCTTTCGAAGAGGATGTGAAGGTCGGAAACAAGATAAAGAGAAGAATTCATCTCTTCGATTATCAGCGGCGAACGTGGACGAACAAACGGCTCAAAAAGGACGGAACGTGGGAGGTGGTAGAAAAAGAAATCCCTCCAGGCATGGTCTATGATGACTTCATCACAGCCTCCTATAACTTCCGTTACGGTGTCTATGGGTCGATCGAACGGGGAAAGAAATACGCTGTGGCCACCTTTCCGCGGAAGGGGCTTTCCACCTACGAGGTCCGGATTGCTCCAAAAGAGGAAGAGGAAAGGAAGAGAAAGTCGGGAGGGATCCGTGGCGGAAAAGATTTTTTACTGAGGCTTAAGCTGGACCCGGAGACGACCTACTCGAAGGAAGGTCTGATTGAAGGATGGCTCTCGAAAGATCTTTGCCCCACGGAAGGGGCCATCAAAGATGTCACCGTTCTCGGAGATGTCAAAGGAACCCTGATCAAAAGAACAGTTCGGAGTTCTTAGTTCGGAGGTTGGATCAGTAAGAAAGGATAGAACTCCGAACGCGTAACTCCGAACTCAAAACGAAACGATGGATACCCGCAACAGGTATTTCAGGATCCGGCGAAAGGACATCGCCTATTTCAAATTCATCATCGAATCTTACGAAGGAATGGCGGTGGTTCGAACGAAGGATCCCTCCGAAGCCATTGTTGAGTTGATGATTGCCCCGGGATGGGAAAAGGATGTGGATGCCGTTTTAGAAGGGCTCCGCCAGGAGATGCCCATTGAACCGCTGGGTTAGATTAACGTGGACGTTGCATCATCGTCACCGCGAAGGGTCGCGAATGAAAGATAGCATGTTAGAAGAGCTTCCGGTGCAGGAGATCGTGATGGCAGCCCTGAAGGAAGGGGGGGATTTTGCGGACCTCTTTTTCGAAGAGTCCCGGTCGATCGTCATCGTTTGTGAAGAGGATCGAATAGAGAAGGTTGTCTCAGGAGTGGACATTGGCGCAGGACTTCGGGTCCTCCTTGACATGAGGACCCTCTATGCCTTCACAAATCAGGTTTCCAGAGAGGGCCTCTACGGTCTCACTGAAGGGGTTCGCCGTGCGGTCAGGAAAGAGAAAGGGAGAAGCCATGTGACCCGGCATCGGCCGTCCGTGTCGTCACGTGCGGCGTCACACGTTTCCTTCCCCATCGACAAATATCCTGAAGACGTACCCATTGGAGAGAAGATCTCTGTGGTGAAACGGGCAAATGATATTGCCAGGAGATGTGACGGCCATGTCCGGCAGGTCAAGGTGTTTTACCGAGATTTCAGCCAGAATCTTTCCATTGTGAATTCAGAGGGGGATCGGGTTGAGGGGAAAAGGACAGGAACGCTTCTCTCTGTTCAGGTGGTTTCTGCAGAAGGAGATATCGTCCAGACGGGATATGAAGCGATCGGTGGAATTATGGGCTTTGAGCTCTTCGATGTGAACCCCCCGGAGGAAGTGGCCGAAATCGCCGCACGAAGAAGCCAACTCATGCTCTCGGCAAGAAAAGCCCCCATGGGAAAGATGCCCGTGGTCTTATCAAGCGAGGCAGGAGGGACAATGATCCATGAAGCGATTGGCCACGGGCTGGAGGCAGATCTGGCCCAGCAGGGGCTCTCCGTTTTTTCAAAAAAAATCGGAGAAAACGTGGCCTCCCCCCTGATCACGGTGGTGGATGATCCCACGCTTCGCCAGAAAAGGGGGTCCTACGCTTTTGATGACGAGGGAGTGGGTTCTCGTAGGACGGTTCTGGTTGAGGACGGGGTCCTCAAAGGGTATCTCTATGATCGCCTTACGGCCATGAAGGATGGTGTGGAACCCACGGGGAACGGAAGAAGAGAGTCGTACCATCATAAACCTATCCCCCGGATGAGCAACACAATGATTCTTCCGGGCACGTCGAAATCTGAAGAGATTATCCGGTCTGTAGAGAAAGGATTATTTGTGAAGAAAATGGGCGGGGGACAGGTCAATACGGTGAACGGGGATTTCGTATTTGAAGTCAGTGAGGGATACCTGATTGAGAAAGGGAATGTGGCTGAACCCATTCGGGGAGCGATCCTGACAGGGAACGGCCCCCAGATCCTCAAGGAGATTGATAAGGTGGGTGATGACCTGGGATTTGGCATTGGAACCTGTGGGAAGGAGGGACAGGGAGTCCCTGTCTCCGATGCCCAACCCACCCTGAGAATTCCTGAGATCTTGGTAGGCGGCCAGCATAAAGCCCACTAACAGGAAGATGAAAGCAGTACGTGGAGTGTAGAGTGTCGAAGGTCGTTTCCTGGACCATGTTCCACCTTCACCGGTCCACGTTCGGACTTACGGAACGTCAGGGGTGTTTATCCGCTTCGGCCAATTCGGAAAGGTTCTGAAGCTTTGCTTTTGAAATTCTTTTCCCCAGCATTTCTACAATGCTAATCTTTCTTCTTTCTACGACCACCACGTCACCCGTCTGAGGGATTTTCTGCAGCATCGTCATCAAAAACCCTCCGAGGGTCTCATATTCCGGGGACTCCGGGAGCTCGACATGGTAATCCTCTTTCAGATCCCTCAGGCTGATCGATGCATCGATCAGCATCGTTCCATCAGAGAGATGGATCACAGGGCTTTCAATATCATACTCGTCCCTGATTTCTCCCACGATCTCCTCGATCAGATCTTCGATGGTAACGAGACCCGCGACGCCACCATGTTCATCAACCACCAGGGCCATATGAATCCTCTTCTTCTGCATCTCCCTCAGGAGGAGACTGATCTTCATCGTTTCGGGTATGAAGAAAGGGGGCTTGATCATCTTCCGGAGATCGACCTGGCCTGCCTTTGCAAGTGTGGTCAGAAAGTCTTTCGCATAAAGGATTCCTCGCATATCATTGAGCTCTTTGGAGTAAACCGGATAGCGGGAGAACTGTTCCTCTTCCACAAGTGAAGCAATCTGCGGGATGGGCATGTCGAGGGGGATCGCTACCATTCGTGTGTCCGGGACCATCACCTCTTTCACGGACATATCCGTAAATTCGAAAATGCTTTGAAGGATCTTTTCTTCCGTGGGTTCGAACACCCCGTGCTTGCCCCCTTCTTTAATCAGCATTTTCACCTCCTCCTCGGTGACATACGTCCTCTCCGTGTAAGGCTTGCCTCCAAAGGGTTTGAGGAAAACGGCTGTGCTGACGGTGAGCACTTTGACAAAAATAGAGTTGATCTTTGAAAAAGCATCGATCGTTCTTGCCGTCCAGAGACCGACGGTTTCAGGATGCATGAGTGCAATGGACTTGGGCACGAGTTCACCAAAGATCACGGAAAAATAGGTGATTGTCACGACAACGATACCAATGGCAATGGGTTCAGCGCCAAGAGAGATGATTGTGAGGGGCACCGTCTGGAGGATGGGTTTGATCACTTTGACGGCCGCGGCACCACCGACGGCAGAGGCCAGGACACCCACCCCGGTGATTCCGATCTGGATGGTCGCCAAAAACCGGTCGGGTTCTTCTTTCAATTTCAGAAAGATGATTGCGTGCTTGTTTCCCTGGTCCGCCATCTCTTTAATTCGACTCTTCCTTGCTGTCACCACAGCAATTTCGGTTCCAGACAAATAACCATTGATGAAAATCAACAGGGCAATGAACAAAATTTCAAAGAGAAGATGGTCCATCTGATATCTCCTTTTTTTCTTGGAGGACAACAAGAAATTCAGATTAAACGTGAATCGAACTTCCTGACCGTGGTCGGATGATCGATGTCCCTGAAGAGTGAGGGGGGCGGGGTAAAGAGGGTCAGCCCCTCCCCTCTACCAAGGAATGGGGAAGCGGTGTACGTCTCAGAGAATCTTACACTGTGAGCTTCTTGAGTCGCTCGATCGCTTCCTTCAGCCGTGACTCGTCCACAGTCAGGGCCATTCGAATATATCCTTCCCCCGCGTCTCCAAATCCATTTCCCGGTGTTGCAACGATCCCGGCTTTTTCGAGCAAGAGGGCGGCGAATTGAGAAGACGTCCGCTTCCCCGGGACTCGAATCCAGAGGTAGAAGCTTGCCCTGGGTTGATCCAACTCCCATCCGAGTTCGCGAAGTCCTCTGACCATGAGGTTCCGCCTTCTCTCATAGATCTTGATGTTCTCAGACAGGGGAGTCTCAAAACGGCTGAGGGCTTCTATCCCCGCCTCCTGGATAGCCTGGAAGAGACCGGAGTCGATGTTTTCCTTGATCCTCCCCAGGGTGGAGACAATCTCAGCGCACCCCACGGCAAAACCGATCCTCCACCCCGTCATGTTGAAGGTCTTTGACAGGCTGTGGAACTCAATCCCCACCTCTTTGGCTCCTTCGACCTCCATGAAACTGATGGGTCGGTACCCGTCAAAGGCGACTTCTGAATAGGCTGCGTCATGGCAGACAATGATCTGATAACGGCGGGCAAAGGCAACCACTTCTTCAAAGAAGGATTTTTCAGCAACGGCAGCCGTAGGATTGTTCGGATAGTTGATGAAGAGGAGTTTTGATTTCTCTGCGACCGACCCGGGAATCTCAGAGAGGTTGGGGAGGAACCCGGCTTCTTTTCGAAGAGGCAGATAATAGGGTGTTCCTCCGGCAAAGAGGGTGGAGACGCGATACACAGGATAGCCAGGACTCGGGACCAACACGGTGTCCCCTGGATTGACAAAGGCAAGGGGAATATGAGCGATCCCTTCCTTCGAACCAATCAGAGAGAGGACCTCTGTTGCTGCATCGAGCGTGACGCCGAACCTCTTTTGGTACCACTGGGCGACTGCGGTTCGAAACTCGATCATCCCTTCGTAAGAGGGATACCGGTGATGTTTGGGATTTTCGGCTGCCTTCTTCAAGCGTTCAATAATCGGTTGGGGGGTGGGGATGTCCGGATCTCCGATCCCCAGGTCGATGAGATCCATTCCCTTCCGTCTCATCTCGGCCTTTTTCCTGTCAATTTCCGCAAAGAGGTATGGAGGTATTTCTTCAACCCGTTTTGCCTTCTCAATCCGCATCGGTTTCTCCCCTTCTGCTGCGATTTTTTTACATCTTAATTTTTTTCACCTTGAAATTCAAGATCAAAGTTGAACCATGGCTGATTCGGCTGATTCGGACTGTTGACAAAGCGTCACGGCGTGGATAGAATGAGACACCCGTTCATGAAGCAACGGACAGAAAAAAGACGTGGGGCTCGACAAAAAGGACGAGGAGGGAAAACAATGGCTATGCCGAATCTTTCTTTTGGAGGCGATGTGTTGACATCCTATCGCCGTCCGATCATAATTAGAGTTCAATTTTAACAAGAAGGTTTGCTTATGAAGCCAAGATCGATTCTGAACGGGATGCTCCTCCTTTCCACCGTTGTTGTTTTGCTGTTCGGATGCAGCTCGTCGAAAGGTTTCAAAACTATTCAGGGAGACCCCGAGCCCCTTTACAAGCAGGGACTCTCGTTATTCAATAGAAGGAATTATCCTGAGGCCTTGAAGAAATTCGAAGAGCTGAAATCAAGTTTCCCGGATAGCCCTCCCTATACGACGTGGGCAGAACTGAAAGTGGGGGATTGCCACTTCTTGAGCGGTAGTTTTGTGGAGGCCATTGCTGCCTATGAAGAGTTCAAGAAAATCCATCCCACCCATGAGGAGATGCCTTACGTCCAATACCAGATTGGAATGTCCTATTTCAAGCAGATCGTTGGCATCGACCGGGACCAGAACCCCACGAGGAAGGCCCTTTCCAGCTTCGAATACTTAATCGCCAACTATCCCTCGAGCCTTTTCACGGAAAAGACAAAGGATAAAATCTGGACATGCAGGAAACAGTTGGCCGAACAGGAATTTTACATCGGAAATTATTATTACAACCGTGGGGACTTTCTGGCGGCTGCCCGTCGGTTTGAAGGTTTGTTGCAGCAGTACCCAAAAACGGTTCAGGAAGATCGAACCCTCTTTTTGCTGGGCAGGAGCTACGTCGAGTTAAACCAAACAGAGATGGCGAAGAGGACCTTCACCAAACTTGTCACAGACTATCCCAACAGTCGTTACTCCAAGGAAGCGAAAATGATTCTTGATCGAGGCATCACGAGCAAGGAACTCTCCGTCCAGAAGGCTGCGGCTTCCGGGCCCCTGATGGTTGAACCCACGGATACAGGACGGGTAAATGTTGCGCTGGTCAGATTTGAAGATGAGGGGAGACAACCCCTCTCTCTAACCGAAGAGAGGAAAATGCAGGTAAAGGAAGCAGAAGGAAAAGGAACGCTTTTTCCAGTCACCCCTGCTCCTGCCGTCCTTGAAACACCGAAATCCGTTCCTTCTAAAGAAGTCATTGTGCCGAATAAGGAGGTTCGGTCCGAGGCTGTTCCTCGAGACGTCAAACAGGGGGAGAGGTCTGATGAAGCTTTGAAAATCGCCTTTATCCCCGCAGAGGAAGGGCGAAAAGGGATTCCGCCGAAGGTGGAACCGAAGATCGAACCAACGCTGGGCGAAGGAACTCAAAAGACCTCTTCGCCGGTCGCGTCTTCTGCTCCTCAGGGAATGGAGAAGCCCCGTCGAGGGATAGGGGCCCTGGAAACCCTGGGGCAGGAGAAGATTGTGGATTCAGGCCAACCGATCGACATCACCTCAGACAAGGTGGAGTCCTACACCAAAGACAATCTGATTATTTTCAAAGGAAATGTGACAGCCCGGCAGAAGGATATTGTGATTTATGCCGATTCGATAGAGGCTGTGATTGTCGAAGGTGGCAGGGGCATTGAGAAGGTTGTTGCCGATGGAAACGTGAAGGTTCAGCAGGGGCTTCGGGTGGCCAACTGCCAGAAAGCGGTCTTTTACAACCTCGATAAAAAAGTGGTTCTGACGGGAGATCCGAAACTCTGGGAAGGTGACAATGTGGTTTCCGGAGAGACGATTGTCTTCGACATCGAACAGAATCGGGTCGACGTGAAAGGAGGACCGGGCGGACGAGGAAAAGTAAAAATTCAACCATGAGAAAAGCCCTTGGTTCCGCTCTCCTCACTCTATTATTTCTCTCAGCCTGCCAGACGTCGGAAGAAGAAAAGATTTATCAGACCCTGAGACAAAGAGAAGAGGCTTTTCAAAAGAAAAACCTCTCCCTCTACCTTTCGTGTATCTCCAGCGGCTATCAAGACAAGGATGAAGATTTGGGTCGTCTCAAAGACCGTATGGAGGGCTATTTCAAGAACTTCGACCGGATCGAGTACCGTTCCTGGGACCGTTCTGTCGAGATTACGGGAGAGAGTGCAGGGGTCGTTCAACAGTTTCAGTTGGAGGTGGAGAGGGGAAAGGCGAGAAAGCGCTATTCGGGGAAGGAGTTCCTCTTTCTAAAGAAAGAAAGAGGGAAGTGGAAGATTACAAAGGGATTATAGCGATGTGTTGTTATGGGCAGTCCGTGACCCGCCACTCGTTCATACGCATTTCAGACAACTAAACAGATTTGTTTTACCGGAGGGTTCGTCAGGCACACCGATCTCCGTTTGAAACCTGTCGAACCATCTCTGTTTCTGAAGGGATACTGCTTCAAGAGGGTAAAAGAGGGGCCTAAATCCACCGCCTAATTTTAGCTCTTTCATTGTAATCAGGATGTTATAGAATTCTATTTTTCACCAATGGGTGCATGCAATTGACAATTGTAACCCCTGCAATAACGATGGAACTTCATTTTAGGCGGTGGATTCAGGGGTGTCAGGCATTGACAAATCAAGGAAAAACTAATAAAATGAATTATTTAGGGTTAAGTCCAGGGCAGGGAGATGTTTGAGAGTCTTTCTTCGAAACTTGATGCCGTCTTCAAGAAATTAAAGGGCCATGGGAAGTTGACGGAGCAGAATATCCAGGAGGCCCTCAAAGAGGTGAGGATTGCCCTGTTGGAGGCGGATGTCAATTTTAAGGTCGTCAAAGATTTTGTCCAGACCGTCCAGGAACGAGCGGTCGGACAGGAGGTGATGACAAGCCTTACTCCAGCCCAGCAGCTGATCAAGATTGTTAAGGAGGAGCTGACATCCCTGATGGGTGGAGAAGAGCGCGGAATTCAACTGTCCGGGGTCCCGCCGGTTCCGATCATGCTCGTCGGTCTTCATGGCTGTGGAAAGACGACGACCACGGGAAAATTGGCACGCTACTTTCGTGATAAGAAGAAGCGTCCTTATCTTGTTCCTGCCGACGTTTACCGACCGGCGGCCATCGAGCAATTGCAGCGACTGGGGCAGGAGTTGAAGGTTGATTTTTATAGACCCGAGCCGTCTCAGAAACCCCTGGATATCTGCACGAAGGCAAGGGATGTGGCCTTCAAACAGGGCTATGATCTCCTCCTCATCGATACTGCGGGGAGACTCCATATCGACGAAGCCTTGATGCTTGAACTCCGGGAGATCAAGGCGCACGTCAAGCCGAAAGAGGTCCTGCTGGTAGCCGATGCGATGACCGGCCAGGATGCCGTCACTATCGCGAAGAGTTTCAATGACCGGTTAGGCATCGATGGAATCATCCTGACGAAGATGGACGGTGACGCCCGGGGAGGCGCCGCCCTCTCGATCAAATCGGTGACCCAGAAGCCGATCAAGTTCATTGGTGTGGGTGAGAAGTTGGATGCCCTCGAAATCTTCCATCCGGAACGCATGGCTTCAAGGATTCTCGGGATGGGCGATGTCCTGACGCTGATCGAGAAAGCGGAGGCAGCCTTTGATGAGAAAAAGGCCGAAGAACTGGAGAAGAAGATTCGAAAGGACTCCTTTACCCTTGAGGATTTTCGTGACCAGCTCCAGCAGATACGGAAGATGGGGTCTTTGGAATCGATCTTGGGGATGATTCCGGGGTTATCGAAGAAAATGGGAGGGATGGGAGGGCTTCAGGTAGACGAGAAGGAGTTGGTCAGGGTGGAGGCGATCATCAACTCTATGACACC
>Ga0154678_1173_pt5 | contig 12841 bp, 13 predicted proteins | sample Rifle2008BG13ft_FD_116107 | JGI IMG/M metagenome (GOLD analysis project Ga0154678, IMG submission 116107) | Deltaproteobacteria bacterium RBG_13_52_11b | reverse complement strand
AAAAAGGTTACGCTGTAAAGTTTTCCAACCGGCCCACCCCTCGTTGGGCAAGAAACCATTTTTTTCTCTGGATTATTTTTTTCACAGGTCTGAGGGATTGCGGCGAGGGGCATTTTGTTCTGGTGTTTGACAATCGATTTATTTATAATTATATTAACTTTTTACAAAGGAGGTGGAATGGAGAGATGAACCGATTCAAGGTCTTTTTTCTAATGCTGGTTTTGACCGTCCTTTTCATCTTGGTCGGGACGGCGATCGGGGGAAGGAGCGGGGCTGTTTATGCATTCATCTTTGCCGCCCTGATGAATTTCTTCTCCTATTGGTTCAGCGACAAGATTGTCCTCCGCATGTATGGAGCGAAAGAGTTTACTCAGAGTGAATCGCCTCAGCTTTACGGCATCGTTGCGGAGTTGACGAGCAAGGCAAGCCTTCCCATGCCGAAGGTTTACATCATGGAGAATGAAACACCCAATGCCTTTGCCACAGGGAGAAACCCCGAACATGCGGCCGTTGCCGTGACCTCGGGGATTATGAAAATACTGTCCAAGGAAGAACTGATGGGTGTCATCGGGCACGAACTCTCCCACATCCAGCATCGGGATATCCTGATCAGCACGATCGCAGCCACCATGGCCGGCGCCATCAGCATGCTCGCCACCATGGCCCGCTGGGGAGCCATGTTTGGCGGGATGAGATCAAATGATGATGAAGGACGAGGAGGAAATATTCTCGTCGTGCTCGTCGTTTCCATCTTCGCTTCCATTGCAGCGATGCTGATTCAGATGGCCATTTCCCGTTCCAGAGAGTATTATGCCGACGAAGGAGGAGCCCACTTGAGCCATCCCCTCTCACTCGCAAAGGCCCTTGGAAAGTTGGAAATGGCTTCGCAGCGCATCCCCATGCAGGCCAATCCATCAACGGCCCACATGTTCATCGTCAACCCGTTGAGAGGCGGGGGCGTCCTTTCCCTCTTCAGCACTCATCCCCCCATTGAGGAGCGGATTGCCAGGCTTGAAGAGATGGCCAAGACAGGAAGGTTTTGAGAAACAAAACACCCAGGGCGATCTGCCTCGACATCCTGAATCGGGTTGAAGGGGCCGGTCGCCACCCGGATCGTCTTCTCACCGATTCCTTCAAGCGATACCGTCACTTTACCTCTCTCGATCGAGCGTTCCTGACAGAACTGATGTACGGTGTGCTCCGATGGAGAGGAAAGCTCGATTGGGTCATCAGCCAGTTCTCGAAAACTCCCTTCGAAAAACTTGAATCCGAAATAGTCACTATCCTCCGTATCGGGCTCTACCAGATCCTTTTCTTGACGCGAACCCCTGTCTCGGCCGCTGTGAACGAGTCTGTTGAGTTGGCCAAAAAGACCCGGGGAAAGGGAGGGGGAGGATTTGTTAATGCCATTCTGCGATCTGTCCTCCGGCAAAGGGAGGAGATTCCCTACCCGGACCGGCTTGAAGACCCAGCCCTCCACATCTCGGTCGTGCAATCCCATCCCCTCTGGTTGGTTCGGAGATGGATCGCTGAATTTGGCGTTGAGAAGACATCGGATGTTTGCGCGACCAATCAGCACATAGCACCGCTCGTCCTCCGCACCAACACGTTAAAAATCGGCCGTGAAGAATTGATCAACAAGCTGATCGAACGAGGGTTGAGCCCTGCTGCGACCTCCTATTCGGAAGAGGGGATTGTATTAATGGATCCTCCACCCGTCTCAGACCTTCCATTCTTCAACGAAGGGTTTTACGTAATCCAGGACGAATCATCGCAACTGGTTACGTCGATTTTGGATCCAAGACCCGGCGAGATGGTCCTTGATGCTTGTGCTGCGCCCGGAGGAAAGACGACGCACATCGCTCAGAGGATGAAGAACGAAGGGAAAATCTATGGTGTGGACCTTACAGTCGAAAAACTAAAATGGATTGAAGAAGGTTGCCAGCGATTGGGGGTGACGATCGTAAACAGGGTGAGGGGGGACGCGAGCCGCGTCCTTCCCATTCCGGAAGGAATAGGGTTCGACAGGATCCTGGCCGATGTCCCCTGCTCGGGATTTGGAACGCTTCGGAGAAACCCCGACTTAAAGTGGAGGAAGGGGGAGGAGGATCTCCGAAGGTTGGTTGAGCTTCAATCTTCCATTTTGAAAAATCTCTCCGGTTACTTAAGGAACGGCGGCACTCTCGTCTACAGTACCTGCACGATTTTCCGTGAGGAGAACGAGAATATTGTAGAGAAATTTTTGGACGAACATCCTGAATTCCGATTAGATCCAATAGAGCGGATTCTTCCTCAACATCTCCATCCTTTCGTCAGTGGCGGATATTTCAAAACCTTCCCTCCCAAAGGTGAGATGGATGGGTTCTTCGCGGCGGGGCTAATAAAAAAAGCGTGAAGCATGGGCAGGTGGGTAACTGGCAGGTGATTTGTTCTTCTTGACAGGGTACTCCGTTTTTCGTATAGTTGACCCGGCCCAAACGGAGGTCTTATCAAGATCAAATAGACTGAGGAAAACAAAGAAGGGGGAATGACAATGATCATCGATATGTTCTGTCATCATATTTCACTGCCGATCATCGAGAAGCTCCACACGGCCCGGTTGGCCCGGGCAAATAAGAACCCAAATGAAAGAGGGCCGAAAAAGTTTTCGTGTCCGGTCCAGAATGCCGACCCAGAGATTCGCCTGGGTCTCATGGACAAATATGGTGTCGATGTACACGCCGTATGCCTGTCAACGGAGGTCCTGTATGGGTTCAGTCCCGAAGAGGCCGCGGAGATATGCAGGATTTCGAATAACGCCAACGATGCTCTCTGCAAAGCTTATCCCAAAAGGTTCGTCAATATCTGCGCCATCTCCCTCCTTGATGTGAGAAGTGGCCTTCATGAGCTCGATCGCTCCATCAACGAGCTCGACTGCCGGGCCGTCATCGTTTCGACAAACCAGGACGGAAAGGGTCTCGATTCCCCTGACTACGACCCGTTCTACAAGAAACTGGTGGAGCACGACCTGCCCCTTCTTCTCCATCCCACGTATTGGAAATCGTATCCTCTGGTCGACGAGAGCGAGTGGACACTGATGTCTCGGTTCGGGTGGCCCTTTGACAGTACCCAGGCGGTATGGAGGATCATCTTTGGAGGCGTGCTGGATCGCTTTCCTACTTTGAAGATCGTGATGCACCACCTGGGGGCCATGTTTCCCTATTTCGTCGGAAGATTTGACTCTGGCCTGATGAAACTCGAAAAGAAACCGCCGAAGCCCCTGTCGGAATACTTTAAATGTATTTACGGGGACAGTGCTGTCAGTGCCGGACCTCCTGAGGCCTATGCGTGCGGATATGCCTTTTTCGGTCCCGATCGAGTGGTGTACGGCTCCGATTACCCCTTCGGCCCTGAATTGGGCGAAAAACAACTCAGAGGGAATCTGGCCGGCCTCAAGTCGCTGAACATTCCGGCAGGAGACATGGAAAAGGTCCTGGGGGGAAACGCAAACCGACTTCTCAAGATCAAATGAATAACAGACAAACATCGACGACGGAGATTTTCCAGTGAGCACAACCCCTCTCGGAGGAGAGTATGCCAGCGATAGCCTCCCTTGAAGATCTCAACTCTGTCCAGAAAGATCTCCTCGAAGCGAAGGATCTGAACGAGCTGAAAGCGGCCTTTAAAAAATGGCGACGGATCGGGTGGAAGAATATTTGTAAGCTGTGGCTTGATGAAAGAACTCCGCAACAGTTGAAGGGGGAGAAGGAGTGACGGGGGATTGGGAAAATAGAGGGAGACATCCCATATTCTGTCCTAGAAATCTGGGAAGTGTCCCCTAATTGATCCCTAATTGATCACACTCTCTTTTGCTTCGACAGAGGTGGACAGCACATACGAATGCAGTTTGGACAAAGGCCCATTTGCGTCCTGCACGAATCCGTGGACCGGCTCCTTAGGTCACGGAAAACACACCTTCCAGGTACGCGCCATCGATAGGGCCGGAAATAAGGATAAGACGGTGGCGAATGCCAAACCATGGACAGTGGACTTGATTCCACCTGACACGACCATCAAGGTGAAACCTGCTAATCCGACGACGAACCCGAAAGCGACGTTTAAATACAGGTTTACGTTTACATCGACGGAACCAAGAAGCACTTTTCAGTGCAGCCTCGACGGTGCCGAATTCGCTCTCTGCAAGAGTGGTCAGTCATACACCGGACTTTCAGCAGGGCCTCACAATTTCCGGGTGAAAGCGATTGACGCGGCCGGGAACATCGATCTGACGACGGCGAGCCACGACTGGGAAATAATTCAACCCTAAATCAGGTCGACACAGAAAACAGGAACAGCCGGAGGAGGGAGGACCTGGCCCAGTATCTCCTCCGGCACTCTTTCTCTAACCCGCAGCAGAGGGCCACGGGCTTTGCCCGTGGATGAATGCTCCCCGGCACATGCCGGGGGATGTCGCCCCACTCGGGCGTGAAGTTGGGTGCCGGAGGAAGGATGGGGACGTACTTAAGAAAGTTAAATTCTTTGAGAGTGACTTCTGAAGGTGAAATAAGGGACACTTCCCGCATTCTGCGCTTGAAATCCGGGGAGTGCCCCTTACTCTCCTTTTTCGAATTATCTTGACGGGATCAGAAACTTGTGGCATTTTAGTGACATCGAAGGCTGAAGAAAGGACTCGCCATGGTAACTCAAAAGGGTCCGGTTACGAAAGAAGATCTAAAGACTTTTAAAGACGAAATCGTTCACCAGTTCCGCATCATCTCCGAAGACCTCCGCTCCGATGTGAAGCAGGTTGCCGAAGGTGTACTGAATGTAAATGAAAGGGTCGACAAAACCCGGCAGGAGTTGAAAGAAGAGATAGACGCGAAGACCGGCGTAATTTCCCACGCAGTAATCTCCCTTGACCAAAAGGTGACCTCGCTCGACCAGAAGGTCGTTACCTTGGACCAAAAGGTAACCTCTCTGGACCAGAAGGTCGTTACCTTGGACGAAAAGGTAATCTCTCTGGATCAGAAGGTTGTTACAGTGGACCAAAAGGTGACCTCGCTGGACCAAAAACTGGATAAAAGCCGGCAGGAATTGAAAACGGAAATCCAAGAAACAAGACAGGAGGTCTTGGCTGCGATAAAATTCTCCTACGCCGAATTGGATAGACGTTTGACAACCCTCGAAAAAGAATTCCTCGAATTAAAACACCGTGTTGACAAAATGGAAAGCCGTTCCGCATCCTGAAGTTCTGGACAAGCATCGACCGTACGAAAAAGTGGCGAAAGAGTTAAAAGGAGAAGAGGACGATTTGCTTTCCATAGTATCTGTCATCCTCCTCCCGCAATGAACTCGTTGAAAAAACCTTCTGATTCTATTAGCATGTTATTGACGGGGGGATGTCAGACCAGAACTGGGGGAAACAACCTTGAAGAAAATAGCACCATCGATTTTGTCTGCGGATTTTAGCCGACTGGGTGAAGAAGTGCGGGCCGTGGAAGCTGCAGGAGCGGATGTAATCCACGTGGATGTGATGGATGGCCATTTCGTCCCCAATATCACCATCGGCCCTGTGGTCGTCCAGGGGCTGAAAAAGATAACCACCTTGCCTCTGGATACCCACCTGATGATCGAAGAACCCGACCGATATATCGAGGCATTCGCAAAGGCAGGAAGTACGTGGATCACGGTCCACGCGGAGGTATGCCGCAATCTTCGTCGGACCATCAAAAAGATTCGTGAGCTGAATGTCAGGCCGGGGGTGGTGCTCAACCCATCAACTTCCTTGAAGACCCTCGACCCGGTTCTTGAAGAAATCGACCTGGTTCTTCTCATGTCGGTGAACCCTGGTTTCGGTGGACAATCCTTCATTTCCTCCGTTCTTAAAAAGGTTAAGCGGTTGAGAAAGATCATCAATCAGAACGATTATCCGATCGAGATCGAAGTGGATGGCGGAATCAAGCTGGAAAACATTGAAGAGGTCTCGAAAGCCGGTGGGGATATCTTCGTCCTGGGGACCGGCATCTTCAAGACAGGGAATTATAAGGATACCATCCTGCAACTCAGAGAAAAAGTCGCATAGCGCATGGCGGAAAGAGTAAACAAGAACCGCAAAGCGCAAAGCGGTATGACTATAAGTGAATAGTTTAGCTGTAAATATCTTGATCTAAGTTGTCGCTATGCGCTATGCCCTTTGCGCTATGCATTCTTGAGGAGTCATGGAACTGACAAAGCAGAAAAACTACCAACAGGCCTTTGATCTGGCGTCTGCCTCGATGAAGGGACTGGATTTGGAGGAAAGGGCAGGGAAAGCGGGCGCTCTTTACCAAAAGGGGATGGACGGAGACGAAGTGATTGTTCACTTTTTCTCCGAACCCTATCACATCCGTTTCCCACAGGTGGAATTCTACTCTCCTTCTAAAACGGCTGTTTCCCTCGTCGCCCGGACCATCCTTCTTCATTATCTCATCACGTCGGACGGCAGCCCGCTTTCAGGCAAGTGGGTCGGATACAAGGATATCTCGGGCGGGCTTCTCTATGCGAGCGTCTTTGGAAGAAGGGTAACAGAGCCTTTGGTAAAAAAATTTGGGAGGTCGGCCAAGTCCTTCATGGACGTTGGGACAACGTTAGGAGGAAAACCCGGAGGGGTTGGGGACGCCTCGCTGGCCTTTCAGGTTCTCCCCCATATTCCCCTGCAGTATGTGCTCTGGGAAGGGGATGATGAATTCCCTCCCAATGTTCAACTTCTCTTCGACGCCTCCGTGGATCATCATCTTACCCTGGAAGACATCGTTGTCCTCGGCCAGATGGCTACCCGTCGGTTGCTTCATTCTTCCGGTAAAATGCAAGACATGGACGACGATTAGAAACGGCCCCATGTGAAGATCCCCTTCCTATTTTACACCCTCTATCCCATTCCCATTTTGACGATGCGTCAGTGCGAGAAAGACCGCTCCCACAAAGAGCACAGCCACACCTGCAAGTGCCCCGATCCCCGTGTACATGAGGCTGGATTGAAGGATATAAACGCAGGCTGCGCAGAAGAACAGCGGGGTAAGAGGGTAGAGAGGAACCCGGAAGGCCCGGTGCATGTCGGGGTTCCTGAAACGCAATACAAAGAGCGACAACCCCGCAAGCAGGAAGAAGAACCAGAAAACCGGGGCGGTAAAGTCCACCATGGTGACAAAGCCGTCGCGGGTGAAGGTCCCCAGCAACACGAGCACGAGGGCAATCGCTCCCTGGAAGAACAAGGCATTGATAGGGGCATTTGCCCTCCCATGCCAACGACCGAGAAATCTCAGGAGAGGGAAATCCTGTCCAACGGCGTAGTTGGTGCGGGCGCCGGTAAAGATGGTCGCATTAAGCGCTCCCAGGGCCGAAATGGCAATCAGGGAACTGACAAATTTAGCCCCTCCTTCGCCGAAGATCCGGCGCATTAAATCAGCTGCCACTGCGTCGGACTGACTCATCTCCGTCAACCCCAATCCTCTGACATAGGCGAAGCTCACGAGCAGGTGAATGGCCACGATAATACCGAGACTCCAGAGCAAGGCCCGGACCATGTTGCGCTTTATTTCAAAGATCTCCGCTGAGATATAAGCCGCCTCGTTCCAACCCCCGAAGCTCAAAAGAACGAAGATCATCGCCAGCCCAAAAGCCGCCTCCTGAGGCGGGCCTGGAGAGGCGGGTGGCGATGAAGGGGTCGTCCACATGATTCCAGCAATGACGATGGACAACAGGCCGAGCACCTTAACAGCTGTTAGCAGATTCTGGGTCCGGGTGCCTTTCTGGGTTCCCAGTGAACTCAGCACCGTCAATGTCACAATCACAAGAACTGCATACAAGGAAGAGGTGTGCTGGCCGGCCGGCCACAGTTGGGCCATATAATCCCCGAAGACAAAGGCCAACATCGCAATCGATCCGGGCTGGATGATGGTCATGCGTGCCCATGCAAACAGGAACCCCACCTTCCTGCCGAATGCACGGGAGAGATAGTAGTAATCTCCGCCTGCGTGCGGGTAGGTGGTTGCCAATTCTGAATAACAAAGGACGCCGGTCAGTGAAATCAGTCCCCCCACGAGCCAAACGAGGAAAAAAAGACCATTCCCCCCAGTATGGGCAGCAACAAGGGAAGGCGTTTTGAAAATACCTACCCCGACGACGATACCCACAATGAGGGCAATCGTATCCGTCATTGATACTGTTTGTGTTGGACCCGCAGCATTTGCGGGTGCAGTGGTCCCTGCGGAATTGGACCAACCACCAGATGATGTGTTAGGAATTGACTCCATTCTTTTTTTCTCTATCTTTCCTGATCGAATGTTCCTTCACGTCCTACCTTGTCTGCCTGCAGTAGCAAGAGAGGCGAGATCCCTGCCTGCCGTTAGGCAGGAAGCAGCACAGCATGAATAATAGTTTTTCGCTGCCGGGAAGCTGTGCCCTTTTAAGGCCGGGATTTCCGCGTGTGACCCCACCCGGGTGCAAGTTCTACCATTCTAAATTGAATCGAGTGTGTTCGTCAATCCTTATCCCTTGTTTTATCTCCTGTGGTCCTCGACGACAGGAATCGACAGGTGGGGTGACTGCGTTGCTTCATCGTTTTGGAGGGATCTTTCTGAGAAGATGCGGAGGCATACTCCTCTCCCCCCGGGGAGAAACAGGTCTTAACTGAAAAGACCATCTCATCTATTCTGCCGGGAGGACGGGCTCTCGGTATCCTTGATCTCCCTTGTATGCCCTGTGGGAGATGAATCTGTTCCCGGAACCACCAGCCTGTTTCCAAGAGCGGCAACTGATGAATTGATCGCCCCTCCGCTTTCTACCTGAAAAGGAAATAATCATAAGGTTAACGTTAACGCATACTAATCTTTATATAGATTGTAACTTTTTGATATTTTTAATAAATTATAGATATATTGAAAACAATTTCGATGTGTGTTATCGTTAACGCATGCATATGAAAAAGAAAGCTACGATAAAAGATATCGCCCGGATGGCGAGTGTTTCCCATACCACGGTGTCAAGGGCTCTCAACGATAAGGGGCGCATTTGCAAAGAGACAAAGGAGACGATCCTCTCTATCGCGAAGGACCTGAACTACCGGCCGGATTTTATCGCCAGAAGTTTGGTGATGAAACGAACGAAGACCCTGGGCCTTGTCATGACGAGTATTCTCAATCCATTCTATACCGAACTGGCTCAGGGGATAGAAGCAACGGCCATTAAGTTGGGATATAACATCATTCTCTGTTGTACCCATTCCGATGTTTCGATAGAGAAGCAGTACGTCAGTATGCTTCGGAGCAAAGGAGTGGATGGTATCCTCTTTACGTCAGCGCACATTAACGATCCCAATATCTCCGAACTGGCTGAGGAGGGGTTTCCAATCATCCTGGTCAATCGAAGGACTTACCTCCCGACCGTTAGAGAAAAAATAGACTATGTGGGTGTGAATAATATCCTTGGAGGGTACATGGCCGTTGAACACCTGATCAGACTCGGCCATGAGAGGATCGGGATCATCGGGGGGTCGTCAGAATCCTCGGTAGGATTTGAGCGTTTCGAAGGTGGAAAGAGAGCCCTTGAGGCCTACAGGTTGGAGGACATGGGCGGTTACTTTTTGGATGGTGATTTCTTGAAAGGGTCGGGTTACCAGGGAGGGAAGCGGTTTATCAAGATGCCAAACCCTCCGACTGCGATCTTTGCCGCAAACGACTACATGGCGTTTGGTGTCTACGAGGCGATTGCCGATGAGGGGTTGAGGGTCCCTGAAGACATCGCATTGGTCGGGTTTAACGATATTGAGTTTACCGCCATGAAAGGGATTGAACTGACCACGATTGGCCAGAAAAAATACGAGATGGGCGCTGTTGCCGTGAAGTTATTGGTTGAAAAAATTGAAGAAGAGAAGGCGGGGCCTTCAAAAGAGATCGTTCTGGAGCCCGAATTGATCATTCGAAAAACCTGCGGGTTTCACACGAAGGGTTATCAACGCCCGGGTTTGGAGAAGAAGATCGATTTGCCTCTGGTCGGTCCCTTTCTTCCATGAGGATGAACTTGAAAAAAGGGGAGGGATTATGGGAAGAAAAAAGATTTCAATTATCGGGGCAGGATTTGTAGGAGCAACAGCAGCCCATTGGGCTGCTGAAAAGGAACTGGGCGATATCGTTCTGGTCGATATCCTCGAAGGGATTCCACAGGGGAAAGCCCTCGACCTCTACGAGGCGGCACCCATTGAAGGATTTGATTCGAGGGTGATCGGGACCAATGCCTACGAGGAGACGAAAGATTCCGACGTGGTGGTCATCACCTCAGGGGTTGCCAGAAAACCCGGGATGAGCCGTGAGGACCTGCTGGCGACCAACAAGAAGATTATTGAATCCGTTGTCGCCCAAGTCGTGAAGGCATCTCCCAATGCCATTCTCATTATGGTGGCCAACCCTCTGGACACGATGACCTATCTTGCCGTTAAGAGAAGCGGGCTCCCCAGAGAGAGGGTCATGGGCATGGCCGGGATCTTGGACACCGGTCGTTTCAAAGCCTTTATCTCCATGGAACTGGGTGTGTCGGTGGAGGATATCCAGTCCCTTCTCCTGGGCGGACATGGCGACGAGATGGTTCCCCTTCCGCGGTATACCACCGTAAGCGGAATTCCCCTTGCCCAACTTCTTCCCAAGGAGACGATCGATCGATTGGTCGATCGAGCTCGCAAGGGCGGCGGGGAGATCGTGAACCTTCTCAAGACAGGGAGCGCCTTCTATGCGCCTGGCGCGGCAGCGATCCAGATGGTAGAGGCCATCTTGAAGGATAAGAAGAGGATCCTTCCCTGTTGTGTCTATCTTGATGGAGAGTATGGGCTGAAAGATATCTGTTTCGGCGTTCCTGTCAAGTTAGGGACAAGAGGTGTGGAGTCGATCATCCAGCTCGACCTGACATCGGAGGAAAAGGCCCTGGTGGCGAAATCCGCAGAGAGCGTGAAGAAAAGCATCCTGGAATTGAAACTGTAATTGCTGGTGTGAGGATCGAGGAGCGGCCCGCTCAAAGCGGGCCTTGAGGATAGAGGGGAAATCTTTAGCCTTGAGCAAAGCGATCCTCGGACGGAGTGGTCCTCAAGCGTAGCGCTCCTTGAGCGAAGCGATCTACTAAAATGTTGTGAGGTATCGATGCGAGAGATTGATGTGACGTTGATCACGGAGAAGGTAAGGGACCTCTGTGTGGAAGCCAACGTCGATCTGGGTGAAGATGTGCTTCAGGCCTTCGATCGGGCTATCGAGAAAGAGGAATCTCCCGTTGGGGCGGATATTTTGAGGGAACTCAAAGAAAACGCCCGGGTTGCTAAAGAAGAGAAGGTGGCCATCTGTCAGGACACGGGTTTTGCAGTGGTCTTCTTGGAGGTCGGGCAGGATGTCCATCTGATCGGAGGAAATCTTGCGCAAGCCATCCATGAAGGGGTTCGACAGGGATATCGAGACGGCTACCTCAGAAAATCGCTCTGTCATCCCTTCACCCGTGCAAACACGGGTGACAACACGCCTGCGGTCATTCACACCGATATTGTGCCTGGCGAAAAGGTCAAGATCATGGTGGCTCCGAAGGGCGGGGGCAGTGAAAACATGAGCCGGGTCATGATGCTTACTCCGTCGGATGGGATCGAAGGGATTAAACGATTTGTGATCCAGCGGGTCAAGGAGTCAGGGTCAAACCCCTGTCCGCCGACGATTGTTGGGGTGGGGATCGGGGGGACATTTGAGCAATCGGCGCTTCTTGCCAAGAAGAGTCTCCTGAGACCTCTCGGGACGAAAAATCCGGATCCGGAGCTGGACACGTTGGAATCTGAGATCTTGTCAGGGATCAATAAATTGGGCATTGGCCCGCAGGGACTGGGCGGACGGACGACCTCGTTAGCCGTTCATATCCTGATGATGCCGTGCCACATTGCGAGCCTGCCGCTGGCGGTAAACATTCAGTGCCACGTCCAGAGGCACAAAGAAGCCATCCTGTGAAACGGATGATAGAGGACCTATTGCGGAGTTTCTTATGACTGAGCCGGTTCGACTGAAGACACCCCTTAGCGATCAAGACGTGGAGAAGTTGAAGATCGGGGACCGGGTACTGATGAACGGAGTCATTTATACAGGAAGGGATGCCGCCCATCGAAGACTCTTTGATTTGCTGCAGTCAGGAAAGGACCTTCCTTTTGATATGAGAGGCCAGGTCATTTACTACGTTGGGCCGACACCTGCGAAGCCGGGCCAGGTCTTTGGATCAGCCGGTCCGACAACCAGTTATCGCATGGATGCTTTTGCTCCGGCGTTGATTGAAAAAGGTCTGAAGGGGATGATTGGAAAGGGGATGCGATCCGATCAGGTCAAAGAGGCGATGAAGAGGTATAAAGCGGTCTACTTTGCAGCAACCGGCGGCGCGGGAGCGTTGCTGGCAAAGCGGGTGAAGAAGGCCGAGGTCATCGCTTACGATGATCTGGGCCCGGAGGCAATCCGGAGGCTGGAGGTGGTAGATCTTCCCGTCATCGTGGTCAACGACGTCAGGGGAAACGATCTCTATATTGAAGGGGCAATGCGCTATCGAAGGGAATAGGTACCATGGGAGAAATTAAACCCGGGTCATTCAAGGCATGGTTCATGCTGCCTCGCTTCCATTTCATTCCTCTCACCGTCATTCTTGTCTCACTGGGGACGGCCGTTGCAGCCTATGAGGGGTTCTTTCACTGGCCTCATTTCGTATTAGCCATGATCGGTTCGATCCTCGTCCATATGACCGTCAATGTGATCAACGATTATCACGACTATGTGGACGGAATTGATTTGAATACCCAGAGGACCCCCTTCAGCGGAGGAAGCGGGAT
>Ga0154678_1038_pt7 | contig 12990 bp, 11 predicted proteins | sample Rifle2008BG13ft_FD_116107 | JGI IMG/M metagenome (GOLD analysis project Ga0154678, IMG submission 116107) | Deltaproteobacteria bacterium RBG_13_52_11b | reverse complement strand
ATTCGAACGCAAAGGGCGGATGCCCGGGTAGGGCAATCCGCCCTTTTTTTATTTTCGGGGGGATTTTTGCTGATCTGCAAATATGCTTCGAATTCAATTCTTTTTACGGAGGTTTAACATGTCCAGTCAAGTGGGAATGCCTAGTGATCACGCTGCTTCAGAAGTAAATTCACTGCGGGAATCTGTGGAGGAATTCAGTAATCAAGCCAGCAAACAGACTAAGCAGATGCTTCAATTAACCCGCGTATTGTCTCTATTGACGGCAATAATGACAGTACTTGTTGCGGTGCAGGTTTATCTGGCCATATTTAACTGAACATCTAAAGTAGCTAATTATACTCCATTGTTGTACTGCAATGAAATAAGTTTGCTTTGTTGAGTCACGCGTATGCTGTCGTCGGCCGGCTAAGCTGGCAATTGGAGTTGATGTTCGTGTCCGAGAAGCCGCCGCCCGCTCATGTCTTCGAGCAAGTCGCCCTGACGGCGGCCCTCAGGAAGCCATGAGGACTGCAAGGCTGCCGCTTCGGCCTGTACTCATGAGGAGGTATAAGCGGCACCATGAGGGCGGCCAAGGAGCGCGGGGACTATAAATTGCGAGTGATGCCAAGGGAGGGGCTTTGCCTTATTTGGTCGCATTTACGACTGTACGGACCGACAGACCGCCCGCCAGATCTAGGGTTCTTGACATACGCCTGCGACACTGAATATTATAAGAAAGTGATGGGAAGGGTCAATTTTGAGGTTGAAGCGTACGATTCCGTGTCCCACGAAAAAGCAAGTTCATATAAACTCCAATTTGGACCAGATACAGATCTGTCATGCCTTGCCTGCGAAGCTTAGATGAGTCCCATCCTTGACCTGCCCATGATAACCAGGTTGCTCACGAGCATGCAGGCAAATAATCTAATGCTGCTTTGCGGCGCGGGCCTTTCTATACCAGCCCCAAGCAATTTGATGTCGGCCGTAAGCGTTGCCCGAAGCTGCTATGATAAATACGCTCCTATTGAACAGTTGCCCCCAGCTTTGAGAGATGATCCAGATGCCCTCGCAGGACATTTTTATACCACGGGGCAGTTCAGTAGTGTCTTTATAGGAAGCCTGGTACCCTGGAACGATTTGACCGGACCTCCAAACGCAGGTCATGCTGCTGTTTCAGACTTCCTGATTACTCGTGCAGCTTATGGAGCCCTGTCTGCGAATGTTGACACATTGATCGAAAACTGGGCCGCTGATCACAAGATTGCCATGATAGGCGCGCTTGACGGCCCAGAGGCAATAACCTCTGCGCGATCGACAAGTCCGCTGCTTAAGTTTCATGGATGCTTGGTAAAGGGACAATCTCAAACGCTTTGGACGCAAAAACAGCTGCAGGATCCGTTGATTCGACAGCGAATCGAATCGTGCTGCGACTGGATGAGGCTGAATCTTCCGGGTAAAGATCTGCTAGTCGTAGGATTCTGGAGTGATTGGGGCTATCTCAATCGTGTTCTCGAGACTGCCCTTGCTGGCCGCGAAGCGAACTCAGTAACGGTTATCGACCCGCTTAGCGAGGCTGCACTGCAGCAAAAGGCGCCAGCTCTCTGGGCTACGCTGACGGGCCTGAGTGCGCAGTTCCACCATGTTCAGGCATCCGGCAATAATGTTCTCGAGGAGTTGAGGATGGGGTTTTCGAAAGTCTGGCTCCGGAAATTCTTCCAGCTCGGTAGACCGTTTATCGAAGCACAAGGTGCGCGATGTTCGCCGGATTTACTCGAACCGAGTGCAGACCTCGATTGCGAGGCTCTCTACAACCTCCGCCGCGATGGAGAGGGCGTGCCGTATCACCGAGCCGCTCAGAAGAAGGAACCTTCGCTTGATGCCGCGCAGGCCGCATTTGCGCATCTTCTTCTACTCGGCGCCGGCGCTAGTCGTAAAGGTGCCTGGTATGAACACCATGATAGAACGATTCGCGTTGTGCAGGGAGGCGGTCAAGGACTGTCCATAGTTCAGGAACGGTATGGCGAGGCGCCGACTTTAGGGCAGGCCGATATCGTCGTTTGTGCAGGGTCAATCGATCTCGGAGTACCAGGAAAACTTGTCGCCTCTGGCCAAGGCGAAAGTATAGTCCGGCCGGCGCGCGGAAGCAGGGCGCAGTGGCTAACTCTAGAGCGGGCACGCGTGGAGCTGCAATTATGACCGACATAAGATCTATCGTCCAAGTCGTATTACAGAAGGCCGGCTATCGAACCTGGCTGGAAAGCATTGAACGTCTCACCATCGTGTGTTTCGAAGACGATGCTGTCATGGGATTCGCGTGCGTTTTCGAGGATGCCGCCTCTCTGCTGGCTAGTTGGCGGTCCACCGAGACAGCGTTCTTAATGCGTTATGCCGAGAATATCAGAGCAGCCGGGCAGAAAGCGTGGAACGTGTACTCCGTATTTTTATGCGAAGCAGCTGCCGATGCCGTGCAAGCACGAGAGATTCAATGGATCGAGGAAGATCTCGAACGTACGAGAAAGCTGGTAGCAACCGGCTTGATTAGTCGCGATGAGGTTATCACCGCACTGTTGCCCATTCTACCTTTCCAATACAGACCGCGCCTGGACACTGGAGATTTAACTCAACGGCTGCGAAAGCGGATCGCAGCAATTGCCCCGGCTGCCGCCGATTCCGTTTTGGACGAAACCGTGCCTGCCGCAGAGGTTGCTCGATTATTGGGATCAGAATAATGAAAGTCGCATTTGTTGAAATCGCCGGCTTCCGTGGAGCTAGGGAAAAGATCCGGCTGGATTTCGCTCCCGGATTTGTGGTTTTAACGGGACGAAACGGAGTTGGCAAAAGCACCATTTTCGATGCGATTGACTTCGCTTTAACGGGTGGCATTAACAAATATGCTGTTACAAGTGCCAAGGGTGGCGGCCTTGAGGAACACACTTGGTGGGTTGGCGAGCCAAAGGCCAATGCGCATTACGTCTCGATTGGGTTCGTCAATGAGCGAGGAGCCAGTTTCTCGATAACTCGTACTAGAGAACGCGGACCGGAAGAGGACTTGAGGGAAGTCATGGCCCGATTGTGCCGGCCCGGTTGGATGGGCCGTGCATCGATAAAAACGCTGATACAGACAACTTTAATCCGCGATGAGCTGATTGCCTCACTCAGTCTTGACCTCCCTGAGCAAGCGCGCTTTGCGGCAGTTCGCGCCGCAATAGGTGCGATTGCGGGACCGGATTATTCGGCGCGTACGGATGCAGTCCTGAAAGCTGCCGTTGTGCTGAAGGATGCGCAGAGTGTGCAAGTTGACCAGGCTCAGGCCGAACTTGGGTGGACGTTGACGGCGCTCACCGAAGCAAGGAGTGCAGCCGAACACTCAGGCGATGTGTCAGAGGCGCTTCGTATCACAGCGTCCGTGCTCGGTTCTGAGGCAATCGGACCTGCCGAACGGGCGAAAGCACTCAGAGAACTGGTCGCGAACAAGAAGGTCGCTCTTCGTGAACTCGAAGAAGCACGTCTGCGGACAGAACCGTTAGTCATTGACCTGGCGGCCGCAACTTCCATCGAGGCGATGAGCCAGATGGCGGCGGCTAAGAAAGCCCAGGAAATGGCTGCTTGTGAAAAGGAGATAGCAGATCAACGTTTGGAGTTAGCTCTTCGCCTCGACGCTGCGGAACGCGAGAGTGATACACAAGCTACACATATAGCAGCTCTCCTTCAGCACGGATCAGCTCTTGGTCTTCAAAATGGGCGATGTCCGTTATGCAACGCCTCCCGCACGACGAGAGAATATGATTCTGCAATTCATTCTGCGAAGGAACGTTTGAAGGGGCGAGGTGAGAGACTCGCATCAGCTGCGGCCGAGGTGGAAAGGGCGCGGGCCGCTGTTGCCGCGGCATCCAAGGCGTTGGAATCGGCGGCCACACAGATCGCTGCACTCGAGGGCTTACGCGCGTCAGTGGAGAAACAATTGGGGACAGTGGCCGAGACGTATGCGCGCCTTAAATTCAACGCGTCAGCTAATGACCCAGCGAGAGCGCAACAGCTGATATTTAAGGAGCAGGAACAATTAACGACCTTGGAACGCGCTCTTTTTATTCTCGAATCTTCGGCCGCAGCGGATCGAGTCACCAGCCTCGAGGCGCGAGTTATTACGATGCGTCAGCAGATCGATCAGCTTACTCGGAAGCTGGCGGACTCTGAGAGTGTAGTAGAAAGTGCTCGCAAGATCGATGCAAGCGCCAAAACGGTAGCAAATGAGATTCTGACAGAGCAGTTCGATACCGTCATGCCCCTGCTCCAAGAGCTGTATCGAAGGTTGCGCCCGCATCCTGAGTGGAGCGAGATCGCATCGGATTTTGGGGGGAGGGTTCGTGGATCATTGAATTTTGTAGTTGGCGACGGTCGAAATCCACAGTTCTTGTTTAGCAGTGGGCAACGTCGGGCCGCGGGCCTGGCGTTCCTCTTGGCGGTGCATCTTTCAAGGCCTTGGTGCGCATGGGAATCGCTGCTCCTCGATGATCCGGTTCAGCACATAGACGACTATCGAGCTATAAACCTCACAGAAGTACTCACTGCAGTCCGACGGACCGGCGAGCAGGTCATAGTAGCAGTTGAGGATCCTGCGTTAGCAGATCTGATGTGCAGGCGTTTGCGCAGCGTGGGCGATCAAATCGGCCGACGATTTGACCTCCGTACGTCAAATACCGGTGGCGTTATACTCGGCGAGGTTCAAGATATATACCCCATGCCCCGGAACGTTTTAAGTATTGCCCGAGCCTTGTAATGCCGACCGTGCGATGAGCCGCATCGATTTCTCAGCAGAGGTGAAAAGGAGGGTTGCGGATCGTAACGGCCACAGGTGCAGTTTCCCTGGGTGCGATCGAACCACGATCGGACCGGCTTCGGCCGAGCCGGAGATCGTTTCAACCGGAGTGGCCGCCCACATTTATAGCGCTTCTCCCGGAGGTCCACGAGGCCAGTCCGATCTTCCCCCAAACGATCTCGGCGAACTCGCCAATGCGCTTTGGCTCGGTGCTAATCATTCGCGAATAATTGACGCTAACCGCGGCACCGAGTTCTCACCTGCGCTCCTTCTGAGCTTCAAAACGGCGCATGAGGCGCTAATCAGGTTCGAGCAGCAAGGCCCCAACTACGCCTTTGGCTGCGTTCAATCATTAACGATTGAGGAGAGCTCGGTATTCGCCCGTGGCGCCAGTTTACATTTCGCCAAAACGACAGTGATTAATGGCGCTAATGCCTCTGGTAAAACTGCTCTCTGTGAATGGCTCGCAGGATGCGGAGAGATTTCTTTACTGAAGCGATGGGCATCTCGCGGGATACGCCGAGAGCGTACCCAGATTCGATTCTATGCAATCAACCCGGTGCCCCTAACATGGACACTTAGGATCTTCAATGAAGCCAATATCCAATTCGATCTTAATGGCTCAGCGGTGCCTCGACTTAACATTCATCAAAAGTTCGTGTATATCGCTGCACCTCCTTGTAGAAGGCCTAATGAACGAATCAGCCAGTACTTGGCAAGGTCGTTCAGGATAGACCCGAGCACGATTCACAACGTCGTCAGGTCTCTTGCCGCTCATGGCGGCTATCATGTGAATAACACTCAGTTCGCGCACGTCGATGAACGGGAGGAATTGCTAGTGGACGTGGATGGCTCAATACCTGGCCTCGGATTTAGGAGCCTATCCAGTAGCGAACAGAAGCTCGTCGTATTGGAATTGGGAATTGAGCTAGCCCGGCTTGAATCTGAGCGAGGCCCCACCATGCTCTTGCTCGATTGCTTTGAAGGAATCGACCAAGCCCACTTTGAGGACTACATACGTTTTCTTACGTCCAGACAGTGCGGTTTTCAGGTGGTAATAACAACAATTAAAGGAAAGATCAATCTTCGGCGAATCTCGCTGGAAGGTCATCACATCGTGACGCTAAACGGGAATATCCCGGACGTGACGATAAGTTCATGACGGTTTCCAGAGACGCGCCGGCCGGACCAGATCAGGGCCTCCCAATTCTGCATGCAGCTTTTGAGCGGTTTGCTATAGCCTGCGGCGGAAATTCATCGGACCGTGGATATTTTACTTATGCCGAGCCGCAATTCGAGCAATTGCGGGAGGAAGCAGCATCTGCGCTCCCAGAATACGAACGCGCAGCGGCTGGCTGGGATTCGCGATCGCAAAAGCACGTTCGCAGTGTCCTAGCTGGAAATAACCTGCGGAACTTTCTCGAGAAAACCGATGCCCTTAACCTCATCAAGGTAGGGAAATTCGACGCCATTCGAGCAGCGGCCGATTTCGAACAGGAGGTCGCGCGTGAAATGTGCCTAATGACACAGCGGTTCGTGCTGGATGGTTTGGAACTGGCTTCAGCAGAGTTGTCGTTTTGCCGCGGGCGATTTGTGAAGCTAACTGAAAATAATTTCAGCGAGCTCGCCGGAAAGGCCGCCAATATGTATGACCATCGCCTCGGCCTCTATGTTCTGGAAGTGCATTGGCGAAGTCCAAATCCGCCTTGGGACACGGGACTGTTCGAGGATGCCGAAAGCACCGTCAATCGCGCACAGCGCCTGGCGCATCCCTGGATTGGGTTCATCAATCTCTGGGCGCGTGGCAAGGTCAGAATTGCCGGAGTATTCGAATCAACCGACTCGGGCCTCTGTTCGTCCCACCGCTATCTTGAGCTAGCCGAGCCAGTATGGGAAGACCGATTCGAATATAATGAGGAACGAGATGTGGATGAGTGGACATCCAAAACGCCGCGGCGGACGCTCATCGTATCCGATGAGCTACGATTTATACGATTCCTTGAACGGCTCGATGATGGCCTTCGTCAGAGCGGCTCCGAACTGTATCGTGCAGATATTGCGCTGCGGTATCATCGCCGCATCGCTGAAAACTATTGGACGCACCACATAGGTGACGATGGTAATACCCAGGATCCCAACGAGGACATCATCGTTGACGCGATGACAACTCTCGAAACGATCCTGTTGGCCAATGAAAGAAGAGGCAAGAGTGGCCTCCTGGCTGCAAGGGCGGCGGCGGTTATTGAAGACATTGATGACATGCGACGGAGCGTCCAGAAGCGAATTCAACGTCTGTACAAGTTGCGATCCGCCATACTCCACGGGGACGCGAGACCATCCACTCTGCAACTAGCTGAAGCCGCTAAGGACGGCGAGGAATTCTCCAGACGATGTCTCGCGGCGTTCCTGTTGGCTGGCGCTGATCGCCAAGCATTCTTACAGGCATCAACCGACGCCACAATCGCCGAGAGGCTGAGACGAAAGATTGCCGTTTAGCCCGAAGAGATGCGGTTGGCATTAATTTCGACTCTGGGGGACGCCAACCGTTTCTCGGAGGCCCGGCGAGTCCCGCGGTTTCGGCTTCGTTGAGATGCCGAACAAGGAAGAGGCGGAGAAGGCCATCGCCGGCCTCAACGGCAAGGGCCTCAAGGGCCGTCCCCTGACGGTCAATCCCCTTTGCGGGATTGATCCGGACATGAGACCTTAAAGGAATAGGGAATCCCCGCTCCGGGGACAGGCGCTCCACAGCTTGCGGAAGCTGGATCCCGTGAACATAAGTCCGTGGAGCTTCAGCGAAGCCATGCCCCGCACGGGCGGCGGCGGCGGCCGGTACTGATCGCGCTGGGGACATGTAATCAATTTCTCTTGAAATTGGTGCGTGTCCCCGATTTGCTCGACTAAGAACGCAAAGGGCGGAAGCCCCGGAAAGGGGAGTCCGCCCTTTTTTTATTTTTGGAATATGTTGCATGTTTTTTGCTCATTATCATCCTCCCAATTCTGGTCTAATGCATTGCCAGCCAATTCCGGAGGGCCGGATCTCGATGTTCAGCCGCTCCTAATCGTTGGTCGAAGAGACCTTCTTCTTGGGCAGGCTCTTTATTTGCTCACGAGTTTCACCTCGAAGGGGGCTGTGGCGATTTGCCCGGAGGCGATGTAGAGGCCGACGACGAGGTAAGTCCCTTCGCTTTTGATATCATACGGAGAGAACGTCCATACCTCGGGGAATTCAACGAAATCCCCTCCCGAGATGACAACCGGCGTGTTGACAGGGGCAAAGACCCTGCCTTCCGCCCAATGCCAAAGGCATTTACCCCCATGCCAGACCCAAAAATCGTATTTTTGAGAGGTTGGACAAAGGCCACGCCAGATAGAACGGAACGGCCACTTCACCAGCAGGCTGAATTTGAACGATTGAATCTTCTGGGGGTCCTGCGGAAGGGTCTGATTGACGTATAGCGTTTTTTTCTCCGGCTTAACATTGATGATAAGGCGTTTTATCGCCGCCCTCCTGGACTCCTCGGTCATGATATGCTTCTTGATGCTGTCGTACTCGACGCCGAGAGGACCAAGGTTCCCTTTAATGTCCACCTTCCGGCCGAGAAACGGCTGCAGGGCCGGATCTTCCTGCCAGAGCGTGGATTTCTTTTTGACAAGAAGCTCGCCGTAGTCCCATTGCTGGAGGAAATAGGACGGGCCCTCCGACTTGGAGCCGATCAGATGAAGCCTGGAGAAAAGGAATCCTTCGAAGAGACTCATTGGAAACCTCCCTTTTGATGATCTATTGAGACGTCGTCATAGCCAAGTCTATCTGAGGGAATCGATCCCGATCGGGGAGACGCGTTGTTTGATCCGATCGATCAAACGGTTGCCATCGATCCTCACCAAGCCGCGGAAAGCGGCCTGGGGCTTTCTTTCGAGCACAGGCCAATCTTTGAACAGAACCAGCTCTCCTCTCGGTTCCGTCCATCTCGAAAGACTGGGAGGAACGCAGGTCTTTCGACGACGGTTCCGTAAAACATGATCCACTAATTCGTTGAAAACGCGCCTGCCCGCGATCGTGATGTTCAGCCTTTCCGCGTCGGATTTCGCCCGAAGGTATTCCCTTTGAATTCTCCTTAATTGAGGAGCGCAATGGAACGCCGTCGAAATCTCTTTTGCCAAGGCGTCCATGAGATAGATCCCTCTGGGCTTGAGCCGGAGACTGCAATCCCGATGGTCCTCGAAAATGTTCTCATCCACGGGCGGTTCATCATCGGTGTGGTCGAATACGGGCCAGGCCGGGAATTTAGGGCATTTAGCTCCCGTGGACACCCATTGGCCCCCTTCCCAACGGGCGACTACGATTACAGAGCCGTCCCAACAATCCTGCAGGATGACCCGCCTTTTTGGAGGTCTTGGGAGTTTCGGAATGGGCGGACAAGTTTCATCTGTCTTGACCCATATGCCCTTTAGAAAGATGTGCGTGACGATCACGGAGCCGTCCCAGCATTTTTTGGTCAGTTTGTCCTTCTCCCGAGGCTTGTGCGGAGTGAGATAGACGTCCAACGTAAGCTTCCTTTTTTCCGTGACGCAGATCCCGGGCGTGGTTCCTGCTTCATAACCCGGCGCGGATACCGTTAATTCGTATCTTTTAACGGGGAGGTTTCTGATTAAATAGCCTCCCTCTTTCCCCGTCGTGCCCTCGACGGCCAGCCGGTCGCCCGTTTCAGAGACCGCTTCTATCCTCGCGTTGGATAATTCGTCCCCGAGGTCGGCCCGGAATACCCTGAGCTTCAAATCGCCTGTCCCGGGTTGCCCTTCGACTTGTCTGACGTCGCGGCTAAGAAGGAAGGGGATGGTTCTCGCCGGTGCCACTTCCTCGACTCCGGCAAGAACGAAGTACCCGAAGATTCTTCCTTTGGAATGGGCCTTTTGATCGTCCCGGTGGGCTAGGAATATCCGGCTTTTGCCTGGTTCCATCCATTCCGGCTTGAACGGGACTTTCCGGCAACAGCCGCGTCTCTCGGCTTCATGGACGTAGCAATGGGTGCCCTTTTTATAAGGGAAAGCGCAACTGACTGCCGAATTGCATAAGATGTTTTTGTATGATTGTCCGATCCAAATCAAACCATCGATGATTTCCTTGTCCATGCCATCCCTCCCGAGAAAGCGCCGGGCACAGCCCAGTTTTTGTGTTTCTTAACGATAAGTGAGATTGTCAATGGAATAGCTGCGTCGAAAATATGCGCATATAACTTGGTACCTCTCCCCGCTACGCCGAGCTTGTCCGGAAGTTGGGCGTACCATTTACAGGACTAAGCATCCTATCGATACTGGCATTTCTCGATTTGAAGCTTGATTTGCCTAAACGTGACTTTCACGGAAGTCTTTGTCCCCGCTTCACTGCCATCTGTATCGCCTACATACTCCAGCTCTTCAACCGGAGAGAGCCCGCCGAAGTTCATAATATCTGGCCGTGTGTTCGTGTCGATATAGCGATGATCGAAGGATGATTGTACGTTGTAGCTAAGGATCCTTTCATCTTCAGCGGCCTGGAAGAGGGTAATAGTCCGAGAACCCAAAGCCTCGGTATAATCCTTCTTGATCTTAGCGAAATCATCCGGACACTCCCAGGCATCAATATCATAGGTCGCCGTAAGAATCCTGCGAGACGGGTCGAGGTTAACAACGAGATGAAAGGTTACACACGGCCCGTGCCCGTCAAATTCCCTATCTGGGTGGCCGCCGTACGGACTATTTTCTACAGCGGGGGGGACGAAGGTGTCTGTGCCTGGGCTTATGACCTTTTCGGTTGTCGTACATTCAAGATTCTTTTCATGGGTCAGTATTGGGATTTCCGACTTTGTCTGATTATCCCAGCTAAGCACGATTTCGCGTGCGGTTGGGGGAATGTCTGCCCCTGACTCGGTCAAATCGAGGACGGCATGAAAATCACTTATGATCGACAGTGCGTTTGAAATATCCTTAATCATAATCGTTGTTGGTTGGAGGAGTTCGAAGGCATCCGTTACTATGACTTTGGCTGGCATAACCGCTCTGGCCCTCGTCCGCATCAGCGTGGAGAAGACTTTTACGGAGACAGGGGCCTTCGCCTGGAAAATACCGTAGCCGGTGATACCCGCAGAAATCGGACGCGAACGAAGGTCAAATCCATAGATATCGATTTTCGCCCTTCGATCAGGATCAAGGCTCATGTCCACGCCCGAGGGCGCAACACTGCAAATAAACGGTTCAGGAGATTCTTCGGGAAGCAAAGGAACTGAAATGGATCTACGTGCCAGAATTGCGTTAAGACTCTCGGCCAGAGAATTACGGAGGTGAGTGAGCTCTCGGCGTAACCGTATTCGCATAAATTCAGCATTACAGCGGAATTCAGCCCCGGCAAGCAGGATTGTATTGCGTGCGATGTCCTGGACTTCAGTTCGAATGGTTGACTGGACATCCGCGGAGATCTCTTTCTCTAGGTTAGTTACGACCACTCTCCAGTCCGCCGATTCCTCAGCCAACTTAGCGATGGCATTGTCCAGGCTATGGATAGCGTCTGCAGCCCTAGCGTCTACTGTAGCCACGGCAGTATTTATCGCGGATTTTATGCCGCACCCAAACGATCCGATCGCCAGAACGAGGGCTAACACGCCCGCAACCCTAACTTTAGACCCACAAATCCGAGTGAAACCGAAAGGATTCATCTTGCCACTCCTTTTTATTAATATTAAAGGGCTAGAACGACCTCATAAAAGATTCGTTTTCTTCTTGTATCTTTTCGCCATCATTAAAAGGCCCTTCAGTAATTGATGTAGGCGCTCGCTCCGCCCAACGATCTCGCGCCAGCAAATTGCTGAATGTTTACTTTCGCCACGCGCGGCTTTTTGACGCTAGAAAGAGCTTGGCCCTTGATGATGTCAGCTTTCCTCGGACGGACGATCCGGCAGAGCAGGGGGATCTTCTCCTCGGTGAAAACTTCGAATACCCATCTATGGCTGCCGCCGAACTGCAGAAAAAGGACGCCCCTCTGCGTTTTGGACTCGCGGAAATTTATCTCGCTCTTGCGAATCGAGTCCATCCGCATGACGCGCCGGGGAATCCGCATCTCCAGTATGACGCCTTGCAGTGGATCGACGAGTTCCACTTCCAATCGCGAAAATTCCCCCATTTCTCGTGGCACCTTGCCGATCAGGAGCGGCCAGGTCGTTTCAGCCTCGACGACCCACAGATTCTTCATGCCGATATTGTTATCGTGCCATACCGTCGATTGCGCCCCGCCGGGGAAAACGACCGGATCGGCGGCACAGTCCAGGCGGGTTAGCAGGCAGAAATGCCCGCAAATCCGGCCGTCGCCTAATGTTTCGGTCTGCGTCGCTGCAGTCGGCAATGGCGGTATCCATTCGAACGGCCCGGCGACGCGGGCGTCCTGTGCGGCAATGGAATCGATCAGGAAGAGGTTGGTGGCAAGGCCGTCGACTTCAATCGAGCCCTGCGCCGGATCGCCGCTCTGGCCGTTCTTCCAATCCGCCGGATAGCTGATGAAGGTGCTTGGATCGGCGTAGTAGAAGCCGACCGTAACATTGTTTGCCGTGTCCACGCCGCGGTTGCGTGCCTTGATATAAACATAATACTTCGTCTCGTACTCTGGCAGGCCGACGTGCGCGGCGGCGTCGAAACCCGAGTCCGGATCGCCCAGAGGCGCCGCCAATACCTTGATGTCCGGCGAAATCCAATGCGGCCCTTTCGATGGTATCAAGCCACGATCGTCACCGTTATCGCGCAGCCAGACATCGACACGGTTGACCGCCAGATACGCGTCAACGACGCCGGCGCCCGTGGCATTGTCCGTACCAACGGCGGCGACTTCGCCGCTGCAGCTGCTGCCAGTCGTTACATCAAGGGCCGTTTCCAGCAAGCGTTGTTTAATAAGCGCCGGTTGCCCGCGGAAGGTCGCCGGATCGGACTGAATCAACAAGCACGCGGCTGCGGCGACTTGCGGCGTCGCGCTCGAGGTGCCGCTGGCGACCAGCCAACCATCGTCCGTGGTGGTTTCATCGCCGTTAGGGAACGTGCCGCCACCAAAGGCTTGGTCTTCATCCGAATCCGGGTGGCATGGTAGTGTAATATAGATGCCTTTCGGCTCTTGACCTACGAAACCTGAAAGATCGGGCATCTGCCGGCCCGGGTCATTCGCAAACACGCCGCTCGAG
>Ga0154678_1177_pt1 | contig 13255 bp, 12 predicted proteins | sample Rifle2008BG13ft_FD_116107 | JGI IMG/M metagenome (GOLD analysis project Ga0154678, IMG submission 116107) | Deltaproteobacteria bacterium RBG_13_52_11b | reverse complement strand
AGGGATGCAAAGATACCTGCGAGACAGAGGACGACGGAGATGGTGAATACAACCTTCGAGCTTTTTAAAAAAAGTGTATAGTATTGTGGCGTAATCTGGACCCGGCCGATGTAGATCGAAAAGATGACAGTCACAATCGCCATATTGAGCATCTGTCCGCCCTGGCGCATGGTTGACAGTATCGCCGATGCGATACCAAAGAATTTTTTTTCAACGGAACCCATGACCGAGTTGGCGTTGGGGGATGAGAAAAGAGAGAAGCCGAATCCCAAGACAATGAGACTCACGACGATATACGGCAGAGTTGTTGTCTCATCCAAAAAGACAAGGAGGAAAATGCCAACAGCGGTGAAAAACATTCCTGTGGAGGCAACGATTCTCGGTTGAATCCGATCGGAAAGTTTCCCCGCAAAAGGAGAAAAAATGGCCTGAACGATCGGCTGACAGATAAGGACAAGTCCCGCCGACTGAGGCGTGAGCCCTTTGATGTATTGCAGGTAAAGGCTTAACAGGAAGGTGACGGCAAAGGTGCCGCTGTAGTGGACCAATGTGGCCAGGTTAGAGAAGGCAAAGATCCTGTTCCTTCTGAACAGGTCCAGTTCCAGCACCGGACTTTCCACCTTTGATTCCCACTTAATGAAAATCAGGATCCCTGAGACACCGATAAGAACCAATCCAATGCCCACACTGCTTGGAAGCTGGGTAAAGCCGTACATCATCGATGCTAAGGCGAAACTGTAGATCACAGATCCGGTCAGGTCGAACTTCTCTCCCTTTGCCTCAATCCACTCCCCTTTCAGTTTCCAAAAGGCAAAATAAAGAATGACAAGGCAGAGAGGTTCTGACGCGAAGAAGATGCTTCTCCAGCCAAAATGCTGGGTGAGGAAACCACCGAGGAAGGGTCCGAGAGAGATGCCGAAATAAACCGCAGCAACGTTAATACCCATCACCTTCCCGCGTTCCCCGGGAGGGAAGGCGGACGTCAGGATAGCGAAGCCCGTGCTGTACGTCATCGACGCGCCAAATCCCTGCAAAATTCGCAGGGCGATGAGCATCGGTCCGGACACTGAAAATGGCAGAAGAAAGATGGAAAGGGTGAAGAGCACGATGCCGTATTGAAAAACTTTTTTCCTTCCGTAAATATCGGCAGCTTTCCCGAAGGGGACAAGGAAGATCGTACCGGTCAAGGCGAAGGAGGTCACCACCCAGCTTAACAGAACCGCATCCATCTTAAATGTGCTGGCGATTGAGGGAAGGGCGATGGTTACGGAAGAGGACATAAAGGGGGTAAGGAAAGAGCTTAATGTGGTGACGAGGAGGGCAGATTGCTTTGTGGCAGCATCATTCATAGGCATTTCTTTCATCATCGAGGAACGCACGCCGAGGTTATACTGTAGCATAAAAGGGAAAGCGGGGGAAGCGGGTCGGACGTCGATGGACTGTCATCGTCTCTTTCTTCGTCTGTCGAGGATCTCTGCGAGAATGGGCAGAAGAATCGTCCCCCCGGGTAGAATAAAGATAACGATGACAGGAACCATTTTCGATATGTTTCGCAGATGTTTCTTGATCTCTTTTTTTTCTTCCCTGGTCCAGGGCTGGTCGGTGTTCCGAATTTTCATGAGCAGGTGCATCAGCCCTTTAACAGCCAGAACTTCCTGCAGGATGAATGCCCTGTTGTTCATGATCAGCCTTTTTATGAATGCTGATATGATCCGCTGTGAACCCATCGGTCCTCCACTACAACCAAGTAAAAAAATGTAGAGAGGGACTCCTTCCTCCCCCTCAAAAAAGCAAGGATCATGAAACCGTTCTATCCTCTGAGATTGACAGTTATCTTAGAACCCCCCTTTTGTCAAGAAGAATTAAAGGGTCTTGCCCTGGCTCCTGTTAAGGATGAGGAATTGTTCAGAAAACCCCTTGGTCACGCGGAAAATAATAAAACTGATTGAAAAAATCGGGTCGGGGTGCTACCCTTCTAGAAGAAACGTTCCAAAACAGAGGTTTGCCCGAAGGTCCTCAACGCGTGGAACCGTTGCATCAGTTTTTTGGAGGGAAAAAAGGAAATGGAGTTGACTCATCTCACGCAAAACGCCTTAACCGTACTCAAGAAACGATACCTGCAACGAGATCCTCAAGGGAATGCGATTGAGACGCCCGAGGATCTGATTCGCCGTGTGGCGACGAATGTGGCCCAGGCGGATCTCGTCTATGAATCGGAAGCCCCGCTTTCCCAAACAGAGGATGCCTTCTACGCCCTGATGGCCTCCCTGGATTTCCTGCCGAACTCGCCCACCCTCATGAATGCGGGAAGGGAACTGCAGCAGCTTTCCGCCTGTTTCGTGTTGCCTGTTGGAGATTCCATGGATGAAATCTTCGATGCCGTCAAACAGATGGCATTGATCCAGAAGAGCGGAGGCGGGACCGGGTTCTCTTTTTCCAGAATCAGGCCCAAAAACGATGTGGTGGGTTCGACACAGGGAATATCGAGTGGCCCTGTGTCGTTCATGCGTGTTTTCGATGCAGCGACAGAGACCGTGAAGCAGGGAGGGACGAGAAGGGGAGCCAATATGGGTATCCTTCGGATCGACCACCCGGATGTCCTCGATTTCATCCAGTGCAAGGAGGAAGACCAGCAGTTCAACAACTTCAACATCTCCGTGGCCGTGACCGATGAATTCATGGAGGCGGTCAAAAAGGGCGGGGACTATGCTCTGCGGAATCCGAGGACGAATGAGGCCGGTCGATTTCTCAATGCCCGTGAGGTCTTCGACAAGATCGTTTATCATGCATGGACAAACGGCGATCCGGGGATTGTTTTTCTCGACCGGGTCAATCAAGACAATCCTACCCCTCAGGTAGGGAGGATCGAGAGCACGAATCCCTGCGGGGAACAGCCCCTTCTCCCCTACGAGTCCTGCAACCTCGGCTCCATCAACCTGGCCAATATGGTCAAGGGTGAAGCGGTCGACTGGGAAAAGCTTGGAGCGGTGACGGAACGTGCGGTCCATTTCCTGGATAACGTGATCGACATGAATCGCTACACCCTTCCGCAGATTGAAACGATGACGAAAGCGAATCGGAAAATCGGACTGGGTGTGATGGGGTTTGCCGACCTTCTTATCCAGTTGGGGATTCCTTACGATCACCCGGAGGCCCTCATCATTGGAGAAAAGGTGATGGCTTCGATTCAGACACACGGGAGGGATGCCTCCAGGGCATTGGCCCTAAAAAGAGGGTCTTTCCCCAATTTCGAGGGCAGTGTGCTCAAAGCTCATTGGGAGGCGATGCGAAATGCCACGGTGACCACCATTGCACCGACAGGGACCATCTCGATCATTGCCGGGGCGTCTTCGGGGATCGAACCCATCTTCGCACTGGCCTTTGTCCGGCACGTCCTCGATGGCAGGGAACTGCTGGAAGTCAACCCGCTCTTTGAGAAGATAGCCAGAGAAAAGGTTTTTTACTCCGAGGAGTTGATGAAGAAGATCGCTCAAAGGGGGCACCTTCAAAATCTTGAAGAGGTTCCCAAGGAGGTCCGAAACCTCTTTGTTACTGCTCACGAAATCACTCCGGAAGATCACATCCGGATGCAGGCGGCATTTCAAAAACACACGGACAACGCGGTCTCGAAAACGGTCAACTTCCCCCATGAAGCTTCCATTGATGATGTGGCCAAGGTCTATCAACTTGCGTATGAACTGGGCTGCAAAGGGGTGACGATCTACCGAGACAGGAGCCGGGAGAAACAGGTTCTCTACAAAGGGGTTGCTTCTGTGGGCCAGGAGAGAGCGAAGGAGGAACGGATCGTCTCCCTCGTGGAGAGGAAGCCGAAGGCCCGCCAGGATGTGATTCATGGGTCCACCCGAAAGGTCCGGACGGGCTGTGGAACCCTCTATGTCACCGTGAACGAAGATGGGGAGGGGAACCTTTTTGAGATCTTTAACCAGATTGGAAAGGCGGGCGGCTGTGCCGCTTCCCAGTCTGAAGCCATCGGTCGTTTGGCCTCCCTGGCCCTCCGATCTGGCATTGAAGCAGAGGATGTGGTCCGACAACTGAAAGGGATCAGCTGCCACACCCCGGTCTGGCACCGCGAGGGAAAGATTCTGTCCTGTGCAGATGCCATCGGGAAGGCCATTGATTGGCACCTCCAGGGGAAAAAAGGAGGTCCTGCCGTTAACTATCCCGAAATGGAAATCAACACGCCTGAAACGAACCTCATGAGAAAAACGAGTCCTCCGCGGAATGAATCCGGTTCGGTCTTTTTAAGAGGGGCATGTCCGGAGTGTGGAGGGCCTCTTTTCTTCGAAGAGGGGTGCGCGAAGTGCGTTTGCGGTTATTCGGACTGCGGTTAAGAATAAAGAGTTAAGAATTGAGAAGTGAAAGTTGAGCATGGGAACAGAGATCGATTCGTTTTTGGGTGAGCAAAAAAAACGGAAGACAAGCATTGCCTATGCGGTCGTAAAAAAACCTGGACAAATCGCCCTCACATGAAGGATAATTAAATAAGGTGTCTGAAATTCCAGACGGACCCGTCCATATTGTCGATGACCGATGGACCACTGGAATATGAGCGTTAGACGTTTCCTGCTGATCGGAATCCTTCTTGTGTCAGGAACCATGGTCTATGGCGGCGACCAGGGGAGGGTTGACAAGGGACCGGGCCTTGGCCCGGGAACGAGAACGTCTTTCCTCTATACCGGGAAGAGGTTCGGCATCCCTGTCCTCAAGGCCTACATTAAGATTGAAAATGGATCTTTCGATCAGGGAAGACCGGTCTGCCAGATACAGGCCCATGTTGATTCTGTCAACCTTGGATTCCTGTTTCGCATGAACAATCACTTCACGTCCGTTGTGGAGACAGAATCCTTCACCCCGATTCGATATGTAAAAGAGATTGATCAGGGAGGATTTCTGAGGGAGACGAAGAATTACCGGCAAACCCTCACCTTTGATGCAACCCATGGGAAAGTTGTCGCGGAACAGAAAGGTGAAAAGAGAGAGGTCCCTCTTCCCTCCAACACCTATGATCCTCTTTCCATGTTCGCACGGTACTATTTGAAGGAAGAACTTCGTTCCGATCAGGACATCCGCATGTTCATCTATGACGGTGTGAAACTGCGTGAGGTCGTCTTTCATTCTAGAAAGGAGAAGGTAAACACAAAGCTCTATGGAGAGATCGAGGCCGTCTGCCTGGAGTCGACCACCTCTTTTTCCACCTTTGGAGACAAAGAAGGGGTGATTCGAATCTGGTATACGGCGGACAAGGAGAAAACTCCGGTCTCAATAGAGATGGATCTTCCTGTAGGAGACGTGGTGTTTGATCTGGACAGTGTCGAAAGGAGTTAAGAGAAAGTCATAACAGGCGGCAGGGATTGTATTTCTTGTTGCAATGAAAGGAGAAAAAAATGGCCGTAAAGAAAGCAGCGAAAAAACCGGTAAAAAAGAGGGTGAAGAAAGGGACGAAGAACGCGGTAAAGAAAAACGCGTCTTACAAATGCAGCGTGTGCGGTCTTGTTGTATCCGTGGATGAAGTCTGCGGGTGCGTTGATACCTGTGACATCATCTGCTGCGAAAAGCCGATGAGACCCAAGAGGAAAGCGGCTTAGTTTACTTTCTGTGTTTGATCTGAGATCATGTTCTCTGCGAGGATTCCCAGAATGGATTGGAAATCCTTGCGTGTAGGTGTACGCTCACAACCCTAACCTATGGAAGAACTCACCACCGATATCCTCGTCATTGGGAGCGGCCTGGCCGGTATCCTTTCCGCCCTGGAGGCGGAACGGTCCGGACTCCATGTTCTCGTCCTCGGTAAATTCGCCATCGGGATGGGGACAAACACCTCCCTGGCCAGCACGTTCACAGCGGTCAACCCCCGTTTTTCGAAACAAGACCATGTCCGGGTTACGCTGGAGACGGGAAGGGGGTTGAATCAGCGCTCCCTGGTCACGACCCTGGCCGAGAATGGATTTGAGGCTATCGAAACCTTAAGGAGGTACGGGGTACCATTGGTCGAGACAGGGAGAGGATATGTGCTGGATCGGCCTGAAACCATCTCTCAACTGGCTGGAGTCCTTTTCCTCAGGATCCTGAGAGAAAGACTGGAAGGGGGTTCGGCCAGGATCCTGCCGGGATTGACCATTTTCGATCTGATCGTCGAAGACGGGAAAATCCGGGGGGCCTTCGGGTTTCATAGGGACGGGAGGCCTTACCTGATTCGATCCAAGGCTGTGATCCTGGCAACCGGAGGGGCCGGAGCGATCTATCGCAGGAATGACAATCAAAGAAGTATTCTCGGTGATGGGTATGTCTTAGCGCTGAAGGCAGGCCTTCCTCTTTACGACCTGGAGTTCGTCCAATGTTATCCGTTCGTTCTGGCGGAACCGAGACTTTCCACATTCATTCTCTACCCGCCCTATTCAAACGAGGCAAGGCTGCTGAATGAACAAGGGGAGGGGCTTCTGGAAGCGTCAGGTGTCCAGGGGAATATGAATCAGGTGATCCTGAATCAGAGAGATCGTCTCTCCCTCTTTCTCTATGAGGCGTCTCAAAAGAGTGACATCTTTTTCGATCTCACCCGTGTCCCTGATGGGGACTGGGAGCGTTACCCGCTCAACGTTCTCAAGAAATCGAAGTTTCCTTTTCGTGAGCGACCTTTTCTCATCTTGCCCGCCGTCCATTTCTTTATGGGAGGGGTGGAGATCGATGTGGAGGGAAAGACCGCTGTTCCAGGCCTCTTTGCGGCCGGGGAGGTCGCCTGGGGGGTTCACGGTGCAAACCGGCATGGGGGGAACGCCCTCACCGAGTGCGCGGTTTTTGGAATGGCTGCCGGCCGGTCTGCGGCCGAACATGTTCGTTCAACAGGCGAGGCACAGATCCCCTCCGATCTGTCCCCTGAGACGTTACGTCAGAAATGGGAGCGAAAGGCCAATCGGTACCTGAAAAAGAGAAGAGGGGCTTTTGATCACCCGCAGGATCTTCTCAAGGATCTTAAACATCTGGCCTGGAAATATATCGGGCCTGTTCGCGAGGAGGGTCCGCTCAAAGAGGGGCTCGAACTGCTGGCCTCTCTCGAAACGAGGGTCGAAAGGATTTATCCGGCTACGGTAGGCGACCTTTTTCGGAAAAAAGATCTGGAGAATGTGTCCCTTCTCATCAAGGCGATCTTGAAAGGCAGTCTGCTGCGAACGGAGAGCAGGGGGGCCTTCTGCCGCAAGGATTTCAGAAACCAGGATGATCAGAACTGGCTCAAGAACACCTGCTACCGTTTGAAGAAAATGGAGATCGAAATCACTCACCGCCCGGCCAGCCCGTCCCCCTAAGAAAATCAAAACTTTCTGTTGACAATCATGGTCTGGATATGTATAAGAGGTAGAACATTCATCTACTGGGAGGGTGGAGCTATGAAGAGATACCTGTCTGTTCTTGGAGTTCTTTCTGTTGTTCTTCTTCTTGTTGTCTCCTCGGTGTGGGCTCAGAAGTCTGTTCGGTTGTCCATTGCCACAGGTGGCACGGGAGGTGTGTACTATCCCATGGGAGGAGGGATGGCCAACATCATATCTAAGTACATTCCCTATACGGAGGCCACGGCCGAGGTAACCACTGCCTCGGTGGATAACTGCCGACTTGTCGGTGCCGGGAGAGCAGAATTAGCCCTGATTATGGCAGATACAGGGTGGGATGCCTATCAGGGGAAAGCACAGTTTAAGGAGAAAATCCCTTTGAGAACAGTTGCTGTTCTTTACCCGAATAACATGCATATCGTGACTGCAGAGGGCAAAGGCATTGACAAGGTGACCGATCTGAACGGAAAGAGGGTTTCAACCGGTGCGCCCGGGAGCGGGACAGAGGTGATGGGCCTCAGGGCGTTGGAGGCTTATGGATTGGATCCAACCAAAGACATGACAAGAGATAAATTGGGTGCGTCGGAATCAGCAGGGGCATTGAAGGATAGAAAGATCGATGCCTTTTTTTGGGTTGGGGGTCTTCCGACTGCAGCAGTAACGGATTTGGGGGCTACTCCAGGAATTAGAATGAAGCTTATTGGCCATGCAGATGCGGTTCCGAAGATGAGGGAAGTGTATGGCCCCATCTATGTGAGAGGGGTCATTCCTGCTAAAACCTATCCTGGACAGACGGTGGATGTTCCGATTGCTGTCGTATGGAATCTCTTGGTTTGCCATGAGAATATGAATGGAGATCTTGTTTATAATATTGTAAAGACGATTTTTGACCGTAAACCGGAATTGGTCGCTGTTCATAGTGAGGCAAAAAATATAACACTGGAGCCCCAAGCGGTTGGGGGTTCTCCCATTCCATTCCATCCAGGGGCCATTAAATACTTCACGGAGAAAGGGCTTAAGTTTAAATAGTTGAAACCGAAGACCCGGTCCCTCGTCATCCCCATACTGATTGTGATCATCATCGCGGCAGGAGGGGTGTTTCTATTTAAACAGATCCTTTTCCTTCAGCTGGATAATACGGATCAGCCGAGGACGGTCCAGGTGCGGATTGATCCGTCCGAACGGTTCTCCATCTTCTATATCCATTCGATTCATCGAGAGGCTGTCACCGAGGAGTTCCAGGCTGACCGAGACGGGATTGTACTCAAAGGGGTGAGGACGACGAGCCCCGCAATACAGGAATATTACGGCTTTCAGGATACGAAGGATTTCCACCCGCTCAATGTGAAACTGGGAGCCATCTTTATCAGGGTAGGGGAGGGAGAAGGTCAAGGGTTGGTCGTGAGGGACCGTAAGATCTACTTAAGCGAGGTGGGCAAAAGAGGAGACCGGGTCCGATTACGAGTGAGCTCGGTCTCCCTGGGCAGCTATCTTTACTCGAAATTCTTTGAGTGATGGAGAGCGTGTTGGTAGAGAATAAGCAGCGTGAAGATCACGAGGTTGTGATCACAGAAGAGGCCCTGAGGGAGGCGGAGAAATATATCGAAGAGGAAGAAGGGCCCTCCCGGCGGTTGACGGGAAAGATGGATCTCTTCATCACGGCTGTGGCCGTGCTGATGTCCCTGGTCCATCTGTACGCGGCCATGGGTGTGATCATGACCCAGATGCTGCGAGGGATCCACGTGATGTTCGTCCTCTTCCTGACCTTCCTGGTCTTCCCGTCGTGCAAGCGGTTCAAGGATCGGGTTCTCTGGTATGACTTCATCCTTGCTTTTCTCGGTGTGGCGGTGATCGTCTACATGCTGGTCGACTTTGACCAGTTCATCTATCGTGCGGTCATTCCCGATTTCTGGGATAAGTTCTTCGGCATCGTGCTGATTCTTCTTATCCTGGAGGCCACCCGAAGAACGACCGGGTGGATCATGCCCGGGGTGGTCCTGGCGTTTCTCGCTTATGCCTTCGTTGGTCCGGTCCTCCCGAACCCCTGGACACACCGGGGATACGATATTGATCGCGTTGTGGGACACATGTATATGACGCTCGAGGGGATCTTCGGAGTTCCCATCGATGTCTCTTCCACCTTCATTATCCTGTTTACCATCTATGGAGCGTTTCTCGAGTTTTCCGGGGCAGGAAAATTTTTCATCGACTTCTCCTTTGCGGCCATGGGTGGAAAGCCCACAGGAGCCGGCCGAACGGTGACGCTGGCCTCTTTCCTGCTCGGCGGGCCCTCCGGAAGCGGGGTGGCCACCACGGTAACACTGGGGTCGGTCGCCTATCCCATGCTGGCCAAGGCGGGGTATGGGAAAGAGGCTGCGGGCGGGCTCCTCGCTGCGGGTGGCATCGGGGCTATCCTTTCTCCCCCGGTCCTCGGAGCAGCGGCATTCATCATCGCTGAATTCCTAAAGATCTCTTACCTCGATGTGATCATCATGGCCTGTATTCCCACCTGCCTCTACTACTGGTCCATCTTTTTAATGGTGGAGCTGGATGCCAAGAAGTTCGGGGTGAAGGAGATCGCATTCGACAAAACCTACAGTCTGCTGCAGCTTACGTATCTTTACGGGTTTCACTTCGTTTCCCTCATCGCCATCGTGGTGATCATGGTTTTTGGCTTCACTCCGATCATGGCCGTGTTCTGGGCGACGGTGATCGCTTTTGCTGTCAGTTTTGTCAGAAAGGATTCAGCCCTTTACCCCAGAAAGCTGATCCGCGCGCTCCGGGGAGGGGCGATCGGAGTGCTGAGCGTGGGGGCCACCTGTGCAGCAGCCGGAATCATCGTGGGTGTGGTGACGTTGACAGGCCTGGGCCTGAAGTTCAGTTCCATTATTCTTGCCTATGCCGGCGGAAGCGTTCTCCTGACATTGATCTATACGGCGATCATCGTCTGGATCATCGGACTGGCCGTTCCGGTCACGGCTTCCTATATCATTTCGGTGGTGATTTGTGCCCCTGCATTGATCCAACTCGGAATTCCCGATTTTGCCGCCCACATGTTTGTCTTCTACTACGCGATCCTTTCTGAAGTCTCCCCTCCCACAGCCCTCTCCCCCTTTGCGGCGGCGGCCCTGACAGGAGGGAACCCGTACAAGACGACCATGTATGCATGGAAGTATACCTTGCCTGCCTTCATCGTGCCGTTCATGTTCACCCTGGATCCAAAAGGCGTCGGCATCCTCTTGAAAGGCCCTCTCCCGGATGTGATCTGGACAACGGTGACGGCGTTTGTTGGGATTGCAGCCCTGGCAGGGGGTGTGGAAGACTGGTTCTGGAAGAAGACGACCCTTTACGAGCGGATTCCTCTGCTGCTGGCAGGGTTAATGCTGGTCTACCCCAAGCCGCTGTATGACTTCATCGGGTTTGTCCTGATTGCGTTTGTCTTGGTGTCCCAGAAGCTGCGGAAGAGCCAGGTAGCCTACAGCCTATAACCGATCGCGTATTTTCTTTTGTTGAATCCTTCCAGTAACTTTCTCTTTCGTAATTCTTAAAAACGGGGTATATTACAACTGAAAATTGGCAGTGACTCACACGCCAGACTGAGGTTTTAGATTTAGCAGATTCTGTATAATACTGGCCTGACCGATCTTTTATGGAAAATACAGCACGGTATGCCCATTTTTCGAGGAGGAGCGAGCCCTTCGATGATCATTCCTTGACAGAAACCAGAATAAGCACAAAAAATAACGTTAGCTGAACTATTACAGGGATATGACAGAAGAAGAACTCGTCTCAGAAATTGAGGCCCAGCGAGCTTTGATGGTCGCAGTTGCCACCGGTGGCCCCCGAATTCAGGAGGTCGATCCCGAGTATCGCCGGCGGCGCATCAAGATCCAACAAGGACTTGCCGAACGTGGGCTCCAAGACCCAAATCCTCACACCGATCTCTGGAGGTGGTACGGTACCTGGAGCAGCGGGGCATACCCTTCGTATAGTTCTCGTCGTGTATACATGTCAGAACTGTATGACCCGCTTATTGACCGAATTCGCCGAGGTCGTGCAAAGGTTGGGTCTGAGATTTTTGAGGAGCCGACTGGCTGGGCAAGGGTCGATCGCGGGATGGACAAGGTTCGGGAAAGGCTTGAAACGGCTTCCACGGAGGAAGAATTCCAGACCGTCGGACTCTTATGCCGCGAAGCTTTGATCTCCTTGGCCCAAGAGGTATACCGTCATGAACGCCATAAGTCCCTCGACGGCATAACCCCAAGCAGCACCGATGCCAAGCGCATGCTTGAAGCATATATCGCAGTGGAACTGCAAGGTGGCCCTCACGACGAATCCCGCAAACATGCTCGTGGTGCTCTCGATTTAGCCAATGCTCTACAGCATCATCGCACTGCAACCTTTCGTGATGCGGCCCTCTGCGCTGAGGCCACGGCGGCTGTGGTGAACACGATCGCCATTGTCTCAGGGCGACGTGATCCGAGGTGGTAGAACAAAATCGAAAGATTTAGGTCCCAAACAACAGGCTGCACCGGATAGTCGAAAGGTCCGGCTCCTGGTGCGCCGTGACGTGGGGCCTTACGATTGCGAACAATGATAAAACCTACACACATTGCTGAATTCATTGTCGCTGAAATGTTCAACCGGTCAACAGCAGTTCGGCATTTCTTTGCAAAACAGCTATCCGGATTGATCTCGCTTCCAGAGAGCCCAACTGCGGTCCCAAACCTTCAATTGGCGACTTGTGGCCCCTATAAATTTGATGGGGCTCACAAGATTGATACTGCCATTCTTGATGATACTACCTTGTCTTGCATCCCTTGTGAGGCTAAATTTGGAAATGACCGTTTAGGAAAGTTGGAATTCGAGAAGCGGTTCTTAAGACCATGCGGAATGTCTCACGGAAACACACGAATCACCGGTAACATGATTGCCATCCTAGACCGAAAGTTACCTAATCAATGCTTGAATTCTTCCGTCCTGGTAAATCATAAGGGTAATGAATATCAAGTAGTTCCCCGTTGGGTTCTCATTTTAAGGGAAAGCATCCTTGACTCTTGGGCAAAGAACGGGGTGCCTGGGCTTTCCTCTGCATGCATCACGGTTTCATTTGAAACGATCGTTGATTTATTTGAAGGGAAAGCCCCTTTTAACTCCCTTGTTGCAGAACTTGTCAACTTTAACTACTATGAGGAATGGATAGACCAGGGCTAACGAATCGGTGCGGCGAATCTTCGAGAAAGCCTGCTCTCCCCGACCTCTTTGTTCTGTTGAAGACGATTCAACAATAAACGAGAATCGCAGAATTTAATTACCAAGAAAGAGTCTGAATGGCCATCAAGAAATCCGAACTCTATTCCTCCCTTTGGAAAAGCTGCGACGAGCTGCGTGGCGGCATGGATGCCTCTCAATACAAGGACTACGTCCTCGTCTTGTTGTTTGTGAAGTATGTATCCGATAAATACGCTGGCCAGAAGGACGCCCTGCTCGACGTGCCTAAGGGCGTGATCGATGTCGCCGACTTCAACGACGCTGACAAGCTCGGCGAGGGCAAGGAGATGGTTGACCGCCTTTCCCAGGCGCTCACGGGCCATATTCGGCAACTGGCCGACCGGTACTCCGCCCCGTTGCCGCAGCTTAGCAAAGAGGTTGAAACCCTCGCCGCCCGCGTGGACGAACACCTCAAGAGGATGGGGGCTCAGCCATGAGCAAAAATAAGAAGGCCATCAAAACCAACAAGGACGTGATCCCGGCAGCCTCAAAGTCCATCAATCCGACCGAATATGCCGCCTGGCTGGCCGGCCTGAAGGATCGAATCTCCAGCGCTCGGCAGCGGGCCGCCCTCTCCCTCAATCAAGAGTTGGTGCGGTTCTATCACCAAATTGGAACAGAGATTCTAGAGCGGCAGACCCGAC
>Ga0154678_1073_pt1 | contig 13346 bp, 12 predicted proteins | sample Rifle2008BG13ft_FD_116107 | JGI IMG/M metagenome (GOLD analysis project Ga0154678, IMG submission 116107) | Deltaproteobacteria bacterium RBG_13_52_11b | reverse complement strand
CGAGTTCGATGCCTCGATCCCCGATCACGTCTTCACCAAGGCGTCCCTCCGGTAGCGGGAGCGGCTAGGGTAGGAACTGCGACGAGTCGATGGCGATCGACGAATCCAGATAGTAGGCCGCGGCCCGGGCCACGGTGAAGATGACGAAGCCCATGACGACGATGGCCAGGGCGACGAGGGCGACGGCCTTGACGTTCGAGACCTTCTTGGCCAGGCCTTGAGGCGCCAACACGTCCCAGAGCGATTTTCCGATGAAAAAGATCATGATGGTCAGGCCCAGGGCCAGGCGATAGCCGTTGATCTTGCCGCCGGCCTCGTCCGAGGCGTCGATGCGGAAGAACGGCGAAACGAGCCACAGGGCGAATAAGAGAACGAGCGCGGTCAGGGCGATGACCAGAGCCTTGTGCGGATCGAGCTTAAGCTTCATCTGCGCCCATTATAGGCCGTTGTCCGCCGCTCCGTCAATCAAGTGAACCCGTCCACTTCATGGAAAACGGGCCACAGGTCCGCCTTGCGAGAGGGAGTCCGAACCTGATATCTTTAGATTTCGAGAATAAGAAGGGGTCAACATGGCCAAAATAACGATGCTGGGGACGGGGCTCATCGGGACGTTCTATATCAAGGCTCGCGGCGATAAACAATGGGGTGGTAAGTTCAAGCATCTACTAAGAAACGCGATATTCAGAATGAATATCGTTTAATATGGGGTTATGCGCCCTTCCAAATAACACGCTTATAGATCAGCCAGTTATAGGGGACAATTAGGAGCAGAACCGCAAAAACAAGACTGAATAACCTCACTTTAACAGTGTCGCCCATCAGAAATGTTGCCGTCCCGATGGCTGCGAACTGCATCACAATGGCCCCAATCGAAGTCAGATTGAACTGGACTGCGCGGCGAAGAAAACGGGCGACAGATCGATCCTGCGCCCCCCTAAAAGTCCACATGTTGTTCATGAGAAAGTTGCTGATTATGGAGACCTCGGCCGAGGCGGCCGCAGCCCACGCAGACTCGTTTGCCACAAGTGCTTTCACGAAAGATGGCCGCACATGCTCAAATCCTGCGGCAAAAAGCCGGAATAGGCCAGATTGCCGAAAGAGCTCCAGAAAAAGTGCGTTCACTACAACTCCGGAGCCGCCGACTACTGCAAACTTCAGAAAGCAGCGCGTCCAAGGGTCATCTCTCCGGAGCCTTAGCGCTGTGCCAAAGATCTCGCGGGCAGTCTGCGATGTGATCTTCGATTCGTCGGCGAGTCTCTCCCTGAAGCGCAGCGGTATCTCCACGATTTTGGGAGTGATAAGCGAGAGTCTATGTAATAGTTCGAGCTTATACGCGAATCCACGGGCCTTGATTGTATCCAGCTCGATGCGATCGAGTACGCCCTTGACGCGAGTCGCACGCAAGCCGCTTGTGGGGTCGGTAACCTTGAAAAAGCAAGGGCGAGGCGCGAAGAGCACAGCTCGGGCGAAAAAACCTCCGATTCGACTAAGGAAAAGACGACCCACATTCCATCGGTCCGGATACCCGCCACCTCGGATCTTCCGTGAACCGATCACCAGGTCCGCGCCGGCTGCAATCCGGTCGATCAGGACCGGTATTGTCTCAGGAGGATGCTGCAGATCAGCATCAAACTCAATGACGATTTCGGCCCCAAGCCTCGCCATGGCGTACTGGAAGCCCGTGATGTACGCCTGACCGATACCACCCTTCTTTCGTTCGACAATCAAGTGCACGTTCGGAAATCGAAGCGATGCGTTCCGGATCCGCTCAGCGGTATCGTCGGGAGAATTGCCATCCACAAAAAGGAGAGTGATGCGGCCGCTACTTAGGCCATCGGGGATTGCCCTCTCCAGTGACTCCAGGAGTGGCATGATATTGTGGGCTTCATTGTAAGTGGGGACGACAACCACACTCTTTGTGCTGCCATCGTACACCGTCAATGCACTCCTGCCTATTCGCGACGACGGTACCATGTGCCGCGTTCATTAATCGAGAGAATCTCAAAATTCCTCTCCAGATACTCAATAATTGCCGGTGCTTTTGACTGAACCAGTTCGCGATTGTTTGCCGCCAGATAAAAAAACGGGGCTGACGACGCGCTGACCTCGGACGTAAGGTCCCTCCACTGATCCACGGTCAGAAACTCAAGGGCCCATCCGTTTATGGGTATGGCCTGGCGTCTTCCGGAAAGAAAGAGATAGAGCGGATTACCGAACACTATTGCCTCCTCGCGCCGGCCTAAAGCAGGCGGAAGAAGCGCGAGATCAGTGGTTACGGCTGCATATGTGTCGCTGGTGGAGGCCCGATAATCTGAAACCGATCCGGATGCAATGAGCCGCACCATCGCGGCCGATCGGGAAAGGGCAGAGAATGTCAGCGATCCAAGGGATGCAGGAACTGCAAGTAGCAGAAGGGCACGACCGAGCCATGGCTTGAGGCTGCTGATAGTACTGACCTTAAGCGAAGAAAGACCAAGGCCGGCAAGGTAAACCATCGGGACGAGCAGAAGCAGCATGTGGTATGCCCACCACGACGTACGTTGGAGCAGAATCACCATGATAGCCGTGCCAATCCAAGTTAGCATGTGAAGAACAAATGGCTTGAGGCTCGTCTTCACATGAGCGACCCCTACAGCGGCGAGCCCAATAATTACGGCAAAACTGCCGGCAAACCACTGCAGGCTGGAAAATAGGCGCTTAATTGTTGCAGGTTCAGCCCCTTCAATAACCTGAGCCGGTAGCACAAAAAAAGTCCAAAACATCGTTGTCCCCACCCCTGACAGCGCGCCAAGCACGAGCGCGATCGCCAAAGGTATCAGCGAGAACAACGCAGTCAGCGCAATGCCGGAAGCAATTCTGCCTGATTTTTCCCCGGCCCTCGCAGCAGAGAAGAGCCCGATCACCCAGAAACCTAGCAGGATAGGCGCCAGGATCAGCTTGAATAACAGAACCAGACCGCCCGCGAAGCCGGAGAGCACAATGTAGCCAAAGCGCAATCGACCATCTGAGATTGCTTTATGTGCCGACACGGCGGCAATAAGGAGCGGGAACGACACGATCATCTCTAACTGGGTAAGATGCCAGGATCCTGAAGCAAGGTAGTAGACCACTACCGCGCCGGCCGGCATCCAGATGGCTAGGAGGGGGTGCAATGTATGGCGCAACAGCAGCCAGGCCGAGATACAAAATGCCAACCAATAGAGCAGTTCAAAGAGATGGATACCGATCTCCGTGAATCCAAAGACGGATCCACCTGCGAGAAAGAAAAGGAAGATGCCGGGCTGTTTCAAATCCCAGAAATCACGGTATAGCGTATGACCCTCGGCCATGTCCTTCGCCCCGAGAGTGAACAAAGCCTGATCTCCACTAAACGGAAAAGGAAGATGCAGAAGCCCGACAAGAAGCACGATGAATAGTGCTCCAAAGAGATGCCATCTTGGTTTCATTATGTTATTATGCTTATAGTATTTCTTCTTAGAAGATGAATCCTTATTTCTCTATAAAACATCTTTGCATTTAGGATGTCATAATTTTCTGTGACATATTCTTCAGACAACTTAAGATCATAATCCACGGCCAGGTATGCATCCTCAGGCCGTACAATCATCCAAAAACTATTTTGTTCTCGCATACGTTGATTTAACAACTCATTTAACTCGGTTTTTGAATTTGAATTAGTTCTACGCATGCGAATATCAAATTCGGTAACACGAGTCTCCCGGGGAATGGAGCATCTAGGATTTTGCCCTTTATAATAGTATTTTAAGACAAGATAGTCCGTAAAGGGAAAAATAAATAAAGTTTACCCACGTGTTCCTCCTTCCTGCAAACATAAAATAATGACCCCCCTTTGGGATGTCTATCCGGCTTTTCATGAATGTCAGCTGGTTTTGAACAGTGTGGAGAGTTCCCGCCGGTTGGGGAAATTGATGAGCACCGCACGTCTTTTGCCGTGGTAGACAAAGAGACTGCCGGCAGCGGCCGCATTGGCATGGCCCTCGCGTATGGCCCTGGCAATATCTTGGAGGCTTCCGGCGCCGCCTGAAGCGATGACCGGGACGGTGACTGCGTCCGTGACCTTGCGGATGAGGGCGAGATCGTATCCTTGCATGGTGCCGTCGCGGTCAATAGAGTTGATGAAGATCTCCCCTGCGCCATGGAGTTCCATGTTCCTTGCGTGGGCGACCGGGTCGAGGCCGGTCTTTTTTGTGCCCGCATGAGTGAAGACCTCGTAGTTGCCTTTCCCGTTGGTCTTGACATCGATTGCGGCGACGATGGATTGGGAACCGAATTCCCGGGATGCCTGGGCGATGAACGAAGGATTCTCGGCCGCGAAGGTGTTGATGACGGCCTTCTCGACTCCAGCCTGGAGGAGGCGGCTAATGGTGTCGATATCGCGAATGCCGCCGCCGACCGCGACGGGCATGAAGGACTCGTCGGAGATTTTATGGATTAGTTCAATCGGCGGAGTGCGTTTCTCCTTTGTGGCCGTGATGTCGAGGAAGATCAGTTCGTCGGCCTCGTTCTTGTTGTATATCCAGACCGCGTTTATGGGGTCGCCGAGGTAGTTCGGGTCCTTGAATTTCACGGTCTTGACAAGGCCCTTATCCTTAAGCAGCAGGCAGGGCATCACTCTGGGTCGGAACATGTCAGGTTTTTTCCAAGAAGTTTTTGAGGATGGTCATGCCGTTTTGGTGGCTCTTTTCGGGGTGGAACTGGGTGCCATAGATGTTCTTTTGGCAGACCGCGGAAGTAAAAGAGATGCCATAGGTCGTAGTGGAGGCTCTGGCGTTTGAGGATGGAGAGGGTTTGACATGGTAGGAGTGGACGAAGTAGAACTCGGCGTCGGTGGGAAGGTCTGAAAATAGGACACAGGGAGAACGGTTTTCAAGGCTGTTCCAGCCCATGTGGGGGATTTTCAGGTCGCCGAGGGGGAATTTCACGGTTTCGGCGTCCAGCCAGCCGAGGCCCGTGGCGTTTCCTTCCTCGCTGTGCCTGGAGAAGAGCTGCATGCCAAGGCAGATACCGAGGATCGGCGTCCCCTCTTTGAGGACCTTTTTGTTGAGGGGATCGAGAAGATTGCGGGCGCGGATGTTGTCCATGCCGGCCTTGAAATGGCCGACGCCAGGCAGGATTAGCCGGTCGGCTTCTTCAAGATCGGCGATGTTGGAGGAGATTCTGGCGTTTGCGCCGAGTCGCTGGAGCTTGTTAAGAATTGAGCGGAGGTTTCCCATGCCGTAGTCGATAATTACCAGCATGTCAGGAGCCGTATTTAAGGAGAAGGATCGGAGGGACGAGCTTGAGATTGGTCGCGATCTTAAGGGGGAACCTCAAAGCCTTAATGATGGGGTAATATGTCGGGTAATCGAGGAATGTCTTCGGCGGCAAGGCCATTATGTCGGCGAACTCCTTTTCGGACAAGCCCAGCTTGCTGATGACGTAGTTGACGGTGTCCGGCTCGGACTCGTAGGGATTATCCTTGAAGAATTTCAGGGCATCCTCACGGCTAGTGAGGCCGGAGCGGACGCGGCCTGAGGTCGAGACACGGCGGTAATCAATCCCGAATTTTTTAACGAAGAGATATGAGTGGTAGAACTTCGTGTAGATGCATTCATGGTGGTGGCCGCCGTAATATGTCCAGTGGAGTTCATTTTCGATGAATTTTCCGGCCGCGCTCTTGTCGTAGAGGACGTACTCCAGGGGGCGGAACTCCTTGATGCCTTTGACAACGGAATAGTAAAAGAGGCTACCCATCCTCAGGTTTGGGAACTTGCGCAGCTTCTTTGTCCCGAACCTTTTCTGGACACCGGCGATGTATCTGCCATCCATGTAGGTCCAGAAGATGGGTGCCGTGCCTTCGGTGCGGAAGGAGTGGCCGTCCACGATGTATTTTACGCCCTCGCGGGCGGCCACTTTGTAAAGGGTGCCGTAGATACCGATGTCGGTCGGGATTTCTCCGTCCGGGGTTGAGGCATTGAGGAAGGAGATCTGGAGGTCCTTGAACTCCTCCCAGTCCATGACATAGGTGTAGAGGTCGACATCGAGCTTTTCCGTGGCATTCTTGATGTTCCGGACGGCGATTTCCGAGTCCCACCCGTTGTCGAAATGGACAGCAAGGGGGCGGAGGCCCCATTTTTTTAAAAGGTACAAGCAATAGGTGCTGTCTGTGCCGCCGCTGACACCAAGGATGCAGTCGTATTTCCCATTGCGGCCCTTTTTCTTGATATCATCGATTATGAGCTGGCGCTTCCTTTCGCCCTCCTCGTTAAGAGGATAGAATTTTTCCAACTCATCATGGATTTTACAATAGTTGCACTCGCCCTTATCATCGAAGATAATTCCTTTGACTGAGGAATCAAGCACGCATCTTGTACAAATCTGATAATTCTCATCCATTGCTTACCTCGGTATGTTCAAGGGTGGAAATCCACTTTTTCGAGCAACATGGAATACCTGCTCCTAAGGTTCGAAACCTCCGCCTCCCAGCATGCAACGATTATAGTCGCGGTCGCGGAGCGAAGTCAACAACTCCAACCCCGCTAAAACGGACAGATACCGTCTACACCTAGAACTCTCTTGGGTAGGCTGCGGGCATTTAGGGAAGGAGAAGCCTTATGGTAAACCGCGATTCAATCAGAAACCAAAAATGGCGGATGGGCGTCCTCGGGTACTTCGTGGTGAAGACGACCTTTTAGACCGTTCACGTCGCCCGATCCATAAAGCCATTGAGCTAATTAACCTGTTTCAATGAGACTTCGGCGGCCGACATTCCTAAAGAAAGGTCCACAGGGCTGACTCAGGCCATGGCCGCGTTCTTCAGGAAAACACAACTGGTAAGCTTTCTGGCTGCCGGGAGGTCAATCGGGGATCCTCCGGCGTACCGCAAGAACGCGAAAGACTGAAAGCAACCGCCCGAACATGCGGGGTAACCGCAACTCCACCATAACATCGCCTGCCGCACGTAGCGCCGGTACAACTTGCTCCCGACGCCCTTTAAAAGTGTCCTCGGCGCGCTCGCCAGTGAGGATTTTCAGCCCAAGGTCAAGCAGTGCAGAATTCTCCGGCGTTACGATAATCGCGACGCCGTCCGGCTTGAGCACTCTCATGATCTCATGTGCCGCCTTGAGCACGTCGGGCATGAACTCAAACGCACTAACGGCAACGACCGTATCGAAGCTCCCATCCCGGTATGGCAACGCACAAGCGTCGCCGGTGGCGAGAAGGGCGTTTACGCCGACGCAGGCGAGCTGGCTCGCGACGGCGGCGGCTGAGCAGTGAATATCGAGGCCGTAAAGATGATCACAGTAACGGGAGAGCTCGGGCAGGAAAATACCGCTGCCATAGCCGACCTCGAGAAGCCGGCCGGCGCGAGGACTCGCACGCAGGATCGACGCGACCCCAACGAACCGCATGCGCTCCACTTCTCCGAGGACCGGCCGATATATCCACTCGCCTTGATCGAGCGGATTAGTCTTAATAAGCCGTTCGCGTGGCAACAAGTGGAGCCCCCGGCCAACGGGCAACATGGGCATCATCCCAACTCGGGCAAATCTCGGGGACTTGCGCCCGTACTCAAGCCCTGGCAACTATGGGCAGCATAGGGAATAGGTCTTGCGCGCAAACGAAGCACAAAATGACGATAACATCATCGCACTGATAAATCAATCCTCTCCAAAACGCCCCCGGATCATGGACAGAGTACGGAAGCTGTTCCAGTTCTAAAAGAAAAGACCTATCACCTGCGTACGAGGCGATAGGTCTGCATCCACTGTCCTGGAAGCACATCACTCAAGGTCGAATTGAAGATCCGCACGGGGGATATATTGGTCTCGATATGTGTCGTTCGTTGAGCGCTGGCCATGTGGCCTAAGTGAAATGTCAGATCGAGACTATGCGCAGCATCATCGACGTTCCACACCCTAACGATTATCCCCTCGGAGATACCTTCCTCTGCGGGCTTCAGCGCCCAGATTATTGTGCGCGGATCTGCAATAGAGACAAGTGAATAGCTCGACGAGGGGTACCCTCCCCCGGATCCAGCTGTGAGATATGCCGTGACGAATGGATTCTGATGCTCGAGCGCCATGCGCATGGCATCTGCCTGGTCGTACTCCGCATGGCTTCGCAGGGCATACCGGTTCTTAAAGTAAGAGTCGCCATTCTGATCGGGAGTACCGAGATTCGCATCGATCCTGCCCCCGACCAGTGCCTTCACTTCAGGCGTCGTCACATCCAACGAGGAGACCGAACTGTTACCCAATTGAAAGAACAGGCTGTCCCAGTTCGAAAGCGTCACGCCGTGCGCCGCATCCGAGAGATCGACGAAATGATTCATCGTCAGGTAGTCGTAGCGGCCGAGGTTATCGGAATAGCTGCCGCCTTGAGCTTTCAATTTCGCCGTAGCAATCGCCCCGACCTCCTCATGTCGAGCCGTGTGCCCAGAGAGATTGAAATTGTAATCATATGTGATGATCGTATCGCCGAAGTTCGAGGTCAGTTCGTTGTCGATGTCGATCCTGTCAACGGTCTTATACACCGTAATTCTTGCTCGATGATACGGCACGCCGCCGGCATTGACGAGGAGGGTTGCCGAGACGGGGCCGATATTTTCAGGCACCGGCGTACCGGAACCTGAGCCGATGTCGTTGAGAGAGTGCCCTGCCTGGACGAGTTGACGGTTTCCATCGAGCTTGTCGATCATGCTCGAGATGGCGCCGTGTCCGTCGACAGTCACACGATAGCGCTCATTCTCGAAGATCGTGTTGCCGCCAGAAAACGTCGCAGCGTTATCCGTGAATTTACTGGGAACGCTCTGGATCTCATAGACGCGATAGCCCACGGACGGCACATCTTCCGCGAGAATTCGTACAAACGATTGCGAGTTTTTTACAATCAGCTGACTCCGGACCTCCTCGCCGGTAGTAACATCAACGACTCGGAAAGGAGGAGTAACACTGCTCGGTATGTCCGCAATATCGGTGCGCGACCATCCCAGCGGGTTGAACACATAGTATCTGTTACCCCCGGGATTCTGAATGTGCCCCGCGAGAGCTGAAGCCGCATCCGATTTGAGGGAACTCACGTAGTTGACGATTTGCGATGCGGTTCTACGCTGGAAGTCCACCCTTTGCCAAGAAAAGGGCGTAATGCCATCCGGCCAGGCATGCTCGTAATAGAGACCCATATTCATGAACGCCTCTTCTGCCGACTCCGACCGAGTCGACATGAAAGTAGGATCGACAAAACTCACAAGCGTTGCCAGGGCTTCGGCACTTCGCAAATCTTCAACGGCTCTTTTCACGTTCGCCGTCACTTCGGCCATCGTTGCCGAGTACAGGTCCCACTGGTTGCCAAATCCGCCTGAAAACGATGGGACTGAATCCGCAGGTGCGCTGGCCTTGAAGTCGCGGAAGAAGTCGACCTCGTTGGAAACGATGACGCGCTGTGCGGCAGAGCTTTTCGCCTGGGCGGTCGTGACCAAATCAGTCGTGAGTGTCTGAAGGTCATCTCCGCCCTTGCCGAACATCCCGACAACCTTAGTGAAGGGATACCTCGAAAGAAAGGTTGCGTCCGACGCTGCAAAATCGACTGCCGCAGACGGGTCACGAGCCTCGGCGTAGCCTCCACTGGCATAGTCGTCCGTCCAACTGTGCCATTTCATAAGGACCGAACGCCCGTCGGGACCTACAGCATAATAGATTTCTCGGCCACGACTCTCCATTCCATTCCCGATCTGTGTAGCATGATTGCAGACTCCCTTCCAGCTATACTTGGCTCCGGATCCCGCCCAGAGCGACGGAAGTCCATACGGGAGGGTTTGGTTCTCCATTGCGCACGAGAGTTCAAAGGGGACGCCGAAGGCCCGCTCGATTCTACCAGGGTAGTACATGCTGCGAATGACAGCTTCGGCCGGCATGGCGCCATAGCAGAGAACGAGCGGCTGTAACGGAATGGTGATATGGCCGTCGAGAATGCGACCGATGAGCCGCTGAAACTCTTGGGTGGACTTGTTCTTTTGATACGTCCACAGCCAGAAGCTCCCGTCGGCACTAAACCGGCTCTGGAAGTCGCTCGGGTTTGCGGCCGTTGCATCAGCTTGATCGAGATAATAGTCGAACATCCTAAGAAAAGCATCACGATGCGAATCCTCGTCCGCAAGCCAGATATAGTCAGTGTGATCGTCATTCGCTATATAAATCCTGCGCCGTTGATCGGAGGGTTCATTTGAACCTCCGATGGAACAGCTGGCCGCAAGGAATAAGAGCAACAAAAATCCCACAAGTAAGATCCGTCGGATCATGGAATCCCTCTTTCCACAATGTTTGGCATAACGTAATAAATCTTGGAGATGGATCGACCGGCCCGCGCGCATTATACCACCTCCGATCTAAATTTGCTAAATCTTCCAGTTCGCGCATGTGAAAAGCGGCAACATGATGGAATTCATGGCGAGCGTCGGCCGCGCGGCAGGGTTAGTGTTTGAAAAGGCGGAAAAATGGAGGTAATCTACATACGGCTTGTGTTCCCGTTCTCGCGCTAAGACTGGCATTGCGTGGGTTTGACCCCTTCTTAAGGAGCTGATATGGCCAAAATAACGATGCTGGGTACGGGGCTTATCGGGACGTTCTATACGCAGGCGCTCCACGGGCTGAGGAGCCGCGACCGGGTGGTCAGAGTCTATTCGCGGTCCGAGGAGAGGGCGCGGGCATTCGCGGAGGAGAGGGGCATCCCGCGCTGGACCGCTGACCTGCGGGAGGCCGTACGCGACCCCGAATCCAAGGTCGTGGTCGTCGGACTCCCTAATAATATTCACAGGGAGGCCGTTTTTCTCGCCGCAGAGGCCAAAAAGGCGGTTCTGTGCACCAAACCCCTGGGCCGGACAGCCGCCGAGGCCCGGGAGATGCTTGAAGCCGTGGAAAAAGCGGGGGTCTTCGCCGGCTACCTCGAGGATCTTGTTTTCACGCCCAAAACCATCAAGTCGCTCGAATCGGTGCGGAAGGGAGCGATGGGACGTATCCTGTGGACGAGGTCACGCGAAGCCCATCCCGGGCCGCACAGCGCCTGGTTCTGGGACCCGGAGCAATCGGGAGGCGGGGCGGTCGTCGACATGGGCTGTCACTGCATCGAGATCGGTCGGAGCTTTATCGGCAAGGACAAGGCCACCGGCCGCATCAAAGAGAGGATCGAGTGATTGATGAGGGATCAGGTCTGCGCACTGCCGGCAGGGCCAAAATGGGCTTTGCGCGAGGGGCAGTGCTCACGGTCGCAGAGCTGGCAGGCCACGAATCCCTCTTCCGACGGGAAGAGGATCCCTGAAATGGACTTCCGCGGTACCATGAGCAGACTGTCGGTCAAGCGCACGCCCACGGCCTTCTCCGTGTCCCCGAAGATGGAGAAGAGCTTCGTTTGCTCGGTGATTTGCCAGTCCTCGAGCGAGCCCGGGCTCATATTGGATAGGTCCGCTACCCCGTAACGTTTTTCAAGCTGTTCGCCAAGCCAGCCCGCCGCACTTTCGAGGGCCATATTGGCCATCTCCTCGAGATAGTACTGTTTTAGGAGGTCGCCCTGGGCGCTGGCCGCATGCTCGAGTTCGGGCCCGACAGTGATGATATAGGGGAAGACTTTGTTGGCCGCCTCGAGGTTCTTGCGGAGAAGCGGACTCTCGAACGCAACGCCGGCCACCTCGACTGTCCCCTCCCCTTTCGCCCCGACATGGGCAACTTCAAAGACAGCGCGGGGCCTGATGAGTTGTTGGGCAAGTGCGATGAGTTCGTCGAGGCTCTCGAATCCTGCCCGGGTCGAGTCAAACCGCAAACGAGCGGCGACCAAGCCCTTGTCCAGCACAATGGGGATCAACTCAAGCGTTTCCATAGCCGCGCCATATAATTACGCAGAAGCCATAAGATATTCAAGCCGTCATCTCACCTCGCTTGTTGTGTCTCTTTTTAGAAGTTCCACCCTGCCAGCGATATTGCCCTGCCTCCCCAAGCATCCGTAGCCGCCTATTGACTGGTCCACAGGGAGGTGCTATCTCTTTAAAAGCCCTTAATGTGAAAAGCACTGGGGGTTATAGTAAAGGAAACGCAATATGGAATTCACTAAAGACATCCTCAAGATCGGCTGCAAATCCGAAGCCGAAAGGATCAGTATTTTTATAAAAGAGCAGATGCTTTCCATGCATCGAGAAGGCATTGTTATCGGTCTCAGCGGAGGAGTGGACTCGGCTTTGTGCGCGGCGTTATCGGTAAGGGTGATCGGCAAGGACAGGGTTCTAGGTTTATTGCTGCCCGATAGGGAATCGAGCCCGCAGAGCGCCGAACTAGCCGCCAAGCACGCGAACCAGCTCGGCATTAAAACGATGACAGTCGACATCACCCCGGTTTTGGAGGCCTTCGGAACATATGAGAAAAGGGATGCCGTCGCTAAAGCGATTTATCCCGAATTCGGCGCGGGGCACAAGCTGAAGATCACGCTCCCTTCGGATATCCTGAATAAGGATAGTCTAAACTTCTTCACATTGACTACTGTCGATCCCAACGAGGTCACCAAAAGCACGCGCCTGAATAATGAGCAAGCCAGAGGCATAATCGCAGCTACCTGCACCAAACACAGGATTAGAATGATGGCCCAGTATTATTTCGCCGAGAAGAGCAATTATCTGGTCTGTGGCACCACAAACAGAAGCGAGGCCGTGCAGGGGCTATTCGTTAAGTACGGAGATGGAGGAGTGGATATCGAGCCCATCGCTCATCTCTATAAAAATCAGGTGTTTCAATTGGCTGAGTATCTGGGAATTATCAAGGAAATACTCGAACGCCTCCCAGCTCCGGATACTTACAGCGCGCCAGTCACGGATGAAGAATGGTATTTCCGGATGCCTCTCAAACAGCTTGATCTGCTGCTCTATGCCTGGGAAAACAGGGTCGACATCTCTGAGGTCTGCCGTGTCATGGAGCTAACCGAGGAACAGGTCAAGAGGGTTTTCAGGGATTTCACCAACAAATACAATGCGACCAGGCATCTGATCAGGATGCCACCGACATTACAGTAAAGAGACACACCCGGGAGCGAATCGCCATGGCCGGGCGCAGATTCACTTGTTAAGCGCGGTGCTCCCATATTCATGAGCTCCCACATCAGGAGCCGAGCCCACATAGGCTAAGGCAACACCCTGGTTCTGTGTCCAGCTCACTAGGGCGTTTACCGTTATGGTATTCGTCTCATAATTCAGGCTGGTTATCTTGGCCTTTTGCGAGGTCCCGACAATCTGGATCTCATCCCCTTCGACGCCCGGGATCCCCCATCCGTCCATGAAAAAGCCGGCATCTGCCACTTGAAAGATCGTC
>Ga0154678_1018_pt10 | contig 13956 bp, 17 predicted proteins | sample Rifle2008BG13ft_FD_116107 | JGI IMG/M metagenome (GOLD analysis project Ga0154678, IMG submission 116107) | Deltaproteobacteria bacterium RBG_13_52_11b | reverse complement strand
ATTCTTCGACCAGCTATCTCTTTTTCTTCTTGCTGGCCCTCATCCCCCAGTTGATTGGCCACACCACCTTCAACTGGGCCCTGAAATACCTCCCGGCCTCAATGGTCGCGATTGCGATATTGGGGGAACCTGTGGGATCTACAGCCCTGGCTTACTTCTTCCTGAATGAGGGGCTGACCCCTTGGAAGATACTGGGAGGAATTTCGATCTTCATCGGAATCGTCATGGCCCTGACCCGGGGTCACGGAACTTTTACCCACGCGTTGCAGAGTGCAGACACGGCCAAGCCGCTCTCCGGAGCTTCTGAAGGCCGATTTCATTGAGGATCTGACACCGGCCCGGAAGAAGAAGCGTGTTGAGCGAATCCCACCCTGCGAGACGAGGTGCCCCCCTCGAAGGGGAGAAACGCTTGCAGGCTGTCCGAAAATGCCCACATACTGGATATTTTATGGGAAAAGTCGTAGAATGGAAAATTTAATTAAATCTTCGATCTGTTTGCTCGATCACAGGGATGGAAAATAAAGGCCCCAAAAAAATACTGGTTGTTGACGACGAGAAGGAAACGGTGGAGATGATCACCGCCCTTCTTGAACTGGAGGGGTATAAGGTCTTCTCATCTCGATCCGAAACTGAAGCGTTGAAATTTCTGGAGGTGGAGAGACTGAAGGTCTCCGATTCAGAAACGCCGGTCGATCTTATCCTTCTCGATGTGATGCTGGGCGACAGAGATGGTCTGGACACCTGCCGCACGATCAAGGAGGATGACCGACTGAAGTTCATTCCCGTTATCATTCTGACCGTGAGGGCAAGTCTTCAGGATAAGATCAATGGCCTTAACATCGGTGCGGATGATTACCTGACCAAGCCTTTTATCAATGAGGAGTTACTGGCAAAGGTCAAGGTGATGTTACGAATCAAAGATCTCCATGACGAACTTAAACGGGAAAAGGATAAAAACGTCCTGCTGGCCCAGGCTCTGGAGAAACGATATAGCTTCGGGAACATCATTGGCAAGAATGCCCGGATGCAAAAGATCTATGAGTTTGTCACCGACATCTCAAACACGGATTCAACGGTCCTGATTCAGGGCGAAAGCGGTACAGGCAAAGAGTTAATTGCCAGAGCCATCCACTTCAACAGCACCAGGAAGAATAAACCTTTCATCGTGGCCAACTGTTCTGCGTATTCTCAGAACCTGTTGGAGAGTGAACTCTTCGGACATGAAAAGGGTGCGTTTACAGGTGCGATTCGCCGAAAGACAGGACGGTTCGAACTGGCCCATGGAGGCACGATTTTCTTGGACGAGATTGGCGAAATCTCGCCCCCGACACAGATTTTTCTCCTTCGGGTTCTGCAAGATCATCGATTCGAGAGGGTCGGCGGAGAGGAAACCTTGGAGATCGATGTCCGGGTGATCGCTGCAACCAACAAAAACCTGACGGAGGAGATGAAAAAGGGGGCCTTTCGAGAGGATCTTTATTACCGGCTCAATGTGATCCCCATCTTCGTGCCACCTCTTCGGGAGAGAAAGGACGACATCGCCCTCCTGGCTTCCCACTTTCTCAAGAAATTCAGTCACGAGAAAGAAAAAGACGTCACGAGCTTTTCTCCTGAGGTGATGCAGATCTTTCTGGCTCACTCGTGGCCCGGCAATGTCCGTGAGCTGGAAAACGTCATCGAGCATGCTGTTATTATTGCCAAGCAGGAGAAGATATTAGCGAAAGACCTCCCTCAATATCTTCTCCAGAAACCATTGTCTGGCCAAGAACTGATCACTTTGCAGGACTACGAAAAGGTTTTAATCCTGAAGACCCTGGAGGAAAGTCATTGGAATAAGAACCAAACAGCAAAACGGTTGAAAATAAACCGGTCTACTCTTTACGGAAAATTGAAGCGTTACGGGTTAATAAAGCCTTGAATATAGACAGGACTGTTTAAAAACGGACATGTGCCTAATATATTGATATCATTTATATCCTGTTGTTTTTGCACAACCTGTTCCCGAAGCATGCGGTTAAAAAATAGACACCTGCTTCATTCCTGGCGCCTTTTTCCTGTTTGCATTTAACCCATTTTAATTCAGTAAGTTACAAGTATTACAGGAACATTCGTTTCCTTGGTACGAAAATTGCTGTAAAATCTGGGAATTTCAGATAAAGGAGAGATAAAAAAATGAAATGTCACAAATGCGGTGGGGTTATGAATTACGAAAAATTCTATGGGAACTGTGAAGAATTTTTCGGGTGGAGATGTATCCTTTGCGGTGAGATTGTTGACCCCGTCATCCTCGAGAATCGACACCAGAAGCGGTAAGTATTCCTCTTCCAGGGAATTCGTTCAACAACCTTTGGAAAAGGATTACTGATGAATGGCAAGATTCTGATTGTGGATCACGACCTGGGCAACAGGGGTTACATAAGGGAGTGCCTCGAGAGAGAAGGTCATCCCGTAACCACTCTGAGCAATGGTTCAAACGTCACCGATTTTCTTGCTGAAGGACAAACGAATATAGTTATACTGAATATCGATACCCCTGGCGTTAGAGAAAAAGATCTCCTTTTTCAAATCAAAAAGAAGGGACAGTCGCGTGTCTTGCTGGTTGTCTCGGAAAGAGGTGATCCCTTCCTCAAGGAGGCTATTGATTTAGGGGTTTACGGCTTTATTTACAAACCCTTCAACCTCAAAGAGGTCTGTACCCTGGTCCATCATTTGACGCGCTAGGTAAAAGAGGAAGAAGGAGTCTGATTGAGATGGAGGACCTGTGGAAGGCTGTTCCAGCATTCCCCCATTTTAAAAAATTTACCCTCGAAGACAAACCCCTCCTCGATACCCTCTTTACCCAGTCCCCGCCTGTTATTTTAGAACTTACCTTCCCGAACCTCTTCATATGGCGTTATGCCTACCAGATCAAGATCAACCGTCTCCAGGACTCACTCTGCCTCCTCGCACCTCTTTTTTCTTTCCTATCCTTCGGCAGGGGGATGTGATAAAATATTATCACGTTTGGCTTCGCACCCTTGAAAAAAAAGAACTTCTCGAAAGGATTGCCGATGTCTCGATGGAAATATCACATCACGCTTCACACCATTCCACAGCCCCAGTGTGAGGGGAAAGCGATTGTCGAATGCGATCAGGCCGGTCAGTGCTTTGTTCATGACGCATGCCAGGGAGGGCTTGATTGGTTGGAGGATCTCTTTGGAGAGAAAGGGAATGACGGTTGGGAATTGGTTCAATCCGCATACCATCATCGGGAACTCCTCTGCATATGGAAAAAGAAGACGGAGGGTTGAGGGGATTTATTCTTTCACAAATTGAGCAGCAAGGGGCCATCCCGTTTTCTCAATTTATGGAATGCTGCCTCTACCATCCGAGGTATGGCTATTACCAGACAAGAGGTGTCAAGATCGGAGCAGGCGGGGATTATTACTCCGGTCCCACCGTTCACCCGATTTTCGGGTGCCTGATTGCAAGACAGCTCCTCCAGATGTCCGAGATTCTGGGGGGCGAACGTTTTGATGTGATCGAAATGGGGGGGGGAAGGGGATTCCTGAGTGAGGATATTCTGAACTGGGCAGAGAGAAACGATCCCGCCTTTTACGATCGCCTCCACTATCATCTCCTTGAAGTCGCCCCTTTTTTTCTGGAAGAAGAGAAAGAGAGACTGCATCGGCACGAAAAAAGAGGAAAGGTCTTTTGGATCGATCCGGAAGCCTTCTCGGAGGGAAAGCACACGATCCAAGGGTGCTTCCTCTCCAATGAACTGGTGGATGCCTTCCCTGTTCATCGGGTCGTCATGGATCACGGGAATGTGAAAGAGATCTATATTTCCCAGCGCGATGGACATTTCGTAGAACAGTGGACCCAACCTTCTGACCCAAGGATTTCAACCTATTTCCATTCCATGAATATCCTGCTGGAGGAAGGCCAGAAGGCAGAAGTGAATCTTCGGGCTCTCAATTGGATGGAACAGGTGGGACGTTCTTTACGGAAAGGATTTGTCCTCACCATCGATTATGGCTATCTCGCCCACGAACTGTATGCCCCCTATCGTCGTGATGGAACACTGCTCTGCTATTTTCGGCACCGGGTTTCGGAAAACCCTTACGAACGGTTGGGAGAGCAGGATATCACGTCACATGTCAATTTCACGAGCTTGATCCGAAAGGGGGAAGAGGCTGGGCTTCAATTCACCGGCCTTGTGCCCCAGTTTCGCTTTCTCATCGGGCTGGGCATCCTTCAGGAGATGGAATCCATGGGAAGGGAGATGTCCTCCATGGATGGATTGAAATTGAGACTTTCATTGAAACACCTGGTGGAACCCGAAACAGGGATGGGCGAAGTCTTTAAGGTACTCATTCAGCATAAAGGAGTGGATGCGTTTCATTTAGCGGGTTTGAGGGATCTCGACTCCATCCCTTGGCCCACTTCATAACAGGAGGAGAGTGGATGTTGGTACGACCGATGAAAGTGCTGGGAATTTTTGGCAGTCCAAGGAAAGGGGGAAACACGGAACTTCTTCTCGAAGAGGCCCTGAGAGGCGCAGAGAAGGAAGGAGCGGTCGTGGAGAGACTTCACGTCGCCGATCTCCACATCACCCCCTGCACGGAGTGCCTCCAGTGTCTCCAAAAAGGAGAATGTGTCGTCCAGGACGACATGCAGAAGATCTATCCGAAATTATTGGATTCGGATATCATCATCCTTGCCTCACCCATCTTCTTTTACGGAATCACCGCCTGGGCCAAGGCCCTGGTGGACCGGAGCCAGGCCCTGTGGGCGAGAAAGTATGTCCTCAAAGACCCTTCCCTCGGCAAAGAGGGGAAACGGAGAAAGGGATTCCTCATCTCCGTGGGAGGAACGAAAGGGCAGAAGGTCTTCGAAGGGGCCATCCTCACGGCGAAATACTTTTTTGATGTCCTCAATGCAGACTATGTGGGTGAGTTGGTCTTCCGGAACACGGACGCCAAAGGTGACATTCTGAAACAACCCGACGCCCTCCGGCAGGCCTTTGAGTCTGGGAGAAAGCTGGTCTTGGACTGGCACACCCCCGCGTAACGTCTGGTCCTCATTCCGACAAAATCATCCACTCAACATTTTTGGTGAAAGAGACAACGGGGATGTCATACTATAAGGAGATGACCTGTCGGGCAAAGGATGAGCAGTTCCCATGGATCAACCCACTGTGAGACAGGGCTTTGCACGGACGAAGAGGTTCCTTTTGGAATAATGGGAATTGACACATTCGGGCAGGCCATCTTCGGGAATATGATCGCTCTCGGTCGCCTCTTTCGACTGATCGATATCGGCATAAGCCATGTCGAGTTGGAAAAGATCCTGCCCAAATCTTGTATTAAAGACGATATGGGGGCAATTCAGCTCGGTTATGATCTCAGTCTTTACGAAGACTGATTCCCAACACAGGTTGAGCAAAAACGTAAGGTTAAGGCTGACCATGTTTTCTTGCGGGTTCGATGTTTCTTGATCTGATCCTCAACCTTAACCTTCTACTGGGAGGGGGGGGTGAGACGAATGACGCAATGGAAATGCTCTAACTGCGGCTACATGTTTGCAGCGGATACGCCGCCTGAGAAGTGCCCTTCGTGCAAGCAGACGTGTACCTTCAGCGACGTGACCTGTTATGTCCCGGACTGCGGTGGGCCCCAGAATATTGACCCCAGGCTGGCCGGCAAGAAAGACGGTCCTGTCAATAAATAGGGGCGAATGAGGGACAGCTGTTCCCTTGGCCTGAGTTGATAACCAGGCGTTCGACCGGGGTCACGCCGGAGCTCCCCCCTGCCGCCGGGGGAGGGAACCCGCGTTGCTTGACCTGTTGATAAATGGATGGTCCATCATTAGATTGATTGTAAAGGGTCTATTGAAAAGGAGAAAAACATGGGGACGAGAGAAAAAGAGACGGTTGCATGTCAGCACTGTGGTGCTGAAGCAGATATTACCCTTGAAGGGTTCGAGGGAGTCAAGGATGTGCTCAAACGGCAGAAGCGTCCTGTCTGCAAGACGTGCGGGAAGGGGATTGTGCCCGAACCACGTTTGAAAGAGACGGTTGCGTGTCAGCACTGCGGTGCCGAGGCGGACATGACCGTTGAGGGATTCGAAGGAGTAGAAGATGTTCTCAAGAGGGGGAAGAAACTGACCTGCACATCCTGTGGCAGGGAAATGCCCTGGACAGAGCGAGAAGATCTGAAAGCGGTCAAGGTGGCGATGGAGGCTGAAAAGGAAGCGTATCAGTTCTACGCCAAGTCTGCCAAGCAGACGAAGAACCCCAGGGGAAAAGATATGTTTCAACAGTTGTCTGAATTTGAGATGAACCATTATCAGAAACTGAAGGAGCTCTCAAAATCTCTTGCAGACAAGGGGGAGTGGATCCTCTATTCGGGAACCCCTCTGAAAAAGAAGGCCCTTCCCCTGAAGACAGAGAAGGTAAAAGGCCAAGAACAGCTGACCGACATGGATGCCCTGAAGATGGCCGTCAAGGAAGAGAAAAAAGCGGAGACCCTCTATCGGTCCATGGCCGACGCGACGAAAGACCCCCGCGGGAGGGATATGTATAAACGCCTTGCTGAAGAAGAGGCCCTCCACGAGAAACTATTGAATGATCAGTACTACAGTCTCCATAATACGGGAATATGGAGCTGGGGAGACTGAGCGGCATGCAGAACGTGGAAGGTCGAGCGTCGAATGAAAAAGGGGTCTCCCGCGTGCGCTCGAACAGCAAGACCGGTAAGTGGATGGGTGTTCAGGATGGATAAAGGAAAAACAGACGAAAAGAAGTTTGAAGGCAACTCAAAGGTCATTGTCAATATCGAAAGCATCCATTGCGGGGATTGTGCTCTGAATATTGAACGCTCGGTGGAGCATCTCCCGGGTGTTCTTTCGGCAGAGGTCAGTTATGTCCTCTCTTCAGCCACCGTCTACTACGACCCTACCCGGGTAGAAGAAGATCGGATCAAGAGGGCGATTACCAAACCGGGGTATACGGTCGCAGATACCTTGGCTGAAAAAACCCGTGCCTTCTGGAGGGAGATGCGGTCTTTCATCTTCCTGGGCCTGTGCGGGGCCACTCTGGCTGCCTCCTGGATCACCGAGTGGATCGGCCTGGCTCCTGTTTTTCCCACGGTCCTCTCCATCGCCTCTCTCGTCATCGGGGGTTACCCCATCGTGAAGAGTGCCATCAAGACACTGCTCATCCCCGACTTGAATGTGGACACCCTCGTATCCATCGCTGCAATCTCAGCCGTGGCGGTCGGCGCCTATCACGAAGCCGCGGCGGTCCTGTTTATCATGCTCCTTGGGGAGTCCTTGGAGGGACTCACGGTTGGGAAGGCGCGGAAGGCCATCGCCTCTCTCATCCAACTCTCGCCAAAGACGGCCTGGGTCATGCGTGACGGCAAAGAAGTGCAGGTTCCCATTGAAGAGGTTCAGGTCAACGAGGTTGTGATTGTCAAACCCGGGGAAAGAATCCCTGTGGACGGAAAAATTATCTCCGGCTGTGGCTCCGTCAACCAGTCGACGTTAACCGGAGAATCCCTCCCTGTGGAGAAGGGGATCGGTGACAAGGTTTACTGCGGAACGTTCAACGAGGCAGGTTCGTGTGAACTGGAGGCCACCCAGATCGCGGACGATACAAAACTGGCCCACATCAAACGGCTGATCATCGAAGCACAGGCCGAGAAATCACCCACCCAGAGAGTCATGGACCGGTTCGCACGATACTTCATACCGGCCATTATCCTGATTGCCCTCCTCACCTTTCTCTTCACAGGGGAGATGATCAGGGCGATCACCATCCTCATCGTTGCCTGCCCGTGCGCGCTGGTCCTGGGTACACCGACGGCCGTCGTGGCAGCGATTGGAAATGCAGCCCGAAACGGGATTCTGATCAAAGGGGGAGTCTATCTCGAACAGATGGGAAGGCTGAAGACCCTTCTCCTTGACAAAACCGGAACCCTGACAAAGGGACGCCCCCAGGTCTCAGAGATCGCCTCCTTCGACGGGGCAGACGAAAAAAAACTGCTGTACTGGGCAGCCATCGCCGAGAAGCGTTCGGAACATCCCCTGGCCAAGGCCGTTACGGAAAAGGCAGAGGCCCTTGGACTGACGATCCCTCACCCTCAGGCTTTTGAGAATTTCAGGGGGAAGGGTGTGAAGGTGCAATGGGATTCTAAAACGATTGTCGTCGGAAGGGCAGATCTGTTGAAAGACGAAGGAATTGAACTCCCGGAGGCGGCTAAAGGGTTGGTGGAGTCGAAGGAATCGGAAGGGATGACATCTCTTCTCGTGACCATGGATCGCCACCCTCTGGGAGCAATCTTCATCTCGGATACCTTGAGGGAGGACGCCAGGACCGCCATTGATCGGATCAAGGGGGAGGGCGTGTCCGAAATCTGGATGCTGACCGGTGACAATGAGAACGCGGCCGCGAAGATTTCGAAGGAATTGGGAGTGGGCTATGAAGCAAAACTCTACCCCGAAGACAAAGTAAAGCGAGTGAAGGAATGGAAGAGAAAGGGGAGGGTCGTGGCCATGGTGGGGGATGGGGTGAACGATGCTCCTGCCCTCGCTGCTGCAGATGTCGGTATTGCCATGGGTGCCGTTGGAACCGACGTGGCGATCGAAACAGCCGATATCGCACTGATGACGGATGAACTGCTGAAGATCCCCGGCGTTATTCGACTCTCCCGAAGAGCCCTCCGGGTGATCAAGGAGAATATCGTCTTCGCCATCGCGTTCAATACGGTTTTGGTCTTCCTCTCGGCCAACGGATGGATGACCATGATCCTGGGGGCCATTCTGCATCAGGGGAGTTCGCTGCTTGTGATCCTCAATTCGATGCGCCTCCTGAGAAAGAACATCACCTAATGTGAAGCTCCCCGCCCCTGCCTACCGCAGGCAGGCACAGGGCGGGGCTTCCGGGTAATGTAGATATGATTACAGGGTCGGCTTGGACTCCAGTGCTGGAGTCCGTTACCGCCCTCCCCGCCAACAAGGCGGGGCATCCAGCCGACTTGCCCGTGATCTTGACCAAAAAAAGGGCATTCCGTAAAATAAACTCGATCTAATCGTCGAAGGGAGGGAACATACCATGGATGAAAAGAAGTTTCAAGAGATCGTTCAGTTCGCCATCCAGAAAGAGATCGAAGCCGTCGATTTTTATACGCGGGCCAGTCAGGTGGTGAAATATTCGGGTACGAAAGACCTGTTTATCGATTTCGCCAAGCAGGAGCAGGGGCACAGGAAATTGCTGGAAGACCTTGATCTGGGGAAGGTGGTTCGGGCGAAGATCGAGAAGATTCCTAATCTTAAGATCAGTGACTACCTGGTCGACACCGACTTCAGGCCGGATATCTCTTATGCCGACATCCTTCGAATCGCCATGAAGAGAGAAGAGCATTCGATCAAGCTTTACAACGACCTGAAGCCGCTCAACGGGGACGAAACCCTGACGAAGCTCTTCAACTTTCTGATCCAGGAAGAAACCAAGCATAAATATTCCTTGGAAAAGATCTATGATGATGAGGTATTAAAATAGGGTCCAAGGGTCCGAGCGACAAACTGAGGAGGAAGACATGGAAACGTGGAAGTGTAACGTTTGCGGTTATGTCTACGATCCGGAAAAAGGCGATCCTGATGGCAACATAGCTCCGAATACTCCCTTTGAGAAATTGCCTGACGATTGGGTCTGTCCGGTATGCGGGGCCCCCAAAGACATGTTTGAAAAGGCTTAGCCCCTAAAGACGTGTTTGAAAAGGCTTAGAATGATCCTTCCCCTTCAAGAGGGAACGAGTTCAACAGAACTTTGAATGGGTTGCCTCCCAGGACTTTTTATTCCGACCACGGCGCTTTTTCCTCCAGACACTCCGTGATCGTTTCAGGATCGGTTAGCCAGCCAGTACCTCTTCAGCCTCTTTCGCCCACCACAGTTTGTGTTCGGCCTTGCTTTTTCAAATTTTGACTTCTTCACACCTTCGCAGTCCCCCGGGGAAGAGGGTGGAGGGAGGGGGGACCATTTAAGATATTTCCCAATCCTGCCGATAAGAGTAATTAGGTTACTATCGTCGGAGGTGAAGCCTATGATCAGCGCTATTTACCCCGCCCTTTCCGCCCTGAGGGCCTTCGGGGAGAAACTGGGTGTAACAGCCAATAATATCGCCAACATCAGCACTAACGGCTTTAAGAAAAGTCGTGCCGACCTTGAGGAGGCGTCTTTATCGGGTGTCAACGTGTCTATCAGCCGTGTGGAAACTCCGGGCGCGCCTATGCTCCCCGACAGGAACACGGGCGAACCCGAGGAATCCTCCAATGTATCTGCAGAAGAAGAGATGGTCAACCTGATCACCACAAAGCAGGCATACACAGCCAATCTCAAAATCATCAAGGCCGAAGAGGAAACCCTGGGAACACTTTTGGATATCCTGGACAAGTAAGCAAAAATAGACTTATCCGTTACAGTCAGTCTGGTACAAAAATTGCTTACTTCCTTTAGCGCGCTATGATAGGTAAAATCGACCCCAAACGGATCTTTGACCTTAGACCCTTTGCTCCTTCCCCGTCTTCACCGGCCCCGGAGAACCCTGATTTCAGGTCTGTCCTGAAAGAAAGGCTCGCCGATTCAAAACCCTTGGAGCTGATGATGATTGAGTTTTTGAGCCGAACCATCGAACAGTTCTTGTCAAAAACCGAAGCCCGGGAAGATGATTTCTTTGTCGCTCCCCCCTTCTCTTTCAATCGAACGGTTGTCCCATCGCTTCAAAGAAGTCAGCAAGCCTTCCAGCCCCAGCACGTTCATCAGGGTGACAACCCGGTGGCACTGGAAGTGTCAAATAACTTACAGGCGTGGCAGGATCCAGGATACGACGGTATCGATGACATCATCGAGGAAGCCTCCCAGAAATATGGGGTAGAACCCGGTCTGATCAAGGCTGTTATTTCAGTTGAGAGCGGAGGTAACCCGAACGCCCTGTCACCGGCTGGTGCCCAGGGTCTGATGCAGCTCATGCCGAAGCCCGCAGCCGAACTCGATGTGAGCAACCCCCTCGATCCTGCAGAAAACATCATGGCCGGAACGCGTTACCTGCGTCAGTTGCTGGATCGCTACTGGGGAAACGTCAGGTTGGCCCTGGCTGCGTACAACTGGGGAATGGGGAACCTTGAAAAACGGCCGGAAGCCATGCCAAAAGAGACGAAAAACTATATCGTCAAGGTTGAAAACCTGTATCGCACCCACCTCACTGCTTCACTGTAATTCGTTTCGTAAGGAACTCTGCAACCTGAATTTTTTGGTTTGGCTTCCTCGTATTTTGTCCTTGCTGTCAACTGGACCGATGAACAAACGAGAGAAAAAAAACGCCAGATATTAAATCTATCTGGCGGGTTAAAAAAAATGATATCGGACCCTGGTTCCCTATTTCAGGTACTTCTTAAAGGTTGGCCCTAATTCCCCGTAAAATTTCGCAAAACTCAGAAACATCTTTTCCGCATCGGCACCGTATATATTTCTCAGAGGGATATCGGCTTTTTTGGCCCAAGCCATAAAACCCGGATCGGTCGTAGCCTTCTTGACGGCTGTCAACAGCATATTTTTTGGCTCCGCGGCCAGACCGGGAGGGCCGACGATAAAACGATGGGTGCTGACCTCTTCACCCAATTCTGGATACCCCAAATCTTTTGTGGACACGGATCCCGGGTAATCGCTTGACTCGCCACCGGTCAGGAGAACCTTTATCTCTTTGGCAGCGATGAGTCCCTTGACAGACTCCTCCGAAACCATGGCAACCTGTATATCACCCCGAATCAACCCCGCCATACATTCCGCTGTCCCGGGGTAGTTTATTATTTTAAATCCGGTTGTCTTCACTCCCTCGATCATAATAATTGCGGCGACATGGTTGCCACGCCCGAATTGACCCACCCCCAGCTTAACCGGTCCCTTCTTCGTTGCCTCAGCGACTTCATTCCAACTCCTAAAGCCATCCTTTGAAGCCACGATCATCTTGATCGAGGAAACGGCCAGGAGCAGAAAAGTGAGTTTGGCATAATCAAATTGCGGTTTCGCAACAATATTATCGGTAATCGCACCGCTGTCCAACGATCCGATGATGTAACCATCCGTCCTTGCATTAAAGAGCATTGTGTAGGCTTTGAGACCGGCAGCAGCAGACTCGTTCCTTATCTGTATATCACCCCCTTTCGTCCCAGGGGACCCCTCTCTTAGGTACTTTGTAATGTAGGGACTGATGCCACGTGCAATAAGGTCAAATCCTCCTCCGGCTGAATGGGGAAGAATAAAGGTGATCTTCTCTGCCGGATAGACGTCCTTGGCAAGGCTGAACGGGATATTACTCAATGAACCCAGAGCCAGCGCCCCGGCGGAAAGACCAGAGGCCTTCAAGAAATCCCGACGGCTAAAAGAACTCTTTTCCATGACTTCTCTCCTTTCTTGTTTTTCTGCCAGAAAATATGGGAGCAATAACGTTCTTGGAAGACGTGATCGTTTTCGTCCCCCTCCGCCCTTTAATATAAACTAAGAGGCTACTCCTCTGTAGTCTTCTGTAACTATAGGGTTAAGCTCAATAAAAAGTCAAGTCTTTAATGACGTTCGGTTATGTTGAGCTATTTTGTGTATGAAGAAAAGAAGGAACCTTCTGGCCTACCCCCACAGGATCAGACCTAAGGAGTAAGGATTGCTCAAGAGTGGATGGGAGGGAAGAACGCGGACACGGAACCCGAAACGGCCGACGTCCTGACACGGAATCTCGCCTCGGAAAACCGTCTGGTTCCCCTTCTGGGTGAAATCACGGAGCGTCAAGGTTGACCGGTCGAGAAAATCGGCCTTGGAATCCACACGGCCATAGTAAATATCAACCGATAGATCATTCGAAGAAAGTTGACCCAGTTGCAGGGTCGCCTCCACCTTCAGCGACCCACCCGCCTGGATCCCGGCCCGGCTGTCCGTCTTCGTTTCCAGAATGCGCAATTGCTGCCAGGAGGCTTTCACACGGTTAATCCAGGCTGACAGATTGCGGACTCCGCTGAAACGGTCCGACTGAATCTTGTTCCAGTTTACCGCGGAGGGTAGGTAAAAGCGATGGACATAGTCCTGGAGCATCCGGTGGGCGTTAAAGCGGGCGGCCAGTGTCTGCATCGACTTCTTCATCATCCCAATCCATTCCCGGGGGAGATTATCCCGTCCCCTTTCATAAAAGAGAGGAACGATTGTCTTCTCCAGCAGGTTATAGATCGTCTGGCTTTCAATCTGGTTCTGGTAGGCTGGGTTCTCATACTCTTCACCGCCACCGATCGCCCATCCCAGGCCGGGCTGATACCCTTCTGCCCACCACCCATCCAGAACACTCATATTGAGCCCGCCGTTGGCTGCAGCCTTCATACCGCTCGTCCCGCAGGCCTCCAGAGGACGGAGCGGATTGTTCAGCCAGATATCGGACCCCTGAACGAGATAGCGAGCCACGTTCAGATCATAATCCTCGATGAAGACGATCCTCTGGGAGAATTCGGGTTGACGCGCCAGGTGGTTGATGTTCTTGATCACCTCTTTACCGGACTCGTCCTGGGGGTGGGCCTTCCCGGCGAAGATGATTTGAACAGGATGCTGAGGATCGTTGAGGATACCGGCCAGGCGGGCTGGATCCTTTAAGATCAGATCTCCCCGTTTGTAGGTGGCAAAGCGCCTCGCAAATCCAATGGTGAGAGCCTGTGGGTTCAACGCCTCGCTGGCTGCCTGGATCTCAACCTTCTTTGCCCCCCAGCGCTGCAACTGCTCCTGGAGTCTCCGTCGTGCAAAAGATACCAGCCTCTCCCGTCGGCGCTCATGGGTCCGCCAGAGTTCCAGATCGGGGATGCGGTTGATCCTTTCCCAAATCTTGATGTTATCAGGATCCTCCGTCCAACGCCGGCCCAGGTAGCGATCCAAAAGGTGGGCCATGT
>Ga0154678_1040_pt8 | contig 15362 bp, 13 predicted proteins | sample Rifle2008BG13ft_FD_116107 | JGI IMG/M metagenome (GOLD analysis project Ga0154678, IMG submission 116107) | Deltaproteobacteria bacterium RBG_13_52_11b | reverse complement strand
GGTTTCTTCTTGACGTCATAGGCAAGTTTTCTTTTTCCCCAATCCTCAGACTTTAAGATCTCTCCATTGTTTTGGGCAATAATTCCCTTGACCTTCTCAATGGTGGCTTGGGCCTGTGCTTCTTCAAGATCGGGGTCCAAAATAAAAATCGTCTCATATGTGTTCATCATTCACCTCCTCGTGGATTATAGCCCTAAAACAATGTTTAGGGCAAGGAGCTACATTAAAACAAAAATCCCAAATCCCAATTTCCAAATCCCAAACAAACCCAAAATTCGAATTTCCAAATGACCCAAACTAAAACTCATTATTTCTGGGATGATCATCCTTAAAAAAGCTTGCAACCTGTTTGGTGAATTTGAATTTTGAATAGTGGTACTTATTTGGGATTTGGTGCTTTGAGTTCGAAATTTGCCGCATGGTGTTGATGCGGTCTATTCGGTTCACATCACGTCCTGTCTGACGACGGTTGCAATGCTGCCTCGGTTGACCTTCACACGAACCTTGTCTGAAATTTCGACAGTGATGATGTCGTCGCGGAGACCGGTGACCCGGCCATAGATTCCCCCGCCGGTCAAGACCTGATCCCCCACCTTCAAGTTCGATAACACAGTCTTATGATCTTTTGCACGTTTCTGCTGGGGACGAATGAGCAGGAAGTAAAAGATGACGAAGATTAGGATGATGGGTAGGAAACTCATCATAGATCCACCGCCGCCACCCCCTCCTCCTGGTGCTCCCATCGCATAAGCTAATCCTGATCCCATATAAACCTCCTTTTCATTTTCGATCTATTTTTAATCTGCAATCTGCGATCTACACTCCGCAAGTTGTGAAGGGTGGTGAGTTTTATAGAAATCGAGAAAGCGGCCTTCCCGAATCGCCTCCTTCACCTGCTTCATAAAATCCATATAGTAATACAAATTATGGGTGGTATTCAACCTTGAAGATAAAATTTCTTTCGCCAGGTAGAGGTGCCGGAGATAAGCCCTGCTGTAGTGGCGACAGGTGGTGCAGCCACATGTCTCATCCAACGGTCTCGCATCCTCTGTATATTGGGCCTGTTTAATCGATATCTTACCGGTGGTCGTAAAAAGCGTCCCATTTCGCGCATTGCGTGTCGGCAGGACGCAGTCAAAAAGGTCCACCCCGAGCATGACGGCGTCAAGGATATCTTCCGGTGTTCCGACCCCCATAAGATACCGGGGCGCATTTTCCGGCAGAAGAGGGGTGGTCCAATTCAAGACATCGAGCATCGCCTCTTTCGGCTCACCCACACTGAGCCCACCGATCGCATATCCCTCAAAGTTCATCTCCAGGAGAGCCTTCGCACTTTCCTCTCTCAAATCCTGATAGGTGCCACCCTGAACAATCCCGAAGAGGGCAGGGCCCGTCTCCTGCTTCGCTTCGAGGCACCTCCTTGCCCAGCGGGCGGTCAGTGAAATCGACATCTTCACGTATTCGTAGGGCGAAGGGTAGGGAACACATTCATCCAAGACCATGGCAATATCGGTGCCGAGGACGGTCTGGATCTCCATCACCCTTTCAGGGGTAAGGGAGTGGAGTGAGCCATCCAGGTGGGATTGAAAGGTTGCCCCTTCCTCCGAAATCTTCCGAAGGGCTCCCAGGCTGAAGATCTGAAACCCGCCGCTATCCGACAAAATGGGTCTGTCCCAGTGAATAAACCTGTGGAGCCCGCCCAATCTTCCAATGGTTTCATGGCCCGGGCGGAGGTAGAGGTGATACGTATTGGCCAAGATGGCCTCTGTGCCCAGCTCGATCAGGTCCTCGGGAGTGAGGGATTTAACGGTTCCCTGAGTTCCAACGGGGAGGAAGGCGGGTGTCGAAATGGACCCGTGGTTTGTTTCAATCCTTCCCAGTCTTGCCCGTGAAGAGGCATCCTTCTTGAGGACCTGAAAGTGAAAAGCCATAAACCCCTGTACGACAATCAAATTGGAATGATGGAATAATGGAATAATAGGTAACTGAAAGACCGGAATGATGGAATACTGGAATAATAGGTCAAGCAAGAATATAAAAGCATAGATCAAACACCATTTCTTTCTTCCTGTTTTCCCTATCTTTTTACCCAATATTCCAATATTCCATTTTTCCCATCTCTCATTTTTTCCAGTATTCCAATATTCCAATATTCCAGTTTCTTTTATAGGATCAGCATGGCATCGCCATAACTGTAGAATCGGTACTTCTTTTCAACGGCCTCCTGGTAGGCTTTCATCAGGAAATCTTTTCCTGCCAGGGCTGAGACCAGCATGAGCAATGTCGATTTTGGGAGGTGGAAGTTGGTGATCAATCCATCAATGACCCGGAACCGGTAGGGGGGACGAATAAAGAGGGACGTGAGCCCGTTCCCCGATTGAATCCGTCCCTCCGAATCGACAAATGACTCAAGGGCCCTGGTCGTTGTCGTCCCGACCCCGATGATCCTCCCCCCCGTTTGCTTCGTCTGCTCAATTTCCTGTTTCGTCTCGTCCGATATCTCTATCCACTCTGACTCCATGGTGTGATCTTCGATTTCCTTCGTCCGGACAGGGGCAAAGGTTCCGATTCCCACATGGAGGGTAATCGACGTCCTGTTCACCCCCCGATCCCGCAGTGACTGAAGAAGGTCATGGGTGAAATGGAGACCTGCCGTCGGTGATGCAACCGCTCCATCGGTCTCCGCGAAAATGGTCTGATAACGTTCCCTGTCGAGGGGTTCCTCTTCACGTTTGATATAGGGAGGCAGAGGGATACGACCGATCTTTTGAAGATGATCGATGATCTCAGCATTCTCGGAGAATCGAATCTTCCCTTTTCCATCCTTCACCTCTTCCACGACTCCACAAAAATCTTCTCCGAACTGGACGCGGGTTCCCGGCTTCATCTTTTTCGAATCTTTAAGCAGGGCTTCCCAAACGCCCTGGGTTCCGTTCCGTGAGGGAATGAGGAGCACTTCGCATCTCTTCCCTGTTTCCTTCTTGCCAATGAGTCGAACAGGGAGAACCCGGGTGTTGTTTGTCACCAGGAGATCTCCGGCATGGAGGAAGTCCGGGAGATCTTGAAAAGCTCGATGCTCGATCTCTCCACCGTCTCGACGGAGCACCATTAAACGAGATTGCCCACGCCGGGGAGAAGGGTATTGGGCGATGAGTGAACCGGGCAAAGGATAATCAAATTCTTCAATTTTCATAAAAAGCTAACCTCATTGTTCCATTGAGCAGACCCGGCAGGAATACTTCCGATGCCTTGGAATGCGGGTTTTATTGAGAGGGTATGGATAGCCGAGGCCTTCACTATGAGTTAGGCCCCGCAAAGGAAAGGGACGGTTGTGCCTGACATTAAAAAGGTTCCGCTCCAAGGCTTTCTCCAGTGTTCCCGCCGGGTCTGTCGTGGCGATTTTTTTGCAGGATTGAGGTTAACTGGCCTTGAGGATTAAGGATAATTATTAACAAAGTCCCCTCAAATCCGCAAGCAAATTATTTGACTTTTTACAGCCCATCGATTAACGTAAAAGAAAATTGTGTTGAAGAGGTCAAGGGTGAAAAAGAGTTCCTACAAGGATGCCGGGGTGGATGTTGAAAAGGGAAACGAATTCGTGCGCCTGATCAAGCCGATGGTGGAATCGACCTTCCGGCCAGAGGTATTGACGAAGCTTGGCGGTTTTGCAGGATGTGTTTCCCTTAATCTTGAACGGTATAAAAAACCGATCCTGGTTTCCTCGACCGACGGCGTCGGGACAAAATTGAAGATCGCCTTTATGATGGACCGCCACGACACCGTGGGGATTGACCTGGTTGCCATGTGTGTCAATGACGTCGTGGTGGTTGGAGCAAAACCCCTCTTTCTCCTCGATTACCTGGCCACCTCTCAATTAGACCCGGAAAAAGGGAAGGCCATCGTTGCGGGTATCGTCAAGGGCTGTGTCGAAGCGGAGTGTTCTCTGATCGGCGGTGAGACCGCTGAAATGCCCGGGTTTTACAAAGAAGGGGAATACGATCTGGCAGGGTTTGCCGTTGGCATCGTTGAGAACGCTCAACTGATCGACGGGTCGAGTGTGACCGTAGGGCACAAGTTGATCGGGATCGCTTCCAGCGGGCTCCACAGCAACGGATACTCGTTGGTAAGAAAGGTGCTCCTTGAAAACCACAAGATGGATCTGGGGAAACGGGTCGAAGACATTGGCGGCGTGTTGGGAGAGGAACTGATACGCCCCACACGAATTTATGTGAAGAGCATCCTCAATCTCACGAGAGATTTTAATATCGGAGGAATCGCCCATATTACGGGGGGAGGCATTACCGATAACCTCCCGAGAGTGATTCCCAAGGGGTGTAAAGCGGTGATCCACAAGGGAAGCTGGGATGTCCCTCCCATCTTTTCATTTCTGAGAGAGAAAGGGAAGATTGCCGAAGATGAGATGCTGCGGACCTTTAACAACGGGATCGGGATGATCATTGCCGTCCGGCCCAAAGAACTCGAGGATGTGCTGGGACGGCTCCACTCTCTTGGAGAAAAAGCATTTATCATCGGTGAGGTCCTTAAGGCGGAGAAAGAACAGAACGTCATCGAATTTGTATAACCCTCCGATACCTTCGCGGATTTACCTTAACGTTGAAAAGGCAGTTGAGTGTGCTTCCAAACCTTTCCAATGCGGGTTCTTAGTCAGTCTTATGGGTAACATTCGATGTCACTGAGAGTGTGGTCGGCAATGTATTGGGGACCGCGATGCCAAAACGTTTAAAGGTACCGCTGTAAAGGTTCTCCAACACACCCAACCGCCTTTTGGTCTGTTTTTTATGTGCCTGTCAGGTTTATCCTGCGCCGTGAATGCGATATGATCCACCAAAAACAGGTCAACGAGTATGACGTGATCCTCTTCGGTTCCGGTCTTGGGAGTCTCATCGCCGGGATCTTGTTGTCCAGAGGAAAACGCTCGGTCCTGCTTTTGAAAGAGAAAGGGTATCAGCCTTCCTTCACAAGGGAGGGATACCGGTTTGTCCCTTTTTCGAACTTCTCGGAAAAAATCCTAAGGGCTCCTTCTTTGAAGAGGCTCTTTCATGCGCTGGCCCTTCAACCTCTCCCCGACCCTAAAATGGGAAAAGAGGGGATGAAAACGGATCTTTCCTCTCCGGCACAAAAGGTCCCCTTTCAAGTCATTCTTCCAGAGGCGAGAGTTGATCTTTACTGCGATCGTGTCCAGCTGCATGGCGAGTGGAAGAGAGAGTTCCCCGGAGAACTGTCCCAAATTGAGCAATTCTACAATGAGACGGCAGACTACGGGGACCGCCTGAAGAGGGAGGGACTCCGGACAGAAGCCTCGCCCTTTTTCCCGCTTCGGTATCCCTCGTTACTGCGTGGGTTCAACTCGTCCGAACCTGTACTCCGTTTTTCTCCTTTTTCGAGAGAGTTCAAGACATTCATTCAGCTTCAGCTCATGGCGTGGGGAGGTCTTCTCCCGGATCGTTGTTCGACCTCCCTGGCAGCATATCTCTTGTCGATGGATGACCCGAGCGAGTGGGTTTGGAATGTGGACCTGGAGGAACTGAAAGGAATCCTCCTGGCCGAATATCTCCGCTCCGGGGGGAGGGTCGAGGAAACCCGCCGCGTGGAGGAGGTGCATAAAGGGTGGAGGAAAGGGTTTGCCCTGATGTTGGCAGGTGACGGAAAGATCGTCAGGTCAAAATTCCTTGTGCTTCATTCCCCTCTCCACCGCATCGTCAACCTTCCGGGGAAGAGAGGAAAACGGTTGTCAACGTGGGCGGAGAAAATGAAGCCCGCCTCTATCCTTTACCCCCTTTTCTTAGCCGTGCATGAGAAGGTGATTCCCGTTGGAATGAAGGATCTGCTCATTTCCATCCAGGACCTGGAGAAACCCTACGAAGGGGGGAACCTCCTCATGCTTGCCCTTGGCCCAAAGGGAGACAAAGCCTGGGCGCCGGAGGGGAAAAGGTCACTGACTGTCGAAAGTTTGATCCCGTGGGAAACGTATAATGAAGATTGGGATCTCGCCTCCATGGATGAACACAAGAACGCCGTAATGAAACACCTGTGCCATCTCATCCCATTCCTTGAGAATCATGTCGAGTTCATGGATTCCGATTGGGGAAATGAACTCATCCGCCATTGGTCTTACCCTCACTTCTTTTATGAGTCCGCTTTTGAGTATCACTGGAGAGAGGGGTTGGTTCCCACTCGAATATCAAGAAACCTTTACCTTGCGGGAAATGAAAATTTTCCTTACCTGGGGCTGGAGGGGGAAGCCCTTAGCGGTTGGATGGTCGCCAGGGAGATTTTGAAGAAGACGTTGTGACCCGTTCCGTCTTTATCCCCATGCCTCAGACGTCCATTAAGCGTGGAATACGTGGAATACAATGAGACCCTTGCTTGAATTTCCTTCTTATTCCTGGCGGGTCGCGTAACAAAAGACGCTTCTCCTCTCAACAGGGAGTGTCAAGGTGACCATCGTTCTCGCCCCGTCTTCGTTCGTTTGGAATTTTATTCTTCCTCGATTCCTGACAACCGTCTCTTTGATCAACAGCAGAGGGAGGTCTGTGGGTTCATCCTTTGGCATCGTCGGGGCTCCCGATCGTTGCCAGGATGGAGGGTGTCCCGTGAAAAGGAGCACGATTTCAATGCAGGATTCCTTGAACGGTATCTTCGCCGCTTTCTCCTGCCCGGGACCAGAAGATCTCGTCAAGATCGTTACGGTCTCAAATGGGTGCATATCAGCCACAACGTAATGAAGGAGGGAGTCCAAAATATATCTCAGGTGTGCGTCGGGGACAGAGGTCTCTGGAAGATCTCTCTCTAGTCTCTTGAAGAACCTTATCTGCTTTCGTTGCAGGGCAGACTGATGATTCTGGAGTGCCTCCTCAACCAGGGTTTGCACCGTGTTTGTTTTTCTTACGGGGGAGCTGACCTTAACATAATTCATCAGCCCCCTTATGAACGAATCGGTCTTCTCCACATCCGATTCGATCGTTCTTAAAAAAAAGTCCGCGTATCGTTTGTCCTTTGAACTGGCCTGCAACACCTGTGTAGAGGTCTTGATGGCGTCGAGCCTGCTTTTCGTGAGAAGGACCAACTCAAGAAGCCAATCCTGTTCCCCTAAAGGCTGTCGATCCCGCCTTTCAACGGGGGGGGTGGGGACCTGAATTTGAATTGGGCCGACGACACGAAAGGGTCGCTTTGGTTCTCCAATTCGTCTTTCGAGGTGATCCCAATATGATATGTTCCCGATTCCGTAGGGAACTCGGGCCAGTCATCAGGGATGGTCAATTCGGTCTTTCCGGTGACAGGTTTGAAAATGACTCCGGGAGTCGCCTCCCACGCAAATCTGTTGGGATCAAAAACGTCGCGGTCCATGCTCACATACACAACATAGCTGGCGGCTTCCGGGACATGTTCCCACCATATCCTTCGTTTCCGAATCAATGTCATTTCCTTTCTCCTCCTTTTCCCTCGGTGGCAGTCTGACGTCACGTGCTCTAAGTCGAGACCCTCTTACTTTACTAAATTGAGGCGAGTGGGTCAACAAGAAAACAGGGGCTGAAACAGGTGACGAGAGACTCACGGGTTGATGAAAACTTCCTGGCCTATCAGCAGGCAGGCACGTGTGGCCTCCCGCCCCTTGTTCAGTGTATATTTTGTCGTCGTAAAGGGCTCGGACCTTGACACGAGACAGTCTTGCAGATACGATGAAGCGTATTCCGCTTCTTGGAGTTCTCTATGGCACGACCCCCGCGTATCCTCTATGAAGACGCATTTTGTGATGTCACCAGGAGAGAAAATGGCGTTACCAAGATTGGGACAAGGATCAAGGACAGGATGAAGAGAGACGAGAAACTTAGAGACGAAATAAACAATCTTGAGAAGATGTTGTCCCGTGTCAAGGGCCGACCCTTATCACGAATTGACGTTCACGTTGTTTGAGATTGACTAAAAGGGTAAAGAGTTTATTCCAAATCAAGGAGGCGGGTATGTCGGTCTTAATCGCAGGGGGTTGCGGGTTTATTGGCTCTCACCTCGCTCGAAAACTCGTCGAAAAGGGGGAGCAGGTGATCGTTTTTCACCACACCCCTAACACCGATATGATCAGAGACATTGTTGGTCATGTCAAATTGATAAGAGGTGATGCCACAAACATATTTGATATTCTGCACGCTCTTCGGGATAACCAGGTGCAGGTTGTTTATCATTTGATCGGCCTTCTTGCCGACATAAGTGAAGGTAACCCCTCACGTGCCTTAAAGGTCAACGTGGAAAGCCTCCTCCATTTTCTTGAGGCTTCACGAATCATCAGTCTGAAAAGGATTGTCTTCGCCAGTTCCGTGGCTGTCTATGACCCTTTTGCACAGGCTCCCGTGGGGGAGACGGCTCCCCTCCGTCCTCGTTCTGTCTACGGGGCGACAAAGGTGTTGAGCGAATTTTATGGAATGCATTATCACAGGGCCTTTGGCGTTGACTTTCGAGCATTGAGGTTTACAACCCTCTATGGTCTGGGCAAGTCGGGCGGATCCACCGGAATATGCAGTCTTATGATCGAGAAGTCCGCTCTCGGAGAGGCGGTCCGGGGGGAGGTGGCCAACGCCGTAACAGACTGGCTCTACATCAAGGACGCAGTGAGCAGTCTCATCCTGGCAGGAGAAGCAGATCAGCCAGGAGAACGCATCTACAATATTGGAGGGAGTTCCCACTCCGTGAAGGAGGTGGCGGACATTGTTGGCCGTCTGCTTCCGGGCTCCGACATCCGGCTTGATGCCAGGAAGACGTTTCCCTGGCCTCCGGCCTATGATTGTGCAGCGGCCCAAAGGGAATTGGGGTACACTCCCGCTTTCAGCATTGAAGAGGGAGTAAAAGATTTTATTCAGGAGGCAAAGAAGAAATACGGGCAGAAATAGACTTAAAGGGAAAGGGTGTTTTCCGGACATTCCTGTCTTTTCCTGCAAGATCCGACCGTGTTAAGAAGTCGTCGCTGAAGATTCCAGATGGATGGAACATGGGGGCCTTCGTCCTGAGAAGAAAAATAGGGAAGAAAAATAGGGAAGAAAAATAGAAGAAAAATAGGGACAGCGTCCCGCAGATCCCTTGCAAATTGGGCAATTATCTGTTATTTAGTTTCGATAATCCAATATTGAGGTTCAGCGATGGCAAAAGTATGTGATATTTGCGGAAAAGGTCCGATTTTTGGACACAATGTGAGTCATGCCAACAACAAGACGCGAAGGACGTGGCACCCTAATCTGCACAAGGTGAAAGCCCAGAAAGAGGGAAGGTCGAAGACAATCAAAGTCTGTTCCCGGTGCATCCGCTCAGGTCGGGTCACGAAGGCGGCGTAGGTGCGGGCCGCCCTTCACACCCTGACTCTTTCCACCCGATTGACCCCCTTTACCTTTTCAAGAGCCTTCATCACCTTTTTGAGGTGATTCAAGTCCTGGATTTCCATCTCAAACGTGCAGACTGCTCTTTTGTCCCCGGTGGTATCCACTCTGGCATTCGTGATATTGGCCTCCTGGGAAGAAATAGAGTTGCTGATCTCGGCCAGCAGGCCTTTCTTATCTTCGCAGTCGACGCGAATCCGGACGGGGTAATTATATTCTTTGGTCGAATCCCATTCCACGTCCACCTTTCGATTCGGATCATCATCGATGGCATTTTGGCAATCGGCTGTATGAATCGTTACGCCACGGCCTCGCGTGATGTACCCGACCACCCTGTCTCCTGGCAAAGGGTTACAGCATCCTGCATATCGCACCATCACGTTGTCAATGCCTTTAATGAGAAGGGCATCCCTCGGTCTGCGTGTGACCTTTTGGATTAGGCTTTTCAGGACGCCTTCTTTCAGCTCTTCTTTTTGTTCCAAGGTGTCCTGAGGGACGATCTTTCCGATAATCTGGTTTGCTGTGATCCGACCATATCCGATGGCTGCGATGAGGTCGTCGACGGCCTGGAAACTGAATTCGCCGGCTGCCTTGGCCAGATCCCCTGACTTGACCAGCTTGGCCATCTGGAGGCCGTACTTACGAAGTTCCTTCTCCATGATCTCTTTTCCCAGGACGATCGATTTTTCCCGTTCCGCCGCAGCAAACCATTGGCGGATCTTGGTCTTGGCCCGGGAGGTCTTGACATTTTTTAACCAGTCCTTGCTCGGCTTCTGATTGGGGGAGGTGATAATCTCGACCGTATCCCCGCTGCGAAGTTCGTATCTCAGAGGGACGATCTTGCCGTTGATCCTTGCCCCCATGCAGTGATTGCCCACATCGGAGTGAATGCTGTATGCAAAGTCGACAGGCGTGGCGCCGAAGGGAAACTGTTTGACCGACCCTTTCGGCGTAAAAACGTAGACCTCGTTCGGAAAGAGGTCTACTTTGACGCTTTCGATAAATTCGACGTCATCCTTCAAATCCCGCTGCCATTCAAGAAGCTGCCGTAACCACGTAAACCGTTTATCGTCAGCCTCTTCCAGCTTGCCCTCCTTGTATTTCCAATGGGCTGCGATGCCTTCTTCCGCGATCCTGTGCATGTCAAGAGTTCGAATCTGCATCTCAATCCTCTGTCCGTGAGGCCCGATGACCGTCGTATGAAGCGATTGATACATGTTCTCCTTGGGCAGGCCAATGTAGTCCTTAAATTTCCCCGGAATGGGTTTCCAGACCGAGTGGATGACTCCGAGAACGTCATAGCATTCTTTGATCGTATTGACAACGACGCGAAAGGCAGTGATGTCGTACACCTCATCGAGATCAAGTTTCTGGTCTCTCATCTTCCTGTAGATGCTGTAGATTTGTTTGATGCGGCCGCTGACCTCCCCCTGGATGTGATTCTCATAGAGTTTCTTCATCAGGGTCCGCTTGACCTCGTCGATGTAGCTCGACCTCTCCTTCTCTCTCCTGGCGATCTTTTTCTGGATTTCTTCGTAGAGATCGGGGCGAAGGTGTTGAAAAGCCAGATCTTCCAACTCCAGCCTGATCCAGTCGATTCCGAGCCGGTGGGCCAACGGTGCGTAAATGTCAAGGGTCTCCTGGGCGATCTCCACCTGTTTCTCCGGGCTGTGATATTTCAGGGTTCGCATGTTGTGGAGCCGGTCGGCCAATTTGATCAGGATAACCCGGATATCCTTGACCATGGCCAGAATCATCTTTCGGAAATTCTCGGCCTGACTTTCTTCAGAAGATAGAATGGGGATGCGACTGATCTTTGTCAAACCATCGACCATCTGTGCGATTTCGTCACCGAAATTTTCTCGTATTTCTTCCAGGGTGGCCAGGGTATCCTCCACGGTATCGTGAAGGAGGCCTGTGGCCACGCTGGCCACATCCAGCTTGAGCTGAGTCAAAATCCCGGTCACTTCCATGGGGTGGATCAGATAGGACTCGCCGGAGAGACGGACCTGGCCAAGGTGGACCTTGGCAGAGAAGACGTAGGCCTTCCCCAAGAGGTCAACGTCCGCATTCGGATTATAAGAAACCACTCTCTCTAAAATATCGTTGAATCTCAACATCTTAGTCCCATCTTACCCACATTTGCCAGGAAATTCAAGAGGGTTCTCGGAGAGGAAGATTGCATCTGAGGCTTGGAATGCAAAAAACTTTTCTAACTTAAAACTTTTGACAGTGGGCTTGAGGGAATATATAATGGATTTTATTTAACTTATCCCGGCTCCAGAGGACGTGGCCTGCGGGCTCAGGAGAAAGAATCAACCGATGAAAAAGCGAGTATTCCTTGCCGTTCTTATCGTCGCCGTCACCGCCGTTCTTCTCTATACCTTCCTCACACGGAACCAGCGGGAAAACGATCACTTCATCAGGGTCTCCGGAAATATCGAAGCCACAGAGGTCGATGTTGGATTCAAGATTTCCGGGAGGATTGTGAATCGTCCTTTTGAAGAGGGGGATTGGGTTGAGAAAGGGCGGGTACTGGCCAGGTTGGATGACGAGGATCTGCGCAACCGTCTTGAGGTGGCCCGGGCCACGTTGGTTTCAGCCCGGGCGCGACTGGATAAGTTATTAGCGGGTTCAAGGCCGGAAGAAATCAGAGCGGCAGAGGCTGCCGTTCAACAGGCTCAGTTCGATCTGGAAAATAAGCAAATCACCTATGAGCGGATGAAGTTGCTCTACGAAAAGCAGGTAGTGCCCAAAGAGACTTACGACAATGCCGACACCACCTTCAAAGTCGCAAAGGCTGCCTTGCAGCGGGCCAGGGAAAGTTACCAGTTGGTAAAAGAAGGTCCGAGAAAAGAGGATATTGATGATGCAAGGGCTCAGGTGGAACAGGCCCGGGCCTCCCTGAAACTGGCTGAAACACAGTTGGGCTACACCGTCCTTTATTCTCCCCTTTCGGGGGTTATCCTGGTCAAATCGGGTGAAATCGGTGAAGTGGTCAATCCGGGCACACCGATCCTTACCGTTGCTGACATTCAGAATGTGTGGTTGAAGGCGTATATCCCGGAGACCGACCTTGGCAAAGTGAAATGGGGTCAGGAGGTGATCGTCACAACAGACCTCCATCCCAAGAAGGAATATAAGGGAAGAATTTCTTTCATCTCCTCCCAGGCTGAATTCACGCCCAAGAATATTCAAACGGAAAAAGAGAGGGTCACTCTGGTTTACCGCATCAAGGTGGATCTTCAGAACCCCGATCGGGAATTGAAGCCCGGGATGCCAGCCGATGGAAAAATTTTGCTTACGTCGTCATCTCAAACACCATAGTTTCAGCTCCGGATGTGGAGTATCTATCGGTCTTTAAATTACAAATTGAAAATTTCAAATTCCAAATAAGCTCCAAAACCCAATCTCGAATGACCGGGAGGTTTTGTTTGAGATTCTTGAAATTGGAGACTGGAGTTTATTTGTGATTTGGTGCTTGAAGTTTGGAGCTTGTCCCATGCTATCCATTCAAACAACCAACCTGACCAAGACCTTCGGTTCACTGACTGCCGTCAACCGCTTGAACCTGGAAGTGAAGGCCGGCGAGATTTTTGGTCTCGTCGGGCCGGACGCCGCAGGAAAGACGACCACCCTGCGGATGTTATGCGGGATTCTTCCTCCCGACGACGGAGAGGCGAGGGTGGCAGGATGCAATATTCGGAGTGAAGGAGAGACCTTAAAAGAAAAAGTAGGTTATCTCCCCCAGCGGTTCGGCCTCTATGGGGACCTGACCGTCCTCGAAAACATCCATTTCTACGCGGACCTCTATCAGGTTTCGAGGAAAAAAAGGGGAGAACGAATAGAACGGCTTCTTCGATTTGCCAATCTAACCCCCTTCGGGAAACGGAAAGCGGAGGATCTCTCCGGGGGCATGAAACAGAAACTGGGGTTGATCTGCGCACTCATCCACACCCCGCACATTCTCTTTTTGGACGAACCCACCACGGGCGTCGACCCTCTCTCACGAAGAGATTTCTGGATTATCCTCTACGATCTGCTGAAAGAAGGAGTGACCATCCTTTTTTCAACGTCCTATCTCGACGAAGCTGAACGGTGCAGCCGCGTTGGTTTGATGTACCAGGGGGACTTGTTGATCGCCGATACTCCGTCCGCGGTCAAGGCCCAGATCGGAGGGACGATCCTGGAACTGCGGATGGAAAACCATCAAAAGGGAGTGAAGGCTCTTGAAGGGGTGAAGACCGTTCGAAGGCTTGTCCTATCCGGTGATAAGATTCATGCCCTCGTGGACGATCCCGGGGAGGGCGAACGGATGATCCGGGGGGTTTTAGGAGAAGCGGGGATGGAGATTCTGGCCCTGACGGTTGTCAGGCCCTCGCTTGAGGACGCCTTCGTCTCCATCGTGCAGGGTAAAAAAGAAGAGAGACCATGAAATTGGAGAATACGATGAGTGAGTTCTCCGTTGAGGTGGATGATTTAGTCAAGACCTTCGGCAGCTTCGTAGCGGTGGATCATATCCATGTTCAGGTAGAGCAGGGAGAGATCTTTGGGTTTCTCGGACCCAACGGGGCCGGAAAGTCGACAACGATCCGAATGCTCTGCGGCCTCTTGTTGCCCACCTCGGGGAGGGGACGGGTTGCGGGATTCGATCTGTTGAAAGAGCCGGAGAAAATTAAGCAGGCGATCGGGTACATGTCCCAGAAATTTTCGCTCTACGATGATTTGACCGTCATCGAAAACCTTCACTTCTTTGGAGGGGTTTATGGACTGTCCGGTTCTTCGCAGCGCGAAAGGGAAGATGAGGTCTTGGAGAGGGTGGGTCTCACAGAACTCCGCGAACGGATCACCCGGGAACTGGCGGTCGGATGGAAACAGCGTCTGGCACTGGGTTGTTCCATTCTCCATCACCCGTCCATCCTTTTCCTGGATGAGCCCACATCCGGGGTGGACCCGATCTCCCGCAGGAATTTCTGGGGACTGATTCAGCAGATGGGGGAGAGGGGTGTGACGACCTTCGTTACGACACACTACATGGACGAAGCGGAATATTGTGGCCGACTGGCCCTCATTTATCGCGGAAAGATCATTGCCACGGGGGCTCCTTCCGAGTTGAAAACGAAGACACTCTCACAGGGCGTGCTGGAGGTGGAGTGTGAACCCCTTGTTCCGGCCCTGGATCTTCTGGGAAAGGAGCCTTGGGTCTATGAAGCCGCGATTTTCGGTGACGGGCTTCATGTGATCGGACGCGAGGGAGTGGACGTGGAGAAAGAGATTGCGGCTTTGTTCCAGGGGCACAAGATCGCGGTGAAAAGAATGGAATGGATCCGGTCTTCCCTGGAGGATGTCTTCGTTTCCCTGATCGACAAAGAGGAAAACAGATGAAGCTTGGCCGAGCCTGGGCGATTGCACGGAAAGAGTTCTTGCACATCTACCGGGATCCACGAAGCCTGGCATTGGTGATCCTGATGCCCGCGCTGCTGATGCTCCTTTTTGGATACGCCATCACCCTCGACGTGAAGAAGGTCGCGATGGCCGTTCTGGACCGGGACCGAACCCAGGAAAGTTTATTCTTCATCCAGAGGTTCAGCGCTTCGCCCTATTTCTCTCTCCGGTTTTTCGTGAAGGATGAGAATGAGATGAAACGGCTCATCGACGAGGGTGGGGTGAAGATGGGGCTGGTCATTCCATGGGATTTTTCAAAGACGGTCAAGGCAGGGGGAAAATCCCCTGTCCAGGTCGTGGTGGACGGCACCGATTCGAACACGGCCAATATCATCATCAGCTATGTCCAGGTCATTGGCCGGCAATACACGCAGGAAAAGACCCTGCTCAAGGTGGAGCAGATGGGTTTGGTCCGGCCGAGCCTTCCCGTGGAGGGGCGGGCAAGGGTGTGGTTTAACGAAGAACTGGAGTCCAAGAACTACTTCATCCCGGGACTGGTGGCGGTGATCATCACCCTCATCGGAATGCTCCTCA
>Ga0154678_1134_pt12 | contig 20046 bp, 20 predicted proteins | sample Rifle2008BG13ft_FD_116107 | JGI IMG/M metagenome (GOLD analysis project Ga0154678, IMG submission 116107) | Deltaproteobacteria bacterium RBG_13_52_11b | reverse complement strand
GAGGACGCCCGCCAAGACCCAGAGGCGAACCCTGACCTGCCCCAAGTGCCAGGGTCAGATGCGAATCATCGCTTTCAACGAAGATGAGGAAGTGATTTAAAAGATGCTCAGCCATCCTTTCGACTAAGCTCAAGACGGGCTTGGGATGTGGAGGCGAAGAAAGAGACGTACGAAGGAGGCCCGCAGATGATTGCCGCGGTTGAGAAGAAAGTCGAAGCGAAGATCCGGGGCATCATCGGTCTCGGGGTCAGGATACGACTGGTGCCCCCCAAGGCCATCACGCGGAGCGAGGGCAAGGCGAAACGGGTGATCGATGAACGAAAGATTTGAAAAAGGAGAATCTCGATGGGGAAGTTAGACGTCCATATCGGAGAGATGCTGGCTCGAAATGCGCGGATGTTTCCGGATGGGTTGGCTTTGGTTGAGAGAACACCCGCCGAGAAAAAAAGAACAGAGATTACATGGAAACAGTTTGACGAAGGGGCAAACAAATTTGCAAATGTCTTAATTCAAAAGGGCATCAAAAAGGGTGACAAAGTTATCCATCTGATGATGAATTCCATTGACTGGCTGATTGCCTATTTCGGCATCATACGCACAGGGGCATGGAGTGTCCCCCTGAACTTTCGGTTTACGGGTAAAGATATCAAGTACTGTTGTGATGTGGCGGAGCCTCGATGTATTATCTTCGGCGAGGAATTCATTGATCGAATCGATAGCATTAAACAGGATGTGCCTGCCGTGGAGTATTACATCTGTGCCGGGGAAAAAATTCCACGGTATGCGGAGTCCTTCAAGAGATGTCTTGAAACGTCTTCTCCGACACCTCCCGGTGTCGAGATTACCTTTGATGATCCCTGCGGACTCTATTTCACCTCGGGCACGACAGGGACCCCCAAACCCATCCTTTTAACGCACAAGAACATGGCCTGTTCCTGTATTACAGAAAATGCCCACCATTATCAGAGCAGGAAGGATAACTTCATTTTGATCCCGCCCCTCTATCACACCGGGGCAAAAATGCACTGGTTCGGGAGTTTTATTGCGGGAAGTCCGGCGGTCATCCTGAAAGGGATCTCCCCGGAATGGGTTCTCGAAGCGGTCAGTGAAGAGAAAGGGACCATTGTCTGGCTTCTTGTCCCATGGGCTCAAGACATCCTTTTGAAACTGGATAGCGGAGAGATCAAATTGAAAGACTATCAGCTCAGTCAATGGAGGCTCATGCACATCGGGGCGCAGCCTGTACCTCCTTCCATGATCAGGCACTGGAAAAAATACTTTCCCAATATGGCCTATGACACAGACTATGGTCTCAGCGAATCAACAGGACCGGGGTGTGTGCACCTCGGGATGGAAAATGAGCACAAGGTTGGAGCCATTGGACGTGCCGGGTTCAACTGGGAGACCGGCATCATGAACGAAGAAGGGAAGCCCGTTGTCCAGGGGGAGGTCGGGGAACTTGTCGTCCGTGGCGATGGCGTGATGAGGGAATATTACAAAAACCCGGATGCCACGGCAAGAGCGATCAGGGATGGATGGTTATACACAGGGGACATGGCCAAGCAGGACGAAGACGGGTTTATTTTTCTGGTCGATCGAAAAAAAGACCTGATCATCAGTGGCGGTGAAAACGTGTTTCCTGTGGAGGTCGAAGATTTTCTGCATACCCACCCTCACGTCAAGGACGTCGCAGCCATCGGGTTTCCTGATGAACGTCTCGGTGAAGTGGTGACCGTGATCATTGAGGTCGTGCCAGGGAAGTCCCTTACGGAGGAAGAGGTGATCACGTATTGTGAGAAATTACCAAAATATAAGAGACCGAAGAAGATCTTCTTCGCTCAGATTCCCCGCAGTGCAACCGGGAAGATAGAGAAACCTAAGCTCAGAAAGCAATATACTGGAATGGAAGAGTCCTTTAAGACGTGAACGGGAAGGCGGTATCCCGTTTGAAGATGAACGCGGAAGGCGAATTGGCAATGATGATAGCCAGTTCGCCTTTTTTGTTTTTTTTGTGTTATTCTTAAAAAGGCACGGGGTGGTGGCTCAAAAAAAATGGTTCTTGTCTTGGGTATAGACATCGGTTCTGCCTCATCAAAAGGGATCGCACTTGGTGATCAGGGCCCTTTAGGGTCTTTTGAGTGTCCCTCCGGAGGAGATTTCAAGGGTACGGCCGACAGGATAAGAGAGGCGTTACTTTCTCAGGTCGGAATATCGGCAGGAAGCATTTCCCGGACTGTGGCTACGGGATATGGATCGAATAGGGTGACGTTCGCCGATGACGTAAAGTCGGATATCGCCTGCCATGCCAAGGGGGTTTCCTCTCTTCTCCCTTCCGTGAGGACCGTGATTGACGTGGGGGATCTTTATACAAAGGTATTCCGCATCGACGGCAACGGGAGTGTGCACAAATTCTTGCTGAGCGGAAAGTGCGCCGGGGGCAGCGGCAGAATCCTGCAGGTCATGGCTAAGGTTCTCCAGGTCAAAGTGGAAGAGATGGGTGAGTTGTCTTTGAAATCCGAGAAGAGGATTGAATTTAACACCGGGTGCGCCGTTTTTGCAGAGTCGGAGGCCATTTCCAGGATCTCCCAGGAGGTCAAAAAAGAAGACCTTCTGGCCGGCATCCACAGGGCACTTGCCGCCCAGATCAACAGTCTGGCCGAGCGGATAGGTGTTGAACAGGAGGTGGCCATGGTGGGCGGTGGCGCGAGAGATAAGGGGCTCGTCCAGTCCCTGAAGGAAATCAGGGGTCACGATATCCTCGTACCATCAACGCCACATTTGACGGCTGCATTGGGTGCGGCCCTCATCGCCATGGAAAACGCTGGATGATAAGACTGAAACGTAAGGACAGGTTGGGTATGTTGCAGTATGATTCTACGGATAGATTGTGTGAAGGAGAAGATGGATGAATGGAAGAGAAAAGGGCATTTTGGACACGGTAGAGAGGTATTACAAAGACTACGGGCTCAGGGCGAAGGATCTCAGCGCTGAAGGGAAAAAGGTCATCGGCTATATGTGTTCCTTTGTCCCCTTGGAAATGATTACCGCAGCCGGCTGTATCCCCTTTCGTGTAAGAGGAAATATCCATGAGCCCGTCACAACGGGAGATACCCTCCTGGAGACGATCGTATGCCCCTATTACCGAAGTTGCTTCGACCTGTCGGCAAAACAGAAATATGAATTTCTCTCGGGTCTGGTGATCCCTCACGGTTGTGACAGCATGGTGAGGAGCTACAGTGTTTGGAGTTATTCTCTCCCCTTTTCCTATTTTCATTTTGTTAATATTCCTACGGTTTGTGCCGAGTCGTCCTTTGAGTTCTTCGGCGCAGAGTTAAACACCTTCAGGAAAAGTCTGGAGAAATTCACTGGAAAAAGAATCACCGACGATGATCTGGCCCAGGCCATTCGTGTCCATAATGAATACAGAGACAAGGTGAGAGCCCTCTATGAATTCAGAAAAGCAGATCCACCCCTTATCGCTGGGTCAGAAGTGACACGGGTGTTGACGGTCGGATCGAGTCTGCCCATCGGTGAAGCGAATGCCTTACTCGATCAGGTTTTGGCAGAGATCGGCCGAAGAGAGAAGACCCTGCTGAAGAAAGGCCCTCGGCTCTTTATCGATGGTGCCTGTATCGATAACATTGAACTGATCAAACTCGTGGAAGAGATTGGGGGGAATGTGGTGGCCGATGCGCTCTGCAACGGTGCCAGAGATCACTTTCCGCATACGGACGTCGGGGGAGATCCTGTCGATGCGCTCGCCCGGCGCTATCTGGGTAAGATCAACTGTCCCAAGACATACAGGGAAAACAAGGCGGGCACCTTCGAGGGAGATACGGCAACCCGATTTGGTGATATCGGGGCCTACGCCAAGGAATTCAAGGTGGACGGGGCCATTCTTTACGTGTACAAATATTGCGATCCTTTTGGTTTTGAGGTGCCCGCAAGAAAGGCCTACTATAAGTCGATCCACGTTCCCCTTCTTCATCTGGAGGATGTTTATTCCGGGGGAACGATGGGTCAACTCAGAACCAGGATCCAGGCCTTCTTGGAGATGATCGGCTGAGAAAAGGGAGAATGAGATAATGGCTGAGGAACAAAAAGAGGCGAAACCGAAAAAGAGGATGACCGCGACCCAGGCAGCCGCTTCCATCGGTCCCCTGGTCAAGGAATTTATTACGGGTACGCTCCGGGCACGGGCAGAGGGGAAACAGAAATTGGCGTATACCTTTATCGTCTGCCACCATGAGGAGATCCTGCGGGCCATGGACGTGGTGCCTGTGTGGACGGAGAATTTTGCAGGGATCTGCGGGGCAAAAAGGGATGCGGAAAGATTTCTTCAACGAGCGGAATCGCTGGGCCTTTCCCGTTCCCTCTGCACCTATGCGCTCTGCGGGATCGGGTTTGACCAGTGGAGAGAAGAATTGGGCCAAATGCCCCCGGATTCTCCCTGGGGCGGACAGGCGAGGCCCGATGTGATGATCTCCACCGGACAGATTCTCTGTGACCCGAGGTCCAAGTGGTATCAGGCCTCTCAACAATTTATGCCGGATGTTCCGATCTACAATATGGACCTCCCCTACCCCATGTTTCAGAGAGATCAGGATCACCGCGACGTCTGGGGGTATTATCATAAATACATTGTGAAACAGTTGCGGGGGCTGGTCTCTTTCTTGGAAGGGCAGACCGGAAAAAAGATGGATTACGATCGCCTCAGAGAGTTGACCGATCTCAGCGATCGAACCTGGAACCTGATCGATGAGACGTATGAACTCCGGGGGGCTGTCCCCTGCCCCATGGGGACCGGCGACGCCATGAATACCATGGTTCCACTGTGTTTTATGATGGCCACCCAGACGGCTTACGATTTCTTCGTGAACCTCAAGAAGGAGTTGGAGGAAAAGGTCGCCCGGAGAGAGGGAGAGGTCCAGCAAGAAAAGTACAGACTGATGTGGGGAGGCGGATTGCCCGCCTGGTATGCACTGAACGATTTCAATTACTTTAACAGCAAGGGGGCATCCTTCCCCGTTGAGACAACCTATCGAATGGTCGCTCCTCTCACCAAGATGGATATTCCTGACACCCAGGATCCCATCGAGCACCTGGCATGGAGATGGCTTGGATACTGGACCTTCTGGTATGATAAGGCCAAGAAGCGGCCGGGATCGGAGCCCGATGTTGAACGCTTGATCAACTGGATCGAAGAGTACAAGATCGACGGGATTGTGATGCACGAAGCATTCTCGTGCCGAACCTGGCACGTGGGGCTCATCTGGCAGTTGCATCAACTGGCGAAGATATACAAACCCATCCCTGTGTTTGTGGCAGGGAAAGGTGGAACGAAGGAAAAGGTTTACAGGGAACTTCCATCCCTCATTCTGGAAAGTGACATCATCGATATCACCTCCTATTCAGAGGTGGATACGCGAAACAAGATCGACGCCTTCATCGAAACCCTGGAATCCAATCGAATAAGCAAGGCATCGTAGTCCGGGACGCCAGTGACAGCATACTTTGCAGGCATTGATGTTGGTTCCACGATGACAAAGGCGGTGATCCTGAACGACGGGGTCGTCGCCTCGGTCATTGGATCCACAGGTCCGGAGCAGCGCCGGCTCGCCAATAAGGTCATGGAAGAGGCACTGAAAAGGGCTGCGCTTCCTTTCGCGGCGATTACCTATGTTGTTGCTACAGGGTACGGGAGAATTAACGTCCCGTTTGCCGATGCGCAGTTCACAGAGATCACCTGCCATGCCAGGGGGATTGCCAGCCTTTTCCCTGAAGCCAAGACCATCATCGATGTCGGGGGGCAGGACATTAAGGCGATAAGAATAGACGGGGCAGGCAAGATAACAGATTTTGTCATGAACGACAAGTGTGCGGCCGGCAGCGGTCGATTCATTGAAGTCATTGCCGATACCCTTGGGATACCTTTAAATACGGTGGGCGACTTGTCCCTGCAAAGCAAGAATCCCGCAAAGATAAGCAACATCTGCACCATATGGGCCCAGCAGGAGGTGGCAGCCAGTCTGGCACAGGGGATACCGATACCCGATCTTCTCGCAGGGGTCCATCGCTCCCTGACCGAAAGGATAAGCACGATGGTCAATCGACTCCGGGTGGAGGAAGCCATCGTCGTGACGGGTGGAGGTGCTAAAAATAAAGGCTTGCTGAAAGCTTTATCCGAGCAATTGGGCCATGAGATTCTGGTTCCTGAGGAGCCTTTGATCACCGGAGCCCTCGGTGCTGCCTTGCTCGGAAAGGAGATGGCGCAGCGGGCGAAACTGAAAGATGCCCCGCTTAAAACAAAAGAACGAATCTTGGAGGAGATTGAGATCTTCTAAAATCATAAATATATCCATTCCACAAGAATTTCAAATACATCCCCACCCGCGTGAGATTCACATTCCGGCTAATCCCCAGCCCATGAGTATCATGGAGCGCAGGACGGAGTTCTCCTCCTTGGGCGACTTTTTTCTGAAAATTCCACCACCCGATTGGTTTGCTTCCAGCAGAACGAGTGCGTGGTGAGTCCGCAGAGTCAGCTTATGCCAGGCTTTCTATGAGCTTCCCGTAACCTTTGATCGTTTGTCTGATTTTTAATGCTTTCATTGCAGCCCAATACTTGGTTGCGAAATTGGCGACGATTGGGATTCCAAAGTCGCGTTCCATGGCATCGACGTTTTCCATCACGGGCCAGACTGCACAGGGAAGATAGATGGCTTCTGCCTCCGGGGCTGCCAAATAAGCCTCCCGGGCAATCTTATAAGATGTTTCTTGAGGAAGACGGGAGATGTCAACGTTTCGGAGAATGTCCAGGTTTTTGATGGCGAGCACCTGATAGCCTTCGTTTTCAAGGTAGGCCTTCAGTTTCTGGTTGACCGCATCCCGAAGGGGAGTGGCGATGGCGATCTTTTTTACTCCAAGATGGTCGAAGGCCTCCATCGTACAGGTGATATCTGTTGTGGCAGGAATGGAGGTAATTTTTTTGATCTCGGCCAGCAGGCGCTTGTCTTCACCCAATCCGGCCACAAAGATCATGGGTGCCCCGCCCACGATGATGTAATCGACCTCGGCCATGACCAGACCTCTGGTCACCCGGAGGAGCTCCTCCCGTTGTTTGTCCAGTTCTTCCTTTTTCACCTGGTCCACATAAACGCAGGTGGGGATACAGACGACCCCGGGAGGGGCCAGCTTATAGAATTCATAAGCAAAGTGTTCTGTGGGTGTTGCTGTGATGCTCCCGATGCGTGCTCGCCATCCGTACATGATGTACTCTCCTTTCACTTTTTCTTCAGTCCAAGTTCCTCGATATACTGCCCCACTGCCTCATAGCCTTCCGACACGTATTGGCTGAAATCGGATGTCATCCGGTCATTTTGCAAGAAACGTCCCTTTTCAAGTTTGATTAATTTATTGGCGAGAAACCGGATAGAAAATACATGATCTGTTCCCCATTGTCAAGCTTTATTTGGCCCCTTGATTTGGCCCCTCAGAAAAAACCTTGACAATGGGGAACAGGTGATGTAATGTACTTTCGAAAATATGTCACCGGTATGATTGGCAAGCTAAAGTGCCCACTGGGATTGGCCGGGGAGATGAAATTCCTCCTCTTTCTTCACCAGGAAGAATCTTCACACTGTTTTCTCGTTTCATCGTTAGACGGTAGTATTTCCTAAGATAACCAAAAAAACCGACGTGAACCCTCATTCGTTAAAAAGCGGTTTGCCTAGAAAGGTTTCGTGATGGGAGATAGATTTGGGTGGCGAGGGAAGGTTGGGTTAATCCTGCCCAGTGTGCAGACCGTGACAGAACCACTCTTTTACCGAATCGCTCCTCAGGGAGTTGCCTTCTATACCAGCCGGGTCCTGATCCGGGGAAACGTGATGTCCGATCATGCCGATATGGAAAGAGAGGCATTCAGGGCGGCAAAAGAACTGGCCACGGCGGGGGTGGACTGTATTGCGTACTGCTGCACCGGTTCCGGGATCCTCCTTGGAATGGAGGGAGATAGGACATTCTGCCTCAAGATGGAGAAGGAAACAGGCATTCCCATTCTCTCTTCACTGTCTGCAATGATCGAAGGCTTGGAGACCATGGGTCTGAAAAAGCTTGTTCTCATCAGTCCTTACAGGGATGAGATGCACCATGCCGAAGAGAATTTCTTCCGCGACAATGGGTTTGAAATTGTGAAGAGCCAGAGTATGCGGATTGAATCCGGTTCGAAGTATGGTCTGGTGCCCCCCGAAGAAATTTATCGCTTTTGTCATCAGCATTGGGATGAAAGGGCCGAGGGACTGTTCATCAGTTGCATGAATTTTAATGCCATGCCATGCATTGACCCTCTGGAAAGGGATCTGGGCAAGCCCGTCCTTTCCTCTCACTCGGCCACGCTGTGGAAAATTCTGAAAATGATCCATGTGGGGGAAGCGGTACCTGGTTTTGGGAACTTGTTGGCAAAAGGGCGTTAAAAAGAGAACAGGGATCACCACTTTAGACCCAATCCCTGAACAGGGATTGAATCGAAGGAGGGTAAAATGAAAAAACAGCGCTTCACTTCAAAACTAGCTTTTCTCGGATGCATGGTCGTTCTTTTTTGTTCTCCCACATTGGGGTTTTCTCAAGAGGAAGACATTTCCAAATACCCCAGTCGGCCGATTACCTACATCCAGCCCTTCACCGCCGGTGTTCCGGCGGATCTGGCCATACGCCTTATCTCCAAAGAGGCTGAAAAAACCCTCGGTCAGCCGATTGTTGTGGTCAATAAACCAGGAGCGGCTGGATCGATCGGTGTGGCGGCCATAGCCGCATCCAAGCCCGACGGATACACCATCGGCAATGCGCCTCACAGTCCGATGATTGTCCTCCCACATCTTGAGAAGCTTCCTTACGATCCCGTTAAAGATCTTAAAATGATCATGCAATTTGCGGCTTTCAATATGGGTGTCATTGTTAAATACGATTCTCCTTTCAAGAGTTTCAAGGATGTCATCGACTTTGCCCGCCAGAATCCTAAGAAAGTGACCTATGGCAGCGCAGGGACCAACAGTATGCAATTTATCGTCATGGAACAGATCGCCAAGAAAGAGAAGATCCAGATCACACATATTCCCTTTAAAGCCACTGGAGAAGCGCAAATAGCACTTTTAGGAGGACACATCCTTTTTGCAGCCGGGGATTTTAACTATTCCCTGATCGAATCAAGACAGGCGAGGATTCTTTTTCTCTTCCGAGAGGAACGCGCAGCCGAATACCCGGATACTCCTATTTTGAAGGATCTCAATTATGATTTTCCATTTCCAACATTCATTTGCGCCGCAGGTCCGAAAGGCCTCCCTGATGGGATCGTTAAGAAAATAGACGACGCCTATGCCAAAGCGATGAAGCAACCCAGCTTTCTCAAAGGGATGAAAGAGGATCTCCGTCTTCCGGTCCTCTACCGTGGCAGCAAAGACCTAAATGATTATGTCGCATCCTGTTATGAGTCTTATGGCCGGATGTTAAAAGAGATGGGGTTGGTGAAATAGCAGGGTTCCGGCATGATCTGACGGCATCCTGCTCTTGGGGACTCTCTCACAAGATACATCCCTTTGGTATAGGATGGCGCGATCAAGCCCTATCCATTCCCGAGGAGGAAAGAGATGGAAGATATGTACGGATGGCGAGGCAGATTTGGTCATGTATGTCCGGGGCTCCATGATACTCAAGGGTTTGAGTTCCATCAACTCCTGCCAAAGGGGGTCATGGTGGTCAGCACGACTCTGACGGTTCAAAAACTAGCCGAGTCCGATCTGGAGCAGGCTTTTTCCATGATGGAACAGGGCGCCCTAGCTTTGGCCCGGGAGGAAGTCGGCGCAATTGTGATCGGAGGGGACCCGATCTTTTCTCTCAAGGGGATAGGGAGCCATCAGCAGATCATTGATTCAGTCTATGGGAAGACAGGAATTCCCACGTCCACGACGATTTCCGCCTCCATGGATGCCTTAAAACTTCTCAACGTGAAACGCCTGGCTCTGGCCACACCCTTTGCTCCCGAAAGAGACGCAGCTCTCTGCCGTTACCTGGAAAGTTCGGGATTTGAGGTCGTTGCCATTAAGGGACTGGGGATTACCCGGAACGTGGAGTTCACCCGGGTTCCGTTCCAGGCTTCGTACCAGGTGGCAGCAGAGGCGTTCCGCAAAGCGAAGCGGGCGGAGGGAATTTATATCTCCTGCCCTCGCTGGCCCGTCGTGATGAATATCGATCCTCTGGAAAAGGACTTTGGGGTTCCTGTGGTTGCAAGCACCCAGGCTATGGCCTGGTTTGGACTGAAATCTCTTGGGATAAAGGACCAGGTTAAAGGATATGGAATTCTTCTGGAAACGCTTGCCCATAAATAGGTATTCGCCGTCTGCTGAAAAATGATTTTCTTGGCGGACGCTCAAGGCAAATAAATCTGGAGGGAAGACAATGAAGCATTTCTGCTCCAAATCAGGGGAATATTTTTTCATAGGCGTGGTTGCCCTCTTTCTCCTTCTCCTTGCCGGATCGGGGTATGCTCAGGACGAAGAAGCGGCTAAATACCCCAATCGTCCTGTGACGTTCATTCAGCCCTTTTCAGCAGGGGCTCCGGCAGACCTGACCATTCGCCTCGTCTCAAAAGAAGCAGAGAAATCACTCGGCCAAACCATTATCGTTGTGAATAAACCCGGAGGATCCGGAACCATCGGCGTGGCTGCCATTGCGTCAGCGAAACCGGATGGATATACGATCGGGAATGCCCCCCACAGCCCCATGTTCGTGGTCCCTCATCTGGAAAAGGTGCCTTATCACCCCGTCAAAGACATTAGAATGATCGCGCAGTTCGCCGCTTTCAACATGGGGGTCAGCGTTAGGTCTGATTCACCCATCAAGAGCTTTCAGGATTTGATCGATTTCGCCCGTCAGAATCCCAAGAAACTGACTTATGGCACGGCAGGTGCCAACAGCATGCAGTTTATCATTATGGAGCAGATCGCTAAAAGGGAAAAAGTACAGATTACCCACATTCCTTATAAGTCCACGGCAGAATCGCAGACAGCGCTCCTGGGAGGACACATCCTCTTTGCAGCCGGCGATTTCAACTATCCCTTGATTGAGGCCAAACAGATCAGGCTTGTTGTGCTCTTCAGAGAAGAATCCAAGGAACAGTACCCCGGAGTCCCGGCTTTAAAAGATCTGGGCTACGACTTCCCCACCCCCATGCCCATGTGTGTCGCCGGGCCTAAAGGCATTCCAGAAGGAATTGTCAAGAAGTTGGAAGAGGCCTATACAAAGGCTGTCAAGGCCCCCGCCTTTATCAAAGGGATGAAGGAGGACCTTCACCTTCCAATCGTCTACCGTAACAGCAAGGAATTGGCTGAGTATACGGCTAATCATTACGAAGCGTACGGGAAGATCTTGAAAGAAATGGGGTTAACGAAGTAACAAGCGTACAGCGAATTGAAACCGTGTCGATTGAAGGAATGAACACGATGAAATACAAAAACCTGATGAGCGGAATGTTTTGGTTGGCTCTCGGCGTTCTGTTTTCTATTTGGTCAACCACTTATCACATTGGAAGTATTACTCAACCGGGCCCGGGTTTCCTGCCGTTGATCTTGGGAATACTGATCGTTGTGTTCTCACTTATCATCCTGGGACAAGGCTGGAAGGCTGACCCCGCGAAGGAGAAGGAGGTGTCTTTTTCCTTGCCTGCCGGATGGAAGAAGATCGCCTACGTCATCCTGGTCTTATTATTCACCACCTTCTCCTTTGAACCGCTGGGCTATCTCATTACGGTTTTTCTTCTCATTGCTCTCTTGATGCTAGGGAAAGAATGGAGAAGTCTGAGAAAGGCAGTCTTGACCGCTTTTCTCACCGCACTGGGAGTTTATCTTGTGTTTATTCTCCTTTTGGAGCAACCCTTTCCCCGCGGTCTTCTGAGGTTCTGATCTATGGACGTCATCAATAATTTAACCCTTGGCTTCGGTGTCGCTCTCAGTTCAAACAATCTCTTGTTCTGTTTTATTGGCTGTCTCGTGGGTACCCTGATCGGGGTCTTACCCGGAATCGGGCCTGTGGCCACCATTTCTCTCCTTTTACCTGCAACCTTTGGAATGGATCCGACCGCGTCCATCATCATGCTCGCCGGCGTTTATTACGGGGCAATGTATGGGGGTTCGACCACCTCGATCCTGGTGAATATTCCAGGGGAAGCGGCTTCGATCATCACCTGTTTGGACGGCTATCAAATGGCCCGTCAGGGTCGAGCCGGCCCAGCACTCGGGATGTCGGCCTTCGGTTCTTTTATTGGCGGCACCGTCAGCATCATCGGACTGATGTTTCTAGCGCCTTTGCTTGCAAAGGCTGCCCTGAAATTTGGACCTCCGGAATATTTTGCGCTGATGCTCTTTGGTTTAACCATGGTGACCTACCTCTGCAGGGGATCCGTTATTAAGGGCCTATTAATGGCTGTGGTCGGCCTTGCCATTGCGACCGTCGGGCAGGATCCGATCAGCGGGAATACACGCTTTACTCTCGGGAGCATCATCCTCATGGATGGCATAGGACTCGTACCGGTAGCCATGGGAGTCTTTGGCATTGGAGAGATTCTTACGAATCTTGAGGAGAATATCAGACAGGAGGTCTTCTCAACAAAAATCGGCAGGATCCTCCCCTCCCTGCAGGATTGGAAGATATGCAAGTGGCCTATTGTCCGGGGATCCTTACTAGGTTTCTTCCTGGGAATTTTACCGGGTGCAGGCACAGTCATTCCGACCTTCATAGCGTATACTGTGGAAAAGCGTTTATCCCGTACTCCAGAGAAGTTTGGGACAGGCATGATCGAAGGTGTGGCAGCTCCAGAAACCGCAAACAATGCAGCAACCGGTGGTTCACTGGTAACCCTGCTCTCCCTGGGTATCCCCGCGAACATTGTCATGGCTGTACTCCTGGGCGCCTTTATTATCCACGGTATTCAACCCGGCCCTCTTCTGATCAGCAGGCACCCGGCCCTTTTTTGGGGGACGATCGCCAGCATGTATATCGGTAACGGAATGCTCGTCATTTTAAATCTTCCATTGATTGGCCTCTGGGTTAAAATTCTCAAGATTCCCTACAGCATTCTTTTCCCATTGATTCTACTTTTCTGTTTTCTGGGGGTTTACAGTCTGAACAATAACATCCATGAAATTTTGATCATGGTGATCTTTGGAGTCTTTGGTTATCTCATGCGAAAATTCGGTTTTGAAGGAGCCCCCTTTCTGATGGCGATGGTGCTGGGGCCCATGATGGAGGTGGCTTTCCGTCAATCCTTGCTTTACGGAGACCCATTCATTTTCTTTAAGCGGCCTATTTCAGGGGTTCTGTTAGGGATGAGCTTAGTATTGCTCATTACCCCTATCTTCTCAAACATCGCTCGCAAGCGGCAGGTGCTCGAGAAATTGGACGATTAGCAGGGCTTTTATCTCATGAAGCGCTGAGCAGACACCCAAGGTGAAAAGGAGGAGAAGAATTATGCCTAAAGATTTGAGGAGTTTTCTATCCGAATACGAAAAGAAGCATCCGGAGGAGATCGTCCATATCGAAAAAGAGATTGGATGGGACCAGGAAGTTACGGTCATCGCCCAGAAGTTTGAGAAACAGGAGAAGTACCCCATCCTCATTTTTCACAATGTCAGAACCTGCAATGGAGAAAAATCACCCTTTCCCCTGATCACAAATCTTCTTGCAAGCCGTAATCGATGTGCTGAAGTAACCGGTTCCACATTCAAAATGGTAGGCCGCGATTACTATAGAAAGACGCGAGAACAGAGGAAACCGTTTACGAAAATATCTAAGGGAGAAGCTCCTGTCAAGCAAGTCATAAAAAAGGGGAAAGACATTAATCTCTGGGAGTTCCCTGCCATCCGTCATCACTATATGGATCCGGGTCCTTATTTTACAGCGGGATATTTCACGACCATGCATCCGACCACCGGGATAGACAATTGCGGGCTCCATCGAGGGTGGATGGTCGAAAAGAATATTGTCCGGTTCTATCTCACACCGCATACGCACAGCCGATATACGATGAATTACCACAGAGATCGAAATGAACCCATGCGAATCGCTTACTGGGTGGGGCACCATCCCGCAGCCTGCTTGGGAGGACAAGTGAAATTAGGTTACCCTGAAAGCCATTATGCCGCCATGGGAGGACTGTTAGAGGAATCCTTGAGAGTTGTTCCTTCGGAGAGTTTGGGTGAGGATTTTCTGGTCCCGGCGGATGCTGAAGTCATTGTCGAAGGGATCATTAAAGATTATACGGAATATCCAGAAGGCCCACTCGGAGAATACACGGGCTATATCGGTCCTCAGATACCCAACCCACAATTTGAAGTGACGGCCATCACCCATCGGAAGGATGCCTACTGGCATGATATTCTGGTCGGAAGAGTAGACAATTTTGTCATGGGAGGATTCGCCCTCGAAGGAGGAGTCTATGAAGCTGTTCGGCAGAGGGTCCCTTCTTGCGTGGCAGCCTACTTGCCCCTTTCCGGCATCTGCCGGATGCATGTCTATCTTCAGCTGGAGAAGCCCCGCCGTGGCGACGCAAAGGAAGCCATCATGGCAGCCATTCCCGTCGACTTTCGTTTGAAGCACGTTTTTGTTTTTGACACGGATATCGATATCTTCAATGACAAAGAGGCAATGTTCGCCCTTGCTTCAAGGACCCAATGGGATAAGGATGTCATGATTTTTACAGGAACCCGGGTTGCAGAATGTGATCCAACGGCGCCCGACGAGGGCGTGATGACGAAGGGGGGCATTGACTGCACGAAACCGGCCGAAGAAAGCTTTTCAGAATTGAATAAGACAGACGACGACGTGTTTAACAAAATAAAATTGGAGGATTTTATCCCTCAGAAAAAATTGGAAGGCATTCCAAAGGAAAGAATGTAGGAGGTGAGCGCCATGAAGGTCTTTTATGTTACTTGTCCGAAGTGCAGTTTCAAATATTACGTGGGATATAAATTGGTCAGTGTCAAAGGATTTCCAACCCTTTGCCCCCGTTGCCACCATCAGTATCCATTAGAAGAATCTAAAACAGGCGTAAAGGCATGAATGGTTTGGAGAGCTTAAATCGTAAGGTTATAATGTGAATGTGAGTTAAGCGTCTCTGTTTCAGAAAGGATGTTACCATGAAAACGTATAAGATCTTTCCTCTTTTGATCGGGCGTCTTTTTGCGGATATCGGTACCTTCAATTATGCCAACTTCTCTGGTGAGAAAAGATGGTATCCCATCTTCTCCTTTTTGATTCAGGGAGATGGAAGGAACGTTCTTATCGACAGTGGCTGTGTTGCCGAAGAGATGGCGGCTGTCTCTGCTATAAAAGCCGGCTATGAGGACGTAAAGCCCCTGGAAGAGGCGCTAAAAGAACGGGGATTGACGGTTGAGGATATCACAGAGGTCATCCAGACTCATCTCCATTCCGATCATTGGCTCAACGGTAAACGACTCCCTCGTGCCACGTTCTGGGTTCAGGAGGAGGAACTTGCCTTTGCCATGAATCCCCACCCCTTCTTTTCTAGGAGCTTTAACCGAAAGCGGTACGAAGGGATGAAGTTCAAGGCCATTAAGGGGGATACTCGCTTTGCCGAAGGGATTGAAATCTTGTACACGCCAGGGCATAGCGCAGGGACACAATCCGTGCAGATTGAGACCGATCAGGGGAAAGCCATTATTGCCGGGTTCTGCTCCATCCCGGAAAATTTCTATCCCCCGGATAAAGCACTGGAGGTCATACCGCCAGGTTATCATCTGGATCTTCTCCAGGGGTACGACAGTGTACTCCGGATCAAGAAGTCGGGAGCGATCATCATCCCGCTTCATGATCCAAACCTTGAAGGAAAGACAACGATTCCTTGACCCCCTTGTCCTCTCATGGTTCAGCGGGAACCCCGAATCGTCATGTTCGGATGAATGTTTGGACTTGTATTGAAGTGGAAGGATCTGTTTGGAAGGAGAGAAAGGATGAAGCCTGGAAAAATGTTGGTTGTGGATCTTGGAAAAGAAAAGTCGTGGGAAGAGGAGATCCCTGCAAAAGTCATGGGAGATTATATTGGAGGACGTGGATTGGGGGCATACATCCTTTTCAAAAATGTCCCTGCAAAGGCTGATCCTCTGGGTCCGGAGAATCCCGTTGTTTTTTCAGTGGGCCGGCAGAAATGACGAATGCTTTTTATGGTTCGAGGGCCGTCATGCATTGCAAGTCTCCACTCACCCATATCTATCTCTTTACAATGGCCTCTGGTACCTTTGGCCACTCTTTGAAGAGCTGCGGTTTTGATGTTCCAAGGGATAAGGCGAAAGGATGATCAGCTTCCCAAGCGACTCTTTGCTGAACCGATGTCAGAGGGACCAAACAAAGGGGCTGTTGTTCCCTTGGAGCCTTTACTCGATGATGCGTACGCAGCGCTTGGATGGGATAAAGAGACTGGCATTCCGAAGCCTGAGACACTGAAGCGATTAGGGCTGGAAGAATTATGAAGATGTGAGCACGCGTCCCTCACCCTTCTCTTCTCCCCTGCGGGGAAAGAGACAGTGGGAGGTGAGAAAAAGGAGGAAACAACATGTACTTAGATCGTATCATTCCTTTTACATTGCCCACTAAGATTATTCATGGTTTTGGATCCGTGAAACTGATCCCTGAGGAGTGCAATCGACTTGGGATAAAAAAAGCGATCGTTGTGACGGATGAAGGACTTGTTAAAGCAGGGGTCATCAAAGAGATCACCGCCATTTTGGACGGAGCAAAGATACCTTACGTGGTCTACGACAAAGTGGAAGAAGACCCTTCCATGAAAACAGTCCACGAAGGGGAAAAGCTTCGTCAGGCGGAAGGATGCAACGGAGTCATCATTTTGGGTGGTGGAAGCCCGCTTTGCGCAGGGAAAGGAATTGCCGTGGTGGCCGCGAATGGCGGAAAGATAGCGGACTACCAGGGAGTAGGGAAGATGAAGGTGGCACCTTTGCCGGTGATCGGCATTCCCACCACCGCGGGTTCTGGAAGTGAGGTCTCCCCAACTTTTCTTATCAGCAATGAAGAGAAGAATACCAAAATGGCCATTGGTAGCGATCTCGGATACCCTCCAACCGCCATTCTGGACCCCAACCTCCTTCGTTCTCTCCCTGCAAGGCAGGCGATCTGGTCGGGTCTGGATGCCCTGACCCATGCCGTAGAATCCCTTTGTACCAACGCGTCGACACCCCTTACCGATGCGATTGCCCTTCGCGCGATCCAAATGATGTTCAGGAGTGTCGCCCCAGCGGCTTTCACCGATAACATGGCGGCGAAGAGTGAACAACTCTTGGCATCGGCCATGGCCAATATTTCCTGCGGGAACACGAAGCTGGGGCTGGTTCATGCCTTTTCATTTCCTTTTGGAAATCTGCATGTTCCTCACGGCCTCGCTTGCGGCCTGATGCTGCCTTTCGTAATGGAATACAATCTTCCCTCCTGCAGGGATAAGTTTGCGGAGATGGCCGTTACCATTGGAGAAAATTCGGACCAGTCAGATGATGTGTTGGCCGATCGAGCGATAGAGCGAGTCAAGAAGCTTTATATGGAGCTGGGGTTTCCCACCAGGGTCACGGAGAAGGAGCTTCCGAGGGACAAGTTCGACCAAGTGATCAAAGAGGCGGCAGGCGCGTCACAGATGAGATTCAATGTCCGCCGGGCGAATGAAAAAGACCTGGCGTGGATCATGGAAAGGGCATGCAAAGGTTTTTGAAAAAACCTCAGGGTTTCCTGGCAAAGTAATTTTGTAGTGTGTCCCTTCCTGCCTGCCAGCAGGCACCCATTAAAAGGGACTCTGCTTAATCCGTGAAGTGGGACGGGGCACTTGCTGGTCAGAGAGCTGTACTCTTCAGAAATATGATCGATCTTCTCAAGAGGTATCAGCCATGCAAAGTGATCGGGTCACATCCCTTTTTCTTCTTGTTCTCTCCATATTTTTCTGTATTGGGTCTTTGCGATTGGGGATGGGACACCTCCATGATCCCGGGCCTGGTTACATCCCCTTCTTTTCCGGGGTTCTTTTGGGCCTCCTTGCCATCGGCATCTTCTTAAAGGGGACGTGGGGGAAAAGCAAAAGTCAAGGGTTTCGCTTTGGTAAACAACTTAAAAAAGGGGGTTGGATCCTCGGAACCCTGATCGTCTACGCCCTGCTTCTGGAAAAGCTCGGGTTCCTGATGACCACCTTCCTCTTTCTTATCATTTGCCTTTCGAGTTTTCGGCCAAGGAGATGGGTCGGCATCTTCCTGGTTTCACTCCTCACGGTGGTAATCAGCTACCTGCTGTTCGCCGTTTGGCTGAAGGTTCAACTTCCCACGGGGATTCTGGGAATCTGATCAAGTCAATCATATGGATTTATTCCAATGTGCCATCTCTGGTTTTCAGGTCATTATTGAGCCCACCAACCTGATCTATTGCTTTGTGGGCGTCTTCATTGGAACCCTGATCGGCGTACTTCCCGGAATCGGTCCGGTGGGTGCCATGGCTATTCTTTTTCCTATCACTTTTAAGATCTCTCCGGTGACGGCCATTATCATGCTGGCAGGAATTTACTATGGTGCCATGTATGGGGGATCCACCACATCGATCCTGGTGAATATCCCCGGCGAGGCGGCCTCAGTGGTTACTTGTCTGGATGGCTACCAGATGGCTCGCCAAGGTCGGGCAGGCCCCGCCCTGGGCATCGCGGCCTTTGGCTCCTTTATCGCTGGCAGTCTCTCTCTCATAGGGCTGACGCTCCTCACGGTTCCCCTTGCTGATACGGCTCTAAAATTCGGTCCTCCGGAGAAATTCGCCCTCATGAGTCTCGGTCTCACCCTGGTCAGCTATCTGGCAAGAGAGTCTATGATCAAAGCGCTGGCCATGGCGGTTCTGGGTCTGATGATAAGCTTCATCGGTTTGGACATCATCATGGGTGAACCCCGCTTCACGTTTGATTTTCAGGAACTTCTTGATGGGATCGGGGTTGTCCCCCTCGTGGTGGGCCTCTTTGGTATCTCCGAGGTCCTGGTGAACGTCGAAGTGGAGATGCAACAGACCATTATTAAAACACCTATTACCAAGCTCTTACCCTCTCTTCAGGACTGGAAGGACTCAGCGAAACCTATCCTCCGGGGCTCGGTCCTTGGTTTTTTCATTGGGATTATACCAGGTGCGGGAGCAATCCTGGCCTCTTTCGTTTCCTATGCCCTGGAGAAGCGTTGCTCGGGGACGCCGGAGAAGTTTGGTACCGGTATGATTCAGGGCGTAGCAGGTCCGGAGAGCGCCAACAACTCCGCGGTCGCAGGAGGATTCATTCCTCTCTTCACCCTCGGAATCCCCTCTAACGCGATCATGGCCCTCCTGATGGGCGCCATGCTCATTCACGGAGTGCAACCTGGACCGATGCTCCTCTCAGAGCGGCCCGATATGTTCTGGGGGGTCGTGGCGAGCATGTATGTGGGAAATGCCATGCTCCTGGCCCTCAATCTCCCCCTCATCGGTCTCTGGGTTCAGATTCTCAGAGTGCCCTACCGCATCCTTTTCCCCCTCATCCTTCTTTTCTGCCTGATCGGCTCTTACAGCTTAAACAATAGCATTTTTGACGTGATGATCATGATCCTTTTTGGGCTCCTGGGCTATCTGATGCGAAAATGCGGCTACGAGGGGGCGCCCCTGGCGATGGCATTCATCCTGGGGCCCATGTGGGAAACATCGCTCCGTCAATCGCTCCTCATGTCCAGAGGGAATTTTTCGATCTTTTTGAATCGACCTATTTCGGCAGCAGCCTTCGTTCTCACGTTCGCTCTCCTTTTCTCACCGGGATTGTCCTTCTTCCGGAAGAAGAGAGCGGCGTTGAGAGACCTTGAGAGAGAGGGTTAAGGTCAAAACCCTCATTCCTTCTGGTTTCGGGAGCGCAGACCGGGGGTCATTGATGGTCTACTCTCTATTAAGAAAGGAGAAAAAAGATGAAAACTGTTGTTGCTTTGATGTTCGTCTTCATGTCAT